>ULRJ01047295.1_pt1 | contig 46916 bp, 46 predicted proteins | sample 1955321 | NCBI WGS metagenome assembly ULRJ01 (sample SAMEA4835679, study PRJEB28245) | human gut metagenome | biome: gut microbiome; material: fecal sample | place: Denmark | collected 2008 | reverse complement strand
CCGAAGGGAAGGGGTAACATTGCATTTAGGGTTTCAAACGCTCACCCCTTGCAGAGCCGTAAACTTGTAAAATCTTATCGGGCGCAATTGGCTTTTCGTTTCGTTTCCACGAGATTCTTCGCTTTGCTCTGAATGACATAGTTTTTTTGCGAGTGCGCCCGTAACGAACAGCTTAAAAAACCTGAGCGCGATATTGAGATGAAGAACAAGGAAACACCGCCAAACACAGACAGGAGTGTACTTGTCGTACATGACTGTTTGTGGTGGCGGTGTTAACACAGTCATTCGCTCAATAGCGCGCTCACGGAGACTTCATACGCAACCCGCTCCTCCACCTCTCCGCTTTCGAGTTGTTTTTGATATATACGAGACTGGATTCTGCCGTTCAGGCGGATTTTGTCTCCGACGGAAAAAGTGGAAGCAAATCGTGCGTTTCTACCCCACGCGATTGCGGGAATGTAGTCGGATTTGTTGTAGGCACGATTGACGGCGATGAGCAAGTCGCAAATTTCGCGTTTGAAAGGCGTCGTGCGATACACGGGCGGCTTGCAAACGAAACCTTCGATTTCTATTGCGTTGGGGACTTGTTCGTCGTATTCGCAAAGTTCTCTGACAAAGACTTTGAGAACGAGTTTACTGTGATTTTCGATTATCTTATTATAACTGCGAAATTGTCCTATTAAACCAATTAGATTACCTATTTCAAAACGATTTTCACCGATTATACGTTCGCTTATCGTGACAGGAACGATGTCTTCCTGTCCCGAAAGCCGCTTGACCGACACAGTGAAATCGTAGAATTTTTCGTCCATAATCTCGTGCGAAAATTCAAGTTCGCTTGCGATTTTACCGCTAAGGTACACTTTGTTGTTTTGCATTTGTTCATAACTCATGATTTTTCTCCTTTATTTATGCGTTTTTACGCTGTACGCCGTTGTTGTCGACAGTGTAGTTTTCCGTTGCGACGAGTTCTGAAAGCGTGACGAAACGGAACCCTTTTGCTCTCAATCCCGTCAAAATCATCGGTAAAACGTCAAGAACGTGGTCACTGTTGTTGTGGAAAAGCACTATATCTCCGCTTTTTGCCTTTGGCACTACCCTTTCGTATATTTGTTTTGCACTGAGTCCCTTCCAGTCGAGCGAGTCGATTGACCACTGCACGCCCACCATATTCAAAGATTCGAGCGACGTCATAAGTTTGTTGTCGTAATCTCCGAACGGAGCGCGGAAGTATACGGGAGTTTTGCCCGTCAACTCTTTCACTCTGTCGTTGACGTATTCGATTTCGTTCTTTATCTCGTCTTCGCTGAGTTTCGGCATATTAAGGTGATTGCGCGAATGGTTGCCGATGTCAAATCCGGCATCTGCAATCGCTTTGGTTTCTTTTTCGAATTTGTCAATCCAGAATCCCACGAGAAAGAACGTGCCTTTTGCGTCGTTTTGCGCCATAACGTCAAGAATTCCCTGTGTTTTGTCGGCACCCCACGCCGCGTCGAATGTAAGCGCGATGACTTTGTCTTCGGTCAACACCGAATAGACGGGAATTTTTCGCGTTGATTTCCCGAAATACACGCACGCACTGTCGGTCACTGCCACGCTTGACAAAAGAATCACTGCGACAAGAGCAATCGACACAATGCCGATCAAAGTCGCTTTTTTAACGGTTACAAACACCTTGCACCCCCGATTATATTCTTCGTGCGGACGAAAAATTTTGCTTATCCTGTCGTCAATCGTCGAAGTTTCGGCAATTTTGCGATAAACAAGCAAGCCGCACGCGCCTATGACAAAACATATTTTCGAAAGCAACGATTTATGCTAAAAGCAAACAATTGACTTATAAATTTTGCGATAGTATAATGAACGTATGAAAAGAATTGCCACACAAAAAAACGGATTTTGGAAAAGAGTCGCAATCAACGTGCCGTTCGTGCTGATGATTGCGTTGATGATTGCCCTGTTCGGCGGTGGTTTGCTATTGATTTTCTATTCAATAGCGTCTCTTTTCGCGTTCAAAAGTTCTATGATATTCCTTATTCTCGCGGGCGCGGGGCTTATAGCAATCGGCGCGGGATTGGGACTTATCGTCGCTTATAAGAAATATTTTGAGTTCTACAACAAAAAAATGGGATGGGAATATCCCGACGCTCCAAAAAAAGAAGACAAATCAGTCGTGGACGGCAAAAAAACGTTCAAAGATTACGTCACTCTCCCCAACGTCGCACTCGTCGTGCTTGCGCTCGGCGCATTGTTTACGATTATCTCTGCGGCTTTGGGTTGCATAAACAGAGATAAGTGGGTTGACGACACCAAAACGTTTATGGAAAGCAACGGCTATTATTCAAACGTGGAACACCGCACGCACAAAGATACGATTCTCGAAACGGGCACTTCGGACAGAATAAACAGAATAGAGATAAACTTCATCGAAAAACAAGCCGTCATCATCTACACCACAGACACAGACAAACTCGGCTCGGTGAATTACGACTACTACGTGAAGTTTTCAAATCAACTCTCGTTCACACGCTCGAAGGACGGCACCGTTACGATAACAGAATCCGCACCGCCCGTCATCGAAGAGACTGCGCTCAAAAAGTTGTTCTTCTTCATTTTCAAAGACTTCAACGTGGAAAAGCAAGTTCTTATCTATCTTCCCGAAGACACCAAAGAAGATATGCCAAACTACATCGAAATCGTCGGTGAAAAAGTCATATACGCCGTCACCGAAACACTCCAAACGAGTGAAAGTCAGAATTGAAACAAACAAAAGCGATGAGTTGCGTTCAAAGTCTTGCGCGACGATATCGTAAAAAAACGAAGGAAAAACCGCACGCGTTTGCGTGCGGTTTTTATATAGAAAGAGTTCACTTTATCATTCGTACAATTTGTTATTTTTAGGTATTCTAATCATTTGATTTTTACTTTTTAATTTTCATTCCGCCCGAAAAATTCGCAAGGATTCCCGTTGTAAAACTTGTTTTCACTCCCCTTGTTCTTCGCAAAATAGCCTGCTCGACAAGACGGGATATGAGCGATGAGAACGGCATATCGAAAAGATAAAACGCCATAGAGCCGGGGATTGTGTTTATCTCGTTGATATATACCTTTTTGCGATTCTCGTCTACGAGATAATCAACACGCACGACACCGAACAACCCCATTTCTTTATACACACGCTCCGTGTTTGCTTTTACGATGAGTTCCAAAGAACCTATATCGGCAGGCATAATCCTCTCGCTTCTCGACATTTTGCCCCCACCTACGTATTTATCGTCAAAAGTCAAAAAATCGCTATCCGAACAAGGTCTTTCTGTGTTTGAAACGACGATTTTGCCGTTTTCTTCAAATGCGGCGCAATTGACTTCCTTGAAATCGACGAGTTTCTTCTCTGCAATGACTTTGTCGTCGAAACTGAACGCGACGTCAAGCGCATACGCAAGGCTTTCGTCATCGGTTGCAACCGCTATGCCTATGCTGCTGCCGCCCGTGGACGGTTTGACTATTATCGGATAATCGAGAACGGCTTTCAACCGATCCACAGTGCCCTGTCCGTCTTTTTCATAATCCGATTTAAGAACGGTTTCATAAGGCAATACGTTTAGCATAAGTCCGTCAAAGATCTTTTTCGAGAAAGCCTTGTCCATACAACAAGCACTTGCGCAAACGTCACACGACGTATAAGCAATGCCGTTATATTCCAAAAGTCCCTGCATAGTGCCGTTTTCGCCTTCACCGCCGTGACAACACAAGAACGCAACGTCGGGTTTGAAAAACTTGACGAGTTTGTTTCGTTTCAGTTTGAAAAACTCACCTTTGATGAGATACGTCTTTTCGTGTGCAAGCGGATTGAACGACACGAATTTTTCTACGTCGTCAACGTCTCCGACGTAAAAGTTTCCGTCATCCATATATATAGGTTCAACCTTAAATTCGCTCCTGTCAAAGTTTGAAAGCACCTGCATAGCGGTGATAATCGATATCTCTTTTTCAAGCGAACGACCGCCGAAAATCAAAGCAATTCTTCTTTGCATATTCTCTCCCTTTTGTCGTATTGACAATATATGATTCTTTATTCGAGTATTGTTACACTCTCGTGTCAGACAAAAATTATTGTATAAAATCTGTCGTATTTACTCCTAACTTCAAACTTCCGACAACGGACTTTCGATTCAAACATCGCAAAATTTTATTTTACATTTGTTCGATTAAATTTAAAAGTTTTATAAAAAAGTGGATTTTTTAGAATAGTCAATTATGAAAATATGCGTTTTTTAGAGTAGTCTTGCAGTTTTACACTACACTTTGTCGTCAAATATATCAGGCAGGTCATTAAGTATCAAAAGCGTATCTCCCACTTTGAGAGTGTTTGAAAAATCGTTTTCACAATCTTTAAGCGACTCGTAAACGTATATCTCTCCGCCGAAGTCGCATCGTTTCAACGCGCGATTAAGCGGAAGACTTCTCTTCTTCCCCACAAGCAAAACGACGTCTGCAATCGACGAAATATATTCGCCCAGCTTCTCGTTTTCCTGCTCTTCGTTTTTGCCGAGTTCGACAAGTCCGGGAGTCATAACCACTTTTCTCGTATCGAACATGGCGAGCGTATCGAGCGCAAGTCTTGCTCCGTCCGGATTTGAATTGAAACTGTCATCGATTATCGTAATGCCGTTTCCTTTCACAAGTTGTTGTCTGTGCGGCACTGCTTGCAAAGATTGTATGCCGTTTTGAATATAAGGGATTTCAACGCCGAGTTTTACCGCCACCCCGACTGCAAGCATTACGTTTTCGACGTTGTGAATTCCAAGCAAATTCGTGTGCGCGCAAAAAACATCGTCGCCTATCTCAACGTCAAAATCGCTTCCGTCCTTGCCAACTGATATATTGACCGCCCTTACGTCGCATTCGTTGTCAAAGCCTGCATATATGACTTCGGGTATCGGATTTTGCGAAATCAACTTCGGCTCGGTCACGCTTCTCAATTTTCCGTTTATCACGCACGTTCCGTCACCCACTTCGAAAATGCGACATTTTTCACGCTTGATATTATCGAAAGTTTTGAAAGTTTCAAGATGCTGTTCGTTTATCCCCGTCAATACGGCAATTTGCGGTTTTACGATTTGCATAAGACGTTTGATGTCTCCCTTTCGCCTTGCTCCGAATTCCGCAATGAAAACTTCGTGCGTCGGATCAAGAGAATTGACCGTCTTCGATATTCCCATAGGCGTGTTGTAACTCTCGGGCGTTGCCAGAACGTTGTATTTTTGCGAAAGCATCGTCGCAATATAGTTTTTCACAGAAGTTTTGCCATAACTGCCGGTAATTGCGATTTTTATCAAATCGGGACGATTTTTCAGTCTCCTTGCGGTTCGCATTTCAAATCGGCGATTGTTCAACTTCTCAAAAACGTTGATTATCGACGCTAGAATTATAAACATCAGCGGAAAAAGCAGCACGAATCCGAAAAATACGAGATACCGAAGATAAGAGTCTGCAAGTTTAGCATTTACAAGCGCAAGCGCACACGTTCCTGCGGCACATGCGCCTACCGACACGAAAATCAGACATCTCACGGCACGCTTTGTATATTTAAGCGGTTTTTTACGGTCGGGCAAATCTTCCATAAAATACAACGCGATTTCAGTCACAAAGAAAAACAGCGCAATCAAAAAACCCCAGAACGCTTTTGCCTGAAAGAAATAAAATCCAAGCCACACCGACAAGAACACCGCAACGCTTATGACGTCGATAAGATACACCGTGCGAAGCCTTCTATTGCCGAATATCTCGCTTATACGATAGTTGTCGTTTTGTATGGCGTACAGATACGGTCTTGCCATGAAAAAGCCCGTAAGCAACAAAAGCAGTATGTAAAACCAGTCACCGCGCTGAAGCGTCATAATTTCTCCTTATTCGCTCATATATACGCAAAATGTGGCCGGATTGTGCAACACTCGTCCCGTCGTGCAACAAAAAAATACACTGTTTAGCGGACTTTTCGGACAATATTATGTTTCATGAAACATACAAAAAATTCGGGTGAAAGGATTTTGAGCAAAAAATCATTTTCAACGCAATTCAAATCATTCCTTCAAAAACGCTTTCAATATCGCGTCAAACGTATATGCGTCTTCGAGATAAGAAAAATGACCGCCGTGCAAAACAAATCCATGTGAGTTTTTTATATGCGTTTTCAAATGCTCGTACATATAAAGCGGCGTTTGATTGTCTTTATCTCCCCAAAATATTGCAGTCTCGCAATCAATGTATTTGAGAATCGGGCGTTCGTCGCAATTTACGACTTTGACGAATGTCTTTTTCATATTTTCACTTAGCGACCTATAATCTGTCGAGCCTTTAAGACCGCCTTTCCCGAGTTTTTTCAGAATTTTGTGAACTGCGACTTTCACGTAATATGACGGTTTGCGTCTCGGTTTTACGCCCGCGCTGTCCACGAGAACAAGTTTTTCCACCCGCTGTTTATAAAAAGCAGAGATGTAAATCGCAACTCTTCCGCCGAAAGAATGCCCCACAAGCGTCGCCTTTTTTATGCCGAGATAATCGAGCAAACACAAGGTTTCTTTTGCATAATCTTCTACGTCGTACGCCACACTCGGCTCGTCGGAATCTCCGAAACCTGCAAAATCAATCGACGTGACGCGAAATTTTGCGCTTAGCGAATTCATTTCTCGGGCAAAAGCGTCGCAGTTTGCACCCCAGCCGTGCATAAACACAACATTTTCGCCGCGCCCGAAACTCTTGTACGCAATGCGCCTGCCGTCGATAAAAAAATAACGCTTGCTTTTGTCGCCTGCGTCATTCGTAGTCGGAATATTCCGTGTTTCTTTGTCGTCTTGTCGGGTGTAGAAGTCGTCTGTTTCAGTCACGATTACCCCTTGTTTTCGTTTATAACGGTTTTGCCGTCTATATTTGAAACTTATATATGCGTTCGTCTCGATATAAGAGATTTCGGCCTCTTACAAGGAAAGCCACATTATAAGCGCATCGTATTGATTGTTGTAATATCTCGGTCTCACACCTTCGACCGTAAAGCCGAAACTCTTATACAGCGCGATTGCAGGCGCGTTGCCGTCCTTGACTTCGAGCGTCATATATTTTATGCCGAGAAGCCTTGCGCGAGAGATGAGTTCCGCCATCAAAAGCGTGCCTATTCCATTGCCGCGATTGCCTGCTTTTACGGCTATATTCGTGATATGCGCTTCGTCAAGCACTTTGTGAAAACCGCCGTAGCACACCACTTCGTCGCCGCGAGTTCCCACGAGATAGTAGGCATTTTCGTCTTCAACTTCGGGAATGAACATACGCTCGCTCCACGGTTGGTCAAACGCTTCGCGCTCGATTTCCGCCATTTGTCTCAGATGTTCGTATCGAAGCGGCTCAAACTTCATCTTTTTCTCTCTCCGCTTGCGATTTTCTCATATAGAACGGCTCGAACACACTCACGAATTCTTTGTCGTTTGCCTTTCGGATTGCCACTTTCGCAAGAGTTTCGCCGACGCTTGCAAGTGGTTTAAAATCGATTTTTTCAGCATCTAAACAATCGTTTTGCCCGTTTTCGACAAAGGATTGTTTCACGACTTTGCCGTTTTTGCACTCTGCAAGATACAAGTTGCCATGTCCTGCGTCAACGCCTGCGATACAATCTCGTCTATTGTATGCAATGAGTTCGAATGCCGTGATTGCGATGCGTTTTGCACCGGTTGCAAATGCAAGAGCGGTCATTGCAGATACACCTATGCGAATACCCGTAAACGAACCGGGCCCCACAACGACTCCTATAACGTCAATATCGTTTATGTCGACTTCGTGTTCGTCGAGCATTGCTTTTACGCTCGGCATCAAAGTTGCGCTGTGGCCGCTTTTGCCGATTTCTTTCGTATAGGAAAACATCTCTCTGTTTTTGACGAGCGCAATGCTGAGTCCCGTTGAAGTTGTGTCAATCGCAAGAATGTTCATAATCTGCCTTTGTTTTTGTTTATATTTTCCTTTCAGCCGTTGTTTTCGCCGTCAGCAGCACTTTCGTTTTCTGCTTTTTCGCCGTTTACGGCGTCAGATTTCTTTTCATCCGCTTCGACCGTTTCGGCATCAACGTCAGAAATCGTTTTGCCGTTTTCGTCTTGCTGAAGGACAATATCGTATTCTCTTTTAGTTTCGCCGAGTGTTTTTACGGATATTTTTATAACTTTGCCGTCGAAATGCTCGAATTTGTTCCATTCGATGACCGTCACCGCGTCTTCGTCAAAACACTCCTCTATGCCGAGTTCTGCGAGTTCGTCCGAACTTTCCACTCTGTACATGTCAAGATGATTGAGTTTGAGTCTTCCGTCTTCATACACGTTGAGAATGGTAAACGTCGGACTCGTAACTTCTTCTTTTACACCGAGTGCTTTTGCAAGTCCTTTGGTGAACGTGGTCTTGCCTGCGCCCAAATCTCCGTCGAGCAACAAGACTTCTCCGCCGTCAAGCGTATCGGCAACTTTCTTCGCAAGAGCGTAGGTTTCGTCAACCGACTTGACTTTGTGAACGCCGAAAACGGTGCCTTTTTTCATGCTCGTGCCATCCCAGTGCAGTATTTTGGAAAGACGTTTGTAAAGAACAAAGGTCAAACCGCTTACTATTATACATCTAAACAGATTAAAAGGCAACACGCCGAGCAACAAATAATAGGTGTAGAAAGTGTCAATCGTCACGTTTTTGTATAGCGGTTTCAAAACGCCGACTATCGCATCGAAATTTCCGCCGAAGTACAATTGAACGAAGAACGGAATCGAAATGAATCTGTTCACGAGAATCGACAATCCCGTAAGGCAAGCACTGCCGACACATAAGCCGATGAGCGCGTGTTTTTTGTCCTTGTGGAAATAGTATATCAGTGACGCCGGTAACACGAACGCTATGCCGAGAAGTATGTCCGTGGATTCTCCGACGTACGCCGTCGTCGTGAGCGGAAATTTGAGAAGACACTTGATTATAACGACCAGACACCCGCTTATCGGTCCCATGGAGAAGCCTGCAAGCAACGCAGGAAGTTCACTTATCTGAATTTCGAGAAAACTCGGAAACATAAACGGCAGATTGAATTTTGCAAATGCGTATAGGATAAACGCGATTGCCGTGAGAATTGCCATCTTTGCGATATAAGCGGTTGAAAATTTCGGATTGCGAAATTTTGCAAAAGTTGCTTTAATTTCCGCTTTTCCGTCAGTTTTTTCGGCTGTGATCGAAACGTCGTTTTTGAGTCGTTTTTCGCCTTTCGTTTTGCTCATTTTTCTCCTTTGGCGCAACTTTTATAAGATTTGCCGCTCGCGGTCGGTAAAAAAAATTGCGCCTTCAAGGGCGCAAACATAACAAACGTGATTATGTCGCTTCTTTCATCCGGACTTTACCGTCGGTCAAGGAATTGCACCTTGTCGGCACGCGGATCGCGTGTTCGCGGACTATACCGCCGGTGATGATTTGCACATCGCCCCGAAGCATTTATTATCATAATAGCCTTGCGTCGCATTGTCAAGTGCAAATTGGGCTATCGTATGAATTTTTCGATTTTTGCACATAATCGTCGTATGCAACAAGAAATCATAAAACCCGGCGATTATGACATCGTGCTCCCCATTGCAAAACCGGACGGTATTCAAAAAGCCGTTCAAATAGTTTCCGACGTGACCGAAAAGGCGACTTCTATCGCGCTTATGCAAGAAAAAGTCGTCGGCGCAAGATGCTTCTTTGTCGAAAACGTGTGCGTCGTCGCCGTCATACTCGAACCGTTTTATCTCAAAAGCGAACGCGACGGATACATCGAAGAGATAAAATCCACAATCGAAAGCGCGATAAGCGGCAATGCGATAATAACGACCGACATAGACGTTTACACGAAAATCAAAGCCGAAATGACAGACGCGCAAAAAATGGCGTTATACAAAAAAGTCACAGAAAGACTGTGACTTTTAAGCATTTTTCTTCGTGTTTGTTTGAAAGCATCGACAAATCGGTATAAAAACGACAATGTTTGGGTTTGCCGCGATATGCCGTTTTTTTCGACGTATATATTATTTGTTTTCTTTCTTTTCTCCGACGTATTTCGTCATGTTCTGTCCGTCCGCCCAGAGTTTTTCAAGGCAATAGAACATTCTCGTCTCGTCGTTGAAAATATGCACGATAACTCCGCCGTAATCGAGAACAGCCCATTTGCCTTCTCCTACGCCGTCCGTATGCGTGGGTTCGACGCCGTTTTCCGCCATTTTTTCGTCAACGAATTCCGCAAGCGCTTTCACTTGCTTGTTGCTCTTTGCCGTGCAGATAATAAAATAATCGGTGAGCACGGTAAGGTGAGCAACGTCGAGCACGGTTATATCCACCGCTTTATGCTCGTCGAGTTCGCGACAAATTATATCTTTCATTTCAACAGGTTCCATAAAGTCTCCTTTTGTCTTTTGTACATTTTATTGTGTGAAGAATGCGTTTTGTCATTCTATATCATTATGATAACACGCATTTCGTCGTTTTTCAACGGTGATTTTCCGCATTATGATGGCAATTTGCCGTTTTTGCGATATTCTTTGAGAAAAATTCGGCAAGAACGGATAGGTCAGTTCAAATAATAATCGACTGCCTCTTGCGTCATCGGGTGCATGGGCTTTCCGCTTTTCATGACCTTGTCATACGTGTATCGAAGCACTGCTCTGAAACCTTCGTCAAAATCGCGCATCGCAATTTCTCTGATTTTCGGAATAGGTTCGTAAGTTCTGTCAAATGACAGACTATCCGCCGTGTACACGAGTTTTTCAAGCATAGTCATATTTGCTTTCGCAGTCGTGTGATAGCGGATTGCCTCAAGCACGTCTTCGTCATGTATTCCGAAATCTCGTCTTGCCTTCTCCGCTCCCAAAAACTGATGCAACACGGGCGTTCCGATTGCGTCTTTTGGCACGTTCAAGCCGTCAACGGACGGGCGTTGCTTTGCATTGTCGTGCAAAAAGCATGCAAGAAACGTCTTTGTGAAGTCCTGTTTGAGATTGTGGCGGGAATTAAGTTCCATTGCCGTCAGCACAACCGCTTTGCTGTGCGCGAAAAGTTCGTCGCTCTGATAGGATTTAAGGCGCGTTGCCATATCCGAATACTCTTTGAATAGTCCGAGTTCGTCTATTGCGGATTGCACTTTTTCGTCAATCTCGTCGCATTTGTCCACCATAAGAAGTTTCGCTCTTACGACGGACGAAGAAACGTCTTTTCCCGTGTAATCTATGAGAATAAATTCACCGCCGAATTTTTGTTGCAATGCGGCGGCTCTCGTCTTTACGTCGTCAAAACCTTCCCGTCCGCAAACCGCCACCGGACAAGTTTCGAGAATCTTTTCCGGATGATACCACGTATCGAAATATTCGAGACTGTCGCCACCTATGAGATATACGATATCACCGTATTTTTCTTTGAGAACAGGCAGGGTCAGTGCACTGTAATTGTCTTTTCCGCGCACATTTTCGATGTCGTCTATGACAAAATTCAATCCGTCGAACGCAACTTTAAGAAGTTTGCATCGCGTGGCGAAATCCAAAAATCCCGCACTTTTGTGCGGTGGTGTGAACGTGGGAACGAGCACGACTTTGTCTATGCCGAGTTGCTCGACTGCGTGTCTTACCATATTTACGTGTTCAAGGTGCGGCGGGTCAAACGCTCCGCCGAATATCAACGTCTTTTGCATGGTTTTATTATACAATGATTGAAAATTATTATCAATTATTTGACGCTCGTTTGTGTATCGAAAACGATATTTCGGGCAAAAATCGCAATATGGCAAAAACACTCGATTATATATTCGCAAGCATAGTTCTGTCACTCGTGACTTTTGCATGGGCGACCTTTGCTTTCAAAAACTGGATAGGCGCACTTATATTTTCCTGCGCTTTTACTGCCGTTGCGATTTTTACGGTTAGTTACGTTCAAAAGAAAAAAGCAAAGCCGTATTCTTGGGAAAGGCTCGAACTCGAGTTTTGCCTACGCGGCAACGAATATGCAATAAAAACTCTGCTACGTGCTATAAAAAATGCCGATTTTGATAATAGTCGCAATTATATTTTGCTTGAAAACGGGATAATAATTGCAAATTTCAAGTTTTCACCGCTTGGCGCAAGCGACGTTGCAAGTGCATGCAATCTTGCGGCAAAACACGAAAAAAACGAAATTTTTCTGTTTGCAAAAGGCATAGACCGCAAAGCGTATCAGATTGCAAACCTTGAAAAAATCAAACTGAATCTGATAAAGACGAAACAAATATTTCGCTTTCTTGCCAAAAGAAACGCACTGCCGGACCTTAAAAAAATGAGAACGAAGTTTGATTTCCGCTCACTTGCAGAGACCATGCTGAATAGACGAAACTTCAAAAACTACGCCTTTTCGGGCGGAATACTTATTATCGTGTCGTTTATCACTCCGCTTAAAATCTATTATATCGTTTTGGGAACACTCACGCTTCTTATGGCTCTTTTAACGCTCACTCCGCTCGGCAACGGAAGCATAACATCTCCGAAGGTCTTCACCCAACTCGAACGCGAATTGGAAGACGAATACAAACGAGAATGACAAGGAAAATTTGTATTTCACCGAATATTCTATTCGGGTGTGGGTGTCCTGCCCAAGGAAAAGCCACTTGGCCGCAACCATAATGTACAGTTCGTACATGAGTTGTGGTCAAGTGGCTTTTACAAAGCTATTCGCCAAATAGGCGATTAATCAACCCATTCGAATTCGATGTCACCAATAATAACAGTATCCCCTTCCTTCATGCCGCGCTTTTTAAGTTCGGCAATAACTCCGCGGTCCTTAAGGACTTTCTGGAAGAATGCGAAAGAGTCTTGAGATGAAATGGTGACGTTTTGGATGAGGAAGTCAACAAGACCGCCGTCAACAAAGAACGAGCCGTCGTCAAGACGTGTGACGGTGAATTTTTGATCGGTCTTGGGCTCAAGCTCGAAGTTTTCGTCACGCTCGATGCGAGAAGGCGGTGGAAGCTCGTCCACTTTCTCTTTCATGACTTTGAGAAGCTCATCGATGCCTTGATGCGTGAGCGCGGACACAACGTACACCTTTTTGCCGATCGCCTTTTCAAACTTTGTGACTTCGTCGGGATCGGTGAGAAGATCTGCTTTGCCCGCTACAACGATTTGCGGTATCTGTGCCAGTTTTTCACTGTAAGTTGCAAGTTCCGCATTGATTTTGTTGTAGTCGTCAATGGGGTCTCTGCCTTCGCTTCCGCTGATGTCTACAACGTGAACGATAAGACGCACGCGCTCTATGTGGCGCAAGAAATAGTGACCGAGCCCCGCACCTTCGCTCGCGCCTTCAATAAGCCCCGGAATATCCGCAATGACGAAACTTTCATCGTACATCTGCACGACGCCGAGATTTGGATTTATCGTCGTAAAATGATAGTTTGCAATCTTCGGTTTTGCCGACGTCAAAACGCTAAGAAGCGTCGATTTGCCAACGTTCGGGAATCCGACGAGACCGACATCCGCAATGGTTTTGAGTTCGAGCGTAACCTGATGCTCTTCTGTCGTTTCACCAAGTTGCGAAAATGACGGTGCCTGACGTTTTGCGTGTGCAAATCTGTTGTTGCCTTTGCCACCGCGACCGCCCTTCAACGCTACGAAAGTTTCGCCGTCGTCAAACAAATCGCAGATGACTTTTCCGCTTTCAGTGTCGCGAATGACAGTGCCGACGGGCACTTTGATAATAAGCGGCGGAGCGGATTTGCCTGTGCAGTTCTTTGCTTCGCCGTCGCCGCCGTTTTGCGCGCGATAAAACTTTTGAAATTTGAAGTCGATAAGTGTGTTTATTTCCTTATCCGCAACGAACACGACGTCACCGCCGTTGCCGCCGTCACCGCCGTCCGGTCCGCCGTTGGGAACGAATTTTTCACGGTGAAACGACACTTTACCGTTGCCGCCGTTGCCTGCTTTTATAAATATTTTTACATAATCGAGAAACATTTGTTTCACCTTCCTTTGCCGAAGTCGGCGGGAATTTTGTCGTAGTCAAATCGGTTTGCGCATTTGTTCACACGTCGTTTCAATCTGACTGTTGTTCACTGTTTAGTATAATTTTTCTTAAATATAATTCTAAATTTAGCGCATTTTTAGAATTGTTCTCACGTTTAAGCGCATTTATTCCGCGTATATTTTATTTTACACTATCTTTTGCAAATTCATCGAGAATTGCTTTTGCGGAACGTTTTCCTGCCCCCATTGCAAGAATTACGGTTGCCGCTCCCGTCATTGCGTCGCCGCCTGCATACAATTTATCTACGTTGGTTTTTCCGTTTTCGTCGGCGACGATAGTTCCCTTCTTCGACGTTTCGAGAGACGGGAAACTTTTTTTGATTATCGGATTCGGAGTCGTGCCGAGCGCAACGATAATCTGGTCGCACTCAATCTCAAATTCACTTCCTTCTATTTCCACCGGGCGTCTTCTACCGCTTGCGTCGGGCTCGCCGAGTTGCATACGAACGAGCCTTGCTCCTTTGACGTTGCCGTTTTCGTCTCCGAGAATTTCAACGGGATTGACAAGCAAATCAAACTTTACGCCTTCTTGCTCGGCATGTTCGATTTCTTCTGCCCTTGCAGGCATTTCGGCACGCGAGCGGCGGTAAACAAGCGTGACTTCGCTTCCAAGTCTCAAAGCGGTTCTTGCAGCGTCCATTGCCACGTTGCCCGCTCCGACGACAACCGTACGTTTTCCCCTTCGTATGGGAGTGACGCTATCGGCCTTATACGCTTTCATAAGGTTGACTCTCGTGAGATATTCGTTTGCAGAATACACGCCGTTGAGATTTTCGCCTTTGATGTGCATAAACATAGGGACGCCTGCGCCGCTTGCGATAAACACCGCGTCATATTCTTCGAGCAATTCTTCAACGAACACGCTCTTTCCGACGACTACGTCGGTTTCTATTTTAACACCGAGCGACTTCACTCCGTCAATCTCCTTTTTCACGAGAGATTTCGGAAGTCTGAATTCGGGAATTCCGTATACGAGCACTCCGCCTGCTTCGTGCAACGCTTCGAATATCGTCACGTCAACACCTGCGCGAGCAAGGTCCGCACTGCAAGAAAGTCCGGCAGGGCCGGAACCGACAACCGCAACGCGCTTGCCTATCGACTTAGCCGCATCGGACGAAATCAAATCGTTTTCGTGAGCAAAATCGGCAACGTAACGTTCGAGATTGCCGATTGCGACGCTTCCGCCGAGTTTTTCACGGCGTACACAATATTTTTCGCATTGGTTCTCCTGCGGGCATACTCTTCCGCAAACCGCCGCTAGATTGTTGTCTGCTTTCAAAATTTTTGCCGCACCCGAAACGTCTCCTTCTCTCACCTTCGCTATGAAATCGGGAATATGCACTCCCACGGGGCAACCGCTCATGCACGGAGCGTTTTTGCAATTTAGGCATCTGTCCGCTTCGGCTTTTGCGAGTTCGTCCGTATAGCCGAGCGCAACTTCGTCAAAGTTGTTTTTACGCTCGGATGCGGATTGAGTGGGCATAGCGTGTCTTTCAGTCCTGACCATATTCTCTCCTTAAATTGCACAAATGCGCCTGTTCCTGCTCTTTGTACGTCTTCGAGCGCAATATCGCTTCGTCGAAATCGACGAGATGTCCGTCAAATTCGGGACCGTCTATGCACGCATACTTTGCCTCTCCGCCGACGGTCAAACGACAGCAACCGCACATCCCCGTGCCGTCCACCATCATAGAGTTCATGCTGACCACGGTGTCAATGCCAAGTTCTTTCGTGAGCGCACACACCGCTTTCATCATAGGAAGCGGACCGACTGCAAACACGCAATCGTATTTTTTTCCGTCCGAAACGAGTTTTTTGAGCATATCCGTGACATAGCCTTTGTTTCCGTTCGAGCCGTCGTCGGTTACGAGATACAGATTGTCGCAATTTGCCTTAAACTCGTCAACATACATCAAAAGGCTCTCGTTTCTTGCGCCTATGATAACGTCAACGCTTCTTTTGTCGGAATACAGTTGCTTCGCCTGCGGAAAAACAACTGCCGTGCCTATACCGCCGCCGATCAAACATACGTTTTTGTATTTGCTCAAATCGGTTGCGTTTCCAAGCGGTCCTACGAAGTCGGCAAGACAATCTCCGACGTTCATGTGAGACAATTTGAGCGTCGTATAACCGACTTCCTGCACGAGAATAGACACGGTGCCGTCGGCACGCGAATAATCGCATATGGTAAAAGGCACGCGTTCACCGTTTTCGTCCGTGCGCAAGATTATAAACTGACCTGCAAGACAGTGTTTTGCAACCATAGGCGCGTACACGACGTACTCGTGAACGTTTGCCGCAAGTTGTTTTTTTGAGATAATTTCAAACTTCTTCATGATATTTTTCAAGCCGTAGCTTTTATTTTGTTAGTTTTCGATAATATTCGCAATATGCACGCAATCCGCAATTGGCGCAATCGGGCTTTTGCGAATGGCAAACGTATCGTCCCTGAAATATCAGCAGATGATGCAGTTTCGACCACTTTGACTCGTCAAACGCTTTCATCAATGCTTGCTCGGTCTGTTCGGGCGTTTTGGTGTGAACGAGTCCTATGCGGTTTGCAACTCTGAAAACGTGCGTATCCACCGCAATAGCGTTTCCGCCGTACGCTTCGCTGTACACGACGTTTGCGGTCTTTCTTCCGACGCCGTGAAGTTTTTCAAGTTCGTCGCGCGTCGCGGGCATACCGCCTGCTTCCAGCACGCTCAGACTTATGGACTTTATCGCTTTCGCTTTATTATGATAAAATCCGCAAGAAAATATATGCTTTTCAAGCTCTTCCGAATCCATGGCGACAAACGCTTCCGGAGTGTTTGCGATTTTGAAAAGTTCGCTCGTGACTTTGTTCACGCGCTTATCCGTGCATTGTGCGGACAAAACCACCGCTATAAGCAACTCAAACGGCGTCGTGTAATCGAGTTCGCACTTCGCGTCCGGATGCATTTTGCACAGTATATCGAATATTTTCTCATTCGTCTCGGTCATAGCGCAATTATGCCACAAAAAACGTGAATTTGCAATAGTTTGCGCGCATACGCAAGAACAACTTTTATTTTTACAAAAGCATATTTGCAAAATTTTGCCGCATCCCGATGCGTGTGCGCATTTTATATTTTGCCTTGCACGGCAATATGCACACGATAATAACGTTCGGCTCACCTAAAACTACGTCGTTTTTATATTTTCGTTTCATTCAAGGCGGAGAAAAAGCACGCAACGCGTGCTTTCAAGCGGATATTCTCTTCAAGGTTTTTTCAAGGTTCAAAGCCTGATTGCGTTGCCGTTTTGCGAGAAATAATAAAATCCGACTGCCGACGGATAGCGTCCGCGCGACAACACCGCCTTTGCCTGTCCCATATCCTTTGCAAACAGTTTCACCGACAATCCGCAACCTACGCCTGCCGACGACGGCGTGTTGATGAGTTTGCAAGTCACGCGATAGGACGTCATTTCTTCATAAAAACGTACGGCTTCTTGCCTTGAGCGGAACGCCACGAAAAATTCTCTCATATCTTACCCCCGAAATTATATGTATCCGCTCTCAAATTAATATATTGCAAAAGCACATTTTTGGTGCGCGCGAGCATAGATTGCTTAATGTAATGATATACCTTGACAACGCAGCAACATCAAGATTCAAGCCAAAGTGCGTGATGAACGCACTTCTGTTCGATTTGACGCACTCGGCAAACGCCGGACGAAGCGGTCATTCGGAATCAATCGCAAAAACGATACTTATCGACGATTGCCGCACTTTTTTGCTTTCAAAACTTGCAAACACCGATGAATTCGACCTTGTGTTCACAAAAAACTGCACAGAAGCGCTCAATCTTGCGATTTTCGGATTTCTGCAAGCGGGAGATAAGGTTGTCACTACAAAAAACGAACACAATTCCGTGTTGCGTCCGCTTTTCAAACTGAAGAAAGACGGCTTGATAAATCTTGAAATTGCCGATACGACAGACGACGGTCATATCGATTACGAAGATTTGAAAGAAAAGGCAAAAGGCGCAAAACTCATAGCGGCAGGCGGAGCGTGCAACGTTACCGGCGCAGTTGCCGACGTTGAAAAACTTGGCAAAACGGCAAAAGAATGCGGAGCAACACTGCTTCTCGACGGAGCGCAAAGCGTGCCGATAATAGATTGCGACACGTCGTGTGCGGATATGATTGCAATCCCCGCACACAAAGGTTTGCACGGAGTGCAAGGTGTCGGCGCACTCGTCGTGAAAAAGGACGTTGCGCTCAAACCGCTTCTGTACGGCGGAACGGGCGCAAGGTCAAACGAACTTACTCCGAACGTTCAAATGCCGGAATCCTTTGAAGCAGGAACGCAATTCACAGGCGGAATATCCGCACTGTGTCAAGGCGCGAAATGGACTTACGACAATCTGTCCGCGATAAGAAAAAATATGTTTAGAATATCGAAAAATCTCGGAACGATTCTGAAAGACGCTAATGCGACGATATATACGCACGACTTTGAAACGGGAGTCGTTAGTTTCAATTTTTCTTCGGTTGACAGCGGATTTATTGCAGACGAATTGAATGAATACGACGTGTGCGTTAGAAGCGGACTTCACTGCGCTCCGCTTGTTCACGAAAGTATGGGAACGGCAACGCAAGGCGCGGTGCGTGCGAGCGTGGGCTGTGACACTACGGACAACGAAATCAACATGTTTGCAAACATTCTGGACAAGATATTGCGGAAAATCAAATAAGACATGCAAAATATACAACGCAAACAATAAGCAAAAATCCGACACTAAAAAGCATCTTACTCTTTAGCAATTATTAAAGTGATCAAAACGGCGCATCGTTGCGCCGTTCCACATTTTAACAATGACAAATATCGGACATTAAAACAAATCTCTCAAAGTGTAAGAGTGCAATCACCGTTGTTAGAAGGAATTTCCCGTTCACAGTTGCAAAATTCTTATATCGTTTTTCAAAATTGCCCTGTTTAGAATGCCTATTTTTGCCTGATACGGCGTAAGTTTGCGATATTTTTGACAAAGAAGACAACACGCACCTGCAACGTACGGAGCACTGACCGAAGTTCCGCTCATATTCCCGTACGTTCCGCCAACTTGAATACCGGCAACGTCGACGCCTTGCGAATAAACGTCGGGTCGGTACGCTCCGCCGTAATAGCCGCGCGACGAAAAAGACGCCACGTTCAGATTTTTGTCCACCGCACCGACCGAAATGACTTCAGTGCTTATCGCCGGTGATTTCAAAGATCCTGCGCCGCTGTTGCCCGAAGCGCAAACTACGATAAGTCCGCTTCTTGCAAGCATTTCAACGCCGATTTTTAGCGGGTCGGCATATTCGAGCGGTTCTGCGCCGAAACTCATGCACACCACTCTTACGTCGTATCTTCTGAAATTGTCGAAAAGCCATTGCATGCCGTCGAGAATTTTGAAAGTTCCGCTTTCACCGCTGTCGTCGATGACTTTTACTCCGACGATGTTTGCCTTTGGAGCAACACCCGCGGTCTTTCTTGCCGAAGCGTTTCCGTTGCCTGCCGCAACTCCCGCAACGAACGTGCCGTGTCCGTTATCGTCGTAAGGCTCGGCGCTTTCGTTTATCATATCCTCGAAATGAACGATTCTTTCTCTCGGCACGGACAAATCGAGATGCGGAGATACCCCCGTGTCCATAACGCAAAGCGTAACCCCGCTTCCGTCAAGCGACTCGTCAAACGTCGGCACGGGTGAAAACAATCCGCTGTTTTCAACGTAAAAATCTCGCTTGTCGGCAGTATTGTCGCCACTTGAACCGGTTTGATTACTCTTGTGCGTTTCATCGCCCGTGTCGCTTACGATATTGTTTTGAAAATTTACGTTTAAACTTGTTAGATTGCCAATATCGTCGCTTAAAGCAAGCACTTTGCTTTGCGCCGAAACATATTCCACTTCTTGCATTCTTTCAAGTTTTACAGCGTCTTTAAGACTGCATTTTATCGCAACCGAGCGTATGAACGGATAAAGACCGCAAACGTCGAAATTTCGCTCTATGTAACCTAAATGAAGCGGATTTCTCACTCTTACAAGTGCGTCTGCACTTTCGTTTTCACACAAAGTGGTCACAACGCCGCCCGATATCTTCGATTGTGCGGACAGACGACTTATTATATTTTTGTCAATCTTGTCCATATCACCCATTGAGCATATCTATAAGCGCACGCATTCGTTCTCGTTGCTCGGCGTTCAACATCCCGCTCGTTGCCGAATACAGTCTTTCGAGCGTGCCCAAGTCAAACGTTCCGTCCGCTTTCATTTTGGACACGAGCGACGATAGTTCCCCCATAAGTTCCTGTTCGCTTTTCCCCTGAAATCGCGCATAAGCGTTCATTGCATCGTCATAATTTGCGCCGTTGCTCGCCCCGTCCTTTTGACGTCCATTGTTTTCGGAGTTGTCGGAAAAATTCCCGCCCATGCCGTTATATTGATAAAAATTCATACTATCTCCTTTCACATTCAATATATGAGCGCATATTATGGTTGTGACAAGGTGAAATATGAATTTTGACGTAAACGCAATCGCATCTTTGATGCAAGCAATGCAAAAGCCGCCTGCAAACGACGTAAAACGCGATATGCCGCAATCTGCGCCTAAAAACGAGCGTGTGAATGACGTTTCGCCTTTCTGCGCTCAAAACGGACTTGGCGAGCAAATTCGCATAAACACGGACGAAAGCGGCGGCGAACAGAAAAACGCTTTTGCAGATATAATGGGAAATCTTGCAAAGCAAAACCCCATGTTCTCGCTTGTAAGCGCAATGCAAAGCGGAAAAGGCGATATGGCTTCACTTCTTCCGCTCGTTATGTCGCTTATGCAGTCCCAAAAGCCTAAAAATGAAGAAAAAAACGGCACGAACGTTGAAAACGATGCCCACTCTTCCGAGAAACGTGCGGAAAGCAATTTAGAACAAACAGAAAACGTTCCAAAAGAATGCGAAAATAAAGATTCGGAAAATATCAAAAAAGAAAAAGAAAAAACGCAACGAGACGTTTTTGCTCCCGTTGCGTTTGCAGGTTATGAAGTTGTGTCAAAACTGTGCGCTTTGATGAAACTCTCTCGATGAGTTACATATACAAAGCGTCTTTGTAAATCGGATGCTCGTCGCAAAGAGCGATTGCTCGTGCTCTGACGTCTTCGATTGCTTCTTCTTTGCCTTCCACAACGTCCGCAATCATATCCGCAATTCTCACCATATCGTCTTCTTTCATTCCGCGAGTGGTGACCGCCGGAGTACCCACTCTTATACCGCTCGTCAGAGACGGCGGAAGGGGCTCGTTTGGAATGGAATTCTTATTTGCGGTGATATGCGCTTCGTCAAGCCAGGTTTCGAGTTGCTTGCCGTTGACTCCGCTTCCCGTGAGATTGACGAGCATCATATGATTGTCCGTGCCGCCGCTGACAAGTTTCAATCCGCGTTCGAGCAAGCGATTTGCCATTGCTTTCGCGTTTTTGACGATTTGAATCTGATATTCCTTAAACTCGGGTGAAAGCGCTTCTTTGAAAGCGACCGCCTTTGCCGCGATTATATGCATGAGCGGACCGCCCTGACTTCCGGGGAAAACCGCCTTGTTTATGCGTTTTGCAATCTCTTCGTCGTCGCACATAATGAGACCGCCGCGCGGACCGCGCAAAGTCTTGTGCGTTGTAGACGTGATGACGTGCGCGTATCCGACGGGGCTTTGATGCACGCCTGCGACGATAAGTCCCGCAACGTGCGCAATATCCGCCATAAGGTATGCGCCAACTTCGTCTGCAATCTCTCTGAAACGCTTATAATCTATTTCTCTTGGATACGCGCTTGCGCCGCAGACGATGAGTTGCGGCTTGCATTCCAATGCTATTTCGCGCACCTTGTCGTAGTCTATGCGCTCGGTCACGGGATCTATGCCGTATCCGACGCAGTTGAACAACTTGCCGCTCATATTCACTTTTGCGCCGTGCGTGAGATGTCCGCCGTCGGCAAGCGTCATGCCGAGAATGGTGTCTCCGCTCTTCAAAAGCGCGTAATACGCCGCAAAGTTTGCATTTGAACCGCAATGCGGTTGTACGTTGGCGTATTTCACACCGAAAAGTTGCTTCGCACGCTCTATTGCAAGATTTTCTGCAACATCAACGTACTCGCAACCGCCGTAATAGCGTTTGCCTGGATAACCTTCCGCATACTTGTTGGTGTAGAAAGTTCCTGCCGCCGCCAAAACTGCTTCGGAAACGATGTTTTCGCTTGCGATGAGTTCGAGATTGTGTTGCTGACGTTCAAATTCTTTGAGCATCGACTCGTACAATTCGCCGTCCACTTCTTTTATACTTTTAAGGTCTATCATTCGTAAATCTTCCTTTCTCGGTTTTGCTCTTTTCAGCAGTATTTGTCAAGCACTTCTGCTATTTGCATTTTAAGGCGATAGCCGATGAGTTTTTCTTCCACTTCGCCGTTCACGAAAACGAAAAGCGCGGGAATCGACATAATGCCGAAACGCTCGGCAAGGTCGGGATTTTCGTCAACGTCGACCTTTCCCACGACTGCTCTGCCTTCGTATTCTTTTGCGATTTCTTCAACGTTCGGAGCAAGCATTTTGCAAGGTCCGCACCACGTCGCCCAGAAATCCACCAAAACGACGCCGTTTTTGATTGTTTCGTCAAAATTGTTATTATTTAAGATAAGTTCCATAATAAACTCCTGATTTTATTGTTTGTTGTTTTCGATATAATCTTGCGCGGTTGCAGGACAAATGCTCTTCATGCGCGGACTGAAACCTTTCTTCTTGCGTATGACGAATTTGTCGAGAAGAATCGCAATCGCAAAGCCTATTATAAGTCCGCCAAGAGCCATAAGCACCTGCGCAAGTTCGCTTATAAGCGTTCCCACGCCTATGCCTACGCCGATTAGGACAAGCGGAATGACATAGACGATAGCCGCCGCCGTAAGCACGTATCTTTCGCCCATTTCCACTTCCACAAAGTCGCCCACGTTTGCGCCGAGCGTGTTGTCAAGCGTCACTTCGACTTTCATGGTGTCTTTCGTGACGGCGCACATATGGCATTTGTCGCACGCACTGTGACGCTCGAATTGCACCGTGGCTTTATTGCCTTTGATTTTTGAAACTACTCCGCGTTCGGTCATTTTTCAAAATATTCGCAAAGTTTTGCGATTTCGACCTGCTCGGTCGTTCCGATTTTCATATCCTTGACGTTTACGACGCCGGCTGCAAGTTCTTCGTCGCCGATTACAACCACGTTCTTAACACCGGTGCGGTCTGCGTATTTCATCTGCGCTTTTACACCCCTGTCCATAATGTCCGTCTCGGCTTTCACGCCTGCGTTGCGAAGGTCTCTGACGAGTTTTCTTGCAAAATCCTGCGCTTTTTCGCCTAGCGGTGCAATATACACGTCCATAGTCTCTTCTTCCGCTTTAAGATTGTTCGTGTTTTCAAGAACGAGAAGCAATCTTTCAAGACCGAGACCGAATCCGACTGCGGGAGTGGGCTTTCCGCCGACTTCTTCGACGAGATTGTTGTATCTTCCGCCGCCGCAAACCGTGCCTTGCGCGCCTATATCGGTGGATATAAACTCAAAGACAGTGCGTGTGTAGTAGTCAAGACCGCGAACGATGCCGGGATTGACCTTGAACGAGATGCCGAGAGACGTCAATATCTCTTGCACCTTTTCAAAGTGCGCTTTGCAATCGTCGCAAAGATAATCCGTTATTCTCGGGGCGTTCTTCACGATTTCCTTGCACTTTTCTTCCTTGCAGTCGAGAATACGAAGCGGATTCTTGTCAAATCTTGCTTGGCATTGACCGCACATAAGGTGCAAATTTGCGCCGATGTACTCTTTCAAAGCCTTGTTGTACTCCGCGCGGCACTTGGGGCATCCGATGCTGTTGATGTTGAGTTCGAGTTCTTTAAGTCCGACTCTTCTCAAGAAAGTCGAAACAAGAGAAATGACTTCTGCGTCTGCGGCCGGAGAATCGCTTCCGTAGCATTCCACTCCGAATTGATGGTGTTCGCGAAGTCTGCCGTTCTGCGGTTTCTCATAGCGGAAAATGCTTGCTATATAATACGCTTTCATAGGCATAACGCCCTGATGCAAACCGTTTTCGATAAAGCAACGCGCAACGCCTGCCGTGCCTTCGGGGCGAAGCGTCATGCTTCTTCCGCCCTTGTCGTCGAAAGTATACATTTCCTTCGTCACGATGTCGGTGGTTTCACCCACTCCGCGAAGGAAAAGTTCGGTATGCTCGAACATGGGCGTGCGGATTTCTTTGAATCCGAATTCACTCGCCACTTCTCTTGCGACGCCTTCGACGTAATGCCATTTGTATGCTTCTTGCGGCAACATGTCCTTTGTGCCCTTGGGTATGTTTATCATCTTTTTCCTTCCTATTTCTTTCCCGATACCTTTCGTATCAGATAATATAACGTCTGAGATTTCTTTCTTTGAGATTTGCGCTAAGGTGTGCTTCGACATACGCCTTGTCGATGTTGATTTCCTTCGTCACGTTGTCGTCCGCTTCGTAAAGCACGTCTTTGAGCAATGATTCGAGCACGGCGTGCAGTCTGCGCGCGCCGAGATTTTCACTGTTTTCGTTCTCTTCAAACGCCACTCTCGCAATCTCGTCAATCGCTTCGTCCGAGAAGTTGAGAGACACGCCGTCCACCCCGAGCAATTCTTTGTATTGTTTCAAAACCGCGTTGTCGGGCTCTGTGAGAATACGCACGAAATCGTCTTTCGTGAGATTGTCGAGTTCCACGCGGATGGGGAATCTGCCCTGAAGTTCGGGAATAAGGTCTTCCATGCGCGAGATGTGGAACGCGCCCGCGGCAATGAACAAAATGAAGTCCGTGCGGATTGCGCCGTATTTGGTCTGAACGGTGCTTCCTTCAACGATGGGCAGGATGTCTCTTTGCACGCCTTCGCGGGATACGTCGTGACCTTGCTGTCCGTTGTCGTTGGTTGCGATTTTGTCGATTTCGTCAAGGAACACTACGCCGTCCTGCTCTGCTCTTTGCAGTGCTTCCTGCGTGATTGCGTCCTGATCCACCATCTTTTCCGCTTCCTGATTGACCATAAACTCCATCGCTTGTTTGACGGTGAGTTTTCTCTTTTTCACGGGTGCTTTGCCCATCATGCCGCCAAAGATAGAACCGAGATCGATCTCGTTGCCGGGAGCGTTGCCAGGTTGCAACTGAATGGGCTTGGGCTGTTGACGGATTTCCATCTCGATCGTGATGCCGTCAAGGTGTCCTGCACGGATTTCCTGCAAGAGTTCTTCGCGAAGTTGCGCGTCGCTCTTTTCTGTTGCTCCTGCCGCGTTTTTGCGGATAGGGAGCAAGATTTCGCAGAGTTTGTTCTCTGCAATTTCCGTCGCCTTGGGCATGACTTCTTTGAATTTCTCGTCTTTGACGAGACGGATTGAAACTTCCACGAGATCGCGGATGATGCTCTCTACGTCTCTGCCGACATAGCCCACTTCGGTGAATTTCGTCGCTTCCACTTTCACGAAAGGCGCTTTGACCACTTTTGCGAGTCTTCTTGCGATTTCCGTCTTACCGACGCCCGTCGGGCCTTTCATGATGATGTTTTTCGGCGTGATTTCTTCTCTCATTTCTTCGGGAAGTTTGCTTCTTCTGTATCTATTGCGAAGAGCGATAGCCACCGCCACTTTTGCGTCGTGCTGACCGATGATGTATCTATCGAGTTCAGCCACGATTTGTTTTGGAGTCATAACGTTGTTGTCCATAATAAGCCTCCTGTCACACTGTTTCGACGGTGATATGGTCGTTGGTGTACACGCAAATCTCGCTTGCGATTTTGAGTGCGCGAGTCGCGATTTCCTTTGCGGTGAGATCGGTTGCGTCCGCAAGTGCGCGAGCCGCTGCGAGCGCATAGTTGCCGCCGCTGCCGATTGCCACGATTCCGTTTTCGGGTTCAATGACTTCACCGGTGCCCGAAATCACGTAAATGCTATTGTGATCCGCCGCAATGAGCAACGCTTCGAGTTTTCTGCCGCCCTTGTCGTTTCTCCAAAGTTCCGCAAGTTCGACAGCCGCTCTCATAAGATTGCCACTGTATTTTTGAAGCATAGCTTCAAATCTTTCGGACAACGCAAATGCGTCCGAGACCGAACCTGCAAAGCCGACCACCACTTTATCGTTGTAAATACGTTTCACTTTGACGGCGTTGCCTTTCATGATGACGCTTTCGCCCATCGTGACCTGACCGTCGCCCGCAACTGCGGTTTCGCCGTTTCTTCTCACGGCGCAAATTGTAGTTCCGCGAAATTCTATCATTGTGTTCTCCTTATCTTTGTGAAGTGCCTTTCACTTCCGTTTTCCGATAATCTATCGGTATATTCTGCGAGCAATAATGCTCATATTGTAACCTTATCATTGATTTTTTATAGCGTCTATCGACCTGTCGTGATACGCCTGTTTGCGTTTTTGCTTGTCTCTGAATCCCGTAATCGACGGCAATATGCCGAAATTTGCGTTCATAGGCTTGAAATCGAGCGCGCAAGTGGATACGTATCTGCAAAGCGAGCCGATTATCGTCACGTCGGACGGTACTTGCAGTCTGTCGCCGTCGAGTTCTTTTGCAAGCGCGATTCCTGCAATCATACCGCTCATTATGCTCTCAACGTAGCCTTCCACACCCGACAATTGCCCTGCTATATAAAGCGGTCTGTCGCCTTTGACTCTGAACGTCTCGTCAATAACACCCGGAGCGTTTATATAGGTGTTGCGGTGCATTATGCCGTATCTTACGAATTCGGCGTCGTGAAGAGCGGGAATCATGCGAAACACTCTCTTTTGCTCACCATAGGTGAGATTCGTTTGAAAGCCAACGAGATTGTAACAATCTCCTGCAACGTTTTCTTTTCTCAACTGCACGACAGCGTACGCTTTTTCGCCCGTGTGGGGATTGCGAAGTCCGACGGGTTTGAGCGGACCGAAACGAATGGTGTCGCTTCCGCGCTTCGCCATCTCTTCTATGGGCATGCAACCGTCGAAAAGTTCGCTCTTTTCAAAGTCGTGCAATAGGACGGTTTGGGCGTTGACGAGTTCGTTGTAAAACGCTTCGTATTCGTCTTTTTGCATGGGCAAATTGAGATAATCTTCTCCGCCTTTGCCGTATCTTCCGCCGAAATACGCTTTCGACATATCTATGCTGTCAAACTCCACGATAGGAGCGATTGCGTCGTAGAAAAACAGTCTGTCTTTTCCCGTGAGTTCTCCGACGACTTTTGCAAGCGAGTCGGATGTGAGCGGTCCCGTCGCAATCACAGTGGGAACGTCTTCGTCAAGACTGGTGACTTCTTCTCTCACGAGAGTGAAATCGGAATATGCGTTCAACGCATTTTCAACCGACTTTGAAAAACCTTCTCTTTCCACCGACAATGCGCTGCCCGACGGCACGGCGTTCTCTCTTGCAAGTGGCAAAAGTCTGCATCCCAAAAGGTCGAGTTCTTCTTTGAGAAGCCCCGAAGCCGTGCAAGGCTCGGACGATTTGAGCGAGTTGGAACACACGAGTTCGGCAAGGTTTTCCGTTTTGTGCGCTCCGGTGGTGCGAGCAGGACGCATCTCGTACATCTTCACCGCGTATCCGCGCTCGAGAAGTTGCAATGCACATTCGCATCCGGCAAGCCCGCCGCCTATGATTTTTACAAGTCGTTTCTCGCTCATCGTTCGTTCTTATTGATTTTGTTCGCTTTCGTCTTTGACGAGTTCTCTGTGTTTGCAGTTGTGATTCGTGCAGACGTAATATGTCTTGTCGTCGCGTTTGACCACTTTCATAGTAGACGCACATTCGGGGCAGAAATACGGTGCGGGCACGTCCCAACTGATGAAGTCGCACTTTGGATAGTTTGTGCATCCGTAGAACGTTTTGCCTGCTTTGGACACACGTTTGCTGACGTCTCCGCCGCACTTGGGGCATTTGCCGACCACTTCGACGATTTTCTTGATATTCTTGCACTTGGGATAATTCGGGCAAGCAAGGAACGGACCGTATTTGCCGTGGCGAACGACCATTTTCGCTCCGCATTTGTCGCAAATCACGTCGCTTTCTTCGTCGGGCATATAACTTCCGCCACCGCTCTTTGCCGCGCGCTCCACGAATTTCATAAGTCGCGGATAGAACGCTCCGATAAGTTCCTGCCACGCTTGCTCTCCGTCCGCCACTTTGTCGAGTGCGCCTTCCAGACGAGCCGTGAAATTCAGGTTCATTATGTCGGGGAAATTCTTCTCCATATACTCGCACACCGCTTCGCCTAGTTGCGTGGGTGCAATCGCTTTCTGCACCTTTTCGGTGTAATCGCGTTTTGCAAGCACGGATATGATGCTGGCGTACGTGCTAGGACGTCCGATGCCGTTTTCTTCGAGTGCTTTGACAAGCGTTGCGTCGTTATATCTCGCCGGCGGTTTCGTGAATTTTTGCTCGCAACTCACGTCGTCGAGATTGAGATGTTCGTCCTGATTGAGATCGGGCATCGTGTCGAGTTCTTTGTTATCGTCGTCGCTTTCTTCCACCGTAGCGGAATACACGGCGGTAAAGCCCTTGAATTTAACGCTCTTGCCCCTTACGACGAAACCGAGTTTTTCATTGCCGCATTCGCCGAGAATGTGGACTCTCATCGTGTTGTACTGTGCAGGAGTCATTTGAGACGCCATAAAACGCTCGTATATGAGTTTGTAGAGTCTGAACGCGTCTCTGTCCATTTTTCCTTCAAGAGACTTAGGCGTGCGGTTCAAATCGATAGGTCTGATTGCTTCGTGCGCGTCCTGTGCATTCTCGCTGGTTTTGTAGATATTTTGTGTCTTGGGCGCGAATTCTTCACCGTAATTCTTTGCGATGAACGAAAGCGCGATTTTTGCAAAATCGGGAGAAATACGCACGCTGTCGGTACGGATATACGTGATAAGCGCGTGCTGTCCTTCTCCTTCGATGTCAACGCCTTCGTAGAGTTGTTGCGCGACTCTAGACGTGCGTTCGGCAGTCATGTTGAGTTTGTGGCTCGCTTCCTGCTGCATAGTGCTCGTTGTAAACGGCGGAGCGGGTTTTGACGTAGACACGCTCTTTTTCACTTCGTCCACACGATAATCGCACTTGCGCATAAGATCCGCTATCGCGTATGCGTCGTCGGCATTGTTGGGTTTCACTTTCTCGCCGTTTCTGTCGTTGAGTGCGGCGTTGAAAAGGTTTGCTTTAGTCTTCTTTGCGCCGTCTTTGAGCAAAAGTGCGCTTATCGACCAATACTCTTCGGGCTTGAAGTCGCGGATTTCCTTTTCTCTGTCCACAATCATTTTAAGAGCCGCCGACTGAACGCGTCCGGCAGAAAGACTGGGTTTGAGTTTTCTTGAAAGTATGGGGGAGATCTTGTAACCCACAAGTCTGTCAAGCACTCTTCTTGCTTGCTGGCTGTTGACGAGATCCATGTTGATTTCTCTCGGATTTTCCATAGCCGCACGCACTGCTTTCGGCGATATTTCGTTAAACTCGATACGCACTTTGTCGCCCGTCACTCCGAGCGTGTTTTTAAGGTGCCACGATATTGCTTCTCCTTCGCGGTCCGGGTCGGTTGCGAGATACACTTTGTCGTATTTCTTCACCGCTTGAGAGAGTTGTTTTATGGTTGATTCCTTGTCCGGCGTGACGATGTATTGAGGCTTGAAACCGTTGTCGACGTCGATACCCAAAGAACGCGCAGGCAAATCGCAAACGTGTCCTTTGGATGCAAGCACCGCCGCGTCGTTGCCGAGATACTTCTGTATCGTTTTGGCCTTGTGCGGTGACTCAACAATGATGAGTTGTTTCATTATATCTCCTTGGGGCAAAGCCCCGCTTTATTATCTATTTTCGTTTTCGGCGCGTTTCAACGCCGCTTTTGCGAGCGTTTTATGCCGCTTCGTTCAGTTTTTTTTACACTTACGCAAGCGAATAGAAATTGCCAGCGCCTTTGAAAACCAGACCTTCTATCTCAAGGTCGAAAAGCACGCTCGTAAGTTCGCTCACGCTAAGTCCCGTGACTTCGATTAGTTCTTCAAAATGCCTTTCACCGTCGTGCAACGCGTTGAGTATCTCTGTTTGCACTATGGACAGTTCGATTGTTTTCTCGACTTGTTCTTCTCTTCTCACGCCCATCTGGTCAAGCACGTCTTCGGGCGATATGACAAGTGCGTGCGGCATTTCTCTCAGCAATTCGTTTCCGCCCGCGCTTTCTTCGTCGTACACGTTGCCGGGCACCGCAAAAATGTCTCTTCCTTGCTCGATTGCAAGTCTCATCGTGATGAGCGAGCCGCTCTTTTTTGCCGCTTGCGGAAGAAACACCGCGTCTGCAAGTCCGCTGACTATGCGATTGCGCTCGGGAAAGTGATATTGAAGCGGTTTCGTGCCGAGCGGATATTCCGTGACAACCAAGCCGTCGTTTGCAAGCACGCTCTCAAAAAGCGAACGATGCTCGGCAGGATACACGACGTCAAGCCCAGAAGCAAACACCGCAACCGTCGGCCTAGACTGGTTTACGCAAGCAAGATGCGCTATGCTGTCTACACCCCTTGCAAATCCCGATATGACCGTAAGCCCCGCTTTTGCGAATTCTCTTGAAAACTCGTCCGCGACCTTTGCGCCGTATCTCGTGGGGCGTCTCGTTCCGACAACCGCAATGCTCTTTGCTCTCAGTGCGTCGAGATTGCCTTTTGCAAACAATCCCGTCGGCGCGTCGTATATGTCGAGCAACTTTTCGGGATACTCGTCGTCGTATCTCGTGATGAATTTCAAATCTCGTTTTTCAAGTTCCGCCGCAAGTTCGTCGGCTCTATCAAGAAGTTTGAAAAACTCCGTTGCGTGTTCGTCCCCGAGCGTTTTGAAAACCGCGCGTCTGCCGCTTTCGCTTGCAAGTTCCGTTGCGTCTTCAAACTCGTCGAGAAGTGCCGTTCGTTTTTTATTTGACAATTCGCTCACGCTTTGCAACGCAAGCAAAATTTTCTTTCTTTCGTCCATATCTCTCCCCGTCAATGATACTTTCTGTCAAGTCCCCTGTATTGTATCGCTTCGCCGATATGAGCAGGCAAAATGTTTTCACTGCCTTCTATGTCGGCAATTGTTCTTGCCACTTTGAGTATGCGCGTCATGCCGCGTGCGCTTAGATTAAGTTTTTCAAACGCCTTTTGCAAAAGTCTCTCGCAATCTTTGTCGATCACGCAATATTTGTTGAGTTCTTTCGCACCCATTTCGGCGTTTGTGAGTATGCCGTCTTTTTCAAATCTCTTGCGTTGAATAGCACGCACGCGGTTGATACGCTCTTTTATCTGCGCACTCGTCTCGCCGCTCTTTTGAAAGCGTAATTCGTCGTACGAGATATTGTCCACTTCGATTTGCAAATCTATTCTGTCCATCAAAGGACCGCTGAGTTTTGACACGTAATTGTGTATCTGCGACGGCGTGCAACGGCATATCTGATTTTTCGAGCCGTAGTTGCCGCAAGGACACGGGTTCATGCTTGCAATCAGCATGAAATTTGCAGGATATTCGGTGGTTTGTTGCACTCTTGCAACCGTCACTTTTCTGTCTTCGAGCGGTTGGCGCAAAGTTTCAAGTGCGTGACGGGAATATTCGGGCATCTCGTCAAGAAACAAAACGCCGTGATTTGCAAGGCTCACCTCACCCGGTCTCGCTTTCGCTCCGCCGCCTATCAGCGCAGGCACGGTCGTCGTGTGATGCGGCGTTCTGAACGGTCTCGTCGTCACTATGCCGACGTCCGAATCGAGTATGCCGGCGACGGAATGTATTTTTGTCACTTCCACCGCTTCTTCAAACGTCATCTCGGGCATAATCGTCGGGACGCATTTGGCAAGCATCGTTTTTCCCGCTCCGGGCGGGCCTATCATAAGTGCGTTGTGTCCGCCTGCAACGGCAATTTCAAGCGCGCGCTTTGCAACGCTCTGCCCTTTTACGTCTGCAAAGTCCACTCCGTAACCGTGAGATACGCACGCGCTCTCGTACGTGGAAGTCGGCACTTTCTCAAACACTACTCCCGAAAGCATTTCAACGACTTCGCGAAGGTTGTTCAGAGCATACACGTCTATGCCTTCTATGAAACTTGCTTCTCTTGCGTTTGCGGCAGGAATTATAAACTTTCTATGCCCTGACTGCATTGCGGATATAAGAAGCGGCATTATGCCGTTTACGTGACGAAGTTCGCCGTCAAGCGACAACTCGCCGATAATCACGTATTGCTTGTACGCCTTGCTCTCTATCTGTCCCGTCGCCGCCATTATTCCGAGCGCAACGGGTAAATCGAACGTCGGACCTTCTTTTTTCGTGTCGGCAGGCGCAAGATTGACTATGATGCGTTTTGCAGGATATTGAAATCCGCTGTTCTTGATTGCAGAACGCACTCTTTCCTTGCTTTCTTTCGTTGCCGTGGAAGCAAGCCCCACCATATCGTAGCCGGGCAAACCGCTGTTGATGTCAATCTCGACGTCAACCGCGTATCCGGTCAATCCGTCCAAAGCGTAACTTAAAATTTTTGCGAGCATAACGTTCTCCCCATATATATAGATAAGTCTGTTTATTTTATCATATGCGAGCGAAAAACGCAATAAGAAATGTGTTCGTCCCTTGCGTCGTCAAGAGCAAAAAACGATATGTAAAACGAACAAAGCCGTTTAGATACCGCGAAAAATTTATTTTTTTATCACGCTTCCTTTTTTGCGATTAAATTGTAAAATATTATTGTTAAACAAATATGAAATCTCAATTAAAACAAGTGAAAACCGCACTTTTCAGTGCGGTTTTGAGTTTTTTAGTTATTTTTATCGCCGTCGGTTTCGTCGTTTTTATCGACAAGTTCCAATAGTTTTTTCTTTTCTTCGTCGCTCAAATCGTCAAGCGTTGTTTTGGGCGTTTTTTCTTTTTCAAGCGCAAGTCTGTCTCTCACGAACCCCGCTATCACAAGCGCGAACACGAGACACATCGGCACAACCACTATCACGACGTACCCGTACCAGTGCGACAAAAAGGATTTCAGCCCGCCGATAAACGCCGACTTTCTGACGAATATCGCCTTGACGTTTTCAGGCGGAAGTTGCCAGTCGTCAACCTTAACGGAACCGTTGTAGAGTTTGTCTCCTGCCGTTTTGTAATACTGAACGTTGCCGTCTTCGTCTAAGATAATCTCGACGATTCTATGCGTTTCGTTGTAGCCTTTAAGCACTCCGCTGGGTGCGGTGAACGTGATGATATCCCCCACTTTCAAGGCGTATTTGTTTTCGACTTTCTTTGAAACGATCACTTCGCCTTTTTCTATCGTGCCGCTCATACTGTCGGTGAGCACGTCGAACACATAATAGCCGAAAATCTCCGTTTCGCCGCCGTTTTTCTTTTGAACGAGCATAAGTGCAACGAGAGCGACCAAAAAAACGAATATCAAAGCCACAACGACCGTGGACACGACGTTGTATATCTTTTTTGCCTTGCTTATATTCTTTTTAGTCTCGTTTTTGCTCGTTTCCATTGCTAAATTTGCCCACGCAATGTTTTTTTGAAACATCGGCTTGATTTTTCTTTTATATAGCGTTCGTGCGCACCGTCGGTGCGCACGCTAAATTACTCTTCGTCGTCGTGATTTTCAGGCTTTGCGCTTATATCGAGAGTGTCGCCGAACGGGTCTACGATTCCGCTTCCGTCCGCAAACGTAATTCCGCCGACAGAAACTTTGTTTTCATCAACGGCGTCTATTTTGCGTTTTTTGCCGCTTGGAGTCGTGTATTTCTGATTGAGCGTCGTTGCGCTCAAATCCCACGTATTCTTCTTTTCTCGCGGTGATTTACGGATTGTCGGTTTGTTTTCGTTCTCTCCGTTTTGTTCGGATTTTTCAGCACTTTCTTGCGCTTTTGAAGCGATTTCTTCCGCCTTCTCCGCTTTGCCGTCCGATTGAACAATATCTTCGCTCTTCACGTCTTTGGTGTCTGTGACGTTTTCTTTTTCGCTTTCGATGACTTTTTCGACAGTTTCGGCTTCGTTTTCTGCTTTCTTTCTGCGCGTATATTTTCTCTTCGGTTTGTTCTCGTCCTTATGCTCGAGATTGCCGAGTTTCGCACCGTCGCCCCACGGCGTAATCGAATTTTCGTTCTTGAAACTTATGCCCATGCCTTGAGTGTCTTCCACCTTTCCGCCGAGATTGATATGCATCTCGCTCACAGGCTTGATTTCTTCGATTTGATCCGTTTCTTGCTCCGTTTCGGGCGCTTCTTGCATGGTTTCCGATGCTTTTGCAGCCGTCTCTTCAACGGATTGTGCAGGCTTTGCCTTGCGAGTATACTTTCTCTTGGGCTTGTTTTCGTCCTTGTGTTCGAGATTGCCGAGATTTGCGCCGTCACCCCAAGGCGTTACGCTTCCGTCGTCTTTGAGATGCAACTCGCCGACCTCGACTTTGTTTTCGTCAACCGGTGTCAAATCGACGTGATGTTTCTTGTGTTCATCGTCTTTTTCACTCTTCTTCGTCTCGGAATTGTCTTCTTTGGCGATTTCGGGCGATTCTTCGTCTTTCGGCAATTCGATTTTGCCTTTTGTCTTTGCTCGCGCAACGAGCGGCACGTCGCCTTCAAGCGGAGACACCGCGTCGATTGCGTCGAGAGCGTTGTCGATTTTGTCGTTGCGTTCTGCTCTCTTCAAGCGGTCTTTTTCCATCTCTTCGATTGACTTGTTGATGCTTTCCGTATCCTTGTCGTCAAGTTCGAGATTTTCGTTTTTATCTAATTCAATGCCTTTTTCTTGCGCTTTTTTAGCGTTTTCGGCTTCTTGTTGCGCTTTGAGTTCGGCAAGACGCTTCTCGTCTTCGGTCTTTTTGCGCTCCATAGCGATTTTCGCTTTCTGGAAGCTGAACGGATCCATTCCGAGCGTTTCGCCGTCAAGAGTTACGTTGAGATTCTTTTCAATCTCTTCACGCTGCTTTTTGAACGCTTCCGCGCGCTTTTGTATGTCCTCTTTGCGGCGGCGTATGCGTTCTTGTCTGTCTCTCTCTTCGAGTTCTTCCTGCTTTATGCGGCGGTAAGAATTGAGACAACGATCGATTGCGTCCTTGACTTTGATGATCTCTTCCTGCTTGATCTTGTCGTCGTCGGGACGCTTGAATATCTTGCGCACTTCAAACAAGTGCTGATCGAATTTTTCCGCGTCGGGCTCGAGATCCACTTCTTCTTGGTCGGCTTTGGGCGGCATTTCTTTGAAACGTTCCACTTCAACGGGACGTTCAACAACCACTTCCGTCTCGATTTCCTGCGGTTTTTCGATTTCTTTTTCTACTTCTTTTTCAGGCTCTTGTTCAGGCTGTTTTTCTTCTTCGGGTTCAGGCGGAGTTTCGGGCGGAATTTCCTTGTCCGCTTCTTCGTTTTCTTCGGGTTTGACTTCCTGAATATTGTCCTTTTCTTCTTCGTTTTCTTTCTGTTCTTCGAGTTTTTGCGCGTACTCGTCGCGGTCTATCTGGTCTTTCTCGAAGTCCATATTTCCGACACGCAAGAAATCGGCAAATTCCTTGTCTTCCATATCGAAATTGGTCTCGCATTGGTCGTACAAGCTCTCAAACACCATAGTGTTGAGCGTCACCATACTACGCAATCTTTGCTCGCTTTCGGTGTCGATCGGATAGTCTTCCACTTCGTCCGACGTGGAAAAACCGCCTGATTGCTGATAGGTCTCGATAAACTGCCAGAGCGTGAGTGCTTTCTTGAAGTTCGGCTCTTTCAAAATGACGTTCGTACGCATGATAGGCGGACGAACAGGCGCGGAATTGCGCATGGATTTCGCAAACGACGACGACAAAAAGTCGGTGATAATGCGGTCTATTTTCGCAACGCGCTCTATTTTTGTGAGCGTGTCGGGGTCAAGTCGCATAACTTCGTCAAAACTGAGTTGCGCATAATACTCCGTGCGATACGTCACCTTTTTGCTCGGCAAATTGAACCGCGACTCAACGTCGAGTTCGAGCACGTCCTGCGTTGCGGACGCTTTTTTTATCTTGTCGTAACGCATGGTGACGAAATCTTTGAGTTTGAGAAGAAGCGTGTAAATAAAACGATTTTCGTAAATCTCGAAAGACTCTTCTTTTGTGATATTGAGAATTTTAGAAGGCGTGACGTCTCCCGTCTTTTCGTCCACTTTGGATATCATATTCGTGTGCTGGGCAAGAAACTTGACGGACTCCGTCGAAATGCTTCTTGCAAGCGAAACGTCCACGATATCTTCTTCCTGAACGATGAATTTTCTCGGGTTACGCACGATTGTGTCAAGGTTTGGCAAAATGCCTTCGATTGTGTCAATCCAGTCGATCGAAATGTCTTGAATAAGGCGTTTTTTTGCCAACTTGAAGACAGACGAGCCTTTGTCAACCCTATTTTTGAATTGCTCATAAAAGCTCTCGTTGCCGAGAACGGAAACAATCTTATTCGCGTACTGTTTGTACACTTCTCTTGTGATTTTGTTGTCTTCCATACTTTTATGATTTTGTGTTTATTGTCGACTCGCGATTGCAATTAATAATTAGTAATGAATAATTAATAATTAATAATTGCGGAAGGCGAAGCCTTATCCGAAATATTGTTCGGAGCATACTTATTAGCGTAATGTGCGACTTTGAAGGTGTTACAAAACCGCCGACCGTGAGCCTGTGGAGCGGTCTTTTTTGACATTCACTCATTCAAGGGACACTTATTCGCAGATTGTGCGACTTCGAAGACGGAACACGAGCCGCAACGGCGGCGAGCAAATCGAACGCCGAGCTTACGTCACACACAAGCCCATTTTGCAACGATTGCAACTTGTTGTAATCGTTTGCCTTTTGGTTTTTGTGTTCCTTTTTCCCACGCGCCAAAAACTGCGCTTTCATCTTTCTTACTCGCACACAAGTTCGCTTGTTTTTGACGTGCGGGAGCCCTTGTGTGTGTAGTACGAGCGACTGCGCCGTGTTGTTGCAAAGCTGGCGCACAAAGCGTGGTGGCATAATGAGTGAACGACACCTATCTATGCGAGTGCTGAGTGTTGTCCCCCGCTACGCCGGTCACCGTGGGTTCCCTTGCAAGGGGGAACGGTGATGGGGAAAACACCTGAGGAAAGGGGAAAGTTGCATTCCCTATATGCGAATCAAAACCCAACGTACACGCATTACGTGTCGGGCTTTTCTCATCCTTTCGCAAAAAAGCGGAGTATTTTGATGCTAGGCAAGGAAGTTGTTTTCTTTTGCAAGCCTAACGTACTTGTTTTGCAAAAAGAATACGACCGACGCAGCATAGCGCAAACCAATACGCTTTTCCCTAAAATGCGATAAACGGATGAAGAACAAGAAAGGGGCGTTGACATAGACAGGAGCGTACTTGCTGTACGTGACTGTTTAGGGAAAAGCCGCTGACGCAGTTGTTCGCCGTTTAGCACATTTTAGAAGAGTTTCTTCAAGCGGTTGATATACTCCTTGCTCTCTTGCATGTTCTCTTCACCGAAGAGTTCGCTGAGATAAAGGATAAGACCGTCGATTTCGTCGCGGATGTATGACAAGTTGAGCGATTCGAACTTGCGGAATATCTTGTTGCAAAGCACGTAGTCGAGACCGTCGATTTCCGTTCCGCCGCAGCCCACGTATGAAGGGACGAACTCTTTGAGCTGCTTCACGATACGGTTACCAAACGCGAGACGGAAATGTTCGATGACGTAGTCGTCAAGCAAATTGACCTTGTCGAGAATGTCTTGAGAGACCTTGTGTATCTCCTGCGACTCTTTGAACATTGCTTCAAGGTGCTTGTAGCTGATGAAGATGTTGTCCGCCCACGGCGCGTCGAAAGGCACGCCCTTGCTGTTGATGTTGATAGGCATAGCACGGTCGTAAACCTTATCCGATATAGCAAACGTCGAGTCGTCGTTGTTTGCCGTGCCGATAAACCACATGTTTTGCGGAAGTCTGAAACGGCCTTTGTCGATATGCTTCGGGTCGTTTGGCCAACCGGACGGAACAAGGTCGACAATCCACTCGTCACGTGACGGCATTTCGAGAATTGACAACATTTCCGCGAAATAGTACTCGACACGCGCGATGTTCATTTCGTCGAGAACGGTGAGATAGATCTGATCGTTCCAGGTGGCTTCGTACATCTTTTTGAGCACTTCGGTTTCGTTGAAGCGTTTCGTAAATTCGTTGAAGTATCCGAAAAGTTCGGTACGGTCACGCCAAGACGGCTGAACGGACGCAATCGTCGCCGGGTTGTTAAGGAATATGCCCATAGCGTGCGGAAGCGACGTTTTACCTGTACCGGAAATACCCTGCAAAATCATCAAACGCGACGTGGACATACCTGCTATAAACAAGCGGATGATACGCGGATTGTAGTATAGGCGCATACGCGAGCAAGCAAAGTTGCGGAAGCGATCGCAAAGTTCGGGAAGCGTGATCTCGTCGTCGTAAACGGGCGGAACGTAGTTCTCGTAAATCTTGTCGATTTCGGTAAGTTTGTAGAAACGTGACTCGCCGGTTGGAGACTGCTCTTCCTTCTTTTGTTCGCCTTCTTCCCCTTCTTCGCCTTCGTAGTTGCCTATATCGCTGACTCTCATGCCGAGAATACGGTCTTTTTCAGCGGACATTTTGATGATTTGCTTTTTGAGATTGGCGCATTCTTCCACGAGATCCTGCGGCAAAACCTTGGCTTTGGAGAGCCTTGCGAGTTTGCGCAAGCCCAGCGCGATAAGCACAATAATCGCAATTATAACTGCAAAAATAAGTATTATGAAAATGATAGCGACAGCCCATTCTCCCGCGCCGAAGTATTGCGTGTAGTTCTTGAAGGCGTCCGAATAACCTTCGTTGTAGAAGATATGCAGAAAGCCCCAAAAGATACTGCCGATACCCTTGTCGTAGAATGCGCCCAAAAACGCTTTGAGAAATTCAAATACGAGATTGATATTCATGGTATAACTCGTTGAATTCGGCGACCACCCCTATGGTGCCGACGCCCTTTCGGAAAGGACGATTTTGCGAGCAGTATATCTGACTTAATGTTCGAGCAAGGCAAAGAAGTCAGCGGCGGCGAAAAGTATGCGGTTATGCTGAGTATTCTCAAAGCCCGGATAGGCTCGAAGAGAGAACGGAGCAAACCTTGACAACACCGTAGCGCGCGCCATTTTTATATCAAAGATATAATGTCGCAAAAGTATAGTCGAACGGCGCATGAATTTTCATGCGCCAAAAACGTCACGATTATTATTGTTGATGATCTTCGCTTGCAGGAGCGTCGCTTTCTTGGGACTTGTCGTCAAGCACAACGTCATCGCCGCTTTGAGCTGAATCTCCACCCTGTTGCAAGGACGCAAGATATTCTTGCGCAAGACGACGCTTTTCTTCGTCCGAAAGGCTGTCAACCGTCACCACTTGTTGAGCTTGCACCTTGCGTTGATTTTCAAGTTTCGCAATAACAATGGTGCGGATAAGCACAAATGCGTAGACCACAAACAAAAGGATGAGCGGAAGCACGACCACGCAGAAGAAACGCACTTTTTGGCTTGCGCCGAAGTGTTCGGTGTCCTGAATCCAGTTGGAGAAACCGCCCACGCCTTTGAGCATTTTGCCGCTTGTGAAAGTGCCGTCTTCATTCACACTGCCCCACGTTGCGACAATTGCGCTCGCTTGCACGTTTTCGGTGCTGCCGATGACGTCCGCATTGCGATCTTCTTTGTCTTTGAGCAGTTCCGCCGCGGCGTCTTGCCATGTGGAAGATTGATGGTCACCGCGCGTTGTGTAGCTGCTCACTTCGCCTGCATCGGTTCTGTTGATAGCAACGATTCTGTGGGTGTTGAAGATTTGATAACGTCCCGAAGATGTGGAAACAGTCGTGCGGAAAGTCACAACTTGACCGACTTTGAGCGACTTTGCGTTTGCCGAATCGAGTGCGGTCGCAATTATGACGTCGTCGGGCGAGAACGTCGGATCCATTGAATCGGATGCGACGTTGAGATAATACGTGTCGCCGAAACGAGTGAGATGATCGTCGTTCGTTGCGCCGGCGATTGTGAAAATCGCGACCACCAAAGCAAACACTATGACGACGATGCAAACGCCCGTCGCAACCCAGTTGAGAATGGATCTGACCTTCTGTTGCTTTGGAGAGAGTTCTTTTTTCTCTTTCGCTTTTTGAGCGAACTTTTCTTTGAAATTCATGATAAACCTGCCTGATTGATGCTTCTCCGCTTCCGCCCGAGACTTATTGCCACACACCGCGCCAAAAGCGCAGCCGAGAGATCAGCGAATGACTATTGACGTCGTGCGAGCCATGCTTGTTGCCCTTAAACGGATAATATCCGCTCCGCTCGCCCGATTTTGCTGAAACGCATAGTTATACAACTATACATATTGTATTGTAACTTATCGCGCGCACGATGTCAACAGCAAAAATCGCAAAACCGCGCTATTTCTGCCAAATTATTATGCAAACGCATGCAATCGCGTGCGAAAAACCTTTGCTACAAGTTTGAAAACGAACAAAACCGCGAGCGGAGAAAGCCAACTTTGCGACAAACTTGTCGCAAAGCCGCCCTTTTGCCACAAACGCAATGACACCCAACACACTCTCGCTTGAACAGAACAAAACAAAAAAAATAAATTAGGGATAAGGTTTTTGAAAGGGGCTTTATCTCGATAAGGAGAAAAACGATGAAAAAGAAAGGTTTGATTATATCAACAGTCGTCATGGTTGTTGTGCTGATCGCATCTCTCACCACCGCTACTTACGCTTGGATTACGGGAACAAGCACGGTTAAAGTACTTAAAAATCACATGCCGCAAACTATGCCATATTAACAAATCACGGCTCAATCGAGCCGTATTTTTTATGCTTTCGGGCAAAATTTGACAATCCGCCAAATTGTGCTATAATTCTCTTATCAACTTCATTTAGGGGGGAATTTTTATGGCAGAAACCAACAAGAAACAGCATTATGTGCAAAAAGCGGTTTTGAAAAAGTTTTCTAACCCCATTGGAAATCAAAATTGTATAACAATTCTGAATTTGAAACAGAAAAAAATCTATGATAACAACATAGATGATGTGTTTTTTGAAAATTGGTTTTATAATCTTGAAAATTGCGATAATGAATTGATTATTGAAAATGCACTCAAGGAAAAAATCGAAGATCCTATGAGCGAAATTATCAATCGTCTTGAACAATGTTGTTATACCGAATTTACAATCAATAGACAAGAGCTTGAAACAATCAAAAAGTATATTTTGGTGCAATTGTATCGTAACAAGAGAAATCAACTGCACTATGGCAATGAAACAGACAAATGGAAACATGAGATTTTGTATATTTTGCAAACGCCATTTGACGAACTTTTGAAACCCAACTATCAGGTTCCTGACATATTAAATTTCTCAAGGGGAATGTATTATTCGTTTATGATGATTGTTCGCACAATGGACGAGTTTTGCATAAACGATATGGGATATGCCACAGAAAATGTTTGGGGGTTTGACAATTATATTTTCTTTCCGTTTTCTCCCCACTATGCACTTTTGCAAGTAAGTCCCGAATGGAAACTATATAAGTTGTTTGGGGGTGTACCACCAATGTGTTCGCCGATTTTATTAAAATATTTGGAATTGCCTAGGGCTTGTTATGTCAATCGAGCCAAAATGACCAAAAATGAAGATATATGGAAATACCGTGATAAAAAAGATGAATATACTTACAAAATATTTGACATTTCAAACGATGACACACGATTTTTGAATACGCTCACACTAAACGAAACTCTGAATATCATCGGTGTGCATAATGTAAATGCTCTGTCAGATAGCATAATTGAATTTCAACACCGTGCAAAGTGTGGTGGCGCAAAACAAAACTATGATTGGTTTGAAGATGCCCTGAAAGCATACCAAGAAAGTAAAGATAAAAAACATAAAAAATAACATTTGCATAGCAACAATCAAAAAAAATCACGGCTCGTGTGAGCCGTGATTTTTTACTATTGTGTTAAGTTTGTTGATTATGCTGCTGGAGTTGCTGCTTTTACTGTTTGGAAGAACATTTTGATGCTACCGCCAGATGTTTTACCTTGATCATTACAATCAGGATCTTCACCAGCAAGATAAATCACAATCTCAATTTGTGTGATGTGGTCTTTTTCCATGTCAAGTCCGTCAATAACAAGAGCATAGGATCCGTTTTTCGGCTTAGCATTATCATAGGTTGCCTGATATGCTGTCAAAAGCTCGTCTTTTACGTTAGTATTAACTGCTGTGATTTGAGTGTTTCCATTCATACCATCATACACATCAGCTTCTTGCCACTCTCCTGTAGTGCCTTTATATTTGGTAATTCTGTATGCAACGTGAATAGATGCAAGAACACCAAGTGAAGTTCCGGATGTAGGCTCAACCATAACAACAAACTTGTTGGTTGTCAGTTTTGCTGTAGGAGCAGCACCGAGAATAAAGTGAACATAGTTTCCAGTTTTAGTTTCGTCTGCACCGATATTTGCATATGCTACATTTCCTGACCATGCTTTTCCATCCGCACCGGTATTTGCGGCAACAACTGTTTTGCCATTTTCAATTGTCCATAATCCTGTATTTGCATCTGTAAAAGTCGTTGTATCTGTAGAAACACCAACTGCAGTATTTTGTGACCCCCAATTGATATTGTGATTCAAAACTGCGCTAAGACCAGGTTTATCGCTTGTCCAAGTGCCGGGTGCAGTCATGCTACCAGCTGTGCCAGTTGCAAATGTCACATCACCAGTCACGAATGCATCGGTACTAACACCAGTGTTTTCAACAAAATGCGTATAGTCTTTTTTGATACCAACGTTTACAGCGTTATCTGACACAACTGATACATTAAATTCGCCAATTTTAGTAACAGTAGACACAGAGAACCAAGCGTAAGTAGCGGTGGTGAGAGATGCGATCAGCACAACAACCATGACGACTGTTGATATAATCAAACCTTTCTTTTTCATCGTTTTTCTCCTTATCGAGATAAAGCCCCTTTCAAAAACCTTATCCCTAATTTATTTTTTTTGTTTTGTTCTGTTCAAGCGAGAGTGTGTTGGGTGTCATTGCGTTTGTGGCAAAAGGGCGGCTTTGCGACAAGTTTGTCGCAAAGGTGGCTCGCTCCGCAAGCTGTTTGTGCCACTGCACTGCTCCACTCTCAATGTTCGTTGACTGCTCGTGTGCGCACGCATTGCGTGCGTGAGCGTGCGATATAGTCATTTATACGAAGATTATAAATCTTTTATGCATTTCTGTCAACATACAAAATGAAAAGTTTCTAACATTTTGTAGTTTTTTGTCACCAAACAACCCATTTTCACAACAATTTGCATGATTACGGGGCATTTTGTATGATTTTTCTTTGTAATTTTTATGCAATTTTACACATTGTCTTGCATACTTTTTGATTGTTTGCAAAGATTTATACACGTTATACAACAAATATACTTATTTTATAGATTTATCGCATACACGCTCGCGCACGTGCGCTCATGCGCAAAGATTTTTAATCTTTTGACAACAAATTTTAATATTTGTTGTCAATTTGCGCGGTTTCGGCATTATAGCGGATCAATACGCCGTGAAGTTCAAGCCGATTTTGCAATATCCGCCGACGACCGAATCGTTGCAATCGAAATCGCTGCCTTCAAGCCATATACACACATAGCAATACATGATGTCGCCTTTGTCCATCGTGGTGCTGCGCTTGAACACATAGTCCTTGTCATAGTACGGTGTGGTGGCAAAGTAGCCCCCTTCTATCGCTTGCGCATAGCTGTCACTGTCGGCATACATTTTGTTTTCGTAATCGAGCAAGTCGTAACGCGGATTGTCCGAGCCGAGCGGATATGCAACGTATTCCACAAAGCCGTCTTCCTTGGTGCGACGTTGACCAACCTTGTCATCGCCTTCTTTGAGCTCGACTCCGTTGTATACGTCACCCACCTTCCAATAGTTCACGTTTGTGCCGTAGAGACGCTGATTGTTGCTAAGCGCGGCATACACTTTGACGTCAGTCTTGCGTGTTTCGTCAAGAGTCTCGTTCTTATAACTTTCACCCCACATCACGCGAATGGCGTTTTGCAGATTGTATTTGTCATAGTCAAGCGTCATCTCATAGTCGATATTCGTGTTGTCAGAACCCGTGTTCTTCAGCATAAACGTGAACCTGATAAACTTCTCGCCGTTCATCTCGCCAAGTTCCACCTTGTCCGCCGACAACATCTGCTTCACTTCCGAAATCGTGTGCAACGGCTCTCTGCCGTACACCTTGTTGTAGGACACGTCCCACATATGCTCCGGACCGTTGGCGTTGAGATACGGCGTCCAATACTCGTTGTCAATGGACAGAGATATCGACTTTTCGCGATTGTTGCTGCTTGCCGTGATACGCACGTTGTTCTCTTGGATGAAAAGCAACATCACGTACACAACGCTCGTAACGATAAGCGAAAACACGAGCAAGATCAACATCACGCGCTTGAGCTTGCGACGGCTTTCTTCTCGCTTCACCTTTTTGGACGCAACTATAGAGTCTTCCCACTCCTTTTTCAGCTGGGATTGCGACTTCTTGGCGTCGCGGGCGGATTTGCCCGATTTGGCAGACTTTTTCGACTTTTTGTCTTCAACGGGCTGCTCTGCGGCTTGCTCGCCGACTTGCTCGTCGTTGACCGCTTGCTCGGTCTGCAAATTTTTCTCTTCGTTTTCGCTCATTTGTTTCGTCTATGCTTATATTTGTTTGTTGGTTAGCAGAACAAAATCTAGCTTGGCTCTCGACAATACGCATACTTGCGTGTTGTCGTTGCCTACGCGCCGATTTTGTGATATGTTCCATCTCCCGCAAAATACCCGTACGGCACCCATTTGCCTATCTTGTCGTCAAAATAGCCGTTGTCCACAATCTCGCCGTTTTGGTCGGTGTAGGTGTAGTCTATCCATCTGCCCTGCTCGTCAAAGTAGCCGTCATAGACGTTGCCGTCTTTGTCCACCCATTGAGCGTTCTCATTGTAGTGACCTTCCGCTTCCACGTCGAATTGCTCGTATTCAACCCAGTTGCCGTCCACATCGAAGTATCCGTTGAAAACGTTGCCGTCTTCGTCAACCCACTGACTCTTGTCGTTGTAACTTCCGACAAGTTCGGGCTCGTCTTCGTTTTTGGGCTTGACGTGCATAGTCACGCCGAAACCTTTCATGCCCGTGCCCATGCCCAAGTCTCCGAACATACTGTCCGACTTATACTCGCCGAGCAACTTCTCTTCCTTATCGAATTCGGCTTTGATCTTCTTCTGCTTTTTCGGCTTGAGAGTGAAACTCGGCGCATTCGGACGAACGGGTGCGGCAACGCTGTTTTCGTCCTGGCTCACCACTTCTTCGACGGGTTTTTCGACTTCCGTCTCTTTTGCGGTTTTCTTTTCTTCTATATCCGGAGTTTGTTCAATCGTACGGTCTATGCCGAGTTCGCTCTTCTTCTGAGACGCAAACGACAACGCAAGCGCGCTTTGCACGTCTCCTTCATAGCGCATACGGGACATTTCCGTGATGAGTTTCTTCTCACGCTCGTTGTCTTCGGGCTTTTGCTCAACGAGTTTCGCCTGCGCTTCGAGTCTTTGCTCCGTGGCTTTTTTCGCGTTGAGTTTCTGCTGTTCGAGTCGCACCTGATACGGAGATTTCGCAAGTTCGGGTCTCGGGGCGGACGGCATAATCTTTTCGCCGTCGGTTGCGCGCGCACGTTCGATTGCCGCTTTACGCAAATCTTCGAGTTCGGCGTCTTCGGCTTTCTTCTTGGAATCGAGCACCTTTTGAAGTTTTTTGAGATACTCTTCTTTCGCTTTGCCCGTCGGGTCTTTCAAACCAAGGAATTCGTTTGTTACCCAACGAGAGAGCTTCGACACCGCTCTGCCCGTCATGATTTTCACACCGTCGCGCTTGAATCTCGCAAGTTGTCCGGGTGTGTCAACACCTTCCATGACGAAACCGACCTTGTTTGCCTTGCAATAATTAACAAGCATTGCAAGCACTCTTTTTTTCTTGTCGCTTGCGTCGAAATACGCCGACTCGCATCTAAGATAATCGAAATTGAACTGCGCAAATACGTCGAGAGAATTGTATTCTTCACCGAAAGCCGACGCGCAAATCTTGTATCCCACCTTGCGCAAACGGTTGTATCTTGCAACGCCAGATTCGTCGAGTTTCGTGAGAGTGCTGACGAAAAACGAAATTACAAGATTCGTCTTTTTGTATCCGCAATCTTTGAGCGTCTGCATCAAAACGTCGAAATCCTTGTCGTTGTCCAAAAAGCGAACGGATATCGGCATGCAATAAACGATGTTGTCTGGGATAAGGAAATTCTCGCGCATAACGAGATCGTAATTGCGAAGTTCTTCGAGCGCGATGATATTGAGTTCGTTTATGCGGACTGAATTTTCCGCAATATAAAAATAATTGCATACGCTCATTCTTCCCAAGTATCTGTCGTTGAGCACTTGGAATGCGTCCACAAAGACAACCTTCTTGCTCTTCGTCGCGTAATCGACTACGCCACGGAAGAAAAAGTCGATCGGTTTGTACAACGTCCTTTTTGCGTATGCAGTAGTGTTCATTTTCCCACCCGTAATGCGCCCGCGCACATAATGCGCACGCATATATAATTCTAATACTAAATAATTTTATCATACGAAAAGGGTTTTGGCAATAGGTTTGCGCTCAAAAGTTGAAGATTTACAATAGGTTTGTTAAAAATTGATAAGCCTATTGCCCGCAAGAACTAAAAAACACCGCAATTTATATT
>ULRJ01009655.1_pt1 | contig 50527 bp, 46 predicted proteins | sample 1955321 | NCBI WGS metagenome assembly ULRJ01 (sample SAMEA4835679, study PRJEB28245) | human gut metagenome | biome: gut microbiome; material: fecal sample | place: Denmark | collected 2008 | reverse complement strand
GACAAATAGTTGGTTAGATATTTACTGAATATCCCTAATTATCAATACAAAAGAAACAAGTATTTTTTTAACGGATTAAAATTATAAACGATGAAAAATGTAAACAATGGTGTGACTACCCAAAAGTCAAATGAAGAGATGCAGAAAGAATTAAATGAGTTTAAGCCAATAAATGATTGGTTTGAAGAGGAACGAAACAAAAGAATAACTCTTGCTCAGACTTCAAGAGGGCGCAACAACAAGATATGCCCGATCTGCGGTAAAGAGATTAGTATTAGAGAAAGATGTAGCGGATTCCCACTGGTGAACGCTTGTGTATGTAGCGATTGTGACAAGCGATATGTCTTCCCTTTCAGAATTTCACCGTTAAGCATCGATTATGCTCCTACGTGGTTAATGCACTGTATTGATGCCGAAATGCTGATTGAATTTGCTAAACGGACTAACTCACGCTCCACAAATCATACGGACGTGGCTTAATAGGTCATTGAGGTTATCGGCAATATAAGTTTTGTCTTTGTAGACAATGATAGAAGTAAGCGAATTAGGGGTAGTCGAGGACGATATGACGCAGTTATCGGTCTTGTCGGCAAATAAATCGGCTACCCCCACATTCAAAGCCTTGGCAATATTTTCAAGGCTCGACAGTTGAGGATTGCCGTTTAATGTCCGTGACAAGGATTCGGGCTTCACTCCCATAATTGACGCTAATTCCTTTAATTGTATGCCTTTATCGGCACATATCTCTTTAACTCTGCTTGCTAATTCTTTGCTCATAATGTCTGATTTTACTGCAAAGATAGCAAATTAACTTTAGATATCATTTGTGTCTGCTCGGCTTAACTATTTCTAGCTAAAGATATTTTGATTCAGATAACCTATATTGTAATTTTGTAATACTAAAATTGATATTAAAACCACATAAAATTATTTTGACATGGAACAGATAAAAGCAATCATATATGCACGAGTATCAACCGCAGGACAGGACTATGACCGCCAACTCGCAGAGTTAAGGCAGTACGCCGACCGCATGGGCTACGATGTTGTTAAGACTTTCAGTGAGAAAATTAGTGGTGCTAAGAAGGTCGAAGAACGTCAAGCCATGACAGAACTATTGAACTATGTCGAAGTAAACAAAGTGGATAAGGTGCTTATCTACGAGTGTAGCCGACTGAGCCGCCATGCCGTTGACTTTCTTTCGATTATCGAGATATTCAATGAGAGGAAAATTAGCCTCTATATCCACCAAAACGGACTTGAGACCTTACTCCCTAATGGTGAAATCAATCCGATAGCAACTTTGGTGTTAGGCATCTTGGCTCAATTCAATAGTATGGAAAGAAGCCTTATCCGTAGCCGAATGGAGAGCGGTTACAACAACTTCCGTCGCAATGGAGGTGTTGTCGGTCGCAAGACTGGCTATCGCAAAACCACGGAACAGTTGAAGGAAGAATACGCCGAAGAAATCCGACTCTTGAAGAAAGGCTACTCACTCCGTAACATCGCCAAAATCACCCACACTTCGGTCAACACCCTCAGAAAATTAAACGCATTAACAATTATTGGCTAAATCCAATTTTGCGCCATGCAACCGTAGAAGTATGTTTGAAACAAAAGAAGTAGATGTATGAAAATGAATATAGAAGAATCAATTTGGACAAAGTATAAGCCTATTGTAGAGGCAAATAAAGAGAAGCGCAAACTTCAAGGCTGCTATCGTGATGATGAACCAACAGAGCTGATTGTCGATGAGGCTATGCTAACTGACAAAGATGATAACGGCAAAACTGTCCATTATCCGTGGCAAATGTGCCATCTCCTCAGTAAGCAGTGGGTTCAAGACCTCTTCGGCCAAGATTGGCAAATCATTGAGAAGCTATTATCTGTCAGAGATGCAGATATCGTTATTGTTGACAACAGTATTTATTACCGAGAATCTTATATTCAGAGTGTTTTCGACGTGCTTACGACGTTGGCAAAGACGCAGTTGGTAAATACTCTGAGACCTCTTCCTCAAACGGTAAAAGACGCTTCAAAACCTATTTATACAAGTCGTGATTTGATGGCAATACTCAATGTAAAAGAAAGTACATTGAGGGGTTATCGAGATAATCTGTTGCTTGATTATTCCAAATGCGGTGACAAGATTTGGTACACCCAAGATAATCTGATGGATTTTCTAAACCGTACTAACATTAATAATAACTAATGGGGAATAATAGAATATTGATACCGAAAGGAAAGTTCTTTCTCCGTACCATATCTAAGCGGAGCGAGGTGAAATCAATCTATATCCGCTATGTGTTTAACCGTACATCTATTGTGCGCCCAGTGGCAAACTACCAATGCAAGGATGCTGATTGGAATCAGAACGGCAACATGGGGCGTGGTGAGGTGCGGGCAAGTTACGGCACAGACTTCAAGCGTGTAAATTCGATGCTAGCCAAGAAAGTCGCGGATATTGACAACGCTCTTGTTGAGTACAATAATGCGCACCCAAACAAGCTGACGGTTCAGATAGTACGTGATATTATGGATGGAAAACCGCTTTCACGGCAAGACGAGGGGAAAGATTTCATTGCATTTGCTGATGAAATTACTGAAAGCAAATACAAAGAAAGCCGCATAAGCCATTCTACCTATAAGAACAGACTGTGCTGTATGCGAAAGTTCAAGAAGTTCTTGAAAAGCGAGATTAAGAAAGATTCGATATTCATAGGTGATATGAGTAAAGAGGTTGTGAGCAAGTATATTCAGTGGCGAAAATCAACTGAAGACAATTCTCATGAAACTATCAATCATGCACTCACACCACTCATAGATGCGTGTGAACGTGCTGCAGACCTTGGTCTCCTGCCAAAATCAGAGTACGCCGATATAAAGAGAATGAGATTGCCTAAGATTGTATCATTCAATGCTGAAAGCGAGGAAAATTCCGTGCGCTATCTTGAAAAAGAAGAACTGAAAAGATTAGCAGATTATGCCGTATCAGAGAAAGAGCCGAGACGCAAAGAATACCTTGATATGTTTATGTTTGCTTTTCATTCTTGCGGTCTGCGTGTAGTGGATATAATGACACTTCAATGGAAGCATATAGACTTCGGAAAGAAACAGCTCCGTAAGATATTGGTAAAGACAGCTAACTATCGCTCCACAACTCATACTGTGCCGCTTACTGCGGAAGCAATCGAAATATTGGAGCGTTGGAAACAAAAATGTGGCGATAGGCGATTTGTATTCGGTTTGCTGGACGATGATATTGATTTAGATGACAGAGAAACCTTATATAAGAACCGCAACAACATTACCAAGTGTATCAATCAATCGCTTACGGTTGTCGGTGAAAAGATGAATTTTTCACATCCTTTGACAATGCACGTAGCCCGTCACACATTTGCAGTATTGGCGTTGAACGACGGAATGGCAATGTCGGTAGTTAGTCGATTGCTGGGTCATGCGTCCACGGCGGTTACTGAAAAGGTATATGCTAAATACTTACCCGAGACCTTGGAAGAGGAGGTAAATCGCCTCGATTTCGGCTTCCTTGCAGGCTGAAATAATGCTTGTCACGTGATTCGCATTTGGTTCGCATTCGGAAATTTCCAAAATCCCCTATTTCATAACTCACTGATATACTGCTCTGCATTTGATTCGCATATTTTACGCCAATGCACACCAAAACAAAGGTGACCAACATTTGTATGTTAGCCACCTTATTTGATTATCAATAAGTTACGATGCTAAAAAGCATCAATACTCGTCCTCGTTGAAGAGGAAGTCTTCTTTGGAGGGGTAGTCGGGCCAGATGTCTTCGATGCATTCGTAGGTTTCGCCTTCGTCTTCCATTTCCTGAAGATTTTCTATTACTTCGAGGGGTGCGCCGGAGCGCATTGCGTAGTCTATGAGTTCGTCTTTGGTTGCAGGCCAGGGTGCGTCTTCAAGTTTTGACGCTAATTCAAGTGTCCAATACATTGTATAACAGGTTTTTAGGATTTTACTATACTGCGTTTTCTTATGGCAGGGTGATAAGTGGTGCAAAAATAGTAAAATTTTTGAATATTATGTAATTGTTCAAAATAATTTTCAGCCGTATTTGAAACTATTTTGCGGGCGGAGGTTCAACCGGCATGTGCAAAGATACCTCGCGGAGCTGCGAAGGTTTGCACTTCGATTTGGAATCTTCAAAACTATTTTGCGGGTATTTTGTCGATACGGCGCTGGTGGCGTCCGCCTTCGAAGGGCGTTTCCAGGAAGGTGTCGACAATGGCGAGGGCGTCGACCGGATTTATGAAGCGCGCCGGCAGCACGAGCACGTTGGCGTCGTTGTGCTGACGTGCCAGTCGTGCCAGTTCGGGAGTCCAGCACAATGCCGCGCGTATGCCCTGGTGCTTGTTGAGGGTCATGGCGATGCCGTTGCCGGAGCCGCACATGGCGATGCCGGGGTAACATTCTCCCGTTTCCACGGCTTTGGCGCATGGATGGGCGAAGTCGGGGTAGTCGCATGACTCGGCGCTGTATGTGCCGAAATCTTTAATTTCTTTGTTGTCGGCTTCGAGATAACCTTCGATTATGCTTTTCAGTTCAAAGCCTGCGTGGTCGCTGCATATTGCTATCATTTTGTCTTATCGTTTTGAGGTGATTAATTCTTGTTGTCAGTAGCGGAGAGCCGCAGCCGCATGCGCCGCCATACGAAGCCCGGAACGCATCGCCACAGCGCCACGACCATCGCCCACCGCAGGTCGATGATGCGGCTGCGCCGGCGGTCAATCGCTTTTACTATTAACGCTGCCGCGCGGCGGGTGTTCATCATCATGGGATACTTCGTGTGAGCGTCGAGCAGTGGCGTATCGACAAACCCCGGCTTGATGTCGGTAATGGTGACTGGCAGACGCCGCTGATGGGCCAGCTGCGAGAGCGCGGTCAGATATTCCGACTGAAAGCGTTTCGATGCCGAGTACGATGCCGCTATGCCTATGCCGCGGGTGCCGGCGACGGAGCTTATGGCGACAATCTGTCCTTTGAGCGAATTGTCCGCGAAATAGTTGAACATAAAGTCGGTGACGCGCGTGAATCCAAGACAGTTGGTCTTTACGGTATCGATGTCGGCCTTGGGGTCGAGCATCGGGTTGGCGAATCCTATGCCTGCGCAGTTTATGAAAATATCAACGGGCGCACCGAGAGCGTGTATGAGGCTTTCGAGGCGTGCGGGAGCATCGTCGGCTGTGACATCGATCATGCCGGCGACTACGCGCTCAGGCGCTTCGCCGACGAGTGCGTCGAGACGCTCAATGCGTCGTGCCGCCACGCCGATGCGGTAGCCGCGCCTTATGTAAGTGAGGGCGATTTCCCGGCCGAGTCCCGATGAGGCTCCTATGATGACTGCTGTAGGCATAAGTTTTATTCCTGATTGTTCTCCGTGGTTGCGTCGCCGGTATCGCTTTTCGCCGTGCTGTCAGTAATGCTTTCGCTATCGGTGGACGGGGCGGGTGAGGGCTCGCCGAGGGCGTTGAGTGTCTCGGCCGTCGACTCCGAGAGACCGTCGTTTTTCGACAGGCCGATAGTGTACGACAGCGAGAATGTAGCGTTGATGGAGCGGTTGCGTGCTCCGTAGCCCGGGATATACCATGCGTTGCCGTAGGGCGTGTCGCTGTCGTGCAGGAGAGTCTGGTAGCGCACGCTCCATCCGAGAGAGAAATTGTCAATGATGCGTACACGGAGCGCTAAAAGTATCTGGAAATACCCTGCCGTGACATTCTGCGACGGTATGGAGTAGGTGAGAGGTTCGTCCCAGTAGCCGGGTTGCTGCGTGATGTCGGTTACCTCGAATTTGAAGGGCGAGAATCCGTAGCGCACGCCGGCCATGATGAGGTAGTCGGGATTGGACTGGTAGAGGAAATTATAGTTCATACCGATCCTGAAGAATGGCGCTATCGGCGACCGGTAAGTGTAGTTGTTGTCGTCGGGCGTGTTTTTCGCCTCGCCCAGACCGAACTCTATCACGGGTATATACCGGTTGTGGAGATTGAGTTCGGCGGATATTTCGCCAAGTCCGTATTTCGTGCCGAACGCACGCATGGCCGGAGTGAAAAGGTCGAAGGATACCGTGGCCGAGTGCAGCAGCGGATATATCATCTTGGGCACTACGCGTTCGGCCGCAGCCGAGTCGACGAACTCCTTGCCCGTGATTGTATCCACGAGTATGATTTTGCCCTGAGCGTCGGTCATCTCGACAAGCCGCGAACGGTCAATGCTGTCGCCGTTGGCCTTGTTCTCGTTGATATGCTGGGTCGCTGTCGCAGGAGTGTCGACGGGTGTCACGCGCCGTTGTGCCCTCGAAGTGAGGACAACACACAAGGCGGCCGCCACGGGCACTAATATTTTTAACAGACGTTTCATTGATTTTCAGCGGAAGATGTTTTGAAGTATAGACGCAGGTTCTCGATGTCGACGTTTGTGATGACCGAATCGGCCGGCACTACCGACACCGAGTCGAGCAGATGACGCGTATAGGTCACCGACCGCAGGCGGTATCTCATCATGGCGCCGCACTCTTCCGATGCGAAGTATGGTATGGAGCTGTATCCGAAGGTTATGGTGTCGTTGAGTTCCGGATAGTCAAGTGCTTTCTGACGGTAAGCGATGAAAAACGATGCTTTGTCGCGCTCGGAGCGCAGCGGCAGATACACTTCCGTTGCCCGTTGCGGCGACGCCAGCAGCAACGAGTCGCCGGGAGCGCCTGCGCCGCCTATGTCGATGGAGTCGAGGGCTATGGCTGTGCCGGTGCGTCCGTCGTAGAATCCTGCCAGCGGAATGCTTGAGCGGTTGTCGGTGCATCCTGTTGTGCTGCATGACGGGGCCGATGCCATAATGACAGTCAGCGCCACGGCCGGAAGCAGGCGTGCCAAAGCGAGTCTCCGTACCGGTTTATTTCTCATTGCCCCGCAGCTCATCCTCAATTTCATAATCATTGCGTTTGTGGGAATTGCGCACAATCAGTTCGCCGATAAAGCCGGTCAGGAACAGCTGCGTGCCGAGTATCATCGTGGTGAGCGCGATGAAGAAATAGGGCGAGTCGGTCACCAGCGAATAGTGGTTGCCAGCATTCATATTGTACAGCTTGAGTGCACCGACCACAATCACGGCCACAAAGCCGATGAAGAACATCAGCGAGCCCAGCAGCCCGAAGAAATGCATCGGCTTGCGTCCGAATTTCCCCGTGAACCACAGTGTCAGTAGGTCGAGGTAGCCGTTGACAAACCTGTCGAGGCCGAATTTCGACTTGCCGTATTTGCGCGCCTGATGGTGCACCACTTTCTCGCCGATGCGGCAGTAGCCGGCATTTTTGGCGAGGATAGGGATGTAGCGGTGCATGTCGCCGTACACTTCGATATGCTTTACGACATCGCGGCGGTAGGCTTTAAGCCCGCAGTTGAAATCGTGGAGGTTGCGTATGCCGCTCACCTTGCGTGCCGTAGCGTTGAACAGCTTGGTCGGTATCGTCTTCGACAGCGGGTCGTAGCGTTTCTGCTTCCATCCCGACACCAGGTCGTATTTCTCCTCGGTAATCATGCGGTAGAGTTCCGGTATCTCGTCGGGCGAGTCCTGCAGGTCGGCATCCATAGTGATGACTACATCGCCGTTGGCGCGTGCGAATCCCGTGTTGAGGGCGGGCGACTTGCCGTAGTTGCGGCGGAACCGCACGCCGCGCACCGCAGCATTCTCCTTTGAGAGACGTTCTATCACTTCCCATGACGAGTCGGTAGAGCCGTCGTCGACAAATATCACTTCGTATGAAAATTTATTCTCATGCATGACGCGGCGTATCCAGCTCTCGAGTTCGGGAAGTGATTCCGCTTCGTTGTAAAGAGGTACTACAACCGATATGTCCATCGTATATAAAATGCGTTATAGGTTTATGAATTGGAGGAAGGTGGCGGTGGCACGCACCGGGTTTTCACCAGAGCCGCTATGACGAGCGAGGCGATGCTGCCGGTGAATGATGACGCCCACATGAGAGTCATCGAGATGTCGATAGGCCGTATCGAGGAAAAATATGAAGCTATCTGTTCGGTGGATACCGAACCGTCGACCATCTGCGGATTGTTTCCGATAAACTGTGTCATTTGCGCCACGGCCGCCGGAAGATAGCCCGGCACAAGCCATTTCATGAATATGAGTGTGCCGAGAGCGAGCAATATCGACCCGCATACGAACAGCAGTATCCCTTCGAGCCATAGCCCGGAGAATGTCATCAGCCCGTGGGTCGCGAGATAAGTATTCTTGAGTTTGCGGTACACAAGTACCGGCACATAAATCATAAGCCCTAATGCCAGCAGCCATGACAGGGAGCCGGCAGTGGTCTCAAGCAGGAATATGCATACAAAAATGGCTCCGAGGGTGATACCTCCTTCGGCTGCCCTGCGAAATATGGATTTGGGTCGGTTCACACTGCAAATTTACAAAATAATTATTAATCGCTAACGGTTATGTAAAAATCTTCCGATTTTTTGCTGAAATTTAAAATTGTATTAACTCCGCCTTCCTTGACTGGACATACGCCCAATACGCCGCGATGTCCCATGCCCCCTCCATAGCCGAGATTATGTCGCATATAATCCCCGAAGCCTGCGTGACCGCCATTCGGGTCCTCCCGCTGACAGCCACCGAGGCTCTCGCCGACACCGCCCGCGTAAACACCATGATACGCAGCAAATTGTAGGAACGTGATATATCGTTGTTTCCTTAAGTTGAGCAGATAGGGGCGGGGGCATCTCGCCCCCGTGGTAACTTTCAATGTGTAAGAATAATACCACGGGGGCGAGACGCCCCCGCCCCTATCTGCTCAGCTTAAGGAAATAGCATTGATATTCGATTTGTTGTCACTTTTTACAGATAATTGTACTACGATAGTGTTATGCACTCTGATTCGCTACAAAAACACAGCGGCGGAAACCGTCGGTTTCCACCGCTGTGTGTATTATTTCGTCGCCGGCGATTATTTTGTGGTTTCTGTCGGCGCTTTATAGCGGGCGTTGAGTCCTGAGATGATGTCGTCGGTTATGTCAAGCTCCGGAGCGAGGTGAGTGCCGGGAGTCTTGATGAGTATCACGTCGAAACCTTTGCTTTTTGCATAGTCGTTGAGGAAGTTCTCAAGCGAGTCGAGAAGCTGTTTCTGCTGGGTTGCAGCCTGCTCCGCAATCTGCTGCTCGCGCTGTGCTATGGCGTTCTGAGCGCTGTTGGCCTTGGTCTGATAGTCGCGCATGTCATTGTTGTAGCTCTCCTCCGACAGATAGCCGTTGTTGCGCATCTTGTCCTCGATTTTTTTCTGGAGAGCGGCTATTTCCGAGCTTTTCTGGCGGGCGAAGCTCTGGTATGAATTCATGGCTGCTTCAGCCTCTGAGTTGAGAAGCTCCACAAGTTTATAATTGTTGGAAACGGAGTCGAGGTCATACCAGCGTATGTTAGTCGTTCCTTCCACTGCCGGTTTTACCGGAGTCGAGTCTTTTCCTTTGCCTTCTCCTTTGTCACTGCCGCCGCATGAGGTGATGGTGGCCGCTGCAGCGATAATGGCTGCTACAAGAAGTGCTGATTTCTTCATGTTGAGTTTTTTATAGGTTAATGTTTTGTTTTTTCTTCTTTTCGCCGTGCCGCGTCTTTTAAGGCCGCGCGGCGCCGCCCCTCGATTTCATGGGCATGTCCCGACGGAAATTTACCGTTTTTGGTAAACAGCACTTTAACGCCAAGTGCGATAATTGCCAATGCGATTAAAACTACTGAAATTACTAATGTTTTGACCATTGTTGGAGAAATCGACGTGCAAATATATGAAAGAAAGTAGAATTATTTGCAGAATATCATTTTATTTTTGTAACTTAGTCAGCGGATATTGCTTGTTTTTAACATCTTTTGTTTCTTTTGCAATATTTGTAAATACAACTTAACATTCACAACAATATTAATACCATATAATTTTAAGATTATGGAAGTAAAAGACCTTGACCCGAAAATCGTATTTGGGATTTTCGATGAGATTACAAAGATTCCGCGACCCTCAAAGAAAGAGGAAAAGATACGCCAATATCTCCTTGACTTCGCTAAGAAACATGATATAAAGGCAAAGACCGATGAGGTCGGCAACGTAGTGATGTACAAACCGGCTACTCCCGGCCATGAAAACGCCCCTATAGTCATCATGCAGGGCCACATGGACATGGTGTGCGAGAGCGACCACAAGGGTTTCGACTTTGACAACAATCCCATCACCACAATAGTCGACGGCGAATGGGTGAGAGCCGACGGAACCACTCTCGGCGCCGACAACGGTATCGGCGTGGCTGCCTCACTCGCCGCGCTTATAGACGACACCCTCGTGCACGGCCCGCTTGAAGTGCTCGTCACCGTCGACGAGGAGACCGGCATGACCGGTGCCTTCAATCTCGGCAAGGATATGATTCACGGCAAAATCCTCCTTAACCTTGACTCGGAGGACGATGCCGAGGTATTCATCGGCTGCGCCGGAGGTGTCGACACGACCGCCGTATTCAGATATGAGCGTTCGATGGCGCCCACCGACTACCAGTATTTCCGTATCGAGGTGAAAAACGGTCTCGGCGGCCACTCCGGCGGCGACATACACCTCGGACGTGCCAACGCCAACAAACTCCTTGCCCGTTTCCTCTGGTCTCTTACCAAAAAATACGAAGTATCCGTATCGGAATTTGACGGCGGCAACCTCCGCAACGCCATTCCCCGCGCGGCCCACGCTATTGTCGGTGTCCACACTTCCAAGAAGGAGGAGGTACGCATAGCCCTCAACCACTATGCCGCCGAAATCGCCAACGAATATGCCGGCATCGAGCCTACGCTCGTTATCGACATGGAGAGCGTAGACCGTCCGGAATACTGCATTGACTCGCGCACGTCGCTCAACCTTATCCGCTCGCTCTATTGCGCGCCTCACGGGGTCGTGTCGATGAGCCGCGACCTCGAAGGCCTCGTGGAGACTTCCACCAACCTCGCCGCCGTGAAGATGAAACCCGACAACGAAATCCTCATCACTACCTCGCAGCGCAGCTCCGTCGAGTCCCGCAAATGGGACATCGCCAACCAGGTGGAGGCAGTGTTCACCCTCGCCGGTGCCCGTGTGACCCACGGCGACGGATATCCCGGATGGCAGCCCAACATGAACTCTCCCATAATGAAAATCGCTTCCGACGCATACGAGGAACTCTTCGGTGTCAAGCCTGCCATCAAGGCCATTCATGCCGGTCTGGAATGCGGCCTCTTCAAATCGGTCTATCCCGAGCTTGACATGGTATCGTTCGGACCCACGCTCCGCGGTGTCCATTCTCCGTCGGAGAAGATGTTCATTCCGGCCGTTGATCGCTTCTGGCAGCAACTGCGCCGTATTCTTGAGAAGGTCGCTGAAATCAAGTGAACCGTCTCGCACTGATAACGCTTTTGGCTCTCTCGCCGGCGGCTTTGACGCTGTCGGCGGAAGAGTCTTTTATTGAATATTCCCCTACACGTGGCGAGGTATGGCTCGACTCCGCCTACTTCTCCCGCTGGTATCAGTTGCCCGCTGCCCGATCGGGTTCCGATTGGGATTGCCTCACCGAAGATGACTATCGGGAGGTGGCTGCCGAACTTGGCGTTGAAGTCGCCGCGATAAAGGCAGTAGTCGATATCGAGACCGGGCGCAAGCATCAGGGCTTTTGGAAAAAAGGCAAAGCGATTATCAATTTCGACCTTTCCATATATCGTACGTATGCTCCGCGCCACGGTGTCAATCTCAGCAATGCGCGTAAGAAATATCCTGTCATATTCCGGTCTCCCGACGTAAAGAAATACGGTTCGCAACAGGCCGCCCAATACGCGCGTCTCGAGGCCGCTATGGAAATTGACCGTGCTTCAGCCCTTGAAAGCTGTTTCTGGGGGATGTTCCAGATTGGCGGTTTCAATTGGCGCAAGTGCGGCTGTGAGAGTGTCGACGAGTTTTGTGCTCAGATGAACCGTTCGGAGCGAGACCAGCTCGAACTGTTTGCCGCATTCTGTCGTGCCAACGACCTCGTGCGCTTCATACGTAAAAAAGACTGGAGCGGTTTTGCCCTCCGCTACAACGGCCCGGGCTATAAAAAGTACCGCTATCACAAAAAAATGGCCGACGCCTATAAAAAATTCGCAAAGTCCTGCGGCCGCTGACACCGGCCTTTGCATTTATGCAACGTCAGACATGTCTGACCGGTCTGACGAGTCCGACTCAAATTCACTAATCGTTTCCTTTATGACACAATTTCTCGCACAATATCATCTTCTCGGACCGGCAATCGGTCTTGTCACTTTTCTTATCATCGGCCTTTTCCATCCCGTAGTCATCAAGACCGAATATTATTTCGGCACACGTCCATGGTGGATTTTCCTCTTTCTCGGCGTAGTGGCCGTAGCGGCATCGGTGATTGTTGCCGATATATTCTGGTCAAGCGCACTCGGCGTGTTCGGATTTTCCTCCTTCTGGACAATCAAAGAGCTTTTCGAGCAGCGCCGGCGCGTAATCAAAGGCTGGTTCCCCATGAATCCCCGCCGCGCCACCCGATATCCCCATTGATACAGGAAGTCACTTTACTCGTAGCTGCCAGAACGCTACTGCTGCCGCGGCGGCCACATTGAGCGAGTCAACGCCGTGGGCCATCGGTATGCGCGCCACGTAGTCCGCGTCGGCTATCACCTGTTTCGCAAGGCCGTCCCCTTCGGTTCCCATGATTACGGCGAGACGCTCCACCGAGTTCAGTTCCTCGTCGTCAATGGATACCGAGTCGTCGGTCAGCGCCATTGCCGCAGTCTTGAAGCCTGCTTTGTGCAGGTCGGCGGTAGGGTCGTCGATCCATGTCCACGGCACTAAGAATACCGAGCCCATCGACACCCGTATGCTGCGTCGGTTGAGCGGGTCGCACGAAGTCCGCGTCAGCAGCACGCCGTCGATGCCGAGTGCAGCGGCCGAGCGGAATATCGCACCGATATTGGTCGTGTCGGTCACGCCGTCGATTACCACCAGCCTTCTTGCGTTGCTGCAGATTGCCTCCACTGTCGGTGCAGGGCGCCGGCGCATGGCGCACAATACGCCCCGCGTCAGCTCATATCCCGTTATTTGCGCGAGAGTGGCGCGGTCGCCGGTGTATATTCTCATTTCCGTGGCACGCTTTATGATGCCTGCGGCGTCGCCCGTTATGTGCCGTTGCTCACAGAGCATCGCTACCGGCTCGTATCCGGCATCGAGCGCCACATGTATCACTTTCGGGCTTTCGGCTATGAAAAGTCCCTCCCCGGGATTGAGCCTGTTGCGCAGCTGCGCTTCGGTCAGGCGTGTGAATACCGCCGTGCGCGGGTCATTTATGTCGGTTATGTATTCTATCTCGCTCATTGTCACAGACGGGAATATTCTTTCTTACCCTTAAGGTAATATGATGTCAGTATGTCGGGCGCCCCCTTTATCAGATTTTCCGCGGGGGAGGGGAGAGTGTCGTAGGCATGCTTCATGCGCCTGAAATCGCGGTGGGCGCGCAGTATCGCGCCCGCGTCGCCCCATTGCATCGAAGCCACCGATCTGGCCCATGCTATGGTGTCGAGCAGCCGGCGCACGATGAGCGCCCGGCGCCGCCCTTTATGCGGCAGGTTCTTGTAGAGCATCAGCAGATTGTTGCGGAAATTGAGATATGTCTTCCGCGGATTGCCGGCGGGAAGCGAGCCTCCCCCAAGATGATATATCTTCGACGACGGCACAACCGTCACGCGGTATCCCATAAGACGCAGGCGCCAGCACAGGTCGATTTCCTCCATGTGGGCGAAAAACGCGCTGTCAAGTCCTCCCGCGTCAAGATATGCCCGGCGTCTCACCATCAGCGCGGCGCCCGAAGCCCAGTCAACATCGGCCGGAGCGTCATACTGCCCCCTGTCCGTTTCCACGGTGCCGAATATGCGTCCGCGGCAATACGGGTAGCCGTGGCGGTCGATGTAGCCGCCGCAGGCCCCCGCATATTCAAACATATCAGGCCGTTCCACCGACATTATTTTGGGCTGGCACGCCGCTACGTCGGCATGGCTGCGCATCTCTTCACGCAGTCCGTCGAGCCATCCGTCGGATGTGGCGACATCGCTGTTGAGCAGCACCACATACTCATGCTCAACCGAGGCCAGCGCGCGGTTGTAGCCTTCGGCAAATCCGTAGTTGGTGTCAAACGCAATGACTTTGACTGTCGGGAATTCCTCGGCGAGCACCTTCAGCGAGTTGTCGGTGCTCCCGTTGTCGACCACGATGACATCGGCATCCTCCTCCGGCGTAGTCCTCACCACTTCCGGAAGAAACCGCCTCATCATCCCGGCTCCGTTCCAGTTAAGTATCATTACCGCCGTATCCTTCATGATTCTGCTCTTTGCCACCCGCTAATACTCTATCTTGTCGGTTTTGGCCGCCCATTTCTCGAACGCGCGTATGCTCTCATCGTTCTCCATGTGTATGCACGGTATCATGCGGTCGGCTTTCGGTTTGTCAAGCTCACGGTAGATGAACTGGTCGGAGAAATTGATTTTGTCGGCATCCTCCTGCGTGTTGCCGTAATATATGCGGCTCACGCCTGCCCAGTAGAGGGCGCTGAGGCACATCGGGCACGGTTCGCACGAACTGTATACCACGCATCCCTTGAGCGAGAATGTCTTTTCCGACGCGCAGGCGGCTCGGATGGCGTTTACCTCGGCATGTGCCGTAGGGTCGTTGGTGAGAGTCACGGTATTGACTCCGGTCGACACTATCTCGCCGTCGCGCACTATTACCGCTCCGAACGGGCCGCCCCCTTTGTCGATATTGTCAAATGCAAGTTCTGATGCGATGCGCATGAAGCGTCGGTCGGCATCACTGAAATATTCGTTTGTCATGTTTTTGTCGTTTTTGGGGTTAGTAAAAGAAGTAAATAATAAGGGATTGTCTATCTGACCTGCAATTTAATTATTTTTTTTGAATTATCGGTGACTTTGTACATGTCGGAGGCTCTTATCCCGATAATCCACATAGGGCGGCCGTCGATTGTGAGTATCATAGCACGGTTCTTTTCCGAGCGCGACATCTTCAGGTCGGTGAAAATATCGCTTAAGAGCCGTTGGCCGGGAGCGCCGAACGGACGCATCCTGTCGCCGTCGCGTCGGTGGCGCAAAGTGAATCTGTGCGGCTCGTCGAGCACCGTCCCGTCGAGCCATATAGTGTCGGCGCTCTTGCGTGTTTTCTCGAATTCATCACGGCCGACTTCGGTTATGCTTATTCCGACAGGGGAGGTGATGTCGCCGTCGAGCGTTATCTCGTATTCGCTGTTGTCATCGCCGGCATATTGTTCCAGTTTGCCGCCGTATAGCTCGAGGGTGCGTCCGTCGCCTGCCGGAAACAGGCGTGACGACCTGTTGGCCGGCTCCGACAGTATCTGCTCCACAACCTCCATGCCGGGTTCCGTACCGGTCACTTTCGGTATGAGCATGTAGAGCGTGCCGCTCAGGTCGATGCCGTCGCGTCTCATCGCGTCGATGTCGATTTTCCCGTCGCGGCAATACCGCTCGGCGCACCATTCAAGATACGTCTCAATCATGGTCGCGCTGTGCCGCATGGCTTCGGCCGTGCGCATCATTCCCGACATTGCAGTCGGTATCAGTTCATACAGCTTCGGTATAAGCACGTTGCGCAACGCATTGCGGCGGTAGTCGTTGGCGAGGTTTGTCGAGTCGGTGCGGAAGCGCAGCCCCGTTTCTTCAAGATATTTTTCGATGTCGTCGCGCGTGAGTGCGAGCATCGGACGAATGTATATGTCACGTTTCCGTGCTATGCCCGACAGCCCTTTCGGCCCGCTCCCTCTCGTGAGATTGAGCAGCATTGTCTCGATGGAGTCCTCGCAGTGGTGCCCGAGCGCGATGTGGCTCAACGGTATTTCGCGCGCCTGCTCCTCGAACCATGCGTAGCGCAGCCGGCGGCATGTCATCTCTATTGATTCGCCGGGCAGGCGCGATGCGTGCGTGTCGAATTTCACCTGACGCAGTTCCACGCCGAGCTCACGGGCCAGTCGTTCGCAGTAAAGCCTGTCGCCGTCGCTCTCCTCGCCACGAAGCGAGAAATCGCAGTGCAGTGCCGTGACGTGCAGTCCGAGCCTTGTCAGCGCCGTAAGGAGCGCCACCGAGTCGGCTCCGCCGCTCAGTGCCACACCGATGTGCGACGTACGGTCTGCTCCGAGCTCTTCCGTCGCTGTGGCTATGGCGTATTCAAACTGCTTTGTCGTCATCGTCGTTACTGTTTTATTCAAGCATGGCGGCCACGCGTTCGAGTGCCGCTATAAATCTGTCAGCTTCCTCCAGTGTGTTGTACACCGCAAACGATGCCCTCACCGTGCCCTCGATGCCGAGCGCATGCATCAGCGGCTGGGCGCAGTGGTGCCCCGTACGCACGGCTATGCCCTGCGTGTCGAGCAGCATTCCTATGTCATAGTGGTGCTCTTTCCCGATGAGGAACGATATGACGGCCGACTTGTCGGGAGCCGTTCCGAAAATCCTCATGCCGGGTATGCGCATCATCCGTTCGGTGGTGTATGTCAGCAGTTCGTGCTCGTGAGCGGCGATATTGTCGTATCCTGTCTCGTCGATGAAATCGAGCGCCTTGTCAAGCGCGGCAATTCCGACGAAATCGGGCGTGCCGGCTTCGAATTTGAACGGCAGTTCGGCGAATGTCGTATGTTCGAAACTGACATTCGCTATCATTTCGCCGCCACCCTGGTAGGGGGGCATCATCTCAAGCCATTTTTTCTTGCCGTAAAGTACGCCTATGCCTGTCGGGCCATACATCTTGTGAGCCGAGAATGCGTAGAAATCGGCGTCAAGGTCTCTCACGTCTACTTTCATGTGGGGTACGGCCTGGGCGCCGTCTATCAGCACGGGTACACCGTTGGCATGAGCGATGGCAGTCATCTCCTTCACGGGATTGACCGTGCCGAGCACGTTCGACACATGGCACACGGCCACTAATTTGGTGCGCTCGTTGAACAGCGAACGGTAGGCGTTGAGGTTGAGCTCGCCGAGGCTGTTGATTGGAACCACACGCAGTATGATGCGTTTGCGGCGTCCGAGCAGCTGCCAGGGCACTATGTTGGCGTGGTGCTCCATGACGGTGAGTATAATCTCGTCGCCGTTCTCAAGGAAATCTCCGAACGACGACGCCACGAGATTTATCGACTCGGTGGTGCCGCGGGTGAAGATTATCTCCTGCTCCGACGATGCGTTAATCCACTGCGCCATGCGTCGGCGCGTAGCTTCCTGCAGGTCGGTGGCCTCCTGCGATATCGACGACACTCCGCGGTGCACGTTGGCTTTCGTAGTGGTGTACATCTGTTCGATGGCCTGCACTACGCGTATCGGTGTCTGCGATGTGGCAGTATTGTCGAAATATATCAGATCTTTCCCCTTTACCTTGCGTTCGAGTATCGGAAATTGTTCGCGTATTTTATTGATATCCATAATCCGGTCTGATGTTATTGCGTCCGGCTGCGGCAATAATGCGGGCAGCGGGTACATAGTTATAACAATGCAAAAGTAATAAATATCTTGGAAATACATGGTAATGTCTCATTGATTCCAACTTATTTTGTATCTTTGCCGATATACGACTTTAAATTCATGATTATGAAGTATCATTATCCAACCTCTGGCACCTGTTCGCGTGCTATCGACATAGAAATCACCGACGGCATTATAACCTCCGTCGCATTCACCGGCGGCTGTCACGGCAACACTCAGGGCATTTCAGCACTTGTCAAAGGCCAACGTCCGGAATATGTCATTGAACGTCTCAAAGGCATTCGCTGTGGAGCCAAACCGACCTCATGCCCCGACCAGCTCGCTACCGCCCTTCGGCAAATCGTAGCCCAAAAAGCGGAATGACCCCATAGCAGCTAATATCTCCGGTAGCTATGTGGCTACAATAGCTATTTTAGCTACAATAGCTATTTTAGCTAAAAGGATAGTCAGGCTCCCGCATTCCGGTCAAATAGCTGATTTTCTCCTAAAATTGTCCGTTTTTGCATAAAAAAGCTCTACGCCTTAAACTATTTCGGTTTATTAGGGTCAAAATGTCAGTTACGGCAGTAACAATTTGAGCTTTTGTTCGTTTACCTTATAAAATCGAAGCAATATGAAACGTATCTTGCGAATATTGGCGATAGCTGCTATATGCGGCGTACTGGTGGCTCCTCAGGTCGAGGCGCGTGGCAACCGTCCTTCCCACAGTCAGTCAGGCGGCTCACAGGGTCGCGGCAACGGCGGACGCTCGGGCGGACGCGCCAACAAATCATCTTCGCCGGGCAATTCCAACAGTCCTCATGCACGTCCCGGTTCACCCGGAAGCGGCAATCATAACGGCGGCAACCGCCCCGGCAGCAATCCCGGGCACAATTCGGGTCGTCCTGACGGCAACCGTCCCGGTAACAACGGCAATAACGGCAATCATAACGGCAACCACCGTCCCGGCAGCAATCCGGGCCACAACCCGGGTCGTCCCGACGGCAATCGCCCCGGCAACAACGGCAATCATAACGGCAACAATCGCCCCGGTCATAATCCCGGTAACCACCCCGGTCGTCCCGGTCATGATTTCGGGCATGGCGGTAATCGTCCGGGTCATAACCCCGGTCGTCCCGGAGACCACCGTCCCGGTTACGGTCGTCCCGGCGGTCCACATCACTTTGCTCCCCCGCCACATCGTCCACACTATGCGCGTCCATGGGCACCTCCGCGCCCTCCGCGCGGCTGGCGTCCGGGCAGGGTATATCCCACATTCTCGACTGTGCTCGGCATCACTTTCGGTTCGGCGTTCGACATATCGCTTGCCTATCTTCTCAACAACGGATACAATGTCTACTCTTACGGCAACAATATAGTGTATCTCAATAACGTCAATCAGCTGAATCTGCTGTGGCCTGATGCCTCGCTCTATTACGGAAGCCGCGGTCTCGACAGGGGAGAGTTCATCTATTCGACATCATATTACGATACGATGCGTTACAACGATGCCTACGCCCGTCTCGTGGCTGCATACGGGGCGCCGGTAAGTACATCATATCCCTCCAACGGCATGCAGACCTGTTGGTTCGGCAACGACGGACGTTTCGTGACCCTGCAGTTCCTGCCCACCTACGGAGCCGACGGCATAATGCGTTATTATACGACCCTCTCCTTCGGTCTTTAATGCAGCATAAGCGGCACGCATAGCAGCCGTGGCTTTAACTGCCGGCCTGACATATCGCGGTCATCTTCAATAACCAATCAAATAATGGCTGATAATTATCTCGAAAATAAAATGGACGACTACCGTCGCGGCGTCACTGCAAAGTCGCCGCGACGGTCGTGTTCGGGCGCGACTGCGGCATCGGCGCCCATATCCCTGGCTCCGCATAATATAGCACTGTTCATCTCGGCTCCCGGACTTCTCCGCGCTCTTCTCACTGTGTTTCAGGGTGTCCCCGGTCAGAAAGTGGCATTTGCCGGCACCGATACCCGCGAGGGTAGCAGGCTGGCGCAGTCGACCGGCTCATTGTTTGTGCCGGTACGGCAACTCGACACTGAGGGCATCAGGCTGATTCGGGAAGAAGTCGCCCGGCGTTGGGGCGCAGTCGACGTAATCATGACCGACTGTCCTGACTGCATTCTCCATGCTTCCGTATCCGATGCCGGCACAATCGTTCCGGCGCCCAAAACCGTGGCATTCAACTTCTGCGGCCATGCTTCGGCCTGCGGTGCCGCCACGGCTCCGGGAGGTCACGGCGTCGTCATAAACATATCCTCCGCTACCGACAGTCTCATACCCGTCGCCCGTGTGGCCCTGCTGTCGCTCTCGCCCCAGGCCGAGCCAATAACCGCCATAACCATGCAATTGTAAGAGGGAGCCTCATAACAAAAATCAGACACCGCGTGATGTGTCTTTTGCTATGAGATACGCTCTGAAATATACGCTTGAGTGTTAATTAGTGTATAAAAATAAGATTTTTTTCACTCGCTTTAAACATTCTTAATGTTAACTTGTTTTAACTATACATAGCAAAACAGGCCAATATTTCTAACATTATTTGCCAAAAATTACTTAAAAAACTTTTGATAGTATAATTATTATAAGTATCTTTGCGTAGAAATTAATTAAGTTATCTATTAAAATATGAAAAAGATTATCCTTATGGCTGCTTTGGCACTTGGTGTCATTTCAGCGCAAGCACAAGTAACTGTGCAAGGTAGCAAGTTTAGCGACAACTGGTCACTCGGTCTCAAAGGTGGCGGTGTTACTCCCGCTAAAGGCCATAGCTTCTGGCAGAACTGCCGCGGCATCTTCGGCCTCGAACTTAAGAAACAGATTACTCCCGTATTCGGCCTCGGCATCGAAGGCGAATGGACTGTCAACACTTCAAGCTGGACCGGCTTCAAGAGCGCTACCGCTGTTGACCACCAGTATGTAGGTGCTTTCGGTACCTTGAACCTTATGAACGTGTTCGGCGGCTATAAAGGTACTCCCCGTTCATTTGAAATCGAAGCTGTTGCCGGTACAGGCTGGCTCCACAGCTACTATCCCCACGTTCAGGGCGAGGATGGCAACTCCTGGGCTAACAAGGCAGGTTTGAATTTCAACTTCAATCTTGGCGAATCTAAGGCTTGGACAATCTCTATCAAGCCCGCTATCGTCTGGAACATGAACAACCACGACATCACCGCCAACGGTCTCGGTTACGAAGCTCAGTACAACCTCAACCACGCTTACATCGAAATGGAAGCCGGCGTGACTTACCACTTCAAGAACTCTAACGGCACTCACTCTTTCAAAGTCGTTACTCCGATGGACGAAGAACTCGTTGCCGCTCTCAACGCTGAAATCAACTCGCTCCGCGCTCAGCTCAACAACTGCAACGCTGACAAGGCTGCCCTTCAGCAGAAAATCAACGACCTCGAGCAGAAACTTGCTGACTGCCTCAACAAGAAACCCCAGGTTGTTGAAGTTGTCAAAAACCTCGACAACGTTCACTACGTATTCTTCAACCTCGCTTCTTCTACTATCCAGGCCAACCAGAAACCCAACATCTACATGGTTGCCCAGCAGCTCAAGAACGACCCCAACGCCACTGTTGACGTGAAAGGTTATGCTTCTAAGGACGGTAGCCTCGAGTTCAACAAGAAACTCGCTGAAAAACGCGCTCAGGCCGTTAAGAAAGCCCTCGTTAAAGAAGGTGTAGCTGAAAGCCGCATCAACGCCAAGGGTGAAGGCATCGGCGACATGTTCAGCCAGAACACTTGGAACCGCGTTGCAATCTGCACCGTTGACGCTAAATAATCGTCTACCCGTTAAAAACTACCGACAACAATTATTATCGACTCTGAGAACAATCAGATAGCATAATTAATAATTTCTCAAAAAGGCCGAAGCCCTCCCGCAGAGCTCCGGCCTTTTTCGCATCCACCGGTCCTGTATCATCAATCCCGCCGCACCGGTCCGACTTGTCAGACCGGTCCGACAGGTCTGACAGGTCTGATTCTCGGAGTGCTCCGAGTGCTCCGAGTGCTCGGAGTGCTCTTATTGGCCGGAAGGCCAATTATGCATTATGAATTGTAAAATTGCGCCAAAAAGTTACAAATATCCTATTTTTTACGTAACTTTGACAATCAAGAATATAAATATATGGCATCTAAGGTAGAAAAGACAAATGCCGCCCGGCTTCTCGACCGAGCGAAGATAGAGTATCGCCTCGTTCCATACGAGGTCGATGAAAACAATCTCGCCGCCGACCACGTGGCCGAGCAGCTCGGTGAAGATATAAACCGCGTGTTCAAGACACTCGTTCTCGAAGGGGACCGCGAACCGCGCCATTTCGTATGCGTGATTCCCGGCAATTGCGAGGTCGACCTCAAAAAGGCTGCAAAGGCCGCCGGAGTCAAGAAAGCCGACCTCATACCCATGAAGGAACTGCTTCCTCTCACCGGCTATATACGCGGCGGTTGCACGTCCATCGGAATGAAGAAAAAATTCCCCGTGTTTTTCCACACTACGATGCTCGATTTCGATACGGTCTTTGTGAGCGCCGGCGTGCGCGGACTCCAGCTCGAAATAGCGCCGAAAGATTTGATTGATTACACCGGTGGCACAGTCACCCTCTTAACCCGCGACGATGATGAGCAATAACGCATTCGGAAATATCTTTACAGTTACAAGTTTCGGCGAGTCACACGGTGCCGCAGTAGGCGGTGTCATTGACGGTGTACCCGCCGGAGTGCCCCTCGATATAGATAAAATACAGCACGAACTCAATCGCCGCCGTCCGGGGCAGTCGGCGATAGTCACCCCCCGCGACGAAAAAGACCGCGTGAAAATCCTTTCGGGTGTGTTCGAGGGACGTACTACCGGCCAGCCAATAGGCTTCATTGTCGAGAATGCCGACCAGCACTCCTCCGACTACGATAATATACGCAACCTATTCCGCCCGTCGCATGCCGATTATACATATACGATGAAATACGGCCTGCGCGACCATCGGGGAGGCGGACGTTCATCGGCACGGGAGACCATCTCGCGTGTGGTGGCCGGGGCCGTAGCACGGCAGATGCTCGCGTATAAAGGCATTACAGTGACAGCCTACACCTCAAGGGTCGGCAATATCACTGTCGACAAACCATATACCGCGCTCGACCTCTCGGCTGTCGATACCAACGACGTGCGCTGTCCTGACGCGGATACGGCCTCCCGCATGCGCGAACTCATCGCACAGGTAAAAAGCGAGGGCGATACCGTCGGCGGTATCATAACATGCGTCATCAAAGGTTGCCCCGTAGGACTCGGCGACCCTGCTTTCGGCAAACTGCAGGCCCGTCTTGCCTCTGCCATGCTCTCAATCAACGCCGCAAAAGGATTCGATTACGGCATGGGATTCGACGGCTGTACATCGCGCGGCTCCGAAATGATTGACAACTTCATCTCCGACAACGGACGCATTACCACCGCCAGCAACCATTCCGGCGGCATACAGGGTGGCATATCCAACGGCGAGGAGATTTACTTCCGCGTAGCTTTCAAACCGGTGGCTACCCTCCTCAAAGAAGTTGCAACAGTCGATGCCACAGGCGCTCCCGCCACCCTTAAAGCGCGCGGCCGCCACGACCCATGCGTCCTGCCCCGTGCCGTACCAATAGTGGAAGCAATGGCCTCCATGGTAATCCTCGACTCCCTCCTCCTCAATCAGGCCACCCGCCTCCTCTAAAAAAATCCACCCTCAAAAAACGTCCGACATGTCCAACCGGTCGGACCTGTCTGACCTGTCCGACGCTCCCCCCCAAAAAAACAATACCCTCTCAAAAAAAATTACTAATTACTAATTGCCAATTACTAATTGATGAAGCCTTATCGCGATTACGCCGACTACCTCGCCTCCCGTTTTCCGTGCAAGATGCAGAAACTCACGGTCAATGCGGGCTTCACCTGTCCCAATCGCGACGGCACCCTTGGCTACGGCGGCTGTACATACTGCAACAACAACTCATTTTCCCCCGCAATCGGAGGCGATACCGTCACGCAGCAGCTCATCAACTCCCGCCAATTTTTCGCGCATAAATACCCTGCAATGCGCTATATAGCCTACTTCCAGTCCTACACCAATACCCACGGCGACATTGACCGCCTCCTCGCCTTATACCGCGAGGCTCTCGCAGTCGACGGAGTAGACGCCATAATCATAGGCACACGACCCGACTGCGTGTCGCCGGCGTTGCTCGACGCGCTTGCCGAAATCAACCTGACGCACCGTGTCATCATCGAATACGGAGCCGAATCATCCCACGACGCCACATTGCGCCTCGTCAACCGTTGCCATACATGGCAGTGCACCGTCGACGCCGTAGCCATGACCCGTGAGCGCGGCATTGATGTCGGCCTCCATTTTATCCTCGGCCTCCCCGGAGAGACGCGCGACATGATGCTCGCCACAGTCGATGCCGTCAATGACGTGCTACCCGATACTGTTAAATTCCATCAGCTGCAGCTCATCCGCGGCACTCTCCTCGCGCGTCAGGTCGAGCGCGGCGAGATAGATATTCCGCGCTTCACCGTCGACGAATACATCGGCCTATGTTGCGAAATAGTCCGCCGAATCGACCCGTCGATAGCCATAGAGCGTTTCGTCTCACAGGCTCCCGCCGACCTTCTCATCTATCCCCGCTGGGGCCTCAAGAACTACCAGTTCACCAACCTCCTTGTCAGGGCAATTCATAATTCATAATTCATAATTATGCTTCCCGTCAGTAGGAGCAATCCGAGTTTTCAGAGTTCTCTGAGAACTCCGAGAACTCTGAGAACTCGGAAGGTGTTGTAAAAAAGCGTCGGCCTTCAATGAAAATTGAAGGCCGACGGTATGAAATACTCGGAATTATACTATTTTAGAGTGCTTTGTCCTTAGAACCGAGCACGTTTTCAATTTTGTGCTTGTAGAGTTTCTCCATGTTGTCACGAGCCGGACCCAGATATTTGCGGGGGTCGAATTCGGCAGGTTTTTCAGCGAATACCTGACGGATAGCGGCTGTCATGGCAAGACGGCTGTCAGAGTCGATGTTGATTTTGCAAACTGCGCTCTTGGCTGCTTTGCGGAGCTGCTCTTCGGGGATACCGATTGCATCGGGAAGTTTGCCGCCGAATTTGTTGATAGTGTCGACTTCATCCTGGGGTACAGAAGATGAACCGTGGAGCACGATGGGGAATCCGGGAAGTTTCTCCATAACGGCGTCAAGCACGTCGAATGCCAAAGGCGGGGGAACGAGTTTGCCCTCGGCGTTGCGGGTGCACTGTTCGGGAGTGAACTTGTATGCGCCGTGTGAAGTACCGATTGAGATAGCGAGTGAGTCGCAGCCTGTGCGGGTAGCGAAGTCGATTACCTCTTCGGGGTCGGTGTAAGTGTGGTGGTCGGAAGATACTTCATCCTCTACGCCGGCCAATACGCCGAGCTCGCCTTCAACAGTCACATCATACTGGTGAGCGTAGTCTACAACCTGTTTGGTCAGAGCTACGTTCTCCTCGTAGGGGAGGTGCGAACCGTCGATCATCACTGACGAGAAGCCGTTGTCGATGCAAGATTTGCAGAGCTCGAAGCTGTCACCGTGGTCGAGGTGAAGCACGATCTGGGGATGTTCCCAGCCGAGTTCCTTTGCATATTCAACAGCACCCTGTGCCATGTAGCGGAGAAGGGTAGCGTTGGCATAGTTGCGGGCACCTTTAGATACCTGAAGGATGACGGGTGAGCGGTCCTCGGATGCGGCTTTGATGATAGCCTGAAGCTGCTCCATGTTATTGAAATTGAAGGCGGGAACTGCATAGCCACCTTCGATTGCTTTGGCAAACATCTCGCGGGTGTTGACCAAACCTAAGTCTTTGTAACTTACCATTGTTATTGTTGTTTTATCGGTTGATAAATAATTTTGCCTTTTTGCTCTCATTAACGCCGGCATCTGCATAGCTTTCAGCCGATTACCGTTTTTATCCACGCAAAGTTAGCAAATTTTTTTTAATTTGGCACACTTTTGCGTGTTTTGTTGATTACGGCCGGATGTATTCGCCGGGTATGTCGACGAGCTTGATGTTGAACTTTAGCGCGCTGAACGGCTTGATTTTGCTATTAGAACTCGACCCGTAACCTTGTGAATAGGGTACGAGCACCTCTACCGTGTCGCCCACATGCATCCGCTCCATAGCTATTGTCCAGCCTGAAATCACGCTGTTGAGCCTGAAGCGTACCACCGAGTCGGCAGGGGTGAGGCTCAGATAAGATGAGTCGAAAGGCTCGTTCTCGTATGTGCGTCCGTAATATTTCACATCGACGGTCGAGGTGTAGAGCGGGCGCAGGTTGCCTTCGGTCTTGGTCGTGTCGTTGAACCAGCGCATCAGCACGTATGCGTTTTCGTTCCATGCCGGCACCACTTTGGTGTACACCTTGTTGCCTGCGGCGTCGGTCAGTTCGGCCTGTTCCGCCATGAACGCGTCGTTAGCCTCGCGGTAGTCGGCATATTCATCCCACATGTCGCTCTCGTCATCGCTGCTGCACGATGCCGTTCCGAATGCGGCCGCTCCCATGAGCATATAGATAATCGCTTTCTTCATGCCTTAAAAATCAACGGTAGGGTTGCTGTTGTTGCCGAAATCGACCTCAGGCGCTTTTGATGCTTTGGGGTCGGCCTTGAACATCTCTTTCTCCGTGTATCCCCAGCCGAACAGGCTGCCCGGGAAGCGGAGTATTTTGTTGTTGTACTCCTCGACCGCCTCGTTGTAGCGGGTACGCTCGGTGTTGATACGGTTTTCCGTACCGGCCAGTTCGTCCTGAAGCGCAAGGAAATTCTGGTTTGCTTTCAGGTCAGGATAGGCCTCGCGCACGGCATTTATGTAGATGCCTGCCTTGTCCATAAGGTTATTCTGTGTCTGTTGCAGCTGCTCCAGGTTTGGCGTGGCGTTTCCGTCGGCCATTATCTGGCTTGCCTCGTCGTAGGCTTTTTTGAGGCCTACACGGGCATCAGTCACATTCTGCAGCGTGGTCGACTCGTGAGCGGCGTAGCCCTTGACGGTGTTGACAAGGTTGGGTATGAGGTCGAGACGGCGCTGGTAGGCGCTCTCCACATTGCCCCAGCTCTTCTTTACCGCCTGGTCGGCGCTGACGATGCCGTTGCGCACTCCGATGCAGCTGCCTACTCCGATAAGGAGCAGTACAGCCACAGAGATAAGCACTATATACGATTTTTTCATTCTCTTTTTATTTTATGCGTGTTTAAATTGTGACAGTCACTGTTACGACAGCTTGCGCAGCAACGAGTTGATTGACACGCGGTCGTGTATCAGCTTGTGCAGGTCGGCGATGTTGACGCGGGTCTGTTCCATCGAGTCGCGTTCGCGCAGCGTCACCGTGTTGTCCTCGAGAGTCTGATGGTCGACGGTGATACAGAACGGCGTGCCTACTGCGTCCTGACGGCGGTAGCGCTTGCCGATTGAATCCTTCTCGTCGTAGTGGGTGGCGAAGTCGAATTTCAGGTCGTTGACAATCTCGCGGGCCTTTTCGGGCAGTCCGTCCTTGCGCACGAGCGGCATGACGGCGCACTTGGTCGGCGCGAGAGGGGCGGGGAGATGTAGCACCACGCGGGTCTCGCCGTTCTCCAGTGCCTGCTCCTCGTAGCTCGAGCAGAGCACCGACAGGAACATACGGTCCACGCCGATTGATGTCTCGATGACATACGGGGTGTACGATTCGTTCAGTTCGGGGTCGAAGTACTGTATCTTCTTGCCTGAGAATTTCTCATGCTGCGACAGGTCGAAGTTGGTGCGTGAGTGGATACCCTCCACCTCCTTGAAGCCGAACGGCATCTCGAACTCGATGTCGGTGGCGGCGTTGGCATAGTGCGCCAGCTTGTCGTGGTCGTGGTAGCGGTATTTGGCATCGCCCAGGCCGAGAGCCTTGTGCCAGCGCAGGCGGGTTTCTTTCCATTTCTTGAACCATTCAAGCTCCGAGCCGGGGCGTACGAAGAACTGCATCTCCATCTGCTCGAACTCGCGCATGCGGAATATGAACTGGCGTGCCACAATCTCGTTGCGGAATGCCTTGCCTATCTGGGCGATACCGAACGGTATACGCATGCGGCCTGTCTTCTGCACGTTGAGGTAGTTGACGAAGATACCCTGTGCCGTTTCCGGACGCAGATACACTGTCATTGCGCCGTCGGCAGTCGAACCCATTTCCGTGCGGAACATGAGGTTGAACTGGCGCACGTCGGTCCAGTTTCGTGTGCCGCTGATCGGGTCGACAATCTCCTGGTCGATGATTATCTGGCGGAGTTCCTCGAGATTGTTGTCGTTCATCGCCTTGGCGAAACGGGTGTGGAGCGCGTCACGCTTTTCGGTCAGTTCAATCACGCGGCCGTTGGTGGTGCGGAACTGCTCCTCGTCGAAGCTCTCGCCGAAGCGTTTTTTCGCTTTGGCTATCTCTTTCTCTATCTTGGTGTCAAATTTTGCAAGCTCCTCCTCGATGAGTACATCGGCGCGGTAGCGCTTCTTGGAGTCGCGGTTGTCGATCAACGGGTCATTGAACGCGTCGACGTGGCCCGAAGCTTTCCATATCGTGGGGTGCATGAAGATTGCTGAGTCGATACCTACGATATTTTCGTTGAGCAGCGTCATTGCGTCCCACCAGTAGCGCTTGATGTTGTTCTTGAGCTCTACTCCGTTTTGTCCGTAATCGTAGACTGCTGCGAGTCCGTCATAGATTTCCGACGATTGAAACACAAAACCGTATTCCTTGGCGTGTGAAACGATTTTTTTGAAGACATCTTCCTGTTGTGCCATTTTCTTTATATGTTTAATTTACTGTAAATTTCTGTTGAATGATATGACGATATTATATATGTTGGAGAACTCGGAGTACTCTGAGTTCTCCGAGTTCTCCGGGCGCTCAGACATTGAACCGGAAGTGCATGATGTCGCCGTCCTGCACTACATAATCCTTGCCCTCGACTCCGAATTTTCCGGCCTCTTTCACTTTGGCCTCTCCTCCGAGAGTCACATAGTCGTCATATTTGATGACTTCGGCGCGGATAAAGCCCTTCTCGAAGTCGGTGTGTATCACACCGGCGCATTTGGGCGCTTTCGACCCGCGGCGGAATGTCCATGCGCGGCACTCGTCCTCGCCCGCGGTGAAGAATGTCTGGAGGTCGAGCAGATGGTATGCGGCGCGTATCAGTCGCGACACTCCCGACTCGCTCAGCCCGATTTCCTCAAGGAATGCCTGACGGTCCTCGTATGAGTCGAGTTCTGCGATGTCGCTCTCAGTGGCGGCGGCCACAATAAGCAGTTCGGCACCCTCGTCCTTGATGGCCTCTCTGACAGCGTCGACATATTTGTTGCCGTCAACGGCCGACGCGTCGTCGACATTGCATACGTAAAGCACCGGCTTCGATGTCAGCAGAAACAGTTCGCGGGCGAATTTCTGCTCGTCGACTGTCTCGAACTTCACCGAGCGTGCGGGCAGACCTTTGTCCAAAGCCTCCTTGTACTGACGCAGTACCTCATACTGCATCTTCGCCACCTTGTCGCCACCCGTCTGGGCCTGCTTCTGGGTGCGTGCCATGCGGCCCTCTATCGTCTCGAGGTCCTTTATCTGCAGCTCGTAGTCGATGATTTCCTTGTCGCGCACGGGGTCGACGGTGCCGTCGACGTGCGTTATGTTGTCATCGTCAAAGCAGCGGAGCACATGGATTATTGCATCGGTCTCGCGGATATTGGCAAGGAACTTGTTGCCGAGGCCCTCACCCTTGCTCGCTCCTTTCACCAGGCCGGCTATGTCGACAATCTCTACAGTGGCCGGAACCACGCTCCGCGGGTTGCACATCTCCACCAGTCTGTTGAGACGTTCGTCGGGCACTGTGATTACACCTACATTCGGTTCTATCGTGCAGAACGGGAAGTTGCCCGACTGCGCTTTGGCATTGGAGAGACAGTTGAACAAGGTCGATTTACCCACGTTGGGCAGACCTACGATACCGCATTTAAGTGACATATAATTCTGTACAAATTTATCTTGAATTTTCTCAGATTATGAGAGAATGTTTACTTTCGGATTATCAAATTGCAAATTTAATCATTTTGCTCCAACAATCCATCATCTGTTAACCTTTTTTGATATAATCACCCGTTTCTCCGCCTTAATTATCAATGAAATCGGAAAATCGGGAGTACTCGGAGTACTCAGAGTACTCTCGGCTTATAAAAAACAACCATTCGGATAATTTTAAGGAAAATTATAACAAAAAGCTGAAATTATTTCATCAAAATAAAAAAAATAATTACATTTGCGACAAATTATAACTAAATGCAATATTATTTTTACAAATTAAGTTAATAATATTTCATTTAAATTACATTATAACATCAAAATTGCATATTTGCATAGTTTATACATATAATATAACAATAATATTGATATAATCATAATTCCTTACATTAAAAATCACATTTAAATCGCATTTTAAAAACCACATTTCAGATTTTAATCACATTTCAAATTTTATATAATATGAAGAAATTCTACTTTTTCATCCTCACGGCATTGCTGATGCTTGTATCAGTGCCGGCCAATGCACTCGATGTCATTCTCAACATCGACAATCCTGACAATATTCAGGTTAGTGTTAACTACGGCGCCCCGCTTGAGAACCTTGTGGCCGGCGACAATATCGTTTCGGCGGACGAATACCAGTCGGTAAGCATCACCGCCAAGCCCGACGCTCTGATTACTAAAATAGTGAAAAGCATGGAAGGCGCTGACGATACCGAAGAGTATGTATCAAACATGACGTCATATTCTCTCTATATGTCATCGTATACAGCCGGTGCTAAATATACCATCACCACTGCCAAAGCTGACGATGTGCGCGACGGCAGCTGCCGGATATACGTCGACGACCCCTCTAAAGTGAAGGTGCAGCGTTCCGGAACATATACCGACATCACTCTTGCCGAGGGCTGGAACGACGTAAAATACATGACCGAGAAGGAACTTCCCCTTACTATAGGCGGCGTAAGCTACGATGCTGTACTCTATCAGGTCAAACTTAACGATGAGGTTGTTGAACCGCAGGGCACATCATGGCGGATATCTCCGGCCACCGGCGACAAAATTGAAATTTTCGCCAACTTCCCCGATATTGATGTTCCCGTGAAGTTCAGCTACACCTCCGAGGAGGCAAAGGGCTTCATAACAGGTGTGACTGTCGACGGAACGCCGGTCGACAATTATAACGATGACAACTTCACCGTGAAGGCAGGGAGCACGCTCGCAGTTTCGGGAAATACCAACGACTACAGTCTCTCATATTTCAAGGTCAACGGCAACTCGACCTACTTCTACGGCTCATACAGCATGGTCGTCACCTCTGAAACCAATATCGAGATAGACGCCCACAAATACAGCACCGTCAAGGCTATTCTTGATATAGACTATCCGGAAAATGTAATCGTATACAGGGGCTATTCCTACAACGGCGATGTCATTTCCGGCCTTGTAAGCGGCGAAAACCCCATCGAGCTGAGCGAAACTAACACGATGATACAGATAAAAGCCGCGTCGGGTTGCTTCATCTCGTCAGTGACAGCCGGCGGCTCGCCTGTTTCGGCTGACTATGAAGGCGCTTACAACATCACCGTGACCGAAGGCATGAGCATAGTCGTATCATCAGGCGCCATCGAGCGCAACAGCAAGGCCGTGGTTTATATTGACGACCGTTCGGCTGCCACCCAGTATTTCAACTTTATGCGCAGCGGCCGCGCGGCTGTCGACATTGCCGACGGCTATAACGAAATCGCATTCTACGAGGGCGACAATCCTTTCGGCCTCTCATGGTACGGCGCGCCCTGCGCCAACGTTTATCTCAACAATGAGCCGGTCGCTCCGATGTACGAAAACAGCACTGTTTACGAGCTGAATCTCAATGACGGCGACGTAGTGAAAATCTTCCTCGCTTCCGACCCCGACATTTACAACGCAACGATTAACGCAGGCGAAAATCTCGAAGCCGCCAAAGTCTCGGTGACATTCGACCGCATTAACAATGTCACGGACTGGGCGAAGACCCACAGCGTGCTCCCCGGCACCGAGATAAGCATCAAGCCCGTGGGTGACTATAAGATTTCGGTCAAGGCTGACGACACTGCAATTGAACCTGACGCTTCGGGCGCGTTCGTAGTGAAAGTGAACAAGGATTCCACCATAGCCGTAAATTCTACATCGGCCGGCATCGACGGTATTGTCACCGATGCCGCCGGGGAATGCGATGTCTACAACCTCCAGGGTATCCGCGTGTCGAAGGGCAATGACCTGACACGTCTCCCCGCCGGAATCTACATCGTAAACGGCAAGAAAGTTGTAAAACGATAAACATGCCTGCCCGTACTTCCAGGCAGTGCGTTTCGTGGTCACGGAGACGCTGACAGGAATACGGATAGAGAATACAGACCGACGGCTTCTTCCGGAATGGATGAATCCGTTAGTCTGTTTTCTGACGTAAAAAAAATGCCTTAAGTAAAACATTATTGCAATATACAATATAGATGAAAAAGAAAATTTTATTAGCCGCGACAGTAGTGCTTGCCGGTGCGGTTCAGGCACAGACGTCGCTTGATCTGGTGAGCCGTGCGCAGTTGCGTCAGCAACGGCTTATGACGGCGCAGGAGACACGGGGCGGCAAACAGTTGAAGGTTAAAGGTGTAACTCCGCAGCAGTCAACACATGTATTCGGCATGATAAAGCTTGCCGACGGATGCACTGCCGAGCAGCTGGAGGCCGAGGGCGTCAATGTGATGCGTTGCAGCCAAGGGTTCGCTTTCGTGTCGGTGCCTGTCGGCGATGTGGAGCGCGTTGCCTCGCTCAAAGGAGTGAAGCGCTTCCAGCTTGCCCGTCCCGTCAAGGCAAAAAATGATGTGGCCCGCACTGCCGGGGGCGTCGACAAGATACATAGCGGTGAGGGCCTGCAGCGAGCTTATACCGGAAAGGGCGTGGTTTGCGGGATCGTCGACAACGGTATCGACCCCAACCATATCAGTTTCCGCGATGAGAATGGAAATCCACGCGTAGGATTTCTCGCCCACATGACGGCCAACACCACTACCGGCGAGGTGACAGAGAAATTTTACGGCAACTACACGACTGAAAATGTAAAGTATATCACCACATTCAAGACCGACGACGCCACCACTTTCCATGGCACCCACACACTCGGCTCTATGGCGGGAGGCTACCGCGGCAACGCCAAAGTGGCTGTCGGCGACAGGAATACTCCTGTCACCGTCAATGATATGCCCAACCCGTACTATGGCGTGGCCTACGAATCAGACATCGCCGTAGGCTGCGGTGACCTCTACGATGTGATCATCGCTTACGGCGTGGACCATATACTTGAGTATGCCGATTACGAAAACAAACCGGCGGTAGTAAATCTGTCGCTCGGCAGCAACTCCGGCGCACATGACGGCAAAGGACTTATCAACCAGTATTTTGACGCCGTGGCCGAGCAATACAAGGCCATCATCTGTGTCGCTGCGGGCAACGAGGGCGACATGAAGATTGCTCTCAACAAGACCTTTACAGCCGATGACAGCGAAATAAAGAGCTTCATACTCGGCCAGGACATGAGCTCCATCGGCTACGGCTTCCTGCAGTACGGCAATATAGAGATGTACAGCGACGACAACACTCCCCTTGAAATACAGGCCGTTATATTCAACAAGAGCCGCGGAAGGGTCGTACAGCGCTATCCGCTGACTGTCGACCTTTCCACTCCGGGCACAGGCACATATTGGGTAAGTTCTGCCGACTTCCAGGAGGTGGATACTGACGTCATCGACACCCAGTTCGCCAACTATTTCGACGGCTACGTCGGCCTTGGATGGTCGTTCGACGAGGATTCAGGCCGTTTTTATGCCGTGCTCGACTACTATGCGATGAACAAATCGCCGAGAAACGATTCCGGCAACTATGTGCTCGGTTTCGTAGTGAAAGGCAGCGCGGGACAGCGTGCCGATTTGTTCTGCGACGGACTTTTCTCCTCTATTACCAATTTCGGGCTTGACGGATATGACGACGGCATGTGCAACGGTTCAATCAGCGACATGGCTACCGGCAACAGCATTCTCGTGGTCGGTTCGTATGACACCCGTTCCGACTGGGCCGCTGTCGACGGCGGTTTATACCACTCCGAATATGAACTGACCGAAGGCAACATATCCTCATTCTCCTCCTACGGCACGCTTGTCGACGGCCGCAACATGCCTCATATATGTGCCCCGGGAGCAGTCATTATCTCCCCGATGAATTCCTATTATGTCGAGACTGAGGGTAATGTCAGCGGTTCTTCGCTCAATGCCTATGTCGATGAGGCTGACCGTTCCAACTACTGGGGCTGGTCGATAGGCACGTCGATGGCATCGCCGCAGGTGGCCGGAGCGCTTGCACTGTGGCTCGAGGCCGACCCCACGCTGACCATCAGCGATGTCAAGGATATAGTTGCAAAGACGGCAGTACGTGACGAAGGGGTGCTTAAGGCCGACCCAGTGCAGGCAGGTGCCGGTAAATTCGACGCCTTCGCCGGTCTCAAGGAGGTGCTCCGCCGGTCCAACGCCGGAGTAGGTGACATCTCGGTTGACGACGAGCGCGTATTGGTCAGCTCACTCGGTGATAACCGTTTCAGCGTGTTCCTCGCGGGAGCGTCTTCGCTCGAAATAGCTGTGTATGACATCTCGGGGCGCGAGCGTCTCGTTCAGGCTTTCCGGGCCGACGAGGCTGTCGTAGACCTTTCTTCCCTGTCAAAAGGCATTTATGTACTTAATGTCAACGGACAGGTATCACAAAAAATTGCAGTACGTTAAAAACAACTATAAATCATATTGTTATGAGAATAATCAAAAACAGATGTCCGTGGCTCGCGACAATATTCGCAGGCCTGCTGTGCTTCCCGATGCCGGTGGAAGCGCAGACACAGGAAGAGGAGCCGGCGCTGGTCATCAAGACCCGCGTTTATGAAGCGGGTGGTGCTGCCGGAGCGATAACGCTCACTCTCGGTGCCACCGAAGACGGTTATATCGATGTCGACGCCGGACTCGGCCCCATGGAGTATGAAATCACTCGGGCCACTCTCGATTCCGAAACAGGGTCGTTCGTAGGCACGGATATCACATGTAACGTCACGAAAGAGGGCACGGTGAAAATCTATGGCGACGCAAGCAAGATTGACCTGCTCAGCGCACGCGAATGCTATCTTACCGATGTACAGATTGACAAACTCACCAACCTCGAAATCCTCGACCTCGCCAACAACGAGCTTACGGGGCTTGACCTGAGCGGCCTGAATGCCCTTCAATATATCAGCGTGAGCAATAACCCGTTCAACGTCAAGCCGCTTCTCATCGGCGGCAACAAACCCGAGCTCACTATCCTCGACATGGGGCGTATAGAGTGTCTCGACCCGTCGTTTAATCTCTCGGACTATCCCGCACTGATGTCATTTGACGCATGGGCGAACAAAGGACTGACTCGCCTCGACCCTACCGGTTGTCCGGAGCTGAGAAAGATTTCCATCGACTCCACCCCCGTCGAGTCGCTTGACGTCACAAAAAATACCAAGCTCAATATTCTCAATATCAGCGAAACGAGAATACGCAATATCGACCTCAGTCAAAATCCGTATCTCAACCAGTTTTATTGCGACCACATGTCGGGCTCGGTAAATACAGGTGTCAGACTTGAGAAACTCGATGTTACCAATAATCCCAATCTCGTGTATCTCTTTGCAAGCGGCAACGGTTTCACTGACCTTGATGTCTCTAAAAATCCGCATCTGACCGATCTGTATGTCAACAACAATCATCTCACTTCGATTGACCTGTCGAACAATACCGCGCTGTTCAATCTGTCGCTGCGCAACAATGACTTTACTTTCGCCACGCTCCCCCTGCCCAAAGACGAATGGTACTATTATGCCTACAAGCAGAACGACATGCAGGTGGCCAAAACCCAGAAAGTTGGCACTGTGATTGATTTCAGTGACAAAGTGCTGCGCGAAGGCACCGTGACTACCGCGGCCCTCTACCGCACGAGCGAGTCCAACCCCAACAGCCTTGTAGCCCTCAGCAACGACTACTACACATACGCCGACGGCAAAATAACGCTGCTTAAAGCTGTTTCCGACAGCGTGTATGTGGCTTTCGCCAACGATGCGTTCCCTGAAAGCGCATTCGGCTACTATCCGTTGTGTACCAATAAATTCAAAGTCAAGAGCGAGGCTGACTACGGCAAGGATGACAAGGTAATCACATTCAGTGCCCCGGTGATGTCGTCTGACGGCACCCCGATTGAGTTTGGCCTCGGCATGTACGGCGCTACCCCCGGCACTCCCAAAAAATTCTATGTCGATTATGGCCGCGGCAAGGTGGAATACACCGCCACATCGGAATCGGCACCTGCCGTACGCAACGTGGCGGGCGTCACCAACAGCGGCACAGTGACGGTCTATGTGCCCGAAGGCGAACTCGTTTCGGCTTTCGACATGGAGGACATAACGCTGAATTCGATTGACTTCAGTGCCGCACGTTCGCTCAAGACGCTCCGTCTCGTCAATTCCGGCATATACGGAAGCGACAACATCGACCTTAGCTGGAACCGGCTCCTGAAATCCCTCGTGCTTACGGGCAACCACTTCCCCTCGCTCAACATACGCGGAGCCAACGATGTATACCAGAAAAACATGCTCTTTGACATCGATCTGAGCAACAACGAGTTGACAAGCGTCACTCTCAACGACATGCGCACGATACGCAATCTGAACCTCTCGCACAACAAACTGACGGAGCTGTCGCTTAAGGATGCCGACAATATGCTGACTCTCGATGTGTCGGACAACAGTCTTGAAACCGTCAACATCAACTACTGCACGCTGATGACAAGCCTGAAGCTGTCGCATAACAGGGTGTCATCCATCGTGCTGCCTGCACGGATAAGCCTTGAAGAGCTGCATTGCGAATACAATGCGCTTAATTTCACCACGCTGCCCGTAATCGACGGCCTGTCGATTTATAGTTATGCACCTCAGAACGACATAACCATAGCCAAGATTGGCCCCGGATGCAACCTCTCCATGTACAACATCGAGGAAGCTCCGACATCATTCGTATGGAAGAAAGCCGACGGCACTCTCCTGCAAAAAACCTACGATTACGATGAGGAAAACGGCGTGACACACTTCCATAGCCCCATAGTAGGCTCGAAAGTGTACTGCGAGATGAAAAACCCGAAATTTGAGGGACTTACACTGCGCACCACTGAGATTGAAGCTGCGGCGATGCCGACCAACGTAGTGGCTTCGTTCGTCACCACCGCCAACCAGTCAGGCGAGATTATTTTGCGTGCTGCCGCCGACAATACACCCCTGTATATCGACTGGAGCGGTACACAGGCCGATTTGACCGAATATATCGTAGGCACGTCGCCGGTATCAGTATCTGCAACCTCACGCCAGGGGGCTACCGTGAGAGTATACTCCTACGACGAAGACTGCGGCCTGACGGTATTCAGCGTCGGAGGTCTGTCGCTGTCGTCAATTGATGCTGCGAAACTTGACAAACTTGCACTCTTCGGTGTGCAGAATGCAGGGCTGACCGAGGACAATGTGGTATGGCCCGAATCACCCGGACTCATCGAGCTGCGTCTCGCCGGCAACAGATTCAGCGACCTCGACCTTACCCGCTATCCCCGCCTCTATGACCTCGATCTGGGAAACAACAGCTTCACTTCTTTTGACGCATCGGCATATCCCGGGCTTGAACTCCTTTCGATTTCCAACAACCGGCTCACATCATTCAAGTCCGACAACAAAAACCTCTGGCACCTTGACCTGACAGGTAACATGCTGACTGAAATCGATCTCTCGCGCTTGCCGGCCATGAACCAGATTTCTCTCGCACACAACCGGCTGAGCAGCGTGGATGTCTCGGCAATGAAATCACTCAATGTGCTGTATCTCAACAACAACATGTTCAGGCCAAGCACACTGCCGTTGAACCGATACACACTCTACACCTACGGTAATCAGGCTCCCATTCAGACAGAGGTTGTCGATGGAAAAGTCGACCTGTCGTCGGAGGCTGTCATCAACGGCAAGGAAACGGTATATCGCTGGTTTGTCGACGTTCCCGCTTTGGATGAAGAAGGGAATCTCGTCGGCGAGGAGCTTTATATCGATGAGGAATACAGCCTTGACAACGGCGTGACATCATTTGTCGCCCCGATTGACAACGTGATGTGTGTGCTTGCCAATGACGAGTTCCCTAATGTTTATTTCCACACAAATCTCATGGACATCAAGACCGTGGGCGGCGTGGACGACATAACCGCTGACGGGGATTCGGCGATAGAATTGCGCATAGATGGCAATGACCTTACAATCAGCGCATCGTCGGCATTGCCGGTAAGACTTATCGGTATGAACGGCATATTGCTGCGTTCGGCGTCGACAGGCGCCGACGGCACATGCGTTATCAGCGGTATCGCTCATGGCGCATATATAGTGACGGTAGGAAATTCGGCCTATAAACTTATGGTAAAATAAGAGAATGGCTTAAACACCCTCTAACGGAGAGTAAATATGAGGGTGTTGCAAAAATGGACCTTACCCGGTTAAAAAAAACGAGTCGTGCAACACCCTCAATCCGATTTACCGCAATAAAAAAATCGCGGCTACTATAACTTGATTATTGAATATATCAAGATAGTAGCCGCGATTTTTTTATTGCGGTAAATGAGGATGTTACAAAACTTCCAATTGTAGTGACGTACGGTCTGTGCGTCCGGGAAACAGTAGCTGATTATCAGAGAATTATCGGGCGCACAGACCGTGCGTCCCTATTTTGTTAGCCGAAATTTTGCAGTTATGCAACACTCTCGACACCGTGTCGGTATGCCTCAATTCCGGGTTGAGGATGACTTTGTATACTCGTCGTGATACTGGTCGAGGATTTTGCGTATTGCAGTGCCGATTTTCAGATACGCGTCGGTATCGAGATTGGCAAGCGATGCGCGCACCGACCATTTCGGGCCGTCGAAACCGTCGCCGTTGAGAAGCACGATAGCTGTTTCATCGGCCAGCCGGATTACGAAATCGAGAGGCTGATAGTTCTTGTTGAGGTAATTGGCAAAATCGTCACCATATATCTTTTTGGCCCATACCATGAGGTCAATCTCGCTATAATATCCTGCGCGGTTAGGGTCGGGAAGAAGCTCGAAGCCTGTCGTGCTCCACAGATTGTTAAGGCGCTTGTGAATCATCGCTATGAGTTTGGGCTGAAGCGCGTCACGGTGCAGGAAGGCGAAGGCCGAGAAAAGGGCCATCTGTATCTGCTGCGGAGTGGAGAGTCCGGCCGTGTGGTTAAGGCCCACAAGTCGGCTGTCGGCCACAAGACGGTCGATGAATTTCAGTTTGTCAGGTTCGAGCGTAAGGCTTTCATACCGCTTTGACAGCAGCTCCTTCTTCTCTTTGGGAAGAGCGGCGAGCCGGTCGTCGAACACATTCTTGTCACTGCGCAGTGCCATCGCTGCCACACGCCAGCCGGTGGCACCGAAATATTTCGAGAAAGAGTAGAGACACAATGTGTTGTAAGGGAGCACATACATCAGCGAACGGAATCCTTCGATAAACGTGCCGTATACATCGTCGGTGATGACCATCAGGTTGGGATTGTCGTTTTTCACGACATCGACGAGCATGTCAAGCACCTCGGGTGAGAAGCATACGCTTGGCGGGTTGGATGGATTGGTGATGCACACCGCTTTTATCGCCGGGTCGCGAAGTTTGTCGATTTCCTCCTTTGGATACTGCCAGTCATGATACCCGTTGCGCTCTACCTTGTTTGCGCTTATCTCCACTACTTTCAGCCCGAACTCGGCGAGGCGCGGTATTTCGAGATAAGGTGTGAAGCATGGCGTGAAGAGGGCTATTTTGTCGCCCGGTTCCATGAGGAAGTTCTGCTTGAGGGAGTCGAACGTGTAGCACATGCCGGCCGTGCTTCCCTCCGTGGCGAAGAGGTCGTAGACAGCAGTGTCGTTGCCACCACCCATGGCCTGACGCATATATTCGCGGGTGATAATTTCCACATGCTTGAGTATGCGCGGAGGAGTGGGGTAGTGGTCGCCGAGTATGCCGTCGACAAGTTCGAATACGAATTCGTCGGGATTGGCTCCGAGGTCGCCTGTCACATGCGAGTAGAAGTGCTTGAGCACTTTCGCGCCGGTCTCGTCTTTGCGGGTGTCGAGGAATGCGAGAAATCTTTCGGCTACACCGTCCTGCGTGGGGGAGGCCACGATGCCTGCGGTGTCGTCAAATTTCACGCGGTCAGCTTCAGTCATGGCAAACTCTCCGAGCAGGAAGAATGCCTTGCGGGGGTACGACAGCAGCCAGTCGGGGTTGCCGCGTCCGGCGTTGAGGAATGTAGCCGTACTGCGCTGCGCATCCTTTTCAGCCAGGCTGATTAAAGTACTCTTTATCTCGAATGGACTCATCTTCTCCAGTTCTTTTTCGTAGTCGGGATTTTCCGGGCTTTTGTTTAAATTATCCATATCTGTCGGGGATTTGTTAAGTTAGGGTTGACAAACTTTAAAATAATAAGTAACTGTTCAAAATTATTTTGATATTATGACGGAAGGATTTTTCAGGCGATTTCCGGTGAGGAAGAAGGAGTGTAGCGAGCTACATGACTGATGACGAGACGGAAAGCGACGAAAAAGACTCCGGCAGAATTTTAAAATAATGAGAATGGTTAGTATAAAATAATTTTAAACAGTTACTTAACCATAATTCATCATATTCATAATGAGAATGTGCCGTAGCCTTTTCCGGCGGGTCGATATCGTGCAGCGGTAATGCAGTCCGCTGCACTCATTATAATCGCCGGAAACCGTGCCTATACAAACATCAGCACCATCGCCACACCCATCAGTATCAGCAGCGTGTTGCCGATAGCGTAGGTCACCGTATATCCCATAGCGGGGATAGAGCTGTTGAGCGACGAAGTGATGGCTCCGAGCGATGCCGTGGTGGTTCGTGCCCCTGCGCAGCAGCCGAGGTTGATGGCCGGGTGGAATTTGAACACTTTCGCTCCTATGAACATGGAGAGCAACAGCGGCACCGAAGTGGCTATGATTCCCATTACGAACAGCATTATGCCCACCTCCTTGATGCCGGCCACGAATGTCGGGCCGCTCTGTATGCCTATTACGGCAATGAACATATTCAGGCCGAGGTTATTCATAAGCCATAACGATGAGTCGGGGATAAAGCCTACCGACGGACGTTTTGTACGCAGCCATCCGAAGAACAGACCGGCAATGAGTGCTCCGCCGCTGGTGGAGAGGCTTACCGGCACCTTGCCCATCTTGAGCGTAAGAGCGCCGACGATTGCACCGATGACTATGGCAAGGGATACGAATACCATGTCGGTGGCCGTAGTGGGGTGCTGTTCGTTGCCGATTGCCGGAGCTGCAAGCTTTACTTCCTGAGGAAGCCCCTCGATGGTAAGCATATCGCCCTGCATGAGCACGGTCTGTGCGAGCACCGGTATGTCCACGCCGCCCTGACGTTTGATTGACTGTATCATCACTCCGTACATGAAGGGTTTGGCACGCAGCTGGTCCACTGTCAGGCCGGCTGTCTTCTTCATCACCATCACCTTGGTCTTTTCGACGGGGAAAGAGAGGAGGCGTGCATCGTCTGTTTCCGGTCCGATCCAGCTTTCGTCTCCGATTATGAACTCATGGCGTCCGCTGAGCACGATTTCGTCACCCTGTCTGACGGTCAGGTCGGGGGTCACTTCCGCAATTGTGCCGTCGGCGGTGCGTATGCGTTCAACGAACAGACGTTTGCCTTCCGACTTGAAATGCTCCTCTATCTGCGACACGGTAAGCGGTGTGGCGAAATTGGCGGCTGTCACTTTATATGCGCGGAATGATATGGGACGGTTGCCGTTGATATATGCGGGGTCATCAGATACGTCGGAATGATTGAGCTGCTCCTCAAGTTCTTTCGTCTGCTGTTTCACTTTTTTAAGGCCGCCGAGCAACGCCGGTCCGATATTGCCTAATATCCACGCCGAGCCGATAGTGCCGAACACGTATGTCACCGCGTAACATACCGGAATAAGGTCAATCAACGTCTTTTTCTGTTCCGGCGATATTGAAAGGGTGCCGATAGTGTCGGTTCCCACGCCGATTACCGCCGAGATTGTCTGTGCTCCGGCGAAAAGACCCGTTGAAATGGCGGAGTTGTAATTCATTATTTTGGCGCATACCCATGTGACCGCAAGACACAGCACACACACCACGCAGGCAAATATCACCTGCTTTATGCCCTGACCCTTTAGGGCAGAAGCAAACTGAGGCCCGCATTTGTAGCCTATCGCAAAGAGGAACAACAGGAAAAACAGCGACTTAAGAGGCGCGCCGATCGGGATGTCCATCTGGCCGACCAATACGCCTACAAGAAGCACCGAAGTGACTGTGCCGAGCGAAAATGTTTTGTACCTCAGCTTTCCTATCAGGAAACCCAGCCCGATTGTCAGAAAAATCGGTATGGAAGGATAGGTCCGGAATGTTTCAACTAACCATGACATAATTTGGGGATTTATATATTTCTTATCTGTATCGCCATTACGAATGGATTTGTTCTGAATCAGGTATGCGGCATCGAATCACAGGTATGCCGTCTCGTAAGATTTGGCACAACCCGTATAATCTTTTATAAGATGCGGGATGCGTTATTTCTCTCATCTCTCAGGATTGTGCGAGCCTTTGTGTGAAACGTGTCAGGCATCGCTTTGCCATTGTTCAATGCGCCGGAGCGCTGAATACTCGATATTCAATATTATTAACAACAGTAATCCCCGTTTGGTTTGCGACGATGGCTCGAGGCAGCGCCGGCCGTAGTCATGCAGCGCCGGCCGTAATCATGCAGCGCCGGCAAATACGGCGTATTTCACTTCCGTTAAATAATATTCACCTATTAATATGTTAAATTATGTATTTGATATAAAATAAAAGTGAATAAATTGCATATTAAGAATATAAATGAAATTTTTGTGCAAAATCGTGCAATAGGCTCTCTAATCACACTTTATATTAACTTTAAATCACACTTTAAAAAAAATACGGCCGTCTGGCGCCGGCTGTTGTGTAATACAATCACATGCATCCTGTAATACGTATTTTATTAGTGGCTGCACTCTGTGCGGGTATTCCACTGTCGAGCATTGCGTCCCGACCCGATTTTTCCGATACGGATTCTTATTCCGGATTTTTCTATCGGTGCGGGGGTATACCGTCTGGATTACGATATATTTGACAATCGCCACAACGGATAGCTGTTCGACCGGAAAAAACGTACATATATTATCGTCGACGACAGCGAACCCGGCAAGGGCGACGGTTTCTATTCGCTCTATGTGGCGCGTGAGGCTATCGCCAACGTGCATGGCGGAAACTTTGCGTCGGTACGCATCGCCGTATTCAACGGTAATGAGGATGACCCTGCGTCGGCATTCGGCTACTGCTACCTCTATGGCGGTAAATACAGCAGCAAGGGCGTAAGCCAGAGCGGTGAGGACTTGCGACTTAAATAATTGAGAGCACCCGTCGTTAATCCGTATAAACATATATAGCCCGGTGATGACGCGTAAGCCGAATAATACCGCGTAAGCGTTTAAAATACTGACAGAATAAAAACAACGGGGAGGCCGATTCCGGCCTCCCCGTCAGTGATTATGGAAATAATTGATTATTATTTCTTTGAGAGCTGCTCTTTAAGGGCTGCGAGAGCTTCGATGTCGCCGAGAGTGGTTTTCTCTACGGGAGTTGAAACTACGGGTTCAGCCTCTTTGCGGGGTGCGCGTTTGGGAGCTGCTTTCTTAGCCTCGGCGCGTTCTGCCTTAGCCTCATCTTCGAAGATACGGCTGTGAGAAAGGATGATGCGCTTAGAGTCTTTGTTGAATTCGATAACCTTGAAGTTGAGTTTCTCGTCAACTTTGGCGTGGCTGCCGTCCTCTTTAACGAGGTGTTTGGGAGTGGCGAAGCCTTCAACACCGTAGGGGAGTGCTATTACAGCGCCCTTGTCGAGCATCTCGATGATGGTACCTTCGTGGATTGAACCTACTGTGAAGATAGTCTCGAATACATCCCAGGGATTTTCTTCGAGCTGCTTGTGGCCGAGGCTCAGACGACGGTTGTCCTTGTCGATTTCGAGTACCTGTACGTCGATGTCGGCACCGATCTGGGTGAATTCGGTCGGGTGTTTGATTTTCTTTGTCCAGGAGAGGTCAGAGATGTGGATCAGACCGTCTACGCCCTCTTCGAGTTCAACGAATACACCGAAGTTGGTGAAGTTGCGCACTTTTGCAGTGTGCTTGCTGCCGACGGGATATTTGGTCTCGATGTTTTCCCACGGATCTTCCTTGAGCTGCTTGATACCGAGCGACATCTTGCGGTCCTCGCGGTCGAGGGTGAGGATGACGGCTTCGATTTCGTCGCCTGCCTTCATGAAGTCCTGAGCCGAGCGCAGGTGCTGTGACCATGACATCTCGCTTACGTGGATAAGACCTTCTACGCCCGGAGCGATTTCGATGAATGCGCCGTAGTCAGCCATAACGACAACTTTACCTTTGACCTTGTCACCGACTTTGAGGTTGGGGTCGAGGGCATCCCAGGGATGGGGCTGGAGCTGCTTGAGGCCGAGAGCGATACGTTTTTTCTCGTTGTCGAAGTCGAGGATAACGACGTTGAGCTTCTGGTCGAGGGCAACGACTTCTTCGGGGTGGTTGACACGGCCCCATGAGAGGTCGGTGATGTGGATAAGACCGTCTACGCCGCCAAGGTCGATGAACACACCGTAGGTGGTGATGTTCTTGACAGTACCTTCGAGTACCTGGCCTTTCTCGAGTTTCGAGATGATTTCGCGTTTCTGCTGCTCGAGTTCTGCCTCGATGAGGGCTTTGTGGCTGACAACAACGTTCTTGAATTCCTGGTTGATTTTGACAACCTTGAATTCCATGGTCTTGCCGACGAAGATATCGTAGTCACGGATAGGTTTGACATCAATCTGCGAGCCGGGAAGGAAAGCTTCGATGCCGAATACGTCGACTATCATACCGCCCTTGGTGCGGCACTTGATGTAGCCCTTGATAATCTCATCGTTCTCGAGTGCCTGGTTGACACGCTCCCACGAACGTGATGCGCGAGCCTTGCGGTGCGAGAGGATGAGCTGTCCTTTTTTGTCTTCCTGATTTTCGATGAATACTTCCACTACGTCGCCGACTTTGATGTCGGGGTTGTAACGGAATTCGCTGACGGGGATAATGCCGTCTGATTTATAACCGATGTTAACCACGGCTTCGCGCTTGTTGAGGGCGATGATGGTACCTTCGATTACATCTTTGTCTTTTACAGTGTTGAGGCTCTCGTCGTAAGTCTTGGTAAGCTCTTCACGAGACTTCTCACCTGCGGTTTCGCCTTTTTCGTAGGCATCCCAATCGAAATCGGCGATTGGAGAGGTTTTAACTTCTTCAGTCATTAAATTAAACGGTTAATAAATTAGTTAATTAAATCGGTTGTGCCCGGCATTTACGCACCTTCGGCCGCAACCGTCGGGACACAATATGCCTAAAGCGCTGCAAAGGTAATCATTTTCTTTTAATTAACACAAATTTTGCCGCTCCATTTTTATTATGTGTCATCGATATTTTAGGATATTTTTTATCGCACGCTGTTGTGGCGCTTTTGCGCATTCCGGAGGCGATTGGCCGTATGCCTGCTTTATGTTGGAATTTGTAAGCGAATGCCTCCCGCTGCGAAAAGAATTATAATGAATTGGTCAAAATATTATGGTAATTGTTATATTTTCCTGTTTTTTATGCCTCCTGTTTTCTAAAATGGAAAGTTTTTTTGTTAGAAAAGTTTAAATTCTTAAAAATAAACCTTATTTTTGCGAAAAATAAGTAATTATAGGATTTGTGATTACTGCATGTTTCCCAATCATGCGTTTCTTCGGAAAATTCATTTTTTTAATTGGATTATTTATTACGGATTTTCAATTGGATAGTTTACTAAGGAAAAAAAGCAATTTTATTATATCTTCTTACATTTTAAATTTCTACTCCATGTTAAAAAAAATTTTTATGCTCAGCAGCGCTGGCTATGTCAGTCTCGGTTGGAGCGATGGCGGCCGATTACGGTCTCCCCGCCAATATCCAGGACGGAAACAGACTTCACTGCTTTGACTGGACACGTGCTCGGATTGAAACTGAGCTCGACAACATCGCGAAGGCCGGCTTCGGGTCGGTGCAGCTCTCGTCCATGCAGGGCAACTGCAATTCCGGTGCCGAATGGTTTTACGCCTACATGCCCTATGATTTCACTCTCAAAGGCTCGGGCGTAGGCAACAAGGCCCAGCTGACCTCTCTCTGTGCCGCGGCCCACGAGCGCGGCATAAAGGTGATTGTCGATGTTGTCGCCAACCACGTGAACCAGGCTTCCGGCTACCATGACACATGGTGGGATTCCAACGGACGTGTACGCTGGAACGGAGGTATAGACTACGGCAACCGCTATTCCATCACCCACGGACAGGTCGGCGAGTATGGCGATGTCAATTCCGAAGACTCTCAGGTGCAGGCACGCGCCAAAGCCTATGTCGAGGAACTTAAGGCATGCGGTGTCGACGGTATCCGCTGGGATGCTGCAAAGCATATCGGACTCCCCTCCGAAGGCTGCAATTTCTGGTCGACAGTGGCTTCTGTCCCCGGCATGTGGCACTACGGCGAGATTCTTGACTCTCCCGGCGGCGACGCATCTTCAGCCGTTGACAACATTACAGTCGAACCCGTCGAAAACGACGCCACGTTGTTTACTACAACCTCCAGGGCATGCGCGTCGACAACCCCGCCAACGGCATCTACATCAAGCGTCAGGGCGACAAAGCCACCAAAGTCTACGTCCGTTAATCCGGATAACCCTCCATAAAAAACGGTCGAGCCACCCGCTCGGCCGTTTTTTCATTCAGAAGGAAGATAATTATCACCCCATATACCGTAGGCTTAAACTACTGCTAATCAATTTTTGATGGAGGTTGTGCAACACCATCACAGCGGCATGAACCGGCAACAGCGATATGCACTGTAATTTCGGATTGACCCATATTTTATGCTGTCGGCTGAAAAAGAACGGGTTCCCGCATGGTATAACATGCAGGAACCCGGTCGTATTCGTTGTATTGTTTACTGCCGTCAGCGCTGCTCCATTATGAGGGCGTCGATGATGGCGTGGTTGGTGGCGAGGTTCATGTTCTCGTCGTAGGGCATCATCTCTATGGTGATTTTGTGGTTGCCTTTGCTGAGGCTTACGGGGATGTAGTTGGTGATGCCCCAGTCGTCCCAGTTGCCTACGCCACGCTGCGGCATCACTATGGTACCTGCCTTGACACCGTCGATGAAGAGTGTGCGTACGGCGCATTTGTTCTCGGTGTTGACCGGACCGTTGCCGTTGGCATAGCGGAGCGACAGGAAGTAGTCGCCGTCGGCGTCGACGTCAAATACTACCGGTGCTGTCTTATGGTCTACTTCGGCAAATCCATTGCCGCTGAAGCCGCGGATCACACCGCCTTCGGGCTGGTATGACACTTCGTTGGAAGTGAGTCGGGTGGCTGTCGATGCGGGCTTGACGCGCACTACGGGCATGTTGGTGAGAGGCTCGGAAGCGAACGACTCTACTCCGTCGGTATCAACGCCGATTACCTGGTAGACACCCGGAACCGATGCGTCGAACGAAGTCTCGCGTGTGGTGGCGATGCGTTCGCCGTTGCGGAGCACGATGTAGCCTGCGATATATTCTATCGGGTTCCACTGCAGCGTGTTCTCGTAGGGAGCAGCGGGATTGGCGGCTGCGATGTCGGCGTCGTGGGTGAATCGGGTCAGCGGGGTGAGAGGTGCCTTGACGTTGGCGGTGCGGTTCACCTTCATCGGGGCGATATCGTTGTCGGCCATCGTGACCACTACGTTATAATTGCCTTTGGGTCGGGCGGGGATTACGGCGCCGTTGACATCTTTCAGGCGCTTGCCGTTGACAGTGATGTCTTTCACGCGGTTGCCGTAGCCGTTGACTGTGATGTCGATTTTCGAGCCGCGGTAGTCGAAGCCTTCGAGCGAACGGGTGCCGGCGAGGGCTTTGGGCACGAACGGCTTGATGTGCAGGCCGTCGGTCTCAAACGTGATGCCGAAAAGCACGCGGTGGGTGATGGCGAGGTTGCCGGCCAGACACCAGAGCATGTTCGACGAGTTGAGCTCAGTGGCGATGTCGCCGTTGTCGAGGTTGAAATTTTCCTTGTTGGTGGTGAAGAGCGCTGCCGGACGGAACACCGAACCGATACCCTCCATCACGCCCTCCTCGTTGCCGGTCTTGGCGTTGGCGAGCACCCAGTACGATGCCACCCAGGGCCATAACGCATTATTGTGGTAGGCGGGCATGTCCGAGATCTGCGGGAAGAAGATGGCGGGACCGTAGGGTGTAATGGGCACATTCTCGGTGATTGTGGCCGCCATCGAGTCGGGCACCTGGTCGTAGAGTATGGCGAAAGCCTGGCCGAGAGTCTCGGAGCGCGGGTTGATTATAGGATACTCGCGTCCGTAGGTGTACATTGCCATCGTGCCTTTCTCCGGCATCCAGAATTTCTTTATTATGCTCTCGTTGAGGCTTTTCGACATTTCGGCGTATTTGGCGGCGTCATCTTTCTTGCCCAGCTCGGCGGCGATCTTCGACAGCACGTCGAGTGCGGCTACATGGACAGCGCCGGTGCTCTGTGCGTGCGTTGCGTAGATGTCGACGGTCTGCATCCATTTCGGGTGGCTCTGTTCGCGCCAGTCGATAAATGAAGTCTCGCCGTTGATGGCGCCTTCGGTATAGGTGATTTCGAAATCGTCCTCAAGCGAATTTTTGATGATGGGGTAGATGTATTCCAACCAGTTGCGGTCGCCGGTCACCTTGTACAGCTCGTAGGCTGCCACAGCCCATATCATGCGGTCGGAACTTACCGGCCATGCGCCGCCCGAACCGGTATCCTGTATGATACGGCCATTGGGGTTGACTTTTTTCATCAGCGATATTTTCGATGCCTCGGGCTGGAGGTACGACATCGAAAGGATTATGGAGTAGGATACGTCACGCGTCCATACCCCTGCCCACTCCTTGCCCGTGCGCAGGGTGGTGTCCGGCTCGACTGCATTGATCATCTCGTCAAGCCCCATATTGTATATGGCGTTGTGCAGGCGGTTGCCGGAGCGCAGTTGCGGATATTTTGAAATATCGTTCTTAAGTTTCCATGTCTTGTTAATAGGCATGAAAAAATGTGGTTGTGCCGAGTAGTCCGATATGATTTCTATATCGCTCGGAGCGTAGGCTTTGTATTCCCCCTGAACGATGGAGTCGCCTGTCCATCTGTAAGCCTCGGTAGCGACGATGTCGCCGGCGGCCGACATCTTGACCGGCACCGCCGCGGCCGCAGCCGCAGCCGCCAATGTGATTACTGATAATAGATTTCGCTTCATGGAATTGTAAAAAACTTGATTTGGTTGATTAATGATTGTTTAGAGCTTGTCTAAAATTTATATTACTTTGCTTTTGAGTGTCTTGCCAGCGTCTTTTTGCTCGCTCTTCAGTCACGTAGCTACGGCTACGCTCGCTCTTTGCAAGCAAAGCGACTTCGTCGATGACATTGCAAGCAAAAATCCATCTGACAATCCTCCTCAAAATCTACATTATATAAATTTAGACAATCTTTTATAGCAAATTTAGCAACAAAACTATACCCATACAATGCTTTATACTGAAAATATAGGTTAAAAAAAAGAAATATATCTGAAACTCAGTAATCTAATAGCAAACGCCCGGCTTAAAAAGTAGCGCTGTAATGATGAAAAACAGCATTACAGCGCTCACTGTATATAAATTTCATGTTATTGTTCCCGCCACGGGCATGGATAAAGAAGCACTGTCTCATGACAATCTTGAGCGCCGACACGGATTCGGGGGTGTATGGTGTAGGGCTGCTCCCCGGAGCAGCCGTTAACGGAGGCTGTTATCAGCTGTTTGGCGGCTGCACCGGGGTGCAGCCCTACATCATGACGGATCATTCTTACAATATTTTGGAAGTTTTGCAACACCATCGGTGTCAGGAAAACTCGGCGTGGAGGGCGTTGAAGCGGGAAAGGGTGGCCGGGGTGAATTTCGACATGGAGGCTATGACTCGTTCGAGTGGTTTCTCTTTCATGTCACCGCTTTTGGAGTAGAATTTGTCGGCATAGCAGATGAGGCGTTCAAGCAGGGTTTCCGGTAGATAGTCTTTGACAGGGACCGGAAGTCCGGAGGCTGCGACCTCGTCGGCGGTGATGCCGGCGCCGGTATGGCGTTCGGCAATACGGGCGAAGCGCTCGTCGAATCCCTCGCGGCGAAGCAGGTCGGCGCCGGCTGTGCCGTGGCACATATAGTGGAGAGTGCCGTGGCAGTCTATGCCTGGAGCATCGGTCAGGGCGATGCCGATGTCGTGGAGCATGGCGCCGGTCACGATGTCGTCCTCGTCGAGATTAAGCGCCTTGCGCCTTGCTATCTCAAGTGCCTTGTCGGCCACCTGACGGCAATGCTTCATATAAATATCCCGTCGGCGAGTGCCGGCGGGATAATATTTGTCGATAATTTTATCCAATTCTTTATCCATAATTCACTTTATCCAATTCATAATTCACAATTCATAATTTTTGCTACGCAAACGCTGAAGCGATGACACAATTCATAATTTACGTAGTCAGCCCTTAAAAAGAAGCATTGGGCAGACTTCCTGA
>ULRJ01004817.1_pt1 | contig 51793 bp, 38 predicted proteins | sample 1955321 | NCBI WGS metagenome assembly ULRJ01 (sample SAMEA4835679, study PRJEB28245) | human gut metagenome | biome: gut microbiome; material: fecal sample | place: Denmark | collected 2008 | reverse complement strand
AAGCCGCTGCTTGTGGCGATCGACGGACGCTGTGCTTCCGGAAAAAGCACGTTGGCAAAAGATCTGCAAAAGCAGCTGGACTGCAACGTGATCCACATGGATGATTTTTATCTTCAGCCCCATCAGCGCACGACCAAGCGCCTGCGGGAGCCTGGTGGAAATGTGGACTATGAGCGGTTTGAAACAGAGGTGCTGCAGCCAATGCTCACAGGAGAGGCATTCTCCTATCGCCCCTATGACGCGCACGCAGTCTGTTTTTTGCCCGAGGTAATAGTTTCTCCGAAAAAAGTGACGATCATCGAGGGTTCCTATGCCTGTCATCCGAGACTGCGCAGAAGCTATGACCTGCGCATTTTTCTGACGGTTGACCGACAGGAACAGCTGGAACGGATTCGGAAAAGAAACGGAGAAGAGCGGGAAGAAATGTTTGAACGGATCTGGATTCCGTTGGAAGAGCGCTATTTCTGGAAAGCCGGAGTGGAAAAAACCTGCGATATCAGTCTGGATACGACCGGGCTGTTCGAGGGCTGAGCGCGATACAAGGGCTGCGCAGACGGTATCCGGGCGTGGAAAAGGCGGTATAGTGCAGAACATATCCGGCTCGCGTTTGGATGTTACGAAATGAGGAATTTGAAAGATGAAATGGATGGTTGCATCGGATATACACGGCTCCGCAAAGTATTGCAGGGAGCTGCTTGACGCATATGAACGGGAAAAGGCGGATCGGCTGCTTTTGCTGGGAGATCTTTTGTATCACGGTCCGCGCAACGATCTGCCAGATGAATATGCCCCGAAGATGGTGATCGCCATGCTCAATGCGAAAAAGAATCAAATTTTGTGCGTGCGCGGAAACTGCGATGCGGAAGTGGACCAGATGGTGTTGGAATTCCCGATTCTGGCGGATTACTGTATGCTCGACCTTGGAACGAAACTGGTGTATGCTACACACGGGCATCTGACATCGGCAGAGCAGTTGCCGCCGCTTCGGGAGGGCGATCTGTTTTTACAAGGGCACACTCATGTGCCGATGAATGAGGTAAAAAACGGGATTCGCTGCATGAATCCGGGATCGGTGTCGTTGCCAAAGCAGGACAGCTGGCGCGGATATATGATTCTGGAAACAAATCAGGCGGTCTGGAAAGAATTGGATGGAACGATTCGGGAAATGGTTGAAATTTAGTTTTTTTGCAACCTTAAGAATTTCATCATCCGGATTTTATTTTTCCTTTATAAATTTTAGGACATTTTTAGGAACTGGACATAACGAGGACACATTTATTCGGTATTCTATTTTACGGATAGATGAATGACTCACTATCTCCCCCCTCATATAAACACAAAACGGCAGCCCTCCTATCCTGGCTGCCGTTTTGTGTTGTCGTTTTTCAAAAGAATCCGCCTAATTGCCTTGACGGTATATGGGAATCCCGTTAATATATTCAAAGAAAGAAATGTCCGTGACTGTTTCAAATACATGTAGAAGAGGAAGAACCGATGAAAAATTGGGAAGACGTAAAAATTGCACCGGAATTTAATGAACAGGGCGTAGCCTGTTATCGGCTGACCGGAGCTGATTTTTTGAATGAATACTATATTATTTCGGAGGCGGAGACGAGAAAGCTGCTCAACACGCCGGAAATCGTAGGCTATGAGGTCTATAACTGCCTGATTTCTTCTACCTCTCAGATGCTGTATTATCTGAAGGAGCAGAAAAAAGTGACGACGGCAAATATCCTCTCCATCCTTAGGGGTGCGTTGAACTATCCGCTGGAAGAAAGCTGCTACCGGGAGCATATCCGTGTGCATGATATCAGCTTTTTATCCAGTGAGCGCGTGTTTGAAAACGAAGAAATCGCCGGATTGGAAATCAAATACAGCAAGCTGACGATGGTGCCGGACAGCACGCTGATGATCGGTGATATCATCGCAAGCGGCGAGACGCTGATCCACTGCCTGCGCTATGTGACAGATTTTTACCGCGAGCACGGCGCAAAGCTGCGCAACATCATCATTTTTACGATTGGCGGTACAAAGGGAATCGATATTTTAGAAGACCTGACCCGCGATATCCGCGAGTTCTGGCCAGAATTTGAAGGCTTTATTACGGTATATTATGAAGGAATTTTTGCAACCTACCAGGACAAGGGCGTTTCCGGCATCAATCTGCCGGATGTGGACTTTTACTGGAAGGGCGGCATCGTTGCACCGGAGTTTCGACGGGAGACGCTGTCCATGTGCAGCCCGCTGTTTGAAAAGTGCATCATTTATGACGGTGGCGCAAGACGCTATGAGATCCACGAGCACGTGGAAGAGGTGCTGGAATTCTGGGAGGGTATCCGGGAACGCGCAGACCAGATCAATTTTCCGAAGCTTCTGGAAGAAAAGCTCGGCTATGAGCTGCCGATCGACTATGAGGACTGGATTGCGGCAAACCACTACGGCTTAATCCGCCCGGAGGATGCCAGATGGCTGTATCGTCAGGAGCAGGGCTATGTCGAAAGCATGAAAAATGTGACGGTAAAGGAGCTGGCGGAGCAGAGAATCGCAGAGTTCACCGGTGCGTTGAGAAAATACATTCGGTAAGGAAACCGTGGGCGCTTATTTTTCACACAGCTATTCATGACAATAGAATGCTCGCAGAGCGTGCATTCTATTGTTTGTGCCGCAGGCGTCACAAAGTAGCTATGATCGCAGAGCCGAACTGGACTTCGCCTCGCGATTCCTTCGGCGCAAAGCGCCTGCGGAATGGAGATTTTTATGGAAACAAATCAGAAAATCAGGACAGCGACGTCATCTGATCTGGACTGTGTTGCGGCGGTGGAGGCGGAATGCTTCCCGGCGGCGGAGGCGGCTTCGAAGGAAGAATTTGCAGAGCGGATCGCAGCATATGGCAATCATTTCTGGCTGCTGTTTAAAAACGGAAAGCTGGTGTCCTTTGTGGACGGTATGGTGACGGATACGCCGGATCTGGCGGATGAAATGTATGAAAATGCAGCACTGCACGACGAAAACGGTGCGTGGCAGATGATTTTTGGCGTCAATACGATTCCCGAATGCCGCAAAAAAGGCTACGCGGGACAGTTGATTCGCTGCGCTATTGAGCAGGCAAAAAAAGAAGGGCGCAAAGGGCTTGTCCTGACCTGTAAGGACAAACTGCTCCATTATTATGAGAACTTTGGCTTTGTCAACGAGGGCGTTTCGAAATCGGTACACGGAAATGTCGTTTGGTATCAGATGCGCCTGACGTTATAAAAAATTAACAAATTCTTTCCCAAAACTCATGATTTTTTGACAAAATTGTTGTATACTGGTGATTGTGGAACGCAGAAAAACAGATCACTCAGAAATGAGGAGTTTTATGAACGACGAAGAATACTACAATTTTGTGAGGCCTTATGCGGATGCGATGCAGATGCTCCTGACCCGGCTGGATGTGCTTAACCACAACCTTTACGGTAAGTCAGACAGCCGCCCGATTCATTACATCCAGAACCGGATCAAGAAGAAAAAGAGCCTGGAAGAAAAGTTGATCCGGCGCGGAAAAGAACCGACCGTAGACAACGCTAAGGACTATCTGCAGGATATCGCCGGTGTCCGTATTATTTGTTACTTTGTGGACGATATTTATAACCTTGCCAAAAGCTTAAAGCGGCAGGCTGACCTGATCGTGATCCGCGAACAGGACTACATCAAAGCGCCGAAACCAAATGGATATCGCAGCTATCATCTGATTGTCGGCGTTCCGGTCTATTGCATGGATGGGATGGAATATTTTCCGGTAGAAGTACAGCTGCGGACATTATCGATGGATTTCTGGGCAAGTATGGAACACCGCATTTCTTATAAAAAAGAACGGGCGGATAAGGAGGAGCTGACAACAGAGCTGTTAGGCTACGCAAACCAGCTGCAGGAGATCGAAAAGAGCTTCGAGAGTCATAATGAGATCGGTAAATTAAAAGAACCGGAGAAGATGGAAAAAGATATGGCAAAGCCGGAGAATACGGACAGTCCAATCATTTCATAACGAAAAGGAGAACAGACATGGAAAAGAGAAAATTTGAAAAGCTTGGAATCGAAACATCACTGCTTGGCTTTGGCTGTATGCGTTTTCCGGCCACACCGGACGGTAAAATTGATGAGCCGAGAGCAGAGAAGCTTTTGGATCGTGCCATCGCGGCAGGCGTTAATTACATCGACACCGCGTATCCGTACCATAATGGTGACAGTGAACCGTTTGTTGGTAAAGTGCTGCAGAAATATGACCGTAATTCCTTTTATCTGGCAACAAAGCTGCCTGTCTGGGCAATTGAGAGTGTAGACGATGCAAAACGCATTTTTGCAGAACAGCTGGAGCGCCTGCGCACAGATCATATCGATTTTTATCTGATGCACGCAATGAGCAAAGAGAGATGGGATAAAGTGAAAGAACTCGGAATTGTGGAGTTCTGCGAGCAGTTAAAGGCAGAGGGCAAAATCCGTTATCTGGGCTTTTCCTTCCACGATACCTACGAGGCATTTGAAGAAGTGCTGCGCGGCCGTGACTGGGATTTCTGCCAGATTCAGTATAACTACATGGACACCGAGGAGCAGGCAGGGGATAAAGGCTACGCTTTGGCAGAAGAGCTTGGAATTCCGCTGGTGATCATGGAGCCTGTAAAGGGCGGCAGCCTTGCAAACTTCTCTGATGATATCAATGCAAAGTTCAAAGCGATGGATAAAGATGCCAGCATCGCATCCTGGGCATTTCGCTGGGTTGGCAGCCATTCCAATGCAAAGGTGATCCTGAGCGGTATGTCGAATGAAGAGCAGGTTGAGGATAACCTGAAGACCTTCTCGAACTTTAAGCCGCTGAATGAAGCAGAAGAAAAGATGATTTCTGAAATCGTATCAGATCTGCAGGGCAGAGTACAGAATGGCTGTACCGGCTGTCGGTATTGTATGCCGTGCCCGGCTGGCGTAAATATTCCGCAGAACTTCGCACTGTGGAACAAATACCACATTTACGGAACCTACGACCATGTAAAAAATGCATGGGAAAAGGATTTGAAGGACGAAGAAAAGGCGAAATGCTGCGTGAAGTGCGGCAAGTGTGAAAAAGTCTGTCCTCAGCATCTCTCCATCCGCAGGGATCTGGAGCTTGCACAGAAGGATCTGGACAGCGCGGCAGCGGCACAGGAGTAAGCGGGCTGCAGTAGCTGCGGCACAGAAATGGGCGGACAGAGTTACGAATAAAGAGCGGTATCGTTTTTATAGACAAAATGGAAAGCAGGCGAATTGCACAGCTATAGAAATGTAGCGATGCAGTCCGTCTGTTTTTGTTTTTCGGAACACTATTGTTGTGCATGTTTCAATTTTGCAATGTATAAGGCTGATTTTGAACTTTGGAAATGAAGAGGAATCTTATATAATAAAAGCATAAATCCTGCAGCTGCATTTTAATTGCGGAAGCGATGTTCTTTCCGATACTGGGACGGATTTTGACCGTTATACTGGGTAAATGCCTTGTAAAACAGGGATGGGTCGCTGTATCCGCAGTCCTGTGCAATTTCCTGGATCGGGCGCTCCGTGAGCACCAGAAGACGGGAAGCTTTTTGCAGTCGAGTGATCGTCAGATAGGTATGGGCGGTAACGCCGATTTCCGCTTTCAGTCGTCGATTGATGTAGGCGGCGGAATAATGGAACTGTTCTGTCAGCGTCTGCGCGGTGACGGATTCCGATGCATGCTCGGTCAGAAAATGCATGACAGAGGACGTCAGGAACGTGTAGGCGCTCTCCTGTTCATACAGGGTGTTGGAAAGGCGCAGAAATTCGCTCTGGATATCAAACGGGTTTTGCGGCGCCTGATGAAACAGACTGCAGAGCTTTTTCAGAGACGGAAGTAACAGCGGTGCAGAAAAGGTTCCGCAGATCGGCAGCTTGATTCGATGGAGCAGATCCTGCGTATAATCCGCCTTGAAATGGAAGTAATAATACTCTGCACCGGGGCTGGGACGATCCGCATCCTGCAGCAGATTTTTACGTTGAATATACCACTCGCCTTCCTGGACACTGACTGAAACGTCGCCTTCGATAAAAAGCAGACTGCCCCGGAGCATAAAAATCAGAACGAAAAAGTCCACGATCCGGGAGATGTGATATTCGTTCGGTTCAAATTTTTTATAGTCGCAGTCAGTCAGATAAGGCATGGGAGCAGGATTTAGAAAAATGTAATCCGTATTCATCAAGGAAATCCTCCGAAGCGAAAGATTGCGCAGGCAGCCTGCCAATTCAAAAATACAAAAACGGCGCATGCTAGTTAGGGGTAGAATTCTACTGACAGTATAGCATAACGGAGGAAAAAGAAAAGAATACAAAGGGAGGGAAAGAAAATGAGAGGTGCAAAATATCGTGCGCTTACTGCGCAGCAGATCAAACCGGAGGGCTGGCTTTTGCGGCAGCTGGAAATTCAGGCGGAGGGGCTGAGCGGACATCTGGATCTGGTATGGCCGGATATACGGGAGAGTAAATGGATCGGCGGAGACAAGGAAGGCTGGGAGCGCGTACCGTACTGGCTGGACGGTTTTATCCCGCTGGCATATCTGCTGGACGATGAAGATCTGAAAAAGCGTGCAAAAAGATATATCGATGCGATTCTGGCAGCCCAGAAGGAAGACGGTTGGATCTGCCCCTGTGAGCCGGAAGAGCGCGACCGCTACGACCTCTGGGCGGCATTTTTGATCTGTAAGGTTCTGGTGCTGTACCAGGACTGCAGTGGGGATGAAAGAATTGAGGAAGCGGTATACCGCGCGTTAAAGCAGCTTCTTCCTCATATTGCAAGAAATACGCTGTTTAACTGGTCGGCAGCACGCTGGTATGAATGTCTGATCCCGATTCTGTGGATGTATGAGCGCAGACCGGAGCCCTGGCTTTTGCAGCTGATGGAGCTGCTGGATGCAGATGGTATCGATTACGAAAAGCTTTATACCTATTTTGATTTCCAAAAGCCTGCTTCGAAGAAATACTGGACGCAGACAAACCATGTGGTAAATACCGCCATGGCATTTAAGTGCCGTGCACTGATGTCCTGTCTGACAGAGGAAGATCCGGATGAGTTCGCTCTTTCCATGTATCAAAAGGTGATGAAATACAACAGTATGGCGACCGGACATTTTACCGGTGACGAGTGCCTGTCCGGTGATGCACCGATCCAGGGCAGCGAGTGCTGCAGCGTTGTAGAGATGATGTATTCCTGTGAAATCCTGCTTTCCATTGGAGGAAATCCCTTCTGGGGGGATTTACTGGAGCGAGAGGCATTCAATTCCATGCCTGCAACGACGACGCCGGATATGTGGGCGCATCAGTACCTTCAGATGACAAACCAGATTTCGGCAGCGCGAATCCCGGATGCAGAGAATCCGTATAATTCCAATAATAACGAAGCGAACATGTTCGGGCTGGAGCCTAACTTTGGCTGCTGTACCGCAAACTTTAATCAGGCGTGGCCGAAATTTGCAATTTCCGCAGTGATGAAAAATGAACGCGGTCCGGTTGTACAGAGCCTTGTGCCCTGCTGTGCACAGGTGGAAACACCCAACGGAACTGTTCAGGTACATATTGTTTCTATGTACCCGTTCCGTGACAATGCAGTGATTGAACTGAGCTCGGACAAGCCTGCCGAAACCTGTCTGCAGATCCGTATTCCCGGCTTTGCAAAGAAAGCGACAGTCAACGGAAAAGAAGCCTGCCCCGGAACTTATTTCGAGCAGAACATTTTGGTTGACGGCGTAACATACGTTACGGTGGAGCTGACCTTTGATACTGTCCTGCAGGATCGTCCTTATGATGCAAAAGTGCTGGTTCGGGGACCGCTCCTGTTCTCCATGCCGGTAAAGGCAAAGATGAACCGTATCGAATATGTGCGGGACGGCGTAGAGCGCAGGTTCCCGTACTGTGATTATGAGATGCTCCCGGATTCTGAGTGGAATTATGGCTTTTACAGCGAAGCGTTTGAAGTGATGTTCGAGCCTGTCACAGACACTCCGTTTTCTGTTGAGAACCCGCCCATTAGGATCAAAGCGAAGATGGTTCCGGTTCCGTGGGAAGAAAAAGGCGGCATTTGCGCTATTTCCCCGACTAAGCGCAAGGCGCTCAGCGAAGCGAAAGACGTGCTGCTGCAGCCCTACGGATGCACGAACCTGCGTATGACGGAAATGCCGTATATCAAACAATAGAATGCACGCTCTGCGAGCATTCTATTGTCATGAATAAAAAGAAACAGAACAAACCGCCCCTTCTGCAGTAATGGGAAAATTGCTGCGGGAGGGGCGAGTTCATGTTGAGTGATCTTATGAAAGAAGATTTGATCAAAGGGCTGCTGGATATTTTTCTGGAGATATTGAGGCAATTATACTTTATGGTTCAGTCGCCAGAAATGAAAGTACGTCGGAGAGTGATATTGATATTGCGGTTATTATAAAACGAGAAATGGATGATGAAAAAAACGGGAACGTTTTATCGGTCTGCTTCGGATTAATAGAAACATGAGATGTATTGAAATCCTCCAGTATTTTGAGGTATCATATTTAAATAAAAGGCAATATTTTAAAATTTTACATCAAAGGCTCTACGGGATATCAAAAATCTAGTATGGTAAAAAGAGAGGACAAGAAATGCTGAACATTTTTTATGGAGATATGAAAGAAGCTGTTTACAATACGGCAGGTTATTTTAAATATGATTATGAAGATGAATGGATTGTAGATCCTTTTGTAAAGAAAATGATTCTGGACGTGGACAAATCGACCGTAATGGACAGCGGGGTAATAGACAGTCCCGTTTCTGGAAAGATACCGCCGGTTGGATTATCGGGTGGGGTAAAGACTTTGATTCTTGTTAAATTCGAAAAAGATAAGGTGTTCAATGCGTCTACCTGCGGCGACAACTGCGCAAAGTGGCTGTTAGAAATAGCAAAAGAGGAGGATCGAACGATTAATCTGCGTCATTTGATGAATTTTGGAAAGAAACCATTTAAGATTCGCATTTTAAATACAGATCAGATCGTTCATTCGATGGAAGAGCTGGTACCGATAGCAGGAGAATTTGTATAACGGAGAGTTAGGGTATGAAGGGAAAGCATAGGATTGTCGTTTCAACGAAGCGACAGAAATATGAATTTGAATTACGGCGTAATTTGACGATACTTCGTGGAGACAGTGCGACTGGGAAAACGACATTGATTGAGATGATACAGGATCATGAAAATGATCCGTTAGGAAGCCCGGTAGAGTTGATCAGTGATAAAAAGTGTTATGTGCTGGAGGGCGCTTTATGGAAAGAACAATTGGCTGGAATCACTGACAGTATTGTTTTTATCGATGAAGGAAATACCTTTGTAAAAGCAGAAGAATTTGCAGGTGTCATTCAAAATACGGATAATTATTATGTTATTGTGTCGAGAGAGTCTCTTCCGGCGTTGCCCTATAGTGTGGAAGAAATTTATGGAATCCGGACTTCTGGAAAATATGGAACACTGAAGCAGATCTATCACGAGTTTTACAGAATATATAACTTAGATGAAACGAAAGGTGAGATAGAGCCGGAGGCTGTTGTTACAGAAGACAGTAATTCGGGATATCAGTTTTTTGACGCAGTGTGCAGAGAAAACGGTTTGACGTGTGAAACCCTGAATGGGAAATCCAATATTTTCCGTTATTTGAAAGTGCATAAGAATGAAAAGATTCTTGTCATTGCAGATGGTGCTGCGTTTGGTTCTGAAATGGATCGGGTTATGCGATTGATGGAGAGCAGAAAAAATATCGTATTATACTTGCCGGAATCATTCGAATGGTTGATTTTATCAGCAGGAGTATTAAAAAATGCTGCGATGGAGAAGATTTTGAAGAATCCATCTGAATATGTGGAAAGCAGGAACTATTTTAGCTGGGAGCGTTTTTTTACAGCGCTTTTGATAGAAGAAACAAAAGGAACTTATTTGGCTTATTTCAAACGAAACCTGAACCCGGTATATTTAAATGAGAGCATAAAAACAGCAATTTTATCCCAAATGAAAAAGATAAAGATAGAAAGAAAAAAATAATGTTTCCTCAAAAAACATCCCCCAGCGTTACCGCGATTATCATATAAAAACCGCGACGCGCTGGGGGATATTTTTCCAATAACAGGTATTCAAGCATTTAGCTGTCATGCGCAGGCACAGACACCTGCAATGTCGAGTTTAGCGACCAGCACTCTTCACTCACATCAGCGATGCATACTGGGACATATAGAGCTTGTAATATTCTCCTTTTTGGGCCATCAGCTCATCATGTGTGCCTTTTTCCAGGATCGTTCCCTTGTCCACATACATGATGCAGGAAGAATTTTTAATTGTGGAAAGACGATGTGCGATGATGAAGGAGGTACGTCCCTTCAGCAGTTCATTTAAGCCCTTCTGCAGGATGATCTCTGTTTCGGTATCGATACTGGAGGTTGCCTCATCCAGGATCAGGATCTTCGGGTCAGCCAGGAGTGCGCGGGCAAAGGAGATCAGCTGGCGCTGTCCGGCGGACAGACGGCTTCCACGTTCATTTACCTGTGTCTGATAACCGTTTTCCATTTCCATGATGAAGTCATGGGCGCAGACCGTTTTTGCAGCCCGGATGACCTCTTCATCTGTAGCGCTGAAGTTGCCGTAGCGGATGTTGTCCATGATCGTGCCGGAGAAAATGAAACTGTCCTGCATCATGACACCCATCTGTTTGCGGAGAGAACGGATGGTAACGCCTGCGATATCGACGCCATCGATTAAAATCCGCCCGGAATCTACGTTATAGAAGCGGCTCAACAGATTCACCAGGGTTGTTTTGCCGGCACCGGTGGGGCCTACCACTGCAAACGACTGCCCCTGGTTTGCGTGGAAGGAAACATCCTTTAAGATCGGAACACCAGGCTCATAGCTGAAGGTAACGTGGTCGAAGGCAACATCTCCGTGGATCGGAGGCATTTCAACCGCATCCTCCCGGTCTTTGACCACAACCGGCTCGTCGATAGTTTCAAAAATACGCTCCAGATAGGAGATCGCGGTCAGCAGAGAGTTATAAAAGCCAGCCAGCGTGTTGATCGGTGCCCAGAAACGTCCGATATAAGCAGTAAAAGCGACCAGCACACCGACGGTAATGCCGGTTTCGCCGTTGATCATCCAGTTGACACCGAGCACATAGATCGCTGCAGTTGTAATTATTGAAATGATATCGATGCTGGGACCCATCGTAAAGTTGAACATAACGGCGCGCATCCAGGATTTCCGGTAGCTGCCGCTTAAGTTGTTGAAAATACCGCTGTTCACGTCTTCCCGGACGAAGGATTGGGTAACACGGATCCCGTTGATACTTTCAGCAATGTACGCGTTTAAGTTGGACTGCTTATTGCTTTGAACCTGCCATGCGGTACGCTGTTTTTTCTTGATGACAACGATAACGATCGCGAGGATCGGAAGACCGCAGAGACATACAAGCGTCAGCCGGACATTTAAGATCAGCATGAAAACGATGATAAACACCAGGTTGCACAGGTCGGTGATGGTATTTAAGATACCGTTGGAAAGCAGGTCGCTGATGCTGTTGACATAGTTTACAACACGCACCTGAATTTTACCGTGGGGGCGGTCATCATAGTAGGAGAACGGAAGCTCCTGCAGATGCTCAAAGATGTCATAGCGCATGTCGTGAATGATCTGCTGTCCGATCTGGTTGGTGTATTTGATCTTGTAGCGAAGGCTGAAGGCACTGTAAAATGCGGCAAGCAGTGTCAAAAAGCTGTAAAATGCGATTCCCTTCATGTCCTTGTTCGGGATGCAGACGTCCATGACCTTCTGAAAAAATTGCGGAATCAGCATGGTAAAAGCGGAAGCGGAGAGCATCATGAAGCCGACACTGACAAACCGTTTCCGGTAAGGAATCAGATAAGCGAGCAGACGTTTTAACTGATTGACGTCAAATTTATCTTCCAGGACTTCGTCCACATCATATTTATTTCGTGCCATGAGTTCTCACTTCCTTTCGTTGGCTGTAACCTGACGGTATTCTTCCTGTTCTTCTCTGGAAGGAAGCTCACCGTACTGATGATGGAACGCGCTTGCATAGTAGCCGTCATTTGCAAGCAGCTCCTGATGCGTTCCGTGTTCGATAATCCGCCCGTTATCCATAACCAGGATCTGATCAGCGTCTTTAATGGAAGAAATACGGTAGGCGATGACGAAGATCGTGCACTGGCCGTTTAACTTGCCGAGCTGCTGCTGGATATAGCTTTCTGTTTCCATATCAACGGCGGAAGTAGTATCGTCCAGAATCAGGATGGACGGTTTCTTTAACAGGGCGCGCGCAAGGGAAATACGCTGCTTCTGACCGCCGGAGAGTCCGACACCGCGCTCGCCGACGATGGTATCATAGCCTTCGGGCATAGCCTTGATGAAATGGTTGGCATCTGCCATGACAGCAGCTTCGTGAATTTCCTCAAATGTACAGTTCGGACGACCGTATGCAATATTCCCTTCAATTGTATCAGAAAAAAGAAAGATATCCTGCATTGCCATGCCGATGTTGTCACGCAGATCGTAAAGGTTCCAGTCCTTGACGTTTACGCCATCTACCAGAACCTCGCCGGAGGTCGCATCGACAAAACGGCACAGCAGGTTCATGATGGTGGATTTGCCGGCACCGGTGGAACCGAGAATGCCGACTGTCTGTCCTTTTTTCACAGAAAAGCTGATATCCTTTACGATATCCTCATCATCTGCCGTATAGGAAACATCTTTAAATTCAACATTTCCTTCCATATGTTTGCGGGAAACCGGCACAGGAGGCATTTTTACAAGAGGCTCTTCCACATAGGTTGTGTAAATTTTTTCTACGGAGGTGATAAAACGGTGGGTATCATTGACCCACCAGCCTGCCATACGCAGCGGAGCGTTTAACATCCACAGATAACCGTTGACGGTTACGAGGTTACCGATTGTCATTTCTCCGGTAATTACCATCCAGCCGCCGTAGAGCATCAGGACAACGTTTAAGACATATGCCAGAACTTCGAAGATCGGAAGGTATTTCATCCAGACCTTTGAGGAGTTCAACTGTGCGTCCATGTAGGCATCGTTTTCCTTATTAAATTTTTCAATTTCAAAGTCTTCCTTGGCAAAGGCTTTTACGACACGGTTACCGCTGACATTTTCCTGAACGAAGGCATTCAGGGAAGAAAAGCAGTCGCGGATGCGCTGGAATGTCGGTCGAACCTCTTTGGACTGTTTTGCTGTGGTGATGGCTGTAAAGGGCAGAACGATCAGCATGCAGAGCGCCAGCTTCACATTTACCGTAAAGATCATGAAGAGCGCAAAGCAGAACAGCAGGATATTTTCGTAAACCTGATAGATAATGTAAGCAACGAAGTGGCGGATTGCTTCCATGTCGCCGGTCTGACGGCTCATCAGGTCGCCTGTTTTTTTCTTGCTGTAAAAGGCGAAGTCCTCTGTCAGAAGGCGGCGGTAAACAACGTCTCGCATGTCGTAGAGCACGCCCTGCGAGCATACCTCGAAAATAACCTGATAAAAGAAACGCAGGGCACCGCGGACCAGCGTAACTAAAAGCAGGATGAGAACAAGCTTCCAAAGCAGGTCATACTGACCGCCCTGAATGACATCATCTACGATCATACCGGAAACGTAAGGGTTTACGATGGCGAGAACGGAAATGAAAGTCGTCAGGATCAGGCCGCCCAGAAGCTTGAAGCGGTACTTTCTGAGAAATCCCCAGAACCATTTCATTGGTGTCATATTTCCTTTTTTCCTCCCTTAAAAAAGTATCCATGGGCTTTGATAGATCATGGATAAAAAAAGTGTATCGCAAAATATTTTATTTGGAATGTACAATCTTGCAGGTTTCATGTAAAATGTTGTTAAATGGTAACTGTGAGGGAACTGAACAGTTACGTTAAATGTTTTTGTGGGATGTTGCAGGAAAATAAAAGATAAATTTCAGGCATCCGGGAAGGAAGCTGGTGGATATGGAACGGGAAAACACGGTATTTCAGGAGGAGTTAAATCCGACCTTCTTGTTTATGTGGAAGGGAACACGTGTGGAGGATGAGCCGAACTATCACTGCCATGAGCATCTGGAGCTGTGTTATATTCAATCCGGGACAGGAAAGCACAGAATCGGCGATACTATATATGAAGTAAAAGAGGGTGACCTGCTGGTCATCAATGAAGGAGTTTATCATCAAAGCCTGGCGGGAGAGCATAAAACGCCGGTTGCGGAATTTTACGTGGGGCTGACAGATTTAAATCTGGCGGGGCTTGGGCGCAACCACTTTCCACTACCGGGGAATTGCCCGGTATTTCGTACGGAGGGAGAGCTGCAGCGTAAGCTTTCCAAGCTCTGTATGGCAATGGAGGCAGAACAGGAGCTTTGCCGGATCGGGCGCTATTATATGATGAAGACGTATGCCATGCAAATGCTTCTTTTGCTGCTGCGGGAAGAAGAAGAGACCGGTAAGCCGCAGAAGGCAGGTGGATGCTCCTTTGAATCCGCGAACCGGAAATATCTCGTGGAGAAGATCACGGATTACTTTGAGGATCATTATGCAGAGAAAATCTCTCTTGACCGGATCGCCGGCAATATGTATCTGAGCACCTTTTATGTGTCCAGGATTTTCAAGGCGGAAACCGGAAACACACCGATTCATTATCTGATTGATATTCGTCTGACCAAGGCCTATAACCTGCTGACGCAGAATCTGGAAATGAGCATTCAGGAAATCGCGGCGCAGGTCGGCTATGAGGATGCCTATCATTTCAGCAAGCTGTTCAAGAAAAAATATGGGGTGGCTCCGTCTGCAGTGCGGCGCAGGATACTATAAAGCAGCAGAATACGCCCATTCGGCTGAATACGGCCTGCCATAATTCATGACAATAGAATGCTCACAGAGCGTGCATTCTATTGTATTAACAAAAAAGGAACTGGGGACAGGAGAACATGGAAAATCCGATTATTTTTACGGCGGAGATCATCGGGACGATCGCTTTTGCATCGTCCGGGGCAATGCTGGGTATCCGCAAAAATCTGGATCTGTTCGGGGTACTGGTGCTGGGACTGTGTGTTGCAGTCGGAGGCGGCATTGTCCGGGATATTATCCTGGGGCGGACGCCGCCGGGAGCATTCCGGGATCCGGTTTATGCGCTGGTGGCGCTGGGAACCTCCGCTCTTTTATTTTTACTTGTCTATGGAAAGCAGGAGATCATGACGAGCCGTTATCTGACGATTTATGAGCAGGTTATGAATTACTGTGATGCGGTTGGACTTGGGATTTTTACAGTCCTCGGCGTATATACCGCGCACAGCGAGGGTTATCACGGAATCTTCTTTTTAGTGTTTTTGGGCATGATGACAGGTATCGGAGGCGGTCTGATCCGGGATATTTTAGCGGATACGATGCCGTTTATCCTGTATAAGCATATCTATGCGATGGCGGCTTTTGCGGGCGCACTGGTGTGTGTGCTTTTGATCCATATCCATCTGTATCTGGCGCTGGCAGCAGGAACTGCGGTGGTGATTGTGATCCGGGTGCTTGCGACACATTACTGTTGGGATCTGCCGCGGCCGCTGCATGAAAAAGATGCACACACGAAAACAAAAATTCTGTCCGAAAATAGTAATGCCGACGATACTTGAGCAGAATCGACACTTTTGCTACCATGAAAAGAAATTTTGTGATAGAATTGGTAAGACTGAGCTGGAAACGTAAAATGCCGCCTGTGCGGCAAAAGGAGGACAAATGGAAAACGTAAGACGGATCTATGTGGAAAAGAAGACCGGTTACGCGGTTAAGGCACAGGAACTGAAGGAGGATCTGATCGGTTATCTGAATATGTCAGGGATCGAAGATGTCCGGATGTTCATTCGTTATGATGTGGAAAATATCAGTGATGAGGTTTTTGAACAGGCATGCCGTACTGTTTTTTCCGAGCCGCCCGTGGATATTCTGTATCGCGAGACGATCGAAATCCCTGCAAACGGACGCGTATTCAGCGTTGAATATCTGCCGGGACAGTTTGACCAGCGTGCAGATTCTGCCGTACAGTGCGTTCAGTTTTTAAAAGCGGAGGAGCAGCCGATTATCCGTACCGCAGTTACTTATTTGATTACAGGAGATCTGACAGACGAAGAATTTGACAAGATCAAGGCTTACTGCATTAACCCGGTGGATTCCAGAGAGACCGGTATGGAAAAGCCAAAGACGCTCGTAACCGAGTTTGCAGAGCCCGCAGATGTCAGGATTTTAGACGGCTTTACTACGCTGGATGCAGACGGATTAAAGCAGCTGTACGATTCTCTTGGTCTTGCGATGACCCTGCAGGATTTCAAGCATATCCAGAAGTATTTTGCAGGCGAGGAAAAGAGAGACCCTTCCATGACGGAGATTCGTGTGCTGGATACCTACTGGTCCGACCACTGCCGTCATACGACGTTTTCCACCGAACTGAAAAATGTCGCATTCGGAGATGGTTTTTACCGGGAACCGATGGAAAAAACCTACCAGAGCTATCTGGATGCGCGTGCGGAGATCTTTAAAGACCGTCCGGATAAGTTTGTCTGCCTGATGGATCTTGCACTGATGGCAATGCGTAAGCTCAAAAAAGAAGGCAAACTGGAGGATATGGAGCAGTCCGATGAAATCAACGCCTGTTCCGTTATTGTTCCCGTTGAAATGGACTACGGCGATGGTCCTGTCACCGAGGAATGGCTCGTATTTTTCAAGAATGAAACCCACAACCACCCGACCGAAATCGAACCCTTTGGCGGTGCGGCAACCTGTCTGGGCGGCGCAATCCGCGACCCGCTTTCCGGCAGAGGTTATGTATATCAGGCAATGCGCGTGACCGGTGCAGCGGATCCTACCGTTCCGGTTGCGGACACCTTAAAGGGAAAGCTTTCCCAGAAAAAGCTGGTGCGCGGCGCAGCATCCGGTTACTCTTCCTACGGCAACCAGATCGGCCTGGCGACCGGTTATGTAAAAGAAATTTATCATCCCGATTATGTTGCAAAGCGTATGGAGATCGGCGCGGTTATGGGTGCGGCTCCGAGACGCAACGTCATCCGTGAAAACTCAGATCCGGACGATATCATCATCCTGCTGGGCGGACGTACCGGACGCGATGGCTGCGGCGGCGCAACCGGTTCTTCCAAGGTGCATACGGAAAAGAGTATCGAAACCTGCGGTGCTGAGGTGCAGAAGGGTAACGCTCCGACCGAAAGAAAGATTCAGAGACTGTTCCGCAGAGAAGAAGTTTCCCGTCTGATTAAAAAGTGTAACGACTTCGGCGCAGGCGGCGTTTCTGTTGCCATCGGCGAGCTGGCAGATGGTCTGACCGTTGATTTGGATAAGGTTCCCAAGAAATATGCCGGTCTGGATGGCACAGAGCTTGCAATCTCTGAATCTCAGGAGAGAATGGCAGTCGTTGTTTCTCCGAAAGACGTTGATACCTTCTTAGGCTATGCGGCAGAAGAGAACCTGGAGGCAGTTCCGGTTGCGGTTGTAACCAAAGAACCCCGTCTGGTTTTAAACTGGCGCGGCAAGAGCATTGTAAACCTGTCCAGAGCATTTCTGGATACCAACGGAGCACACCAGGAAACCGATGTTTTTGTAGATGTTCCGTCGAAAGAAGATAACTATTTTGAGCAGTATGCAGTTCCTGCTGTAAAGGAAGCCGTAAAAGCCGGCGATCTGAAAAAGGCATGGAAAGCGCTGCTGTCGGATTTAAATGTCTGCTCCCAGAAGGGTCTTGTAGAAATGTTCGACTCCTCCATCGGCGCAGGCAGCGTGCTGATGCCTTACGGCGGTAAGTATCAGCTGACCGAGACCCAGGCGATGGTTGCCAAGCTTCCGGTCCTGAAAGGAAAGACCGATACGGTAACGATGATGGCATACGGCTTTGATCCGTATCTGTCCTCCTGGAGCCCTTATCACGGCGCAATTTACGCAGTTGTGGAATCCATGGCAAGAATCGTAGCGGCAGGCGGCGATTTCTCCAGGATCCGCTTTACCTTCCAGGAATATTTCCGCCGCATGACCCAGGATCCCGAACGTTGGAGCCAGCCTTTTGCGGCGCTGCTGGGTGCTTATGACGCGCAGATGGGATTCGGACTTCCGTCCATCGGCGGTAAGGATTCCATGTCCGGAACCTTTAACGATATCGACGTACCTCCGACCCTGGTTTCTTTCGCTGTGGATGTTGCAAAGGAAAAAGATGTTATCAGCCCGGAATTAAAACAGGCTGGAAACCGTCTGGTTCGTTTCTCCATTCAGAAGGATGCTTACGATCTGCCGGATTATGAGCAGGTAATGGCACTGTATGCAAAGATTACCGAGCTGATGGGCAAGGGCGTGATCGTTTCCGCATATGCACTGGACAGCTATGGTGTGGCAGCAGCCCTGTCCCGCATGGCATTCGGTAACGGACTTGGCGTTGCAATTGAGGAAACGGTTTCTGCAGAGGAGCTGTTTACAAACGGCCTTGGCGATCTGGTGGCAGAAGTTCCGGCAGACCGTCTGGCGGATATGGATGTTGCTTATACGCTGCTCGGCACGGTAACGGCAGAGCCGGTATTTACCTATGGAAACATGACCCTTTCCGAAAAAGAGGCGCTGGATGCGTGGAAGAAGCCTCTGGAAAAGGTATTCCCTACAAAGGCAGTCAAGGACACGGACGCAGTAGAAACCGGCCTGTATGAGACGAATCACATTTATGTATGCAAGAATAAAGTAGCGAAGCCTACCGTATTCATCCCGGTATTCCCCGGAACGAACTGTGAATACGACAGCACAAAAGCATTTGAACGCGCAGGTGCACAGGTTGTAACCCATGTATTCAGAAACCTGAGCGCAGAGGACATCCGTTCTTCCGTCGATGCGTTTGCAAAAGAGATCAGCCAGGCTCAGATCATCATGTTCCCCGGCGGCTTCTCCGCAGGCGACGAGCCGGATGGCTCCGCAAAGTTCTTTGCAACTGCATTCCAGAACGAGAAGATCAAAGAAGAGGTTATGAAGCTTCTGAAGGAAAGAGATGGCTTATGTCTTGGTATCTGTAATGGATTCCAGGCGTTAATTAAGCTCGGTCTGGTTCCTTACGGCGAAATCGTCGGACAGAAGGACGATTCTCCGACCCTGACCTTTAATACGATCAACCGTCACATTTCCAAGATGGTATACACCAAGGTGGTTTCCAACAAGTCTCCCTGGCTGCAGGGCGCTGAGCTTGGAAAAGTATATGTCAATCCGGCATCCCACGGTGAGGGACGTTTCGTAGCTCCGAAGGAGTGGATTGACAAGCTGTTTGCAAACGGACAGGTAGCAACCCAGTATTCCGATCCGGAAGGAAGAATTTCCATGGATGAAGAATGGAATATCAATGGCTCCTACAGCGCGATCGAAGGCATTACCTCTCCGGATGGACGTATCCTGGGCAAAATGGCGCACTCCGAGCGCCGCGACAGAAGCGTTGCACAGAATATCTACGGCGAACAGGATCTGAAGATCTTCGAGTCCGGTGTGGCATACTTTAAGTAAAAGGCTGTAAACAATAATTCCGAAGACCTCACAGAAGGGAGAAATCTCTTCTGTGGGGTCTTCGTGGTTATGGGGTAGTACCTTTTAAGGTAGTACGAAGATAGGACTATTATGGAACAATGCGATTTGGATACGGAAGAATCCTCCGTTTTGGAGCATAAAGAATATGCGGAAAGCATCGGAGCGTCGAGAGATACGGTCAAAATTCGAAAAAAGTCTACCGTATATGGCGTGGAATTTGTTATACTGGGAATGGAAGGACAGGAGCATATTCATTATGCGATGCCCATGCGGGTAATGGGGTATGATTATGCAGCTTATCAGAAGCAATATGTGGACAATGCGGCAAAGTATAAAACAGCAAAGAGCTTGACAGAAGAGGAATATCTGTCAAAAATGAAAAAGGATGATCGGCTGGTTCCTGTTATAACAGTTGTTGTTTATTATGGGGAAAAGCCGTGGGACGGTGCGGTGTCTCTGCATGGGATGCTGCATATTTCAGAGGAAATGAAGCCATTTGTCAATGATTACCGGATGCACCTCGTGGAAGCGAGAAAAAATGATCTGAAGCTGCATAATATCAACAACCGGGATCTGTTTAATCTGCTCGGTATTCTGTTGGATCGGAATGGAAAGCTTCAGGAAACAAGAGATCGGGCGATAAACTACGCCAGAGAGCATCGAGTGGAAAAGACAGTGATTATGACTGCTGCGGGCGCGGCAAACTGTAAAATAGATTATAATAAAATTGCCAGGAAAGGAGATGCTGATATGTGCACCGTGTTTGAAGAGACGAGGCGTGAGGGGATAGCAGAAGGAGAAGCAAAAGGAATTATTGAGACTGGATATGAATTTGGGATTTCAGAAGAAGAGATTCTTGCAAGATTACAGAAAAAGCTGAACATTTCTCTGGCAGAAGCGCAGGAGTATGTAAAAAAGTTCGGCAGGAAAAGTAAATCAGAAGATCCCGATGCAGAAGAAAATGGTTAAAATATAAAATTTTTTTGCATGTGAATAAGAGGAGAAATGAACAAAATTAACTATCAAAAAGAACTGGAACACCTAATCGATAAGCTTCCGGATCATCACCGGCGGCTGTTTTTGCACAGCTGCTGTGCGCCGTGCTCCAGCTACTGTCTGGAATATTTGCGGCAGTATTTCGACGTGACGGTATTTTATTACAATCCAAACATCAGCTTTTTGGAGGAATACCGGCATCGGGTGGAGGAATTAAAACGTCTGGTGAGCACGCTGAATGAAGAGGCGAAAGGGTCTGAAATGCTGAACCAGATCGCACTTTTGGAGGGCGCTTACGAGCCGGAAAAATTTTTCGAGGCGACGAAAGGGCTGGAGGACTGTCCGGAGGGCGGAGAGCGCTGCTTTATCTGCTACGAGCTGCGGCTGCGGGAAGCGGCGAGGTTGGCGGCAGAGGGCGGTTATGATTTTTTTACAACAACGCTGACGATCAGTCCGCTGAAAAATGCGCAGAAACTCAACGAAATCGGCAGCCGACTGGCGGAGGAATATCATGTGGCGTGCCTGCCGTCGGATTTTAAGAAAAAGGGCGGCTATTTAAGGTCCATCGAGTTAAGCCGCCAGTACGACCTGTACCGTCAGGATTATTGCGGCTGCGTTTTTTCAAAGCGGGAACGCGATAAAAGGATTGTACAGGAAAGCTGAAACAGATATACTAAAAAGCAAAGTACGAAACATGGGCTTTCGAAACGCAAGACGATCAGAAACGGTCGATGAGTCCTAAAACAGGGCGCGGATGTCTGTCAGTGCGTTGTCGATGACATCGAACTGCCAGACGCTGTGTCCGGGAATCCTGTGCTCCGTCAGATAATAATGTCCGTCAAAGGAAGAGATATAATAAGGCGTTCCGCCTCCGGCAAAGTTGTCATAAATATCCTCCCAGCTGCCGGAAGAAAGATCGTTTAAATCCTGCACGCGCAGGATCGTCGCATAATCCTGATTGCCGGTAAGGTCGGTGGAAACGGTGATGTAAAACCAGTCCTGAATGTGTGTCAGCTGGATCATGCCGGAGATTTCGGCAGGAACCGGGAACCGTTCCAGGATCTTCAGGTCTTTTTTGCGGGTGCGCAGAATCGACTGATTGCCGGAAACAAAGTACAGGTCGTCGCCGTCGATTGTAAAGGAGCGGACATAAATCTGATCCAGCTCTGGCACAGAGAGGATTTTTTCGAGAGCAACAGAGGGACTGTCCGGGTCGGGACGGTAAAAGACGTACAATTGTCCGGTCATGGAGCTGAGTACATAAAAACGTTTTTCCGTTTCATCATAGACGACGTAATGCGGGCGAGTGCCGATTTCGTTGAAAAGCTGGGTAAGGTAAAACTGTCCGTCCTGTTTTTCAAAGATGAGGACGCGGTTGTTTTCGGTGTCATCTGCAAGATAAACGGTGCCGTCTCCTGCAATAGTGTGCCCGCGGTTGATCTGATCGGTCATTACATACCAGTCGGTAAGTAGAGCATCCGGTGTTTTCGAGGTCAGAATCTGATTGTGATAGCAGTCCACCAGAAAATAATCGTCACCGATTTTGGTAATCTGCGTGGGGACACTTAAGGATGGCTGCACATTTTTGACAGGTTCTGAGGAAACGGCTTCAACAGCTTCCGACCAGGAGAGCACCTGAGTGGAAGCGTTTTTTATGGTTTTCAGGATCAGGGCTGCCGCTGCAAAAATCAGGACAGCGAGCAGGATCAAAAAGATTGTAAGTTTTAAATGGGATAAATTTCTTCGTTTCATGTCCCAAAGTATAACATAACAAAAGAAAGGATACCACTATGAAAAAACTGTTGCAGGAATTTAAGGAATTTGCGCTGAGAGGAAATGTCATGGATCTGGCAGTCGGCGTTATCATTGGTGCTGCGTTTCAGGCGATCATCAATTCGCTGGTAAACGATGTGATTTCACCGCTGATCGGCCTGTTTGCCAATACAGATCTGACGTATTTGTCTGTGATGGTCGGGGATGTGGAAATCCGCTATGGTGCATTTTTGACCGCAGTGATCAATTTCATCATAATGGCAGTGATTATTTTCCTGATGGTAAAAGGGATGAATGCGCTGGCTGGTCTTGGCAAAAAGAAGGAGCCGGAAAAACCTGCTGTGAAAATGTGCCCTTATTGCAGAAGCAAGGTTGCGGCAGAGGCAACCCGCTGTCCGTACTGTACGTCTATGCTGGAAGTGAAAAAAGAAGATAAAAAAGAAGAAAAGAAATAATAGAATGCACGCTCTGCGTGCATTCTATTGTTTATGGTTCCGTCTTCGGAATCTGTACGCCGTCTGCATCCATATAATAGGAGTGCTTCCAGATCAGCTCGGAGATGGGAACTGGTTGATAGCCCTGATCCTCCAGATTGTCGATCAGGTCGGGAAGCGCCTGTGCGGTATAAACGGTTCCGGCATGGAACAGGAGGATAGAGCCGTTTTGGAGTTGGCGACTGTTTAAAATCCGATGAAGGATGTCCTGTGCCCCGTAGTCTTTCCAGTCCATGGAATTGATGTTCCACTGCACCGGATAACCGCCGGATTCCTGGATGAGCCGGATAGCAGAGTTGTCATAGTTTCCGTCTTCAAAACGAAACAACGTCGTTTCAGAATCGATAAGGCGATCAATTCGCTGTGTGAGATTTTCCAGTGTGAGGGTCTGTTCCCGGATGGAAAGAGATGCCTGCGTTGTCCACAGACCGCCGATATCATGTCCGGCGTTGTGAATCGTACAGAGCAGCTCCGGATAGTTTTTTGCCCAGGCGTCGGAAACGAAAAAGGTGGCGTGCACATTTTTTTCTTTCAGAATTTCCAAAAGCTGCTGCATGTCTTGTGCACTGTAGGTGCAGTTGAAGGTCAGCGCGACTTTTTTCTGGTCGGTTTCGACACGGCAGATGGGCATAAACGTGCCGTTTACAGAGGCAGACGCCAGTGTTGTTACAGACGGAGGGGCGAGAAAAATGCACGCGCGGGCAAAGGCGAGGACGCCGAGCAAAAACAGGGCTGTCTGGAATGCAGACGAGCGGGAGAGACTGTGCAGAGAGGGAAAAACGGCATAGTGGCGCAGTTTATTTTGAATCAGATGAACGAAATCTCGGATCATGAAGGCTCCTGCCGGATTTTTGTTACAACTTATGAACGCAGGAAACGGAAAATCTCTATTTCACAAAAATTTCATAACCTTTTCATACGCTTTCTGGTACACTATAAAGACAGGCTGCAGGCGTTTGTCTGCAGAACAAAAGAGAAATGAAAGGAGACTGTTATGTTTTCCTGTATTTTATTTGACCTGGACGGAACGATCAGCGATCCGAAACAGGGAATTTGCGGCTGTGTGCAGTATGCGCTCAGAAGCTTTGGGATTGAAGAACCGGAGCTGGATCGGCTGGAGCCGTTTATCGGACCGCCGCTTGCAGAGAGCTTTATGAAATATTATAACTTTACGGCGGAGCAGGCGCAGGAGGCAGTTGAGAAGTACCGGGAGCGGTTTTCTGTAACCGGCAAATACGAAAATGTGCTGTATCCCGGAATGGGAGCGCTTTTGCATGATCTGAAGGCATCCGGGGCGACGCTGGCGATTGCATCGAGCAAACCGACCGTTTATGTGGAGGATATTCTGGTGCATTTCGGAATCCGGGAATATTTCGACATCGTGGTCGGAAGCGAGCTGGACGGAAGAAGAGTGCACAAAGAAGAAGTGGTTGCAGAGGTGCTGTCCCAGCTTGCAGCGCGGGGCGAAAGCGATCCGGATAAGATGGTGATGATCGGCGACCGCAGCTTCGATGTGGAGGGTGCGAAAGCGATCGGTGCACATTGCATCGCGGTGTCATATGGGTATGCACAGCCGGGAGAGCTGGAAAATGCCGGTGCGGAGATCATTGTCCGGGATGTGGAAGGACTGCGAAGCGTACTGCTGGGCGGCACACAGGCAGGAAGCAGCACGCAGGCAGGAAGTGGCACGCAGGCAGGAAGAGATACGCAGGCAGGAAACAGCACGGCGACTGGATCGAATACCCTTTCAGAGCGCTACCGCGGCAGCGCTGCCAAAACGAAGACCAAATCCGGGCAGTTCTGGAGTGCAGTTGGAACCAGCGCGCTGGCGATGTTTGCCTATTATGTAATCAGTCTCCTAATCAGCAGCGTAATTTTGACGGCGGTATCGATTGTGTATGCCATCGGGCTGCAGGAGCTGGAGGGCTCTTCCTACAATTTCTGGCTGAATGTGGCGAGCGCACTCTCGACGTTCGGTGCATTTATAATCTGTTACGGAATCTGGCACAAAAAGATCCGGTTCCATTCGACAAAAGAAATCGATAAACTGTCCATCGTTCCGATGGTGATTTTGGCGGCGGCAATTGCAATCGGCATGAACGGAGTTCTGACATTGACAGAATTGTATCGGTTCTCTCCGACCTTTCAGAGGGTTTCGGAGATGCAGTTCGATACGCCGGTGTGGCTGGGAATCATTTCCTACGGCATTCTTGCGCCGCTGGGCGAAGAGATCGTTTTCCGCGGCGTGGTCTATGGACAGCTGCGCAAGGTGTTGAAAGTGCCGTATGCGGTGGTGCTTTCCGGACTGGCGTTCGGTCTGTTCCATGGAAATCTTGTTCAGGCGGTCTATGCGACTGTAATCGGCTGCCTGCTGGCGCTGGTGTATGAATGGTATGGAACGATTGCAGCGCCGATGCTGTTCCACAGCGTTGCGAACCTGTTTGTGTATGTGATGTTAGAGCTGTTGCCCTTTGGCGGCGTATTTTTAAGCGTTCCGTCCTGTGTGCTGTTTTTGGTGCTGTCAGCAGGAAGCCTGTTTTTATTGTGGATGCTGCAGGGAAAGACGGCATTGCGGCAAAAAGGATGAGCAGAGAAGAAGTTAAGATTAGCTGGTGACAGCGCCTGCATTGCGACGAGAAGAGGATCCTTTGTGAGATGCGCTGACCAAAAAGAGCGAGGAAGCTATACGATACAGCTTCCTCGCTCTTTTATGACAATGGAAGGTTCACGGAGCGTGCATTCAATAACAGGACAACGCGCAGCCGTTTATCCTTATTCATGACAATAGAACGCTCGCAGAGCGTACATTCTATTGTTCATGACAATAGAATGCTCGCAAAGCGTGCATTCTATTGTTTACAGCAGCTGGATTCCGTGGGCTTCCGCTTCTTTGCGGATTTCCTCTGGCCAGATGGAGCACTGCACTTCTCCGATGTGCGCCTTGCGCAGGAAGAACATACAGATACGGGACTGACCGATACCGCCGCCGATGGTGTAAGGCAGCTCTTCGTTGAGGACTGCTTTCTGGAACGGAAGCTCTGCGCGCTCGGGGCAGCCGGCTTTTTCCAGCTGGGACAGCAGGGCCTCTTTGTCCACGCGGATACCCATAGAGGACAGCTCCAGGGCGATGTCCAGAACAGGATAGTAAACAAGGATGTCGGCGTTCAATGCCCAGTCATCGTAGTCGGGTGCACGGCCGTCGTGGGGCTCACCGTTTTCGAGTTTATCGCCGATCTGCATGATGCAGACAGCGCCCTTTGCTTTGGTGATGAAATATTCACGCTCCTTGGGCGTGTTGTCCGGGAACATGTCTGCAAGCTCCTGGGTGGTGATGAAGAAAATTTCACGGGGCAGAATCTCTTCGATGTAATCATACTGGATCGCCATGTACATTTCCGTTTTGCGCAGCGCCTTGTAAACGTCGCGGACGGTTGCTTTTAAGGTTTCCAGGTTGCGGTCCTTTTTGTCGATGACCTTTTCCCAGTCCCACTGATCGACGAAAATGGAATGGATGTTGTCAGTCGTTTCGTCGCGGCGGATGGCGTTCATATCCGTGTAAAGACCTTCGCCGAGAGAAAATCCGTATTCCTTGAGGGCGTAGCGTTTCCATTTTGCAAGGGACTGTACAACCTCTGCGCGGTAATCGTTCTGCTCGAGAATGCCGAAGGAAACCGGGCGCTCATAACCGTTTAAGTTATCGTTCATGCCGGAAGCGGGATCGACGAATAACGGAGCAGAGACACGCAGAAGGTTTAAATGACGGACCAGAAGACTCTGGAAAAAGTCTTTCACCGTCTTAATACCGATCTGGGTATCGTGCAGGTTCAGGGCGGAGGAATAATTCCCCGGGATGATTAAGTGTTCCATATTACCTCTTTTCTGCCGCAGGGCGGCATATTTCAATAATCTTAGGAAGCTGTAAAAAAGTGCAGCGGACGTTGGCTTCTGACAGAAGCTCAGGAAATCAGGAATCAAACGTCTTATGGTGCAGGTACGAAACGCTGCACCAGTTAAAAATTATAGCATAAAATCAGCCGGGTGTCAGGATTTTTTTCCCAAACGCTTCTGAGCAACTCCGATTCCGATAAACACAAGCAGGCAGATCAGGCTGACGATCAGACCGGTGGTCAGACCTGCAGGGCGGTAGGAAAGCTCAATCGTGTGGCTGCCCTCCGTCAGCGGAACGGATAGAAATACACCATCATACACGTCGTAGTCTGCGGCTTCTCCGTCCACCTTCATTGTCCAGCCGGGTTCGTCCGCGATGGATAAAATCAGCCGACCGGCTTTGGTGACGTCGACATGTCCGGTCACATGGCTGGAATCATAAGAATCTACCGTAAAGGGCTGCTCAGAGAGCGTCTGCAGTGTGCGGGACAAAACTGCTTCATCCAGGCGCACAACAACGGCATTCAGCACGCTATCTTCGTCGTTGGTCAGTGTTACATGGTCGCCGATTTCGTGACGACCGAGATCGAGGATATAGTCATATTTGACTTTTTTATACGTTTTGTTGACGCTGGCGGAAGAGATCGAAACGGTATCGATCTTGGAGCTTTTACAGTAAGCGTAGTAATGCCCCTCCGTGTATACATCAAAGAAAACCTGATTGCCGGATTCCTCTGATTCGATGGAAACAAAGAGCGGATCAGAGGTCGAAACAGAAGCCGCCATCTGATTTTGTACCTCGAACGGGTCGGAGGTCTCTTCAGAAAACTCAGCGGAAGAAAGATTCTGTCCATCCTGCAGGATAAATCCGGCGGGCAGCGTCTTGTTGTTTTTGTACAGGTAAACGCCGTCCTGCTCGTCGATCAGCGTGTAGAGGCTGGAATCCTCTGCATCGGAGCGGGAAAACAGGTAGCGGACATTTAGAAGTGCTGCGGAAAGCGGCGTCTGACCGTCAAAGCAGTAAAATACCTTGCTTTCGCTCATGCCCATGCGGTCGTACCAGTCCTGAACCGCCGCGTTGGAGGTGGAGGAAAACAGCGACGCCGTCGGATAGCCTGCCAGCGCACCGTCATTTTTAGTGACGCGGCTGAGCTTTTCGTAGCGGTAAAAACCGGAATCTTTTTCTTCATTACGAGCAACTAACTCCCGGTAGGCGGGAATGCTTTCCAGATAGCTGCTGCGGCTGGTGGTGGAAACGCTCGTCAGCGCCATGTTGTAGGTGGATTCAAAAGCGATCAGCGCCAGCACGGCGATTGCAATCGCGCGCTGATACGGGAAGCTGTCGGCAGGCTGTTTTTCTTTCCCTTTTTTCCAGGCATAGAGCAGCAGCGCGTAGGCAGCAAGCAGGCAGGCGCTCAGCACAAAGGTGCCCTGGGTAAAGGCGTCGTCCTCCACGAGCTTTCCTGCCAGCAAAAGATAACCGAGCCCGCAGGCGAGAGAGGCAAACAGCTCGCGCACGGTAAAGCCGTCGAGCTTTGAAAACGCCTCATAGCACATCAGCAGCACGAGCAGGATGTACAAAAAGGACTGACGCGCCGGAAGCGAATCCGGGTAGTTGAAACCGTGCCAGATGAAATTCAGGGTATTGACCGAGAAGCTGACGATGAAAAAGGCGCATAATACCAGTCTGCCGAGCTTTTCCTTCAGAGGGATTTTTCGGTTGACGATATAGAGCGGAATCAGGAAAAAGACTGCGCTGGAGCAGAAAATATTCGGCCAGTGATCCAGACCGGTTTCCCGGGATACACCGGTCGCATGCCGCGCGATTACGTCGAAGAAGGAAAAGTACCAGTTGATCTTTTCCGGAAAGTTGAATTCGGAAAATTCAGTCGCATGCAGGGCAGCGATTTCCGGGATCAGCAGCACAGCGGCGAGACCGCCAGCCAACAGGGAAAATAAAGCAAAACGTCCGATTGCGCCAAGCAGCCTTGCGCGGAACGCTTTCCAGCCATCAGAGCCAAACAGGTTCGGTACGAGCACGAGAAAGTACAGGCACAGGAAGATGCAGACCATGATGGAAAGGTAATAGTTCGATAAAATGCACAGCCCGAGGGTGATGCAGTAGAGGCTGTATTTTTTTTCGAAGACCAGCTTTTCCAGACCGAGAACGATCAACGGAGCGAGGATGAGGGTATCCATCCACATGACGTTCCAGTTATATGCGGCAACGAAGCCGGACATCGCATAAAATGTGGAAAAGAACAGGACAGAAAGGTCGTTTGTGTGGAATTTTTCTGTCAAAAGCCAGGAAAAGGTGAAGCCGCACAGACCGATTTTGAAAACGACCATGTAGCTCATAAATTCGATTAAATATTTTTCGGGCAAAAGGAGCATCAGCCAGTTGAACGGGCTTGCACTGTAGTAGCCGTAAAGAGACAGGTAATTGGAGCCCATACCGATGCGCCAGGAGTAGTAGAGCGGTTCGCCGTCGCGCACTTTCCGGACAAATTCCTCCAGAAAGGGGACGTACTGATGGTACATGTCGGAGTGCATGAAGCTCTGATCTCCGAAGGGATAAATGCCGTTGCCGATAAAAATCGCCATCATGGAAAGAAACGGCAGCAGGAAGGAAAAGAAACAGATCTTTTTTTTCATAAAAAAGGAAATCCTCCGCGGTTTAGTCAAAAAGCAGGTAATACTGCAGGGTCTGATAATCATAAAGCAGATCTTTTTGCTTGGATGCAGTGGTAAAGGTTCCGTCGGACAGCGTTACATGGTTGGCTGAAATGACGGGTACTTCCGTGCGCAGCTGCGACAGGAAGTTATCGTAAGCGGATTTTGGAAGCCCGGCGGCATCCAGCGTCTTTGCCGCAAGATAGTTTGCGCTGATTTCCAGATCGTTTTCCGTTTCGATATTGAAGTTTGCCCAGATAAAGAACGGAACCTTGTAGCGCAGCGCCTCTTCCTCGTCGGTTAAGTTCGTATCATCTTTGCCGTTTAGCTTCCAGACCGGACGTACGACAGAATCAGCAGGCTGATGATCTCCGAAAAAGACGATTATGGTAGGCTCCTCCTGTGCTTCAAAGTAAGAAATCAGGTTCTGGATGGCGCTGTCGGACAGCCTGATCAAGGACAGGTACGCCGGAAGCAGCTTGGAATCCGAGCCTTCTACCGTGATATCGGGAGAAAAGTTGTCGTAATCCGCCCAGTCGCTGTAGGAGGAATGGTTCTGCATCGTCACGTTGAATAAAAACAGCGGCGTGTCCGCATCTTTTTCCTCGTAGAGCTTTATGATCTTTTCATAGTTGCCTTCGTCACTGACATATTTGCGCACAAGGGGAGAATCTGTGAAAAACTCCTGAAAGTGCATCTCGTCGAAGCCGAGCCTGGGATAAACGAGATTTCTGTCCCAGCCGGCGGCGCGGTACGGGTGCATCGCAATCGTATAGTAGCCGAGGGAGGAAAGATAGGAGGCCATCGAAGGCGTCTCTTTTTTCACATACTGCTGATACGGGATACTTCCATAAGGAAGAAACGCCATTGAAGCGCCGGTCAGGTATTCAAATTCTGTGTTGGCAGTGTTGCCGCCCTTGACGGAGACATTTAAGTGACCGGAAATCGTGTTATCCGCGCCGTCGAGCAGGCTGTGCACGAAGGGCATATAATCCTCGTTCGTTGTAAAATCGCCGAGCACGGACGGATCGGAAAACGCCTCGTTCATGATGACGATAATGTTCGGTTTTTGTGTATTGTCCGAGGATGTTCCATCTGCTTCCTGAGAGCCGGTATCATAGGATGCCAGCAGCTCCTTGGCGTTTTCTGCGCTGTAACCGGAGGGCTTATCAACAGAAATGTACTGAAGCTCCATTAAAAACGCAGTTACAGTACCATTTTTAAATTGAATCGTCGTCGGAGTGAAAAGCTTGTTGTAAAGGTGAAGCTTCTGCTCGACGATGTCCTCACTGTGCAGCATTTTCGTGTAGCCAAAGCATAAAAGACCGCAGGAAAGCGCGAGGCAGACGCGGGCAATCCGGGCTTTTTTATTTTTTTTCGGAAAGCCTTTTTTCAGGAAAAATTCCAGAACCAGAAGCAGGACAAAACAGATCAGCACGATTACTGCGGTGCGGTTCAATTTGTATTCGTAGTTGTCCGCGACGCTGGCAGCGGTCGAGATCGAAAGAATGTCCCACGGCTGGATGGGCGCGCCGCGAAATTCCAGGACGAAATAGTTTGCAAGACCGTAAACGGCGCAGAAGGCGGTTTCGATGCCGAGTGCGCGGCTGATCCTGCCGGTCAGTGCAAATAAAAACAGTGCTGCAAATTCAAACAGTGCCAGATTCAACCCCTGTATATACGGTTTCATGGTCTGGAACGGATTATGCGTGTACCATTCCAGCAGATAAAAATTCAGAACAGGGCCGATCAGCAGAAAAATCCAGGGACTGCTTTTTTTCAGCCAGACAATCCATTTTTTCATAAAACTCCTCTTTTCGTGTAAGGTAAATTCGTTTTCTGTTCCATAATAGTCAGGACTTTGAGGGATGTCAAGGGAGGAAAACGCATATATATAAGAAACAGAAAAAGCTTTCGTTTTTCTTAATAAAGTTTAAATAGGAAAAAAAGAAAGCCTATGTTACAATAAACCAACTGGAGGAAATGCGGACATGGACGATAAAAAAAGGGATCTGATCCCGGTGGCGGCGATTGCTCTTTTTCTGGTAATTATCATCGCGCTGTGCGCAGTACGGCTGCATCAGCGCAGGGAGACACGGGCAGAGATCGCAGAAACGGAAAGCACGCAGATATGGTACGGCGAGGAACAGGCAGAGTCTGCAGAATCAGAGACGAAGGACGCAGCGGATCAGACGGAAGAAACAACAGCGGGGAAAAAGCAGACGACGGAAAGGGGACAGCAGGAGGATGAGACGCTGACAGAGCATCCGGACAGCAAACTTCCAGCAGGCAAAGGGAAGGAAAGTCAGGGTGCCAAGCAGGAGGGCAACCCCCGGACGGTGAGCGGAAACGATCCGTTATCCGGCGCGGAGAGTGCGAACAAGACAAACGAAGAGATGCTTCTGGAGATGTCCGGTTACTGGGAACAGGATAATATGGACGCGGTGGAGGATCTGGCGATGCTTCCCTGGTATATGAGGATGTCGTCGGATATTTCGGATGCAAACAGCTTTTATTATTATGGCGAGCGCAGCAGCGCAGGACAGCCGGACGGAACCGGAATCGCCTGCTATGCGGATAACGCCTATTACTACGGCGAGTGGTCGAATGGCAAACGCGAAGGTAACGGCAAGTGGGTGCGCTTTTACGTTTATTATGACGATGACACCACGTCGGACCGCGCGTACCGCGAGCATATGTATGCCGGAGAATGGAAAAACGACCTGCCGGACGGTGAAGGACAGGAGCATTACGAGCTGGATATGAGCAAGGCTGCCAAAAAGGAGCGTTACATCCAGAATGTGATCGGAACGTTCCGCAGCGGCTTCTACAGCGGAGAAATGTACCTGACGACGTTAAATTGGGACGGCAATCAGGAAGAGTGGAACGGCTTTGCGGACGCGGGAATCTGGAGCCCCTACGGAGCCGGTTCGAACCGCAAGGAGGTACCGGTCTGCCAGGATGTGGACGATGATAACAATTACCTTTGGCTGTCCGTGCGCGACAACAAGAATCGTGGAATCTATGAGCTGATGCCGTAAAATGCTTGACAGAAGTTTCAAAAGTTCGATATAATAATTAAGTTATACGAAAGAGAAGCGTTCGGCAGCCGAAACAACCGGCTGCCGGAGCGGTGAGCGGTCATGGCGGAATTGGCAGACGCGTTGGTTTTAGGTGCCAATGGGCAACCGTGTGGGTTCGAGTCCCACTGACCGCATGCAGGCAAATGGAAAAGAAGAGAAGGGATGCCGGATCGACAAACAGGGATTTGAAGCTGCTGTTTTGTCGGGCGGCGTCCCTTTTCGCTGTCAGGCGCTACAGGAGAAAAAATCCGGTTGACAACTGTTTTAAATAGTGATATCATTTACGTGTAACAAGGGATTGTAACTCTTTGAGGCATCACCTAAGGGGATGGGTGCGCAAAGAGTTTTTTTTATTTTATAAACATTTATTGCTTGGTTTTTCAAAGCAACTTACAGGACGCTGTTGAAAACAGCTTGATACGCAGGAAGAAATCGTAGTGATAAAAGGGAGTACTAATGAAAGGGTAAGAAGGTATTGCCATGATGATTGTCAAAAAAATCAATAATAATGTAGCCATTGGTGTTGACGGAAACGGGCACGAGGTAGTCTTGTTTGGCAAGGGTATCGGCTTTGGAGAACTCCCTTATAGTATTAATGATATGTCAAAAATAGAGCGTTCATTTTATGATATAGATTACCGATATTACAATTTGTTGTCGGAGATTCCGGAGAACATGTTCCTTTTTACAAGCCGTATCGTTGATGCCATAGAGAGTAAAATTGGCGGTAATCTGAATCCTAATCTGGTGTTTATCCTTGCAGATCATATCAATTTTGCAGTTACCAGATATCGTAAGGGAATGCAAATATCGCTACCTTATTCTTATGAAATTGAGTTTGAATATCCCCACTTGACAAAGCTGGCAAAATGGATCGTCAAAAATATTAATGCAAAATATCAGGTATGCCTGGATAAAGGGGAGGTTACAAGTATAACCATGCATTTGCTGAATGCACTGGAAGGAAAAACGAATCAGGATGATCAGCAGCACCAGAGTCAAATTACCCGAATCATTAAAAACGTAACAAAAATTATAGAGGATTATTTTGGCATTGTTCTTGATAAAAATGACTTCAATTATTTCAGGTTTAAAATTCACTTGAAATATTATGTCCTAAGAAAAGAAAATAATGAAGAATTTATGGACGGTAATATTGATGAACTGTATGATAATATGAAAAATACTTATCCCGATATCTATAACTGCGTATATAATATTGATCAATATTTATATAAAGAATTTAAGAAAAGCTGTACAAGTAACGAATTGCTGTATCTTATGATACATGTTACTCGGTTATGTACACGAGAGGATTGTAACCGCAAGGGCATTACCTCAGCATGAGAGTGCTGGGGTTTTATTTTTGCAGGAACCGTACATTAGCTGTATCGCACTGTAATCCTTATGCGTCATCAGTGTACTGAGAAATACTGACATGTCAATATTTTTCTGCCGTTCGGTTTGCTAAGTGCTCCTTGAAAATTGAATACAGGCAATTTGAGCTTTCATTTAAAAGGCTGTTTTACGAAAACGATGTATCTGCAATAAAGGAGGAAGAAAAATGAAGCTTTTGGTTAAAGGTGATGATTATGGAATTACAAAAAGTGTTACGTATGGAATCATCGAAGCATTTGATCATGGGATTTTAACAAGCTCGGGCATGTTTACGAATATGGAGATCGCCCCATGGGCGGCACAATTTGTAAAAGAAAGGGAAACCTGCTGTTTTGGAATAGACTTTAATCTGGTTTGCGGTCCCTGCGTATCAGATTACAGGGAAATTCCACATTTGGTTGATGAAAATGGCCGTTTTATCAGCTCAAAAATCAGAGTGAATGATCCAAAATGGGCTACGAAAGAAGGGCAGAATGAGTTATTACCGTTTCATGAAGTATATAAAGAAATAGCGGCACAGTATCAGCGTTTTGTTGATTTATGCGGGAGAGCGCCTGCCTATCTGTGTGGGCATTCCATTCAAACCGGCTCTATGGAGGAAGCGTACCGGACGTTATCAGCTGAGACAGGAGTTCCGTTTTGTGATGATCTGTACAAAAAATATAATATCATAGACTTTCGTGACGCGCCGATAAAAAATGACGAATTAATGAATCTGTCAACCAGAGGAAAAGAGTTTCATGCAATGGAACAGTTGAACCGCGATCCGATGAAATTATTTTTTGACAACCTGGAATATCTAAAGGGATTTGAGTATGTGGCGCTTGTCTGCCACCCGGGCTTTGTTGATGCTGATCTGTTAAAATTATCGTCCTGCAGCTTGGAGAGAATGAGAGATCTTGAATTCTACCTTTCAACAGAAATGAAGGACTTTATTTTAGAAAACGGGATTGAGTTAATTTCATTTTCTGATTTGACTGCATAGAGCTTAAAGGAACCTGTATTCCATTTATACCGGGTGGGGTGGTTGCATATCCTCAATGATTGTAAAAAAAATGAGAGGAGGAATCAGGAAAGGGGTGTCTTTCCTGCAAAATTCAATGAATCAAAACTATCATAAGTTAGCTGTTACTTTACTGGAAAAGGTAGGCGGCAAGGATAATGTTATTAATGTATATCATTGTGTTACCCGTTTGCGCTTTCAATTAAAGGATTCAAGTATTCCAAATACGGAAGAAATTGAAAAGATCCAGGGTGTTTTAGGGGTTGTCACGTCAGGGGGACAATATCAAATCATTATCGGGCAGGCTGTTCCTGAGCTTTATAAAAAGGTGGTAGAAATCGGGGGATTTGGAACTCAGGAGGAAATTGCCGAGAATCTGGACGGGGGATTTGAAACTCAGGAGGAAATTGCCGAGAATCTGGACGCTCCAAAAGAAAAAAAAGGGATAAAACAGTTTTTTGCCCAGTTATTTGAATTTATGTCCGCTGTCATGTCACCGATGATTCCGGCGTATTGTGCCGCAGGTTTATTTAAAACGGTTGCCGTAGTATGCGGTCCGGATGTGTTAGCGATATGGGAAACGACAAGTGATTTGTATATAACGTTTAACTTTGCGTATAATGCATGTTTTTATTTCCTACCGATTTATTTGGGCTACACCGCCGCGAAAAAACTCGGGCTTAACGTTATTTTAGGAATGTATCTTGGCGGAATGATGCTTGTTCCGGAATTTGTTGAAATTGCAACTACAAGCGAAGCGTTTACAATACTGGGAATACCATGTAAGCTCGGAACCTATGGAACGACAATTTTTCCGATCCTGTTAAGTGTTTTTGCCTTAAAATATGTAGATATGCTGATCAGTAAGGTTATTCCGCAGATGTTGTCTACATCAATTAAGCCGTTTATTGAAATGTTTATCATGTTACCGCTGGAATTATGTTTATTCTGCCCGTTGGGAACTTTAATCGGTGAGGGGATTGCCCAGGTTATTTTAATGCTTGACAGCGCCCCGTTATTGGTGGGAATCATAGGCGGCTTGTGGCCATTCCTGATCTTGACCGGTATGCATATGCCGATCTTATATGCGGTTATCCTTCCTAATTTATATTCCTTAGGTTATGACACGACTGTTCTTCCGGCGACGCTTACAAATCAGGCGTTGTTGGGGTTGGAGCTGGCTGCTTTACTGAAAATCAAAAATAAAAAAGAACGAATGAATGTATTCCAGTTATTTATCACCCACAATGTGGGAGGTGTCAGTGAGCCGGTGCTTTACGGAATCGGTATGAAATATAAAAAGACATTAATCGCATTGGCGGTCGGAGGAATTTGCGGCGGGTTATTTGCGGCTTTTACCGATGTAGTTTACTATCTGGGACCCAGCTTTCCCCTTATAGGAAACGCGCTTTCCTTCTTCCAGGGCGGGACTAAGAATTTTATCCTGTTCTTTATCAGCGCTCTTATTGCGTGTGTAGTAACGTTTTTGCTTACTTATTTTTATGGCTTTGATAAAAATGATCCTATGTTAAAAAAGGAGGAGGGATAATGAAAAAATTTTCAATTCTGATTGCCGGGGGAGGAAGTACGTTTACTCCGGAAATTCTGCTCTTATTGTTAGAAAAAAGAGAGCAGTTTCCCATCAGAAAAATAAAGTTCTATGACAACGATGAGGAGAGGCAGAAAATAATTGGCGAAGCATGTGGCGTGCTTATTGAGCATAAGGCTCCTGAAATTGAATTTTCATATACAACTGATCCGGAAACCGCATTTACTGATGTCGATTTTGTAATGGCACATATCCGCGTTGGTAAGTATGAGATGCGCGGAAAGGATGAAAAAATACCGCTGAAATATGGTGTGGTAGGGCAAGAAACCTGCGGACCGGGAGGTCTGGCATATGGAATGCGTTCCATCGGACCTGTAATCGAGTTAATCGATTATATGGAAACGTACTCTCCGCATGCGTGGATGCTGAATTATTCGAATCCCGCGGCAATCGTTGCGGAAGCAACAAACCGGCTCAGGCCGGACGCAAGAATCATCAATATCTGTGATATGCCCGTTGGAATAGAGGCAAGAATGGCTGTCATCTGCGGGCTGAAATCCCGAAAGGAGATGATTACCAGGTATTTTGGGCTGAATCACTTTGGCTGGTGGAGTGACATAAGGGATAAAAACGGAAAGGATTTAATGCCGGTAATTAAGGCCTACGTGAAAGAGAACGGGTTTAACACTTCCCAAATAGATGGGCATACAGATGATAAAAGCTGGACGGATACTTATAATAAGGCGAAAGACGTCTATGCGGTTGACCCGAATTTCATTCCAAATACGTATTTAAAGTATTATTTATACCCGGACTATGTGGTGAAGCACTCAGATTTAAATTATACAAGAACAGATGAAGTAAGGGAGGGGAGAGAAAAACGGGTGTTTGAAGAGGCTCGAAGGCTTATTCAGACAAAGAATGTGGAAAATTGCGGCTTCGAAGTGGGAAATCATGCGGAGTATATTGTTGATCTGGCAAGAGCGCTGGCATATAACACACAGGAAAGAATGTTGCTAATCGTGCCCAATCATGGCGCGATTGAAAATTTTTCCTATGACGCAATGATTGAGATTCCCTGTATTGTAGGGAAGAATGGATATGAACCATTAAAGGTCGGGAAAATACCGGTATTCGAAAAAGGGCTTATGGAGCAGCAGGTAGCGGCGGAAAAGCTGGTTGTTGACGCCTGGGTTGAGAAAAGCTATCAAAAAATGTGGCAGGCGATTACCATGTCTAAAACAGTTCCAAGCGCGGCGGTTGCTAAGTTAATACTGGACGATTTGATAGAAGCAAATGTAAAGTACTGGCCGGAGCTTAGATGAACGTGCAGCTCCTGTGCGCCGGAGATTCCTTTTTATTTTCATGTTCCGGCAAAGCAATAGCATAAACGGGAAGAAGCATAAAAAAGTTGCATAAAATGTCTTGCCTGTATAAGCAGGGTTGTTTCACGAAGAATAATTGAATAGCCAAAAATGTTTGAATTTATCGCTTCATGAAACAACCCTGACAGCGGGAGACAGAGTGTTGACAAAATATAAAAAAGTGCTACAATCCTGTCTTTGACAGTTGAAAAACAAAAAAATCGCTGTATCCCTTCAGTTCCAATCCGGTCAGGTGTTGGTAATTTCTCTCATGAAATATGACTTCTATAAACCGAATGGAATTATCCTGTCTTTCTCTGAAAATGATAAGCAACTTCTTATGCAAAAGGTTTTGTTGATATTGCTTCGCACAATTCAGAACTCTTTTACGTGCGTCTTCTTTTGTAAACTTCATAAATAGTTCGGAAATCCTCCATAAAGAATAACGGTTAGACTACATATACATAGATTTTCCTGAAAGATCATAAATAATAGATATGGAAAGAGAGAGTAATAGCACCATTGTACTATATACTCCCTCTTTGTGGCTAATTTTAATGTTGTCTGCCAACGACCGGTAAAATACCGGTAAAAATATCGGATTTTAGTGTTGTCCGCCAACGGTCAATCACAGGATTGACAAGCATATCAGATTTTAGTGTTAGCCCACTGGAAAAGCACGCTTTTCCTACTACTATTATTATAGGCAGAGCAGATTTTTATGTCAATAGAAATCATAAATCATTCCCAGATATTCTCCAAATGCGGTGCCTCAAAATATGTATTCGGTCTGACGCAAACATTTCTTTGATAGAACGATATATCGACAGGGTGTTGACAAAATATAAAAAAGTGCTATAATTTATTTCAACAATAAAAGGGAGTAGCCAGCACCGAGAGGTGGTTTGAAACCGTCACCCCGACAAGCAGCCAGATGATAATCGATTTGCTGCAGATGTCCGTATTAAATGAAACGCGCGAGACTTTTATTGCAGCTGTCAGGCTGTAATAGAGGCCTCGTTTTTTTGTTTCGTTGGAAAGGGTGTCCATAGGAAACAAAACCCTCCGGGGGAAAAGCACTTTTCCGGAAAAGTCGCCTGGCAGCGACCGAAGCTATTTACTTTACGAGTCCACCAGACCGGTGGAGAAAAGGAGAATGAGTATGTTTACAGGAATTAGTTTAGGAGCTGTTGTTGCCATAATCGCAGTGATCGCGCTGCTTGGAATTATCGCTTCCGGGTATGTGAAAGCACCTCCGGACACGGCGTATATTATTTCCGGCCTGCGCAAAAAAATCATTATCGGGAAATCGAGTATCAAGATCCCGTTTCTGGAACGTCTTGACAAGCTGAGTTTAAAGCTGATTCCGATCGATGTGAAGACAGAAGCAGCGGTGCCGACGGCGGATTACATCAACATTCAGGTGGACGCAGCAGTTAACGTCAAGGTTTCCAGCGAGCCCGAAAAATTAAAGCAGGCAGCAGAAAACTTCCTGAATCAGAACACCCAGTACATTGCGCAGGTAGCGAGAGAGGTTCTGGAAGGCAACATGCGTGAGATCGTAGGCCGCATGCGTCTGGAGGAAATGGTCAGCGACCGTCAGAAATTCGCGGACCTGGTAAAGGAAAATGCCGAGCCTGACCTGGCTGCCATGGGTCTGGACGTTGTCAGCTTCAATGTGCAGAACTTTACGGATTCCAATGGTGTCATTGATGACCTTGGTATCGACAACATTTCCCAGATCAAGAAAAAGGCAGCGATTGCAAAGGCTGAGGCAGAAAAAGAAATTGCGGTAGCAAAGGCGGAAGCGGATCGTCAGTCCAACGACGCGCGGATCAATTCCGAAAGAGAGATCGCTATCAAGAACAACGAGCTGGATATGCAGAAGGCAGAGCTTCAGAAAAACGCGGACAGCAAGCGGGCGGAAGCGGATGCGGCATATGAGATCCAGAAAGAGGAACAGAGAAAGACCATCGAAGTAACTGCGGCAAATGCCAACATCGCAAAAGAGGAACGTCTGGTGCTCTTAAAACAGCGTGAAGCAGAGACGATGGAAAAATCGCTGGATGCACAGGTTAAGAAAAAAGCGGAAGCGGAGAAATTCGAACGTCAGCAGAAAGCGGAAGCAGAGCTGTTTGAACGCCAGAAAGAAGCGGAAGCAAAGAAATTTGAAACGGAAAAGGCTGCAGAGGCGCAGCGTGCGAAGGCGGAAGCAGATCTGTTCTCTAAAGAACAGGAAGCCAAAGGTATCCGCATGGTCGGCGAAGCCGAAGCAGAAGCGATTCGCGCCAAAGGTGTTGCGGAGGCGGAAGCGATGGAAAAACGTGCGCAGGCTTATCAGAAATACAACAACGCGGCAATGGCGGAAATGCTGATCAAGGTGCTGCCCGATATCGCAGGCAAGATCGCAGAGCCTCTGACCCAGATCGACAAGATCACGATCATCGGCGGTTCGGACGGATCAAACGGCGTGGACCAGGTAGCAGGAAACGTACCGGCAGTGATGACAAAGCTGTTTGAAACCATGAAAGAAACCGTGGGCATCGACCTTGCGGAAGTTGTAAAAGCAGGAACCTATGATGCAAAAGTGAACCGCAATATCACGATCAACGCAGACGGAGCAAAGCAGGCAGCGGAGGTGTTGAAGCAGGAAACTGCTGCAGAAGCATCGGCGGAAATCGCAGAGTAAACAGCTTGGATTGTATTGAAAAAATGTTTTAAACGCATATAATAGAGATATGATAATTGGTGCGGCATACTATAAGGGGAGGTGTTAAATATAGCAACTTCGAGTATTAAAAAGAACTTTTTGGTTTCTGGAGAAAAACAGGCAGAATTGTTTGCGGATGCGATTGAAAGTTCCTATATGGAATCTCTCTGCAGAAAGACGGAAAATGAGTTGAGAATTACCCATCTGCGCGGAGCAGAAGACATCAGAAAGTTTATGGCGAAGAGAAAAGAGGTAAATGCTTAACGAGGTTACAGTGTTAAACATTCGTGAGTATTTGGCTGCAACAGAAAATGGAAGATTTGGAGAGGAGGAATTGAAAGAACTTCTCTCCGAATTTTCCTGCAGTAAAAACGCCGATGTTGAACGATTTTTAAAGGAACAGGCGATAGAATTTACAAAGAAGAATCAGTCAGTAACGTATTTGGTATTCCACAGTCAGGATGCTTCGCTGGTAGGCTACTTTACGCTGGCGATTAAACCGATTTGCGTCAGTGCGGAGAAGTTCAGTAACACGACGAAACGTAAAATAGCCAGAGTCAGTGAGCAACGGGAAAATGAACTTACATATACACTTTCTGCGTATCTGATTGCTCAGCTGGGAAAAAATTTTAGAAATGGGGCAAATCGGAAAATTACAGGAAAGCAGTTGCTTCAGGCAGCTGTTGATACCATTCTGAAATTACAGTATATGACCGGAGGCATGGTATTTTTTCTGGAGGCAGAAAATGAAGAGCATCTGATGCAGTTTTATGAAGTGGAAAATGGATTTAAAAGATTTGCAGTAAAAGAAACGAATCATAGAGCGAAGAAATCGCAAAAACTGATTCAGTTGCTAAAAGTTCTGTAACAGAAAATCCCGGCAAAGCCCCTAAAAAAGGCTCTGCCGGGATTTTTTTACGGAAGCGCTTACGCGTTCTTACCCTGCCCCTGGGGTGCATTGCGCAGGGTATCCTTCTGCATCCATTTTCCACGCTTATAATAGAGGATAAACAAGATCGATGTAATAGTCCAGGTCAGTGGATAGGAAAATGTCACTGTTGCGACCTCGTGTCTGAGGGGAACGGCAATCGTGATCCAGAGGATTCTCAGGACACAGACCCCAAAGCAGGTCAGCAGCATCGGGAAAAAGGAATCTCCGCAGCCGCGGCAGGTACCGGAAAGGATTTCGATGCAGATGTAAGTAATGTAGGCGGGAGAAACGACACGCATCATGCCGATGCAGATGTTGATGACATTGGTATCGCGTGTGAATAAAAGCAGGATCGTTCCGCCGAAATTCAAAACGATAAAGCTGAGGAAAAGGCTGGTCACGGCAGCAAGACCGAGACAGATGCGGACACTTTTTTTGATACGGTCGTATTTTCCGGCGCCGAAATTCTGCCCGGCGAAGGTCGTGATGGAAACGCCGTAAGCACCCATAATCATCCAGAAAATACTGTCCACTTTTCCATAAGCGGTCCAGGCTGCGATTGTATCGGTTCCGAAGGAGTTGATGGAAGACTGGATCAACAGGTTGGAAATCGAATACATTGCGGACTGCAGACCGGCAGGCAGACCGATTTTGATGATGTCAAATAAAAGATCGCGGTGAAACCGGATTTTGGAAACGATCAGGCGATAGGAATCCTGTGTGCGCAGCAGGGCGATCAGTGTCAGGATCGCGGAGAAAAACTGGGACGCAATCGTCGCAATCGCAGCTCCGGTAACGCCCATGCCGAGCACGGCGACAAATAAAAGGTCGAGCACAATGTTGACCAGACAGGAAGCGATCAGAAAATAGAGCGGTCGTTTGGAATCGCCGACAGCGCGCAGGATACCGGAGCCCATGTTGTAGATCATGGACGGAATCGTGCCGAGATAATAAATTTTCATATAGGTCAGGGAAAGGGAAAGGATGTCGTCCGGCGTTCCCATCGCGGTCAGGGCAAAGCGTGCGGAAACAAGACCGAGCAGCATAATTACAATGCCGCCTGCAATTGCCAGTGCAATAGCGGTATGAACGGAATCACTGACCCTGCGCCGGTTGTCCGCGCCGTAATACTGGGAAATGATAACAGTTGCACCGGAAGAAAGCCCGACGAAAAAGCCGACGAGCAGGTTGATAATCGTGGAAGCAGAGCCGCCGACGGAGGCAAGCGCTTCCTTGCCGACAAAGTTGCCGACGATGATCGCATCCGCAGTGTTATAGAGCTGCTGAAAAAATGTTCCAAATAAAATAGGGAAAAAGAAAATCAGAAGCTGCTTCCAGATGACTCCTTCAGTGATCTGATTTGTTGTGTTTTGTGCTGCCTGCTTACTCATAAAGTAAAATAACCCTCCGTTTTTAAATACTACACAAGGTCAGTATAGACTTGTCTGCAAAGAAACACAAGACACTATGTAAAACATCGAAAAAATGCTATACTTAGTGTACAGTTCACGAAGGGAGCGCCGCTTTATGAGCAAAAATAGAAATCGAACCAGACGGATTTACGGAATCATTCTGATATCGTTTGTTATAATATGGATAGGAAGCGTTTCTCTTCAGATGCTGAGCAATCGGCATAATGCCTGGATCGCCAGCGAGATGATTCTGCAGCAGCTGGAGGATGTGATCGAAGAAAATAAAGAAAGCTATCAGACGCTTCTGGAAACCCTGAAGGAAGAGTATACGCTGCGGGCAGAGACAGTGGCAAATCTCCTTGAAATGGAAGGAAGACTATATCAGACCACAGAGGAGTACCGCAAGATCGCAAAACAGCTGCGTGTGGACGAAATTCACATTATCAATACGGGCGGCTGTATCGTTGCAGGAACAAATCCGGAGTATTTTGGCTACAGCTTTTCTTCCGGCGAACAAATGGGATATTTTAAGCCCATGCTGACAGATAAAACGCTTTCCATGTGTCAGGATATGGTGCCGAATACTGCAGAAGGCAAAATGATGATGTATGCCATCGTCTGGAATTCTTCCGGCACGGCCATGATCCAGATTGGCATTACCCCCAGCCGACTGCTTGCAAAAATGAACAGTGCCAGCGTGGAAAATCTGGTTCGGCAGATGCCGATTACCTCCGGAATGAATATTTTTCTGCTAAATGCCACCACAGGAAAAATGCTTGCAACCACGCGGCAGGATGTATTGCTCTATGAGCTGCAGGATTCCGACCGGCTGGAAGAAGGAAACCTGCAGGAAGGAAAGCGGTATCGGACCAGTGTGAAAATCAGTGACAGACAGCAGTATCTGGTCTATGAAAAATATGGGGAATATAATCTTGCAGTTTCCTACGACATTTTAGAGGCGAACCAAAATCTGATCTATGTTGCAGCAACCATGTTTCTGGTATTGGTGCTTTCTTTTTTGATCATTTTTTATATTACGGAGCGCTCGATCGCTGCGATTGATAAAAATGAAGAGGAGTTAAAGCAGGCGAAGGAGGCGGCAGAGCGTGCAAATGCAGCAAAAACCGGATTTTTGTCCCGAATGTCACATGATATCCGGACACCGTTAAACGGCATTATCGGAATGATCGAAATCAGCGACCGCCACAGGGAGGACAGAGCGCTGGTGGATGCAAACCGTGCGAAGGAAAAGGTTGCGGCAAAGCATCTGCTGGAGCTGATTAACGATGTACTGGAATTTAACAAGCTGGATGAAGAAAACCTTCAGCTTACGAAAGAGCCGTTTTGCTTAAAAGAGCTCTGGCAGGAAATTATCACGATCGTGGAACCAAGGGCAGCAGATAAGGGAGTTCTTTTAAAATATGAAGAACAGACAGAAGGTACAGCAGTCGGCTGTGTGCTTGGAAGCTCTCTGCATGTCAGACAGATCTTTATCAATATTTTGGGAAATGCGATCAAATATACGGATGCCGGAGGATATGTCCTGTGTCAGGTGACTATAAAGGCTATCGGGGAAAACCTGATATTCTGTCAGACAGTGATTTCGGATAACGGGATCGGCATGAGCACAGCATTTCTTCCCCATCTGTTTGAACCCTTTTCCCGGGAAAATACCGATAAAAAAAGTGTAACCCAGGGAACCGGACTGGGAATGTCCATCGTCAAGCATCTGATCGACAAGATGGACGGAACCGTTACGGTGGAGAGCAAAAAAGGAGTTGGAACCATATTTACGGTCACGCTCCTGTTTGAAGGGCTCAAGGAACAGGAATGTAAGAAAATCGAAGAAGAGGATCAGAACGTGGATCTTTCCGGAATGCGTGTGCTTCTTGCAGAGGACAATGAGCTGAATATGGAGATTGCGGAAACCTTTCTGACAGATGCAGGTGTACAGATCACAAAGGCATACAATGGAAAAGAAGAGGTGGAGCGCTATCTGGAGCAGCCGGCAGGTACCTTTGATGCGATCCTGACCGATCTGATGATGCCGATCATGGACGGCTGCGAGGCGGCACGGGCGATCCGCAGCAGCGGCCGTTCAGATGCCGAAAGTATCCCAATCATTGCTTTGACGGCCAACGCCTTTTGGGAGGATGCAGAACGGGTGAAGCGGGAAGGAATGAATGAGCATCTGCCCAAACCGCTGGACGTTGGGAAAATGCTTTCCGTATTGGCAAAATACAGGAAATAGGGGCTGTGACGGAAGCATTTTTGGAAAGCTTTCCGGCTTGTCAAATACCCGGTTCTGACATACAATACTGATATGCGGCAGGAAATGGGGCCTTTTCGAACATGGAAAAGGAGATAGTGTGAAAAATAAGCGTGATCGCTTATTTTTCACACAGCTCTTTGTGCCGCAGGCGTCACAAAGTAGCCAGGATCGCAGCGCAGAACTGGAAGTTCTGCTCGCGGTTCCTTCGGCGCAAAGCGCCTGCGGAATGGAGGATAAAATGCCGATATTTCAAACAGTTGCTGCGGCATGCCGCGCCGCAGGAGAAAAATTGAGATCCTGGAAACAGAAAAAAAGAACAGACCGGCTTTGGAGAATGGTTTTATGGGGAATTCTGTGGGCAATGCTATGTCCGACGCTAGGGGCCTGTGGGGCACAGCGGGAAGAGCTCTTTTTGTCGGAAAAGGAAAGCATAGCCTATGGGGATGGAAACCGCAAAGTAGAATCAAAGGACGGAGACACGGACCAAAATCGCGAGGCTGAGTCAAATGCCGGGAATACAGACCAAAACCGCGAGGCTGAGTCAAATGCCGGGGACACGGATCAAAACCGCAAGGCTGAACCAAGTGCCGGAAGCACAGACCGGACAGAGCTCTCCGATGCTTCCTCAGAGGAAGCAAAAACCCTTGTGGTGCACATCTGCGGAGCAGTATCCGCTCCGGGGGTCTATGAGCTTCCGGCAGGCAGCAGGATTATAGACGCCGTGGAGGCCGGAGGCGGTTTTTTGCCGGAAGCGGATGAAGCATGCTGCAACCTGGCGGAAGAAATCGTGGACGGTTGTCAGATTTATATCATGACAAAATCGGAAAGCTGCGCCGACGGACAGACAGAAAAGAAAGCCGGAATCCAGACTTCGCCGTACGGCGATATGCAAACGACAGACAGAAATGTGCGAAGCAACAGCACTACAGCTTTGGATAACGGTCTGGTCAACCTCAACACAGCGGACGTTGCTGCACTCATGACGCTGCCTGGAATCGGGGAAAGCCGGGCAAAGGCGATCATAAGCTATCGGGAGCAGCATGGAGCGTTTGCGCAGATTGAGGATATCATGAAAATCAGCGGAATCAAGCAGGCTGCATTTTCAAAAATCAAAGACAAAATTACAGTTTAATCATAGACAGAAAGAATCCGGACAAATAGCGAGAAACGGATTGTCCGGTCGGGAAAAAGGGAGAAGATTGAAAAATAAAATTTTTCAATCTCGAGATTTGTGTCTGCGTGCACTTGACACAAACTCGGCATGCGCAAAAAGCGTGCGCAGAAATGAGAGGAAAACATGGCAAAGAAAGTTTTGGTTGTGGACGATGAAAAGCTGATTGTAAAAGGAATCCGGTTCAGTCTGGAGCAGGACGGAATGGAAGTGACCTGCGCATATGACGGAGAAGAGGCGCTGCTGTGTGCGAAAGAGCAGAAATTTGATATGATTCTGCTCGACATTATGTTGCCAAAACTGAGTGGAACCGAAGTATGCCAGCAGATTCGGGAGTTTTCGGATGTTCCGATTGTAATGCTCACAGCCAAAAACGACGACATGGACAAAATCATGGGACTGGAATACGGCGCAGATGACTATATCACTAAGCCCTTTAACATCCTTGAGGTAAAGGCGCGCATCAAGGCGATCATGCGCCGTACCTCTGCGAGAGGACAGATCGCAAAGCCGGAAAGCATTCTGGAAAGCGGAGATATGCGCGTGGACTGCGAAAGCCGCCGCGTCAGCATTTCCGGCAGAGAGGTCAATCTCACTGCAAAAGAATTCGACCTGCTGGAGCTTCTGATCCGCAATCCGAGTAAAGTCTACAGCCGTGAAAAACTGCTGAACCTCGTCTGGGGCGCAGACTATCCCGGGGATGTCCGCACCGTAGATGTCCACATCCGCCGCCTCCGCGAAAAAATTGAAACCAACCCCAGCGAACCCCGCTACGTCCACACCAAATGGGGAGTGGGATATTATTTCCGCGTTTAGGTGGAGGAACCCATGAACACAAGCAGCAAAACCCCCGGATTATTCCGGCGGCTCACTTATAAAATTCCGATCTTCCGCAGCCTGAAGGCCTACATTTTCCTCCTGATGCTGATCATCGGAATCGTGCCCAGCGATATCATGCGGCTGGGCATTCTGAATAATTACGAAGAACGTGCGGTCAATCTGCGCGGCTCGGACGTCGCGTCCCAGTACCGGATTATCGCAAACCACCTGGTCAATTACAACTACCTGCAAAATCCAACCTCCGATGTCGTCAATGCCGAGCTGGAGCAGATGTCCAACCTGTATGACGGCCGTGTGCTGATTATCAACAGCAATTTCCGCATTGTGAAAGACACCTACGCCATGAGCGAGGGGAAAACGATGATTTCCGAGGAGGTGATCAAGTGCTTCCGCGGGGAAAGTACGACCCGCTACGACAAGACGAACGGCTATATCGAGATGACGGTTCCGATTACGGAGACGGTAGACGGGGAAAAAGGGCAGACGAGCATCGTACGCGGCGTGATTCTGGCCAGTGCATCGACAGACAGCATTGCGACGACGCTGGACATCCTTAGCCGGAAAGCCCTGATTCTGGAAATCGTGATGGGAATTATCATTATCGGCATCGTCTTTTTCTTCTCGCACATCCTGATTATGCCCTTTAAGCGCGTAACCCAGGCGATCAGTGAGGTCAAGGACGGTTTCACGGACGAGCCGATTTCCGTACCGGATTATCTGGAAACCGAGCATATCGTGGATGCCTTCAACCAGCTGCTGGGCAGAATGAAGGTCATCAACGATTCCAGGCAGGAATTCGTATCGAATGTCTCTCACGAGCTGAAGACGCCCATGACCTCGATCAAGGTGCTGGCGGATTCCCTGAATCAGCAGCCGGACGTGCCGGTGGAGCTGTATCAGGAGTTTATGCAGGACATTACGGAGGAAATCGAGCGGGAAAATAAAATCATCAACGACCTGCTTTCTCTTGTAAAAATGGACAAAACCGAAGGCTCAATGGACATTTCCGCAGTGGATATCAACGAGCTGTTGGAAACGACGCTAAAGCGCCTGCGTCCCATCGCCCGCAAACGGGACATCGAGGTGGTTCTGGAAAGCCTGCGCCCGGTTACGGCAGAGGTGGACGAGGTCAAAATATCTCAGATTTTCACGAACCTTGTGGAAAATGCGATTAAATACAATAAAGAACACGGCTGGGTCAAGGTGCTTCTGGACGCGGATCATCAGTTTTTCACGGTAGAGGTTTCCGACTCCGGCATCGGTATCCCGGAGGAGGATTACGAGCATATTTATGAACGTTTTTACAGAGTAGATAAATCGCATTCCCGTGAAATCGGCGGCACCGGCCTTGGACTTGCGATTACCAGAAATGCGATCCTGCTGCACCGCGGTTCGATCAAAGTGAGCAGCGTGGAAGGACAGGGCACGACCTTTACGGTGAAAATCCCCTTGTCCTACATCAAGTGATTTCAGAAAATTTGGAGAAAACTATGTCAGGAATCAAAAAAATGCGGGCGGCTGTGCTGCTTTTGGGCTGCCTGCTGTTGACCGGAATATTTGCCGGGTGCGGGAAGAAAGAAGAGACGCCTGCAAATACGGTCAGCGTTTATTATATTAATAAAGAAGAAACGAAAATCACGGCAGTGGAAAAAGAGCCGGAGGGCGACACGCTTTCCAAGCAGGCGGAATGGGGTATTTCCCAGCTGAAGGAAAATCCGGTAGAGCTGTCTTTGCGTTCGCCGATCAGCGGTTTTACGATCAACAGCTGGAATGTCAAAGACGATCAGCTGGTGCTGGACATGAGTGTGGAATATAAAAAGCTGTCTCCGTCCTCAGAAGTGCTGGTTCGGGCTGCAATTGTGCGCACGATGACGCAGCTGGAGGGAATTTCCTATGTTTCGGTGACGGTCGGTGGAGAAGCACTGACGGATAGCCTCGGCAATGTGGTCGGCCCTATGACGGCGGATCTGTTTATCGACAACGCCGGAAATGAAATCAATGCATACGAAAAAACGCGCCTGCTTCTTTACTTTACCAATGAAAGCGGCGAGCGCCTGATCGGCGTCCAGACAAAACCGGTTGTATACAGCAGCAACATTTCCATGGAAAAGCTGGTGGTAGAGCGGCTGATTGCCGGACCGGATGCAGAAAACGAAGAGCTTTATCCGGTCATCAACCCTGCGACAAAGGTGCTGGGCGTGACGGTAAAGGATGGAACGTGTTATGTAAACCTGGATAACGGTTTCCTGACACAGACCTACAATGTTTCCGCAGAGGTTCAGATCTATTCCATTGTTAACTCTCTGGTAGAATTGTCGAACATCAACAAGGTGCAGATTGCGGTAAACGGAAATACGGATATGATTTTCCGGGAAAAAATTTCACTGTCTAACGTGTTTGACCGGAACCTTGATCTGGTTTACGAAACGGAGGAATTACAATCATAAAAAATTGCAGAAGACCGCTGTGCGCGGCAATCCTGATTTTCCTGACCCTCTATCTGGCAGCGCGTCTGCTGCCGGAGTGGGTGGGAATGGACGCTGGCACAGACACGTCAGAGAAAGCGCCCATTGGCGGACGCACCTCGCTTACACAGCTTGACACCTGGCTGGAAGTCATGGATGGCGAAACCCTGTGCCTGACGGGCAAAGTCACAGACTGCTGGCAGCCTGTAGATGGAACCCAGGAAAACGCCAGCTTTTATTTAAAAGACCTTTCTATCGAGGCAGATGCCTCATCTTTTGTTTTTTCAGGGGATTCGGCGGAAACGACCAATAACCTGTCACAGATATCCGGTTCGGCAGATGCGGATCAGATGTCAGTTCTCATTTCTTCTCAGAAAACAACCTCACAAATCAATGAAATGCAGGAAATATTCGGGAAAAACGCGAGTACATTGTGCTATTTGCAGGAAGACGAAGCACTTCCAAAGGCAGGCAGCTATGTTCGGGTTTTGGGTGAAGTGTCGCCATTTTTGCAGGCAACGAATCCTGGAGAATTCGACACAGCAGCCTATTATCGGAGAAAAGACTGCCTGTTTGCGCTGAGAAAAACAAAAATTGCCGCTCAGACAAAAAACTATGGACGGCTGGAAGAATTTCTTTCACAGCTGCGCTATGAATCGGAGGTATTGTTCTGGAAGCTGTTGGGGGAAAAGAACGGTGCGACCGCATCCGCCATGGTGCTTGGACAAAAGAAAGGAATGGACAGCGAAGTAAAAGCGTTATACCAGGGCGCAGGAATCAGCCATCTGCTGGCAATTTCCGGACTGCACCTGTCCCTGATCGGCGCAGGACTGTTCGGACTTTTGAAAAAAGTACGGCTTCCGGTTGCTTTGAGCGCCGGAATTTCCACATGGATTCTGATTGTATACGTGCAGCTGACCGGAATGGGCATTTCTACCCGGCGCGCCCTTGTCATGTTTTTACTGTTTTTGGCGGCGGGACTGCTAAAGCGCACGCCCGATCTGCCAACCTCCCTTGCGGTTGCGGCGTTGCTTCTGCTTGTGCCCAAGCCACAGCGGATTCTGGATGCAGGCTTCCAGCTTTCGTTTTCGGCAGTGATCGGGATTGCGGTGATGATTCCGGTTTTGCAGGATGGTTGGGAGGAAGCAGCACCCTCGCTGCGAGTCGCCGATGGAGTTGCCGGATGGAATATTGCCCGGGCTGCCATCGTCCGGGCCTGCCGTCTCCTCCGCAAAAATATCCTTGCCGGTCTGGGCATTACCATGACGATGCTGCCGTTTCTGCTGATTCATTTTTATGAATGGAGTCCGTGGTCGGTACTGCTGAATCTGGCAGTCATTCCGCTGATGGGAATCTTGCTGCCGTGCCTGATCGGACTGCAGCTGGTCGCCCGTCTGACTGCGCTTGCCCACTGCCTGGAGCTTCCCCAGCACCTTCTTTGCGCCGCCATCGAAGCGATTTTTTCCTGCTATGAGCAGCTGTGCCGGTTTACAACGGCGCTTCCGGGCAGTATCCTGCACACCGGATATCCGACCTGGCAGGCACTAACCGCGTATACAATCGGACTGATTGCTTTGGCTGTGTCAGGCAAAAAACTCCGTCCGCACCTCCGGCTTGCAGCCGCTGTGTGTCTGATGGGGATTTTCCTGATCCGCCTGCCGGGCGAACTGAACGTCACGATGCTGGACGTCGGGCAGGGAGAGTGTGTTGGCATCGAAACCCGGGAGCATCATGTATATCTGGTGGATGCCGGAAGTACGTCGAAGAAAAAGACCGGACAGTACCAGATTATTCCATGGCTGAAATATATCGGGACGCGGAGCGTGGAAGGAATTTTCATCACGCACTGGGACGAAGACCACATCAGCGCGGTAGGGGAGCTGTTGGAGTGGTCGAAAAGCAGCCGGGTCAAAATCCGGCGCATTTTTCTGCCGGATGTGGCGTTGAAGGATGAAGTGCTGGAAACGCTGCTGCAGCAGATCGAAGAGGCGAACGTCTCCGTGGAATATCTTTCTGCGGGAGAGCACATGACCGATGGCGCGCTGCAGATCTCCTGCCTGCACCCCTATGCGAAAAAAGTGCCGGAGGATCGCAACGATGCGTCGCTGGTGCTGCGCCTGTCACAGGGCGATTTTCAGATGCTGCTGACCGGAGATC
>ULRJ01024472.1_pt1 | contig 53224 bp, 75 predicted proteins | sample 1955321 | NCBI WGS metagenome assembly ULRJ01 (sample SAMEA4835679, study PRJEB28245) | human gut metagenome | biome: gut microbiome; material: fecal sample | place: Denmark | collected 2008 | reverse complement strand
GGATTGGAACACCGGGGATTGGAACACCGGGGATTGGAACAAATCGTCTTTTAATACTGGCTGTTTTAACACAAAAGAACAGAAGATCAGGCTATTCAATAAGCCGTCAAGCATGACATATCGTGAATGGATAGATTCAGATGCAAGATATTTACTGAATCAGATACCAAAGAATGTTGTTGAATGGGTACATAAAGAAAATATGACTGATACGGAAAAGGCAGCACATCCAACCTATGAAACAACAGGCGGGTACATCAAAGTGCTTGATGAATCTGAATGTGGTCAGTTGTGGTGGGATGCCCTGACTGACTATCAGAAGAATATCATCAAGGGAATACCAAACTTTAATGCTGATATTTTCTTCCAATGTACCGGAATTAGAATCAATTAATTTTAAGCTCCCTCCGGGGAGCTTTTGTATTGCTCAAGGCAAAAATAAAGAAAAGCTGCGAAAAAGCAACTGATGCTCTATGTAAAAGTAAATGACGAAGATTACCCTCATTCCATGAATGATTATAAGATCATCGTAAATACGGATAATATGCCAGAAGATGTCGAAGTATTTGTTATTGATCTGTAATTTTATTGGTGTGAATTTTGGAAAGTCCGATAGAAGTAACTGTTATATCGAACTTACCCCTAGGGACATCAACTGATATCACCAGGAACTATAGGACCTCAATTTGAGGTCCTGTTTTTATGTCAAAATTTATTATAAAACATAAGTAAATTTTATTATTAAACATTTATTTCTAAATTTTCTGTGCAGAAATTACCGAAATGAGCAGAATCTGTCATAATAACAATAGATAAAGAAAAAGGAGATCGAATATGAGTCATCCCGAAAAAATTATGACATTTAATGTTATGGCAGAAGCTGAACTGGCTTGCTTTACGGCCCAGGAATTTAAAACAGACAGATTTTCCTATCCCGTTCCCACTCCTGGAGCGTTAGAGGGAATGTTGAAACAGATTTTCTGGAAGCCGCCTATCGAGTACCGGATCAAAAAGATTGCCGTGTGCCGTAAACCTAAATATCGTAATATAAAGCGTAATGAAATAAAAGATAAGGCAAAGGCTACGAATTATACTACAGGAATTTCTGTCAAGGACAGCCGCACACAAAGAAATACAGGATATCTGGTAAATCCAAAATACATTATTCAGGTAGAAGTTTTCTTACTTCCGAACAGAGTAGAAAGAGATCTTGCATCAGGGGTAAACATCAAAAACAAATACCGGGAAATCATAAAACGTAGATTTATGGAACAGAGTGAGTTCCGTACCCCCTTCTTAGGATGTTCAGAATGTATCGCTGATGTAACCTGGATTGATAATTTTGAAAAGGCCATATGCGAAAATATGGACGAAGAAATGAAAACCTCTGGAGATATCGACTATGGGTTCATGAGATGCCGTATGAAATTCAGGAACGGCGGACACCCGGATAATAATAACTGGGATAATCCGGTATGGAATGAAACAGCGGATCCTACATTTTATCATGCTCTTATGAAAAATGGAATAATCACAGTGGAGGAGGCATAATGACGCAGAATAAGGGACTGGTCCTTGATTTGGTAGATTATTGTGAAAAATTAGAAAAGGCTGGAAAAATATTGCCTTGCGGCTATGAGAATAAAATTGCTCATTATTGTATTCATTTATCTATTGATGGATACATTACAAAGATCGAATCCTTGGCTTCCGAAGAAAAGCCGGGAATAGTGATCCAGACAACATTTGCTAATTCCACAAAAGGAAATATCCGAATCCCGGAAATTCGAGGAAAATATCTTTTTGGAATGGAATTTGACAAAGATAAGAAAACAATTGTTATTAAAAAGAATAAGAACGGCTTTCTCGAATTGCATGATAAGCTGATGGAAGAAACATTAAAAGCTCTTGGAGATGAAGATGATCCAAATAAGGTAGACTCGCCGGTAGTAAACGCTTATCGAAGATTTGTTGAAAAATGGAATCCGGAAAAATGGATGAACAATCCGGTTTTTGAGCCATTTCTTGAAACAAATACGGCGCAGAAGGTATTGTCTCTTAATTATATTATTTGTGTCGATGACCCGGAATGCAGTTTTTTGCATGAAGACCCTGCATTAAAAAAACGTTGGGATGAGGTTATCTTTAAACAAAGATTATTGGAAAAGTCGAATTATAATGGCATCAGCCAGCAGGATGGAAAAACATTGGTTCCGATTGCAAGTGTCCATAATCAGATAACCGGAATGTGGGGTGGAAGCGGAATCACATTTGCCTGCAATAATTTCGAGGCGGCAGTAAGTTATGGTCTGTTAGATGCAAATACATGCGGGACTTCCGTTTATGATATGGAAAAGTACACCCGCGCCTTGAACTATTTGGCAGCCAGTGGTTCAAAACATAATTTTAAAGAAGGTAACAGCGTATTTGTTTTCTGGTCCATGGACGGAAGCGAAAGAGCAGAAGAAATTTATTCTGGATTACTGGATCAATATAATATGGACGAAGCCATAGAAGAGAAGATCCGTAAGTTATTTGAATGTGTCCATTGCGGAATCCTGGATAGAGACAGATTGGATTTATTACTTGGAGAAGTTGCTAATAGCGATTTTCGAATCCTTGAACTGGATGTCGGAACCAAAGGAAGAATTATTGTAAAAAATTATAGCTATTCAACATTTTCGAATATTGTTGAAAACGTAGTTAAATTTCAGGAGTCTTTGCAGATTGGTTCTAAAAAAACAATCCGTTCATATAAGAACATACGAAATGTTTTATTCCCGGATATTGCAAACGCAAATAATGTCCTGAACAAAGAAGAGTATATGCTGAGAGAAATTCGTCGATCTGCTTTCTATGATGGATACGCATCGTTTAATATAGCTCAAAGAGCATTATTAAGACTATCCGTAGAAAGAAACTTTTTCAGCAGTAGGTTTTATATTCAGGTTGGAATATTAAAATCCTGGCTGATGAAAAATACAAAAAATGAATGTGAGGTATTAACTGAAATGTTAAATGAAGACAATACAAATGCGGGATACTTATGCGGACGCCTGTTGGCTGCCGTTGATTCTTTACAGTATGTGACGGCGGATCCAAAACCGAATAAGGGACTGATCACAACAAGGATTGCTTCCGTATCCATGTATCCGGCGGATGCATTTGTTCAGATATTGCATTATAAAGAATATTATCTGGCCAGAGCAAAAAATAAGGGAACTAAAATTTATTATGACAAGCTGATTAATAGCATCCTTGATAAATTCGATAATGGAATTCCAAAGAAATTAAATGACAGAGACAGAAGTTTCTTCTTTGTCGGACTGGCTCAGCAAAAGACGGCTTTATTTTCTGCTAAAAAAGTTTCTGACTCAGATACGGAAGAAACAGCTGACGATGCAGATACAGCGATTGCATAATTCGCAAATAGTCAATAACTTATTTAACATATTACATAACAAAAGGAGAATAATATTATGAAATTCAGAAACATTCCTATCGACGCAAATTGCACTTATGACTTTGTAGTACTTAATTCATGCACTTACAGTAATCCCAATGGCGATCCGGATTTTGATAATCAGCCCAGACGGAATCCAGAAACAGGATGTGGAGAGATTACAAATGACTGCTTGAAGAGAAAAATCAGAGATCGTATTATCCAGCTTGCGGAAATGGGAGAAATTGATACTGAAAAGAATAAGATTTTTATTCAGCCGGAGATCTATCTGAATGCAATTACGGACCAGGTTGCCGATATGTTCCCCGCAACGGATAAGAAAAGCAAAGTCGATTCCGTATCTGCTGTTAATTATATGTTGAATCATTTTTATGATGTCCGTATGTTTGGTGCAGTTTTAAGCACTGGTAAAATGAAGGATACAAATGCACATGTAACCGGAGCTGTTCAGATCAGCTATGGTGTCAGCGAGGATCCTATTTATATCCGTCAGACCAAGTGCGTAAGAAATGCACATACAACAGAGGCCCGCGGAGAAAATGCCGGAGGAGAATTTGCTACAAAGCCCGTTGTGGAATTTGGTTTGTATAAGGCATTTGGCAGATATATGGCCTGTCAGGGAAAAAAGAATAGTGTAACAGACGAAGATATTGCTTTACTCTTTGAAACCATTTGTTCCATGTATGACAATGATTTGTCTGCATGCAGAAACGGCATGTGTACAGAAAAGCTTATCGTATTCAAACACGGTAATGAAAGAGCTATCGGATCTCTTAAAAAGTATGCAGACCGAGTAAAAATCGAAAAAGTAAATGACGAAGATTATCCTCATTCTATGGATGATTATAAGATCAGCGTAAATATGGAAAATATGCCGAAAGATGTCGAGATATTTGCTATCGATCTGTAAAAGAATTAAGGTGCGGATCTGGAGTGAACGGGAAATTGCCGGGAGATTCGCACCTAAATTTTTAAAAATCAGGTGAAATGTTATAATGTTATGTACGTAGTGAAGATAGATTGTACAATATTTTGGGCTGGGTATGGGATTAGTCTATATATTGACGGCGCTCCCTATACGGGAGCGTGAATTGAAATGTAAACTGTGTGCGTCTACGACAATTAAAAGAACGGCGCTCCCTATATGGGAGCGTGAATTGTAATTCACTGATACTACCGGAATTAAACCCCAAAATAGCGGCGCTCCCTATGTGGGAGTGTGAATTGTAATATCTAAAATAATAAATTAGCAATTTTGCTATTAGGGCGCTCCCTATGCGGGAGCGTGAATTGTAATCGATAGCTTTAGTTCCGTTGCAATCTGGGCTATGGCGCTCCCTATACGGGAGCGTGAATTGCAATATCCACAAAGGCAAATCCCAATTTTTTGTATATCGGCGCTCCCTATATGGGAGCGTGAATTGAAATTCAACAAGCGCTATCTTAACCGCCTCACGGTCATCGGCGCTCCCTATATGGGAGCGTGAATTGCAATAGCAAGGGCCAACATCTCGTATGCTTGGTTTTGACTCTTCCTTGTAGAAGAGTGAATTGTAATCTATACATATAGTGTTACACATTTTTGGATTGTGACACGCCCTTCGCAGGAGCGTGAATTGTAATACTTCTTCACGTGATTTAAGTAATTGGTTAGAAGGACGCTCCCTACGTGGGAGTGTGAATTGTAATTCCAATACGTTGATCTGGTAATATACATCTATGATGACGCTCCCTACATGGGAGCGTGAATTGAAACAAACCTCAAAGTAGCACCTATTATAGCGCTTCTACGTTGGAACGTGAATTGTAATGGCTTCGTTATTCATCATAGTTTTCGACTTCAAGACACTCTATTGTTGGAATGCGAACTGTAATATCAGAAAAATTTCGTACTGAGCGAATCGATATAGCACTCCAAGTAAGGGGCGTAAATTATAATAGGAAAGAGGAAATTGGCTTAATACAGACTAAAAAACGTTTCGGTACGGGAACGTGAATTGTAATCGGCTTCGAAATTCAGATACACTCATATAAGCATATCGCTTCCTTTGTGGGAGCGTGAATTGCAATAGCAATGACCAACATCTCGTATGCTTGTTTTTGACTCTTCCTATGTAGAGGAGTGAATTGAAATTTCCTATATCCATCTTAAGAATGTTGTGGCACTTCCAAGGAATATGATGTTTGCATTTGGGCGTTCCTTATGCGGGAGTGTGAATTGTAATATATATAACATTATGTCATATTTTGATGGTGAAAGGCACTCCTTATGCAGAAGCGTGAATTGAAATTGAAAAGTGAAACTTCTTATGGAGGGTAGAACGCTTGGTATGAGAGCGTGAATTGTAATAAATCTTCATCAATTTGTTCTGAAAGTAAAGGCGCTCTTTTACAGGAGCGTGAATTGAAATAATAAAATCAATAAATATGCAAGGCAAACAAGTGCCGCTTCCAGTACGGAGCGTGAATTGTAATTGCAATGCAAGAAAAACATGTTAAGAAATATCAAAGAAAGAGAGATCCGGAATAGAAGCCGGATCTTTTTCCTGCCAATAGAGTCTCAGGATGTTGTAGACTCCCACACAATCGGCATTCCAGCTACGATCTCCGTCCTGGTACAGACCGCAATGGCGCCTGTTGGATTTTATGGCATACTACTTTGAGACCTCCGGCTGCAGCGGACTTACCTGGCTGGAATAATTTTCTTTCTGTTTAATAAATGCAGGAAAAATTAACCCTCGAATGGAATATTGTCATCAATGTCGGCGTTTTCGGGCACGCCGACAATATCAATAATATGTAAAATAGAAGAGTGAATTATTTCGCTCTTTTATTTTTGTAAAAATCCTCTATATTATTTTTCTTTCATAATAGCAGTGAATCTATTTGTCAATGGAAATTTGCATTTATTTTCTTTCATAATAATAAAAATGAAAATCGGAGGAATTTTTTATGGAAGAAAGAATAAAAAACAAACTGAGAATAAAATTCGGAATAGATAATGATTATGAAAACTATCGTGGTGTACATTATTACGAGGATATAACTATATCTAACATCCTCCTGGATGAAGTTACCGGAAAATTCACCGTTCATTTCGATCGTGTCTTAAAAACTGTGACCGAAGACGAATATGGCAATGACCTGGGCGCATGGAATGACAAAATCGAAAGAACATCTATGGTTGCAACATTTAACGAAAAATTTGAAATTTTGTCTATTGCCTAATATGAGAAGAGCGAATGTGTTATTCGCTCTTTTTTGTGCAGAAATTTCCACTCTATAAAACTGGTTGTTTTAATACAGAAGAACAGAAGACCACATGGTAGTTAATGTTACATACGGATGTGCGGTAAACTATAAGATTTTCTTTCATACATATAGCATACCATAAAATCAGAAAGAAACTCCTGTATGGAGTTGCTTGCGTTTTCATCTCGGCGATTGAATAACCGAGGATTCTCGCTTAATGTCCTAACAATCGTAAGGGAATAGGCGCTCCCGGTACGGAGTGTGAATTGTAATTGCAATGCAAGAAAAACATGCCGAGGGAGTATATTTTCCATGTATAATCTCGTGCTAGAATTATTTACACAAAAAAGGCACTCATTACAGAGTACCTTTTTTCAAGTTTATAGCATATTTAATATTTCTGATTAAAATGCAGGACCTCCGCCGCCATTCATACAATATTCCTCCTTTCCTTTTGTATTATTACATTAGGCAAGCGACATATATACAATATATAACTCCTTGCTATCGATCTAATATTAATATGTCAGAGTTTTTCAGCAAAGAATTCTATCATATTAATTGTGGAATCATAAAATAGCAAGAAGGAGAAAAATATATGACTCACTTCGCTGTAACAATTTTAGATCCGTGATAAATTTTAACACAAAAATTTCCATGCAGAAATTTGTATTCCTTTGAATATGTGTTATAATGAATTTATCAAATGGATCACAACTAAACAATACAACATATATTTGGAGGTAATCAAATGAAAAAGAAAGTATTAACAATGGTCCTTGCCGGGATCATGATCATGTCTATGACAGCCTGTGGTAATAAGGCCACAGAAGCAACAGAGACAGCGACTACCGAAACTGTCGTTGAAACTGCTGAGACAACTGAAGAAAGCAGTCTTGAAGAAACCAAGGAAGATAAGCCGGTTAATACCGCGGAAGCAGTAGATGCCGCACAGTCAACAATTGCCGCTGCAACGACAGCAAACCCTACAGCAACTCCGAAGACAACAACTCCGAAGACAACAACGGCCTCGAATAGTAGCGGGAAAACAGGTAGCGTAGCAACTGCTTCAAATACGACTACAGCAAATGCGAAGACAGAAGCAACAGCAAAGCCTGGATCTACGGCAAAACCCACTTCGACAGCAAAACCAACTTCGACAGCAAAACCGAAAGCGACTACCAAGCCTGCGGAAACGGCAAAACCGGCAGCAACTCCTCAGCCCACAACCAAACCTGCTGCAACCGCAACTCCACAGCCTGCGTGCACTCATGAACATAAGAAATATGAGACAGCCGTTGAAGCGAATTGTCAGCATGATGGATACGATAATATCTATTGTACTGATTGCGGAGCTTTCTTAGGAACGAATTACCATCCTCAGGGTAGCCATGGAAGCACAAGCAAACATACTACAACAGAACCCACATGTACTTCCGGCGGCTGGTGGGAAGAAACCTGTGACTTATGCGGAGCTGTAATTAATAGTGGATCGATTGATGGATTAGGACATTCGGATAATGGTGATGGCTGGTGTAGTCGATGCGGAGAAGAATTAAGAGATCATTCTCAGCCCGATGTACCTTCCGTTGATGATGTAATAAAGGATCTTTATGGTGATACTCCCACACCAGCTCCTGATACGGAATCTGAGACAAATAATTCCGACACGTCTACCACAAGTGAAGAAAATAGCGTAGACACATCCGATGACGTAATTGCATAAGAGTGATAAATAAAAGAGTCTCTGCGGAGGCTCTTTTGTTTGACTTTCCTTTAACCACTGTTTATAATGAACATATATTCGAATTTTATGGAGGTAATATGCTCGGACATATTTATGAAGAAACAACTAAATATATGAAAATCGAGGGAAAAGATGTCCGAAAGAAAAAAGGACAGTTCTTTACGCCTGTGAATATTGCCGCCTATATGGGGAAATGGACCATGGCAAAAGAGCATCTGGATATACTGGATGCCGGAGCCGGGAGCGGAATACTAACAGCGGGTATCATAGAACATCTTTTGACTATTGACGGCTGCCGAAGCATAAAAGTCACTTTCGTTGAAAATGATCCTATTATTCTTCCATTACTGAAGAAAAATGCCGACTATATACAAAATATCTGTGAAAACCATAATATTATATTTCGTTATACGATATGGTCTGACAGTTTTTTTGCCATAAATATATCGCAGAAATATGACATAGTTATATCTAACCCTCCGTATAAGAAAATAGCTAAAAACTCCGAAGAGGCCAGTCTCATGAAAGATTATGTTTACGGTCAGCCAAATCTGTATGGCTTATTTATGGCGAAAGGGTTGGAGTTGTTAAAGAAAGATGGTCAGTATATCTATATTACGCCACGTTCCTGGGTATCCGGACTTTATTATACCGAAGTACGGAAGGCTATTTTAAAAACAGATATAGAAAAAATCCATATTTTCTCAGACCGAGATACTGTTTTTTCAGGAGAACAAGTCTTGCAGGAAACAATGATCCTTTTTGGAAAAAAGGAAAAAGAGCAAATAGAGAAAATTGAGATTAATGTTTCCAGTGATTCTTACATGCAGCTAGAAAAGACGCTTTCGGTTCCAGCGGATTTGATAAAGTCGGTAGGAGAGGAAAGTTATCTGTTAATCCCGACAAATGAAGATGATATTCGTATTATACGGGATATGAGTAATATTACTGATACTTTCGATAGTCTTGGTTATCAGTTTAAGACAGGTCCGGTTGTAGAATTCCGCGCAAAAGAAATGATATCAGAAGAGCCTAAAGACGGATATATACCAATGTTCCGTCCAAGCAATGTAAACGGTGGAAGATTAAAATTTCCCGTATATAGTGGAAAAGCTCAATACATTTCCGGAAAAGCAACCAAGCTGTTGGTTCGAAATGCAAACTCGGTTTTTGTAAAACGGCTTACTGCGAAAGAAGAGAAACGCCGCCTTCAATCCTGTTGCTATATTAGTAAGAATAATAAGGAATATATATCCATAGAAAATCACATAAATTATCTGGTGAAAAAAGACGGGTCTCCGCTTTCAAAAAAAGAAGCCGAGAATATTCATAAAGTCTTGTCAAGTGATGAATATGATGTTTATTTCAGGCTTATAAACGGCAGTACGCAGGTAAATGCGAGGGAACTGAATTACTTCCCTTTAAGAAAAGAGGAAATAGTATGAAAAAGAATATAGAAGACTATAATTATAACTGTCTGAACGAAGCCAGAGATATTCTCAAAAGTATCGGAATGCCACCACAGTTATACAATCCAAGGTGTGCAATGACATTGGCTGCATGTGCGGAAATCAAACCGGGAATGAAATGGAAATATGCTTCTGAGAACTATCATGGAACCCACGATATTATCCGGTTTATCAATGAAAATTTTCCAAACAAAGCTGGTTTGGATAAACAGGGATATCAAGAGAATTCACGGGAAACATTTCGGGATGAAACACTGAAGAAATATGTGACAGCCGCTATTATGGAAACAAAATTTGGCCTTGCGTCAAATGACAAAAATAATTCCTATCGATTCACAGCACAGTTTGCAGCACTTTTGCGGGCTTATGGAACGGACCGGTGGCAGGAAGAACTAAACCACTTTTTAGCAACACATAATGTATACAGCGAAAAACTAAAACAGGTCAAGGACATAGAGAAAGGTTATCCCGTTAATTTCGGAGAATTAGCATTCTCTTTGGGTAGATCCCCGCATAATAAGCTTCAGAAACAGATACTGGAAGAATTTGTTCCTCTTTTTGCATCGGGAGCGGAATTATTATATATCGGGGATACCTCCGACCGGCAATTATGCAGAAATGATGTCGTGTTAAATGAAGTGGGTATATCTGTATTCTCAGAGTCTACAAAACTTCCGGATATTGTTTTGTACGACCGGAAACGCAAACGGATAATTTTTATAGAAGCATACTCCAGCACGGGAGAGTTCAACATCGACCGTGTTGAGGAAATCAAAAAGTGCTGTCATTGTGGATCGGATACAGAAGTTTCATTTATCACGGCCTTCGCAACAACCAAAAAGATGCTCAGCGTTTATCCTAAAATTGCATGGGATACTGAAATATGGGTAGAAGAAGACAAAACTCATATGACTCACAAAAACGGGGATAAATATTTAGGCAGAAAATTATAAGAAAAAGGAGTTTCCTGCGGGAAGCTCTTTTTTATGCAGATTTTCCGTTCTTTCAATCTTTCTGTCATATTAATTAAGAGATGATTAAAAAAAGAAAGGAGAATCGGTATGGGAAAACTTAAGACTAAATTGCTTTTTCCGTTACTGGCTGCAGGGATTTTAATGAGCGGAATGACAGTTTCTGCAAATACTGGTATTGAAAGATCATATACGAATGAAGCTTTTACCTTGGATCGATATAATGAAAATATCTATGAAGGTAAAATGGGAGAAGAGGTATATTTCAAACCCGTTACTTTGACAAAGACTGAAAAAGGGCAACATTTATATGCAGCTGAATACACGGGAAATGTGTCAATTTCAAAATGGACAATAGAATATCCTGAACATTATTGCATTCATGCATCTTATCCAGACGGAAATGAATGGATGGGATTTTCCTTTGGCAGACAATCATGCAAAACAACAAAATGCCAACCCGGCTGGATAGCCACATGCGCTAAATGTGGAAGAGAAATAGGTATCTTATTCTATTCATCAAAAGATACTATTAGTCAATTAAAAACTTTATCAACTGGCGATTGTTATGTATCAAATTGCGTTGACCCAAAATGTAATAATCTAGAGACAGCTACATATATTAGCCATAAGTGTGATGAAGTATCATGGAATAAATATACTATCCAATATGTTGGGAATGGAGCTAATGGAGGATATATTTCTGATAGTTTCCATTATTATAATAATTACACGACTTACGAAGGACAAACAGTTACTCCACAAAAAAAGTTATCCGTAAATACTTTTTATAGAACAGGATATGTGTTTGATGGTTGGAATACCAAACGTGATGGAAGTGGACAGAAATTTAAAAATGAAGATGATTTTATTAATATCCAAAATAGATTGAATTTAGGAAATAATGATGATGGAGAAGTTATTGTTTTATATGCCCAGTGGAAACCTGCTTATTCCACTCTGATAATCGATCCTAATGGTGGATCATACAATGGAGAAACTACGATTACACAACGTTTTCGTACTGTTTATTCGCTTGATCCAAATAAATTGACACCACCTGCTGGACCAATAGTTACATATGATACACAAGGCGGAAATAAGATTGAGCCAACGCACACAACAACTCATTTTTCCGGATGGACATTTACTGATCCATTACATGGTGTATTTGTTTCTGCGTCAAATCGCTATGCTTTTGGATTGTACGATGCTAATAATATTTTTTCAGAAATGAAATCTGTCTGGTATGATGGATGCATTGATACAGCTATAGCACAATATGCCGGCGATAGCTTTAAACTTCCAGAGGCAACCTATCCGAATGGAGATGATCCAACGGATCAGAAAAGATTTGGTGGATGGTATGCCGATCCTGAATGTGAAATATTTATAGGTGGCCCTGGGGATGATTTCTCGACAGATGAAGATATAACATTATATGCAAAGTGGTCAACACTTCATGCAGACAGCGTAGAAAACTGGACTGCAAATAATGAAAAAGGAGCTATAGACTTATCATGGATCCAGACAGATTCAGCTGATAAAGTATTTAAAATATATCAGAAAAAAGAAAACGGAAATTGGATTGAAGTAAAAAGCGCAAATTCAATTCAAAATAATGTCGATAGTGTAGAAAAAACTTTTTACAGAAATAGTGATTCTGCTAATTCAGAGCAAGTATATATTGTTCCGTACAGTGGATTATACAATTTTAAGTTAACTGGAGCTCAAGGCGGAAAATATGGCAATTATTCCGGTGGTGCAGGAGGCATCGTGACAGGCCGTATTTATTTCTATGAAGGTGAAAAAGTCTATGTAGGTGTTGGTTCTCAAGATGGTAAAGGTAAATATTTTTCTGGAGGATCAGCAACGTCTTATGGAAATGGTGGATCAGCATCTTATCTGAGGACGGACAGACTCGGTATTTTTGCCATAGCTGGTGGCGGTGGCGGTGCAACCATGATGGGCAACGGCAATGCAGCTAATTCTGGAAGCTATAGAGCTGATGGCAATGGATCCGGAGAAAACGGAATGGCCGGTGGCGGTGGCGGAAATATCGGAGGAAAACAAGGAACTGCAGTAGTGCACCACCATAGCAGTTCATGTTATCAGGATTTATCATATATACCTGCATTTGGAAACTGGGAATCTCATATGTGGGGACATAGTTGTTTTGATTCCTCAGGCATAAATTCTTATCAATATAACGGACATACATCAGATGATGATGATTATAGTACTTGTACAGTAAGAGTTGGTTGGTCCAGAGAATGTCATATTGTTGAAAACAAAGCAAATTGGTGGAATGTCTCTGGATATAAAGGAATTCCCACCAATGGCAATACGACATTGAATCTTTCATATTTTTGCGAAGGATGGGGTGATGTAGGAGACAATATTGTGAACACCAATTGGCTGCCCGATGAAGAGCAACCGTCTGAATTTGTAATTTTGGATCAAAATGGTACAAAAATTGCACAGGGAAAATTTAGAGATTATCCTTTTACTGATAATTTTACCTGGAATGGTAATAATCATGTTGGAAGTAGCGAATTCTATCAAAACTTAAATATTGCTTTACCAGAAGGAACTACACATATTTACGTACATCTTAATTTCCATTTAAGAGGAAGTGTTTGGTTTACTGCTGGAATTAAAGGATTAAGCTTTAGTGGTGGTAAAAAATTAGCTTGTGGATACACAGAAGGTCAAGTTGTATCTGCTTACCCTTCGTATGGAGGCAGTAACGGATTACGCGTTAATACACAAGAGGGTAAAATTTATTTTGGTAAAACTGATTATGCAAGCACGCAAACTGGAAATGGATATGTATCTATTACGGCGGCAGAGCTTGGATTATATAAGGATAATGAACTGAAAGGAATCATAGCAACGGATGAAGCTATGCCTAATATGCCTGTCCTTAAAAGAAAACCTATAGAAGATGATAATGATTATTCTAAGGCAACAGTAGTTTGGAATAATCCCGGTGATAACGGAACAACATATCAGCACCAGGTAAAATCTTTCTACACCGAGACCATGGCCCCAATGTTGGAATCAAATATCACAACAGATGTTATGACCTCTGGTGTTAAAGGTTATGTTATTCTGGTTGATGAAAATGAAGATACGATTGTCACAAAAGATAATGGTATATATCAAACTGAGACCAGCTATATTGTTTCATTGTCTGATAAAACTACAAAATATATCCATGTAGCAGCAGTAGATGGTGCCGGTAATGTTAGTGCTACGGCTCATTTGAAAATCAGCAGTACTATATCGGCAGATGGACAAGTATTTTATCCTATTGAAACAACTCCAATTTCCGTTAGAGGAATGGATGATAATGTATATGAAAAAGACGGATCTTATTTTGTGAAGGCAGACGGAATAACTCCCTTCTACCTGAAAACAAATGGCTTAATAAGTGAAATTGGTGATGCAGTTGCCTCCAAAAACTATCAGATAAATGCATTGTCCTACATTATTGATAAATTGGGGACTAAGCAAAAGTTAAGTTATTATAGAGAAAATGATGATAGTGATATTTCTAAAATCAGCATTGATGATGTTAAAAAATCAGTCATTGGAGTAAATAATGAAAGTTATATCAAAGATGCGTCATTTTTCGAAATGTCCCGATATAACAATTTGCGTAATGTATCACTTGATGCAGCTTATTCCATGGACTCTGTTTACAACAACACAGAATTTGTCATAACACCACAAGCCATGGCATATCAAACAACAGATAAATACAATAACAGCTCTTACACGTATTCAGACGATGCCGCTGATGCTTTGAATAAAATCGTATTGATTGCTGACGGAAAAGCACCTCAGCTTTCTGGCGAAGGATATGAATTTTTAAAAGATTTTGACAATATTGATATCTCAAAGTATCCGGACAATTATGAAATCACTTTAGAGGCAAAAGATGATGAAAGTGGTTTAAAAGAGTTTTATGTTGTCGTTGAAAATCAGGATAATAATGCAACACATACTTATCCAGGTATCATTTCTAGTGATGATAAGACTGGTACGGTTACCATCAATATCATAAATGATGATTTGTTATTTAAGGGTGATATAAATTTCTTGATTTATGTATCAGATAACGTGGGAAATATAACGGAAGAGTCTAAAGGCCTTGGAGAATTTTCTCTTCATACAAAACTGGTAGGAAAAAGCGGTTCGGATACTGTAGCAGATAATGGATATATCACATTCAAAAAAGGCGAAACAGGAGTTCTGATTGTAAGAACAAGCGGATATGCGGATCAGTTGCAGGTAAAATTCCCTAGTGAATTTTCCAAGAGCGGATTCGAAACAATCAAAAATTATTTTTATGAAAAACCGATTGGCTCCGGAGACACTAACGAGGAAGATCTTCAGAGATTTGGTATCCGGACAGAAGTAATTAAATTCCCGATTCCTTATGATATTGAAGATCGAGATAACTACGATATCGAAATAACTGCTTTTAAAAATGGAGAAAGTGTAAGCGTTAACGAAGGTGTGACAGTAAGGACCTTATCAGAACACCAGAAATTCAATGTCAAAGATAGTTTATTAGATGGTATGAGAACTTATATCATTCAAAACTAAATTAACCAAAAGAAGAGCATCGGCAAAACCGATGCTTTTCTTTCATATTAATTAAGAAAAAGGAGGTTTTTTATGCAGAGTATTTTATCAAACCCGCTCATAGTTACTTTACTAATATTTGTGGCAAGCTTATTCCTTACAATTTTCATCGATTTTCTGGTTTCTATATGGGAAAAACACTCAAAAAAGAAAAAGTATAGAAAAAATATCGAAGCATTAGAAAAGCAATGGGAAGAAAATCAGGTAATAAGAAATCGATTTTTAAATGAATATCATATCCCACAATCCACATTTGATTTAAAAGATAAAGAAAAAGATGTTTTGCTCATTTATCTTACCAATGTCATTTCTGGATTAAATGTTTATCGTTCGCCGTCTACAAAGTATAATAATGAGCCATGGATACCATATCCAAATCCGGCCGTTATTTTTATCAATAAATATGTTATATGTACGCATACCTTTAACCATTGCCTGGAAATAGTTGATAATTTAAAGAAGGCTGGAATAAATGTAGCGGCGGATTCTTTCGAACTTGAAGAAAAAATTTCAAAAGGAAAATTGTAATTATTAAGAAAGATTTTCTTGGTTAGAAGGTCTTTTTAGTGCAAAAAAGTTGAGAAAACAAATTGTATTATAGTATAGGATTCCATATATTTTATAAGAGTATACGGCAGATTTGATTGTAATAATACATTTCTTTTTTTCTGTCATAATAATTTTATCTAAAGAGAGAAGGAGGAAAATTATGTGTCAGTTAATCTATAAAGATGGACGAGTTAGGATTAAACCAAAGTCTAAAGTGAATGCAAAGGAAGCAATTTTTGAAGATAAAGAAATGGCAATGGAATTCGCATATTGCCGGTTCGATGAAATCATGGAAGAAATTGGGTTTTACGTATATGACTATAAAGATTTCTCATCAGAATTAAAATATCATGCGGATCCAGAAGAAACCCATTATGCATTTGAAAAAATTCTTTGTTTAATTGCCCCTTTTGTAGAATGTGGTAGTTACATGGAGTTTGCTGATAATAAAGGTAACCTCAGAAGGTATGTATTCGATGGTGAAAATATGATAAGACAGGAACCACAGATCACATGGCCAGAGCTTCCCGGAATGCAGAAATCGAATTTCGTTGCATAAAACAAGGAGGATTTGATGGATTATTTGGTAAAAATCGAAAAAGCAAAAGCTAAATCAAAATATGATGCATTAAAGGTATTGGAAAAAGAATATGTTCGGCTTATTGAGAAATATGAAAAGCTGGCTGTAAAAGAAAGAGAAAAAGTGAATCAGGTATATGTGTTGGTTCATGGAGAAAAATGCTTTTCCGAAGAAGATATCAATGCTTTTATCGAAGCGGATGTCATTACGGCAGAGCAGTCGGACCAGTATATCGAAAAGTTAAATCAGAAAAGAGAAATTGCCGGAGAAACAATGCAGCAGACAAGAAGCGAAGCTGTATGTGCAATTCTTAAAAAGGATTTGGCTAATTTATATGATGAAATCAAATATGATTTGGAACCAAAATTAACGGGAGGACTCGATGAATAAATACTTAATCAGTGCGGAATATTATTTTTCTACACCTCAATCATTTGAGATAGAAGCGGAAAATAAGGCGGAGGCAATAGAAAAGGCTAAAAAGGATATTCGTATTATCGCAAATTACGGCAATATCATACCTGGTTCTCTGAAAATTATTAAAAAGTTACAGAAAGGAAAATGATATGAGAAACCCGAAGGTAGAAAATAAATATAACCTCAAGCCAAAGGATATTTGCAGAGCTGTAATTCTTAATGAAGAACGTTTACATCATTCGCCTTTTTGGAGAAATAACGTAGTAGGAGCATGGTGTTTATCCGGCGGTGCAGGTGAGGGTTATTTTGGAGGCTCTATAGATTCCTACTGGATTGGTTTCTATGATAAAGATGCAAAATCATATGCGGGAAAAATACGTCTTGATGTAATTGCCGCTGCACACTCGTGACTTTAGTCGTGAGTAAAACGGCCTACAAGCTTTATATCGACCACCAGAAGATCCAGTAATTTTCAGAAAGGAGACATTGTGGTATGAAGATATTTTCTTCCTACAGTGTGAAGATCAAACATTATAACCATATTTTCAAAGACACTGTAGCTATATACCGCAGTGCCGTGGATTATCTGATCGGTGTGTGTATGGAAGAATGGAACACTGTTTCCGGCATCCAGGGAAATCTCCTTCGTCAGCAGTACATGGAACGCCTGTGTCATGCTACGGCCGATAATCCTGACCCGAAGTATACCGGTTTTGACAGAAGATTCTATAAGTTTCCCAGTTACCTGAGGCGCAGTGCGATCAGTGAGGCTATCGGTAAAGTATCCTCTTACAAAAGTAATCTAGCGAATTGGGAAGCATCTGATACTGGTATTCGGGGCCGGAAGCCTTCTTTTCCGAAAGTAGGATTCATTTATCCATGCCTGTATAAGACCGGTATGTATGAACAGACTGGGACCTACGAGGCCAGGATCAAAGTATATGTTCACAATACCTGGGACTGGATCACAGTAGATCTTCGTAAGTCTGATGTTGATTACATCACACGTAGATGCCAGTTCCGTAAGAAATGTGCTCCTACTCTCAGAAAACGGGGCCATGAATGGTATCTGGATTTTCCCTTTGAGGAAGAAACAGTTCTTGCGAATACAGATATATTTCATCAGACGATAGCTGCTGTTGACCTTGGTATTAATTCCACAGCTACGGTTTCCATCATGCGTCCGGATGGCACGATCCTGGGCAGGCATTTTTGTAAGCTGCCCAGAGAATACGACTCTCTGAAGCATGCAACGAACCGGATCCGGAAGGCTCAGCAGCATGGTAATTTCAAAACACCCAGACTCTGGGCAAGAGTGAAAGGCATCAACGATGATATTGCTGTCAAAACTGCCGGCTTCATCATAGATACCGCAGTACTCTATAATGCCGATACCATCGTCTTTGAACATCTGGACCGTAAGGGAAAGAAGCGTGGTTCCGGAAAGCAGAAACTGCATTTGTGGCGCAGCCAGTATGTACAGTCCATGGTGGAGCATAAAGCACATCGGCTCGGTATGCATGTCAGTCATATCTGTGCATGGGGAACCAGCCGGCTAGCCTTTGATGGATCCGGAAGAGTCCTGCGTGGCCGTGAAGCAGATCTGGTATCCTACAGCGTCTGCCAGTTCCGGACCGGAAAGGTCTATAACTGTGACCTGAATGCATCCTATAACATAGGAGCGAGATATTTTATAAGGGAAATCTTAAAATCCGTGCCTGCGAAGGTAAGGTTGGCGCTTGAGGCAAAAGTCCCTCAGGCTGCCATGAGAAGCACCTGCACATTATCTGTGTTAATTAACCTGAATGCGGAGCTTGTGTCCATGGCGGCATAAGTATCTGAGTTTGGGCTGTATCACAGAAACGAAGTTCCCGTCTCCTAAAGAGACTACGTGTACGAAAGTGCATTTATGGGAAGCACGCGCCTTTAGTCGTGTGAGGCTTCACTGTTATGCTTACGAAGATATGGCATCATATACTTTCAAAAAGTTTTTTGATCCTGCGGAAATCGAGAATGAATGGGATCTTCAGTTGCAGGAAAAACTACTGAAACAGATTAATTGGTTAATTGACGAGAAAATTATTGAAATTCCAATGAAAGAACGAAAAAAGCGTTGCAAGTAGCAGCGCTTTTTCTATATGTGCGCACAAAATCTGTCATATTAAATATAGAAAAAAGTAAAGGATAGAAAAACATGCACATTAAGAAGATATCTAAAAACAAGGAACCGTTCATAAAAATAACCTTTCGTTCTATGAAAGAATTAAAAGGATATCGTGATGGGATCCGCAATACCTGTAACACAGTAGCTAAAAGTGGAAATATCTGTATATCAGCAGAAACTTTATTGAATGCATCAGATATTCTTAAAAAGCCGGCTAATTGCAATAAGGAAACGGGTGAGGCGTTTCTAATATTATCGGCTGATGAAATATCGAAAATGTTACCATTATTTTTCTGTATGACATCTTATATCTCGGATGCTACTAAGAAAGAGAATAAAATTTCTAAAGTTATCTAAGATAGAGAGGAGCAATACTATTATGTGTTTCTTTAAAAAGAAAAATCCGCGCCGACATTAGAATTAGAAATCAAAAAATTGTTAGATACATTAACGAAAATAGAAAAAATTACAAGCAAATGGAGGAATTAAGATGCAACCTAAAAAGAAAAATATTTTTTCGATGTACCGTGTATTATTTTTGGCAGTAACATTGCCGCTTATTGTGGTTCTGATCAATATAACAAATGTCTCAACGAGAGCAACGTCAAGAGAAATTAAAAATCTTGCAAAGAATTACATGCTTTCCACCGTAAAACAGTGTGGAAGCAATATAGATTCAGCTATATTCAAAGGGACTGATCAGACGCTATCATATGATACATTAGCTGCAGAGGCTTCCGCTTATACAATCACAGATGTACCTTCCTCATATCTGTATATTGTTGATGGACATACCGCAGAAATGCTTTATCATCCAACAATAGAAAAGGTAGGGAAAGCTGTAGAAAATGAAGCAGTAAAAACATTAATTTCTCAAATTAAGAACGGAAAACATCCAGAACCAGATATTATTGAGTATGAATTTAACGGGACTCTTAAATATGCTGCTTATTGGGTAGGAATTAATGAGGAATATATAGCAGTAATCACGGCAGATGAATCAGATGTCTTAAGTGGAATCAGTAAAATCACACAGAATTCAATGATGGTATATGCTTCTTCAGTAATCTTTTGGATTATTATTGCTTTATTCTCTGCCAGAACTATCTGCAAACCGTTACGTAAAATAGTAGATATACTTGCGGATTTTGCAAAAGGAGATTTTACTGCAGATATAAAGATTCATTCTATTCTAAAAGAAACGAATCAGCTTATTGGTGCAGCAATAAATCTAAAAGAAAATATGTCCGCAAGTATTTCAAATGTAGATAATTCTGCTAAGAATCTATTACGGGATACGGATCGGGTGAATGATGCAATCAATTTATGTAACAGCGCTGCTGAGAATGTAAATATTGCTGTAAATGAAATATCTAACGGAGCCATGGATCTGGCTAATCATGCACAGAATATCAATACACAGATGGTGTCTGTTGGCGAAACAATTTCTGCAACAAATGATCTGGTTATTAGTGTTGAAGCAGCGTCTGATCAGATTAAAACGATTTCCGATACAACCATGGATACATTGGAATCTTTATTGAATGCAAATAAAGTAACGAATACGGCAGCTGAAGAAGTAGCTGGCAGCGTTATGGAAACCAATTCCGCTGTTCAAAAGATTAGCGAGGCAGCTACAATCATTGCATCTATTGCGGAACAGACCAATTTGCTTTCCCTGAATGCATCCATTGAAGCAGCAAGAGCGGGAGAATCCGGCAGGGGGTTCGCAGTAGTGGCAGGAGAAATTAAAAATCTGGCAGAGCAATCGAACGGATCCGCAAAGGAAATTAAAGAAATCATAGAAAATATCATTGCTATTTCCGAACGGAGCACAGCTTCCGCAGGAGCAATCAAAGATGCCGTCTCCAAAGAAAAAAATGTTCTCAAAGATATGCACATTGATTTTGAAAAGGTCGTAAAGAGTATTAATGATGTATCCGCGGAAATCAATGAAATTGCTTCTAAAATGAATGAAATCAACACCAGTAAAGAGACAATCATGGAAAGCACAGAATCTTTGTCTGCTATTTCCGAAGAAAACGCCGCATCCACGGAAGAAACAACGGCAACAATCACTGAGATGACAGCACAGATTTCCGCTATTGATGAACAGATGCGGGATGTTAAAGAGATAGTCAATAAATTAAATGATGTCGTCGGCGTATTTGCGGTATAACATTCAAAAATCGAAAAATATTTGATAGAAACGAAGTTCCCGTCTCCTAAAGAGACTACGTGTACGAAAGTGCATTTATGGGAAGCACGCGCCTTTAGTTGTGTGAGGCTTCACGAAGATCAGTGTAGAATTCTTCGTGGCTGGCATTTGTAAAATATAGCAAAAATTTTTGTGCAGAAGTTTGCATTATAAATTAATCTGTATTATAATGCAATTAACGGTAGATGAAGGCCCACAGAGGGAGTACACCGTACAAGACCCCACAGAGGGGCAGTTAAATATCCCGGGTACTTTATGTATTCGGGATATTTTTATTATATCTTTTCTGTCATAATATAGATAAATAGATAACAGGAGGAATAAAGATGAAAGAATACCGCATCAGTAATGAGTTGCGAAATTATATTTTCCTTGTTCTTAAGAGACAGGGCATTCCTTATAAAACAAAACGAGACGAATCCGGACAGCAGTATGTAGTTGTTCCCATGAGCGGCGAGAGATTTCACAAAGTCGTTCTTCGGGCCCGCTGCGAAAAGCTGACTCAGGAAACAGGAATGTGCCATCTTACTAAAGAGGAAGCAAATGATCCGCTTTTTGTTCAGGCAATAATGCCGGACGGAGGAGCTTTTGTTGTATTAGGAAAATAGAAAATTTCAATTTATAGGCTGATGCGATTATGCATCAGCCTTTTTTGTTGCCCACAGAGGGTAGAAAGGACATACGATGTATAATATCGAAAAAGAAATTCAGGAAATACTTGACCCATTGATTTTTAATGCATCTCACGAATTGAAAGGACATTGTTTATTTGAGCATGTTATTTCGGACCGAGACTTGTTATTAAAACTCAAATGGATGAGAAAAGCACAGAGTAACGAAATTGTTTTAGCAAGCAGATTCTTTTCGGCAGAGCAGGCAAGAAAAGCCATCTATATGCTTCTTAAGAAAAACAAAATGGCAATAGAACAGTGGAGAAAAACATTGGATGTTCCATATTTGGAGATACAAGGTAATTTTCGAGAAGCTGTTGGAGAAGGTATCGCAAAGAATACAGATTTTAGCAATAAAATTCCATTACATAGACTCAGAGTGGTTTTGGTAAAAGGAGATAGTATTGGCCGCGCGTTTTATATTAAAACGGCATATCCCACAAATTCTATTACCGACAATGATGTGATTTATGAAGCCATGGATAATTGGAAGAAAAAGTAAACAAAATTAAAAAGGTCGCGGAAATCGTGACCTTTTTTCTTGCATAATAATTGTATCAAAGATAGATGGAGGAACATAGTATGGATAAATATAAAATTATTAACACATGTCTTGTAGCAATTATTGTTGTTGAAACTGCAATTATTTTCAGTCCGGTGTTAACAAAAGGAATCGAATTTATTTTAAGGGTGAATTAATAAGCAGAGGAAGTGATATATGTCATACAATGCATGGGTAGAAGGATATGTAAGGGCAATACAGAGCCCGGCAAATCGTTACAATCCGCATATTTCAATATGTGAAAGATTTTTATAAAAGAGCTTTTGAAAGAAATTTTGAGCAGGTAGTTAATATGGCTGAATTGTGGACTAATACAAATTCAGGAGGAAATAAATGAACAAAACACGAAGAAAGAGAATCGACGAAATTATTCTTCAGGCAGAAGCGTTGCAGCTTAGCGTCGATGAATTGAAAGAGGAAATTGAGGCTATCAAGGATGAGGAAGAAGAGTACATGGATAATATTCCGGAAAATCTTCAGGGATCCGAGAAATATGCCGCTGCGGAAGAAGCAGTAAATAATCTTGAAGAGGCTATCGATTGGCTGGAAGAAATTTGCACAGATGAACTTACTGGCCTGTTAAGCGAAGCAAAAGTAGAAAATTAGTATATATGGAGGTTTAGATCATGACCAAAATTAATAAAAATGTAGCTATTGTTGTTATTGCAGTACTTAGTTTAATTATCAGTGTATGGGTAATGAGCAGCATTAATGCAGCATTTGGAACCAGTGTAACTACTGCATATGTATTTATCGCCTGGATGATGGTGAATGCGGGACTCATTGGATATGATAAAGTTGTCGGTTTGCAGTAAAATATAATTATAATCAGCAATGTCTGACAGCTCTGCACAGTCTAAAGACTGGCAGGTTCCAAATACTTAACAGCATCACTTAACGACTCTTACATGAATCCGGTTTTCTGATCATTATGATCAGGGGACCGGATTTCTTTATGCAGAACCATGTCTGTTATAGCTGTGGTACACTGACTGGATTTTCGCCGCAAACACTCCGATGAGTGCTTTACGCGGCCGGATCCTGTCGAACCCGTTTGTATGATCAACAGTTGCATTTATAGCGTTCGTAGCTCCGGAGACCGAAGCTCGAAGGATATTTCTTATTCTCTGCAAGAAATATATCCATGCAGGCATCATGTGTTATCAGGAACATAGGGAAGGTGTCGATACATTTCTGTCTGTCGGCAGCCGTACCGGTATCGTTGCTGTTCTTTAGCAGGAACGCCGAATACAGATCTCTCTGTACGTAGTGACTGCCAATGAAACTTCCCCGGCAGGAAAGCTTCTTCCGGACGTAGTCATCCGTTACATGATTGTACTGGCTGGCACGGAAGCTTACGGTATCGATCTTAATTAACTCTCCGCCGCTAGAAGCAAGCCGGCTTTCCAGAATTTTTAGGAATGCCGCAGGTGCGTGGTTGCCTATGGACTTTCCGAACCGCTTCCTGCTCCGGAACCGGCCATCGGCTTTCTTCGTGGCAGACTTCGATCTCCGTGCAAGACCATGGAAAAACATCTTTTCCACGTACACGGTATCTGCCTTCGAGGCAATTTCATTCGCAAGCCGGTGGTGGCTGGCATTTACCGCATCGGCATTCCGGCGCTCCAGAGACTTCTTACGAAACTGAAGTCTCTTGTAATGCTTCGAACGGATCCATTTCTGTGCACCCTTACGGACAGTGCCATCTGGAAGGAAGTTGCCGGGATTCGTGGCACACATGCTCCGGTCCATGGCTCTCTGTATCCGCCTGATCTGCGAGGAACAGTCTTTTGCATCGGAACCGAGCACTGTCAACAGACAGGAATCCTCGGTCACGACAGCCGCCGTGGAAGTTCCGATATCCAGCCCGGCAGTCCCGTGACCAGCCGAATGCTTCACCGGAGGTCTTCCTTCCAGGATCAGCTGTAAATAGTAGTGGTATTTCGTACCCATAGGTTTCCTCCGAATACGGCAGTACTTTACGCGGGATCTTAAAGCCTCCCGGTCATAATCCGTCCGGATCTGCGGCTGGATCACCTGCCAATGCCAATGAATCCGGCCGTCCTTAAACCGCATGCCAGAAGTATTGGATTTGCCTTCCAGGGAATCAAAATCATCGTATTTCCTGAAATGAATACGTTTTCCATTATCAAACAGATACTTCTCTACAGAACGCCATACGGAAGAAGCAATCTTCTGGGCTGTCATGGAATCAATGTACTTCTGATACCGGTGCTGCTGCACGGAAATATACGCATGCAGCTGGTATTCACTGAGCCCATAACCTCGGCGGATATCGGCAAGCCCCTGATTGATGCGGTTCTTATCTTTCTTGGAAAGATTATCTTTTCTGCGGGTTGCAAGTAGTTCACGATACTCCGGATCAAGTATCAACTTCCGAAGCTGTTTCCTGCAGTGTCGCACAAGGACGTTATAGATCTGCTGTCCACACCAGAAAACATGCGCAAGCCACTGATCCTGCTCAGGAGAAGTATTCAGTTTTAATGTCAAAACGTATGATTCCGTCAATTACTTTCCTTTCTGGGATTCAATATACTGCTTTACGGTTTCAAGAGATACGCTGCCGACCGTGGCAATAAATGCGCTTCGCGTCCATAGGCACGGAATGCGTTTTCTGATGGATGGAAATTCTCGGATCAGTTTATAGGAACTGTCTCTTTTAAGATCCGTGACACATTGCATAATGCCGTAGCGTGGATTACAGCTGATCAGTAGATGGACATGGTCCGGCATAACTTCCATTTCCATAATTTCAAACTGGTGGGATTTAGCAGTTTCGAGAAATATTTCTTTTGTGCGCACATCAATGCCATCTACAAATATCTTGCGACGGTATTTGGGACAAAAGATTACATGGTATCTGCATAGATAAACTAAATGTTCTGATGTATTATATTCGTTTTTCATAATAGAATTATAGCATATTTTCTATTGTTTTGCAATAAAAAAGAAAAACGCATTCATCATCACAGTCTAAAGACGGGAGGCTTTCTGCTATGGTACTTGTAAAGGAGAAAATGAAAGCTTCCGGTATTATGCCGGAAACTTTTTATATTTATAATCTGTCATATTAAATATATCAATGAAGAAAGAAGGAGAAAATATGCTTATAGGAATTACAGAAAGAGGAGATGCCGGAGTCGATTTTTCTTGGGAAGATCCCATCAGAAATCACGAAGTCGATGCTGCTGTTCTTATCACAAAATGTATTACACAAAAATTCTTGGAAAAAGTACTGAAACTTCATCAGGAAGGTTATAAAATTATCGTCCATGCTACATGTACGGGATATGGTGGTACGGAACTGGAACCTAATGTTCCTAATTTTACGACCCAGCTCACAATGATAAAAATGTTGCTCGATGACGGATTCCCAGCAGAACAAATTGTTCTTCGCATTGATCCTATTTTTCCAACAGTTAATGGTATGCGGGCGGTCCGCTGTGTATTATTTGGAAGAGATCCAAGAATCCAAAGATGCAGAATCTCAATTTTAGATGAGTATCCTCATGTAAAAGAACGTTTTCGTAACCATGGATGGACACCCATTTATGGAAATTCATTTCAGGCAAGTGATGAACAATTAAAATATGTAGCGGAACAATTAAAAGAATGTGAGGAATTATTTGGCTTTAAGGGACTCATTTTTGAGACATGCGCAGAATCAAAACTTACAAAAATCGCAAAAGAAATCGGGTGTGGTTCATTTATAGAAGAAAGAGGCTGCATATCCGAAAAAGATTTGGAAATTCTAGGTTTTGACAAAACTCTGATTCAGGATATGAAAGAAAATCCACAGAATCGAAAAGGATGCCATTGTTTGGCTTGCAAAAAAGAATTGTTGTCTTATAAACATCCGTGCTCAAATGGGTGTGTGTATTGCTACTGGAAAAATTAGATTGAAACTCCCGGATATTACACCGGGAGTTTTATAATTAATAATCTGACATATTAATATTATCAAAGAAAAAAGGAGAGAATTAATATGGAAAAGCAAAGATATGTTAAGACAAATATAGGAGATATTCCTTTAGAGGACTATCTTGATATTGAAAGCAGGAAATATGGTTTCGAAGACTATGCAGATTTAAAAAGTAACGGATTGAGCCTTGAAATGCCGGAAACATTTATAAAATAAATGGAGATTAATTATGAAAACAAGAAAAGAACTTTTTGAAAAGCTTAGGAAAATAAAAGAAACAGATCGTGTTTTACTGCTTACACATGATGACATGGACGGAGCCGGAGCTGAAATTGTATTAAAAGCATTGCTTCCAGAAGGGCAGGTGTCTGTTAGGCACTTTGATAACGGGAGCATGAGCCAGCAGATATATAAAATCTTACTGGATGATATTGTAGATAAATACGACATGGTTATTGCATGCGATATTTCTACAAGAGAACATGATTCAGAATTTATTAACTCTTTGGCTAATATTGAAAAATTTATCATGCTGGATCACCACCTCACAAGCTTGTATATTAATCAGTATGAGTGGGGTGTAAGTTGTTCGGAAAAACCTCATGATTCGTTTTTGAACTGGTTTTATCAAAATGCTGCAAAAAATTCTGTTAAACATTCTTCAGGAACATCTTTGCTGCTTGATTATATGGAATATTGTAATTTTAAGCTTGATGTATATTCCAGAAATGTTTTGCATCAGATTGCATGTTTTATTTCTGCGTATGATACATGGGATTGGAAAACGTGTTTAAGCGGAAAGCAAATATTCAATGACTATAATTTACTATTTTCTGCATACGGTAACGATGAATTCGTTAAAAGTATGCTGAGCAAAATTGCAGATTATCGTAGTAATGAATGGAATGATTTTGATAAGAGGCTTCTTGCAATTGAAAAAAAGAAAAGAGCCGAACATGTAAGGCGTATAGCGACCAATATACGCTTTGGTTTTTGGGATATTCCGTATAATACTTCTAAGATAAAAGAATATAGCATTGCATATATTGAAGAGTCTAAATACATTTTCGACATCTTCGATTACATGAGGGAAACTTATCCAGAAATTGATTTGTTTATTATCAATTATGGAACCGGTATTTCTATCCGTAGTGATAAGGAAAATATTAACGTAGGCAAGATTGTAAAAACATTTGGTGGAGGCGGCCATAAAGGCTCCGGCGGGTTTAAACTCTCAAAAGAAAAAATCCAGGATTGCATTGAGGAAAGCACAGGAACAAAATTCTTTTTTCAGAATTAGTGTTTTTTTGAAAAAATCTGTCATATTAATAATGAAATAGTACTCTATTTCTAATTCCCCCAACAACATTTGTACTCGAAAACGGCGTTGTTTTTTAGCAGCGTCGTTTTTGCTTATAATAAATTTAAAATGATTTTCTGTCATAATATTTTTATATAAATGAGAATAGGAGAAAAATATGGAAATGCTTAACAAGTTTAAATTACACGATAAAGTATTTGTATCCAATCTGGATCTGGAATATGAAAAGAAATTCGGTCGTCAGCGTTATCATAAAAGTTTCTTCGGTGAAGTAACTGAATTGTTAACGAAAAAGGGAATTGTTTACGCAACTGTAAAATTTCCTGGAACACCCAATGGTGTAGAGCAGGAATGGGTTTATACGGAAAGTGAGCTTTCTTTGGTTTCTGATTTGGATAATATGACATTGAAGGAAGTTAAGGAAAAGTACGGGGTAGAGATATTTGCAGAACTCTAATATGTATAATATTGCAAATACTTTATATCTGCCTTTTGTCGAAAGAATGCGATATAATACTTCGGTTAATCCGTTAAATGAAGATGTTATAATCCAGAAAACAAACAACGGATATGATGCAGAAATCAAAAATTTGGATCTCAGCTTTCTTAATTGTTCATAAAAAATAATCCGTCGTATCCTTATGAAACGGCGGATTTCTTTTGTCATTTTCTGACATATTAAAAATATCAAAAGATAAATGGAGAAAGGAAGGATATTTATGAAATTATACTGGGTTTCCCTTTTAATACAAGATAGCGAAAACAGCCAGCCGTGGTTATGTGCTATGACAGACAGCTGTATCAGTATGAAAGAAGCTATGGATGACGTAAATAAGGGGCGTGAAAATTATCGGGTACTCTCCGCATGGATTGATACATTTGATGAAGATAATAAAAAGACAACTGTGTTCCACGAATGCTATGTAGATGCAATCGGTAAGGTACATGAACCGGAAAGGAGTAAATAATGTATCTAGGAATTACAAAATTGGCTGAGTTAATTGTGCTTGCCGCGAAAAATGTTTCTGAAAAATCATGGTGTACACAGATGAATATAGGACCAATTCTCGGCATTAAAGAAACGGATAATTTTTTTGGCGAAATTAATGTGATGGATGATAGTGGTTATCGGTATATTGTAATAGGTAATACAAAGAATAATCTTACTGTTATAAGGGGTCGAAAAACGAAAAAAGAAGATCATATGTGCTATATGTTTTTGTACTGGGAAAACTGTGAATATCAGAACAATAAGGAAATATGGAAATATGAATGTTTCCCAGAACAAAATGAAATAGCGAAGCGTTTACAAAAAGTCTATGAATGTATTCCTTTAATTTCAATGGATAAACATAACAGTGATAGCGATGAATTCTGGTATGAAATTAGAAATCAAAAATCACTCGAATATTTATCAAAAGTAGTCAAAAAATATGCCGATGTTATTGCGGCCGATGAAAGATCAGCAGAAGAAATATTTGCGGATAGGCCATGTTAATATACAGTTGTAAATATTTGCGGCAGCTAATTTATAGGAGGATTGAGTCAATTTATGAATATTCAAAATATTTCTAAAACAGAGAAAAAAGTTGTAGTTGAGTTAAATTCCGATGATCTTATCAATATTTGCAATGCGCTATATGCTGTATTTGATAAAGAAAAGGATAATTCAAGGTTTTTGCAGCTTTATAGTGATTTAATGATGGCCAGAGATTTATGCCAGTATGGTCATTTGGATGATTTTAGTCTTCAAAGCATTGTAAAATGCCGTAATAGCTCCGAACAAGGATTAAATGGAATATTATCCGATGATGATATAGATACATTTAATTCCTATCTGGAGAATAACGATATTCCCGCGGCATTTGGTAATTCTGACTGGTGTGCCGTCTATAAGAAAATCGTTGGAGAATATGGAAAATTGCGGGCCGGAGAAAAAATGAAAAACTGGATGGCCAGAGAGAAATAGAACAATGACTAAAAAAGAATTATTAAAACTAATCGAATCAAGCGTAAATGACATTTTTCTGAAATATCAGCAGGCTAACAACATTGAAAGCGGTGACATTACGCCGCTTCAGTCTTTGAGATTAGATGATCTTCAGGAAAATCTTGCAGATATTATTATCGAAGTTGGAAATAATTAAAAAAATGGAGGAAAATTATGAAACGTACACCGGAAGAAATTAAGAATCAGACAGAAGCGTGGTTGGATGAGAGATGGCAAATCGCCAATATGGATAACGCAAAACCTCAGGATATGAGTTATTACGATGGAGCTATAGAAGCTCTTGTGTTTGCAGGATATGATTGGGAACGAGACGCACAGGGCAAGCACACGTTATACATGTTTTAAACAAAAAGGATCATACACATTTGTGTATGGTTCTTTCTTTTTATCTGTCATAATAATATAAAATAGCACCTATTATTTTATTTGACAGCAGGGGGGTTTATGACACAGAAGAAAAGATATTCGCCGTACATGCAGGACAACATGGCATATTCCCTTCAGGAAGAATTAAATTCGCAGCCACATATTCATTCAGCGGCTACACGACATAACCGGGATAAAGCAAAACACATGAATATAGGCTATGTTGTGTTTCTTACTTTTGCTTTACTTTTATGCGCAGTTATACTAATTAACTATATCCATTTACAAGCTTCCGTAATTTCACATATCAATGAAATCACCAGATTAGAAACAGAATTAAATACTTTAAAACGGAGCAACGACGAAGAAAAGAACCGTTTGGAAAGCAATATAGATTTAGATTATATTCGACAAATAGCAATAGGTGAACTCGGTATGGTTTACGCAAATGAAGACCAAATTATTTTATATAAAACACAGATGCATGATTCTATGCGAAAAAATAATGATTAAAAAGGATAAACAGAATGCACAAAAATTCATGATGTTAATTAGTAGTTTTTCATATATGGAATATAAAAAATAAATGTTATTCTATCAGTGGATCTGCAAAAAACAAACAAGGGAGAAACTCAATGAAAAACAATTCAAAGAAGAAAATGCATTTATTTACTATAGTAAGCGCCATGGTATTTATGCTTGTAACAGTTTTAACCGGCTGCGGAAGTAATACGACCATTAATTTGAATGATTATCTCATAACAAATGTATCAGGATATGACGGATATGGTTATGCTACCGTAACAGTTGACTGGAATCGGCTCGAAAGTGATTATGCTGATAAAATAGAATATACAAAAGCCGGAAAGGAAAATATGGGAGTCCTTGGTGAAGCCATGGAACCTTATGAGCTCCTTTATGATAGCGTTTCTGTTTCTGCTGAAAACAGGACAAGCCTTTCCAATGGTGATGAAGTCGCATATACCTGGAAGGTCCCAGAGGAAATATCTAAGTATCTTACCGTCAATATCAAATACGAGAATGGAACTTTTAAAGCTGATGGTTTAACTGAAGCGGAGAAGGTAGATATATTTGCGGATTTAGATGTTTCTTTTGAAGGAAGTTCTCCAAAAGCATCTCTAGTAGCTGTTTACAATGGATCATATTTAAGTGCTACTGACTTTACCGTTGAAGGGAATACTGAAAATCTTAAAAATGGTGATGAAATCACCATAAAAATTAATGATGATGCCATCCAGAGCTGCGCAGCAAATTATGGAGTAGTTCCTGCAGAAACAGAAAAGAAATATACTGTCGATGGATTAGATACACTGATCACAAAATTGAATGAAATAGATAATGCAGCGCTGGAACAATTCAAAGCAGAAGCGGCAGCTGTTTATGATACCACGAAAAATGATAATTATTATGGCGAAACAACTGTTGAGGGTATGGAATATCTAGGAAGTTGTCTGCTAGTAAAAAAGACGGATAAAGATACGGCGGATAATGGGCTGATTATGGTATATAAAGTGCAGCTTAAAGATACCTATTCTACATTCAGCCAGACAACAGACTATTACTGGTGTGTAGATTATTATAGTCTGGTTCAGAGATCGGATGGAACGTTATCTTATAATAAAGATTTGATCGGCACCCCTAAGAACTGGATCACTGTAAACTCTGATACGGCATTCTGGAATCACTTTGGTTATGCAACGTTGAATGAATTGTATGATAACGAAGTTGCAAAATATGCAGACGATTATGACATCGAATCTAATTTGATTATGGAATAATTTAAATGATAAGAAAGCATCGTTTTCGATGCTTTTTTATTTGCAACAAATTATTATATTTCTATATTTGCCGCAGGCATAAATTTAATGATAAATTTGCGAAAAAGCTATGGGAAAATAAGTATAGGTTTCCATACATTTATATATTATTTTTCTGACATATTATATACATCAGAGAAAAATGGAGGAGAAGAAATGCTTGTAGGAGATCTTATATATAACGATAATTTTAATTTAACTGCAGATTATGCCATTTATAATTGCGCAGAAGGAAAATTTTGGTATCAAGAAAGGCCTGTCTTTAATTCCAAAACCGATAGAGGAAAACCTAAAGACAAAATATTAGATTTGGAAATCAAATATATCACCGTACAAAATAACGTAATTATCATTGAAGCAAAAAAGAGAGGAAATTAAAATGAAAGATTATTTGGTAACAGTTACAGAGATATATACCCATACATATCACGTAAGAGCAAATTCAGCAGAAGAAGCAGAAGATATTGTAGCTGATAATTCGGATGGCTGTAATGTATATGAGGATTATAATGAATCAACATATAATGCTCGGAAAGCAAACGGAGAAGATCTTTCTCTTTATGAAACCGTCGAAAATCCTGATAAAGAATAGGAAAGTGCTGTCAATAACCCATCACTGAAGTGACGGACTTGTAAAAGCCTGATATTGACCGGAGAATCCGGAATACCGCCGCTTACACCACGCATACGAATTTTTTCTGGATTCGTCCAATAAGGCGCTTGCCGGAATATACTCCGTCACATTTGCCGCACAGGTTGATGTTCTTGTAGAAGCGAATTCCCCGAAGGAGGCAAGAGAAAAAGCGGAAAAATGTTTGGTGCATACGATGAGACCACGAACTTCCACTGCACATATTTGTCGGACATTATAAACATTACTAACAAAGACGAAAATGAGGTATAACACATGAGAATTACAAGATATACTACTGAATTAACCGACGATAAGATTACCGCTGTAGTAAAGGAAAATAGCAGCAATTACGAGATTAGTAACCTGAATTGCCCGGAAAATATCGTCCGGATGATGAACGATGTTTTTCACGCAGGCAGGAAGGCGGAAGAATACGTTTGGCTGATCGCCGCGAACACCAAAATGAAGCCGATTGGTCTTTTTGAGTTGACCCATGGATCCGTCAATGCTTCCCAGTTGGGATCGCGCGAAGTGTTCGTCCGTTTATGCCTCTTAGGCGCCTCCTCCTTCGTGGTGGTTCATAATCATCCCTCAGGCGACCCGTCTCCGAGCACAGACGACAACGCTACAACAAAACGTCTGAAAAGTGCCGCGGATATCATGGGAATTCCGCTTGTTGATCATATTATCATCGGCGATTCTGCGTTTTATTCATATGCGGAACATAATTTTTCATAATCGAATATAGTTGAAAAACGTCGGTTTAATTCCGGCGTTTTTTGTACCTATTATTCTGTCATATTAAGTACACCAAAGAAAAATGGAGGAAAATAATATGGAAAAATATATACCTACAATTGGCGATGTTGTTTTATACGGCGGAGGTACAGCTCCGAAAGTTGTTGTGGATATGATAAATCATGAAGATCTCGGCAGTTGTTGTTATGATAGAAAATATTTTCTTTGTGATGAATCTTTTATTAAAAACAGTAATGGCATGATTTCAAATAAAGAAATCGAAAGACATGGAATTTGGGTTGAATTTCGTGGAATGAACATTCCTGATATCAGAAAATGTAAAGATATTGCACCGTATGCGATAGAACCTGTGCAATATTATTCTTTTAGACAAAGGAAAAGATACAGCAACTAGGAGAAAACATGAGATTGTGGACAATACAGCCGGTTGAGGTTGTTAATATTCTCGAAAGAGACGGCGTTTTTACCTGCGATCCGGAGAAAAGTGAGTATTACAATGATTTTCATGACGCATATCTCTGGATTGCCGCCGAAATGGATAAACGCAATATCCCGCATCCGGATGGTTTGAAACTTCCTTTGTGGGCCTGGCATACGAGAGACTGGAAACATAAGAAACCGGATCTCAGAACGACGGGACTTGGAACTCCCGGGAAAAGATACGCCTGTATCGAATTTGATATTGATGATAAGAACGCTCTTTTGTCAGATTACAACAGCTGGCATTATGTTCTGAACCATATCTGGTTTGATAACAGCTATTCCGAAGATGACTGGAACAGGAAGCAAGAATGGTTCGATTCCCTGAGTCCAGAAGAAAAAGAAAACGCAATTATCAAAAGCTGGCAGAATATTTTTGACGTAGTTAAGCGAAAGAATGATTGGTTTACTAATGGCCGCTACATTCAGGCTACTTTCTGGGAACTTCAAAAAGATATTATTACAAATATCAGATATTTTGAATCAAAATAGGAGAAAAATAATATGAAAAACTTTTTTAGATTACTTATCGAAATGTTTATTATCTGGATTGCCGCAGCTTTGTTTCCTGAAAGAATCGCTTATGATTCTTACCGGACACTGGCTCTCGTGGCTGTAACTTTTGTGCTTACATGGGCAGTAATTGGTTTATTGGCGGAGCTGCTTAGTCTTATTATTATCATCTGCAAGCTGAAAAGATTCATTACCAAGACCACTATTACACTTTTTGCAAGCATGGTAATTATCATTTCGATTTTGACAAATTTTGCCGGACTTGTAATTGCAAATCAAATTGTTCCTGGATTTACAATAAACGGCATAGGAACATACATCATTCTTACGATTTTGTTTGCAATATGTACAACAGAAGTATCTGTTAACAAAAATTAATGCTTAATGTAATGCGCCGGATATTGACCGGCGCATTTCTTTATTCTGTGGTTTTCTTTCATAATGGTATTACAAATCAAAGAAAAATGGAGGAAATAAAAATGAGTTGGATCGGTGGAGAATTCGTACTTAACGATGTCACAAAGAAAGACTTAGACGCAGCAGCTGATAGAATCAGATATGCCGTAAGAAGCAATGCAAATCTTGCGGAATTTCCCAATATGGGAAGCAGAATTAATCCGTTTAAGCATATCTGCCCCCAGATAATCTTTAACGGCTATGAGGAAGCAGAAGAGATTCTGGAAAGAAAGCGGAGTGAATGGAGCCGTAATTATACCGGCTATGTAGCTTTCCGTGATCTTGAGTCTACCAATAAAACAAAACATATTATTGAATTAAAAGAAAAAATTGAATCGGAAACTGAAAAGAAGATCCGGTATGGTCTGGATAATAATGTGAAAGATCAGAAAGCAGATTACATTGGTTGCCGTAAATGTGGTTCAAAGATCAATAAGAGCTACATTCAGGCAAACAGATGCCCTGTATGTGATTTTGATCTTCGCTCGGACACTTTTAAAAAGCGCATGGCCGGCTATCAGGAAAAGATCGATAAGCTGACGAAGGAACTGAATGAAGAGAAAAAGAAGAACGCCGCAAAAGCACCGGTAAAGTACCTTGTTATGTATGAGGAATATGTAGGATAGAAACTTCTCTGGAAGAACTGGAGAAATGATCGAAAACTGCGATGTTATCGTCGGAGATACGACCGAAGCCGACTACGAGGTGAACGTAAACGGCGAATGGTATAGCATTTTATAACAGAATACGCAATTTTAAGGCATCCGGAAGGATGCCTTTTGCATTCCAGGTATACTTTTCTGTCATATTAATGACATCAAAGAGAAAAATGGAGGATACTACCATGACAAAAGAAAATTTTGCAGAAGAACTCAGAAACAAGCTTCCGGAATATATGCCGGACAGATGCAAGAATCTCAGATTCTGTATCAAAAAGATCAATAAAAATAATGGAGTTGAGTTGACCGGTATTCTGATTGACGACGGCAGCAGGTGCACACCGGCAATTTACATCGATGAGATGTATGATAGTTTTTGTAATAACCCTGATTTTGAGGAGATTATCCGCAATCTTGCAAAAACCATCGTCGATGTGATGGACAGCAAGCCGGATACGGACAATATCCTGAAGAAAATTAAAGAAGGATTCACTCATGTTATTCCGAAACTGATCAATGCAGAAAAGAATAAGGAACTGTTAAAGATCTGTCCGCATAGGATGTTTCTCGACCTGGCAGTTGTTTACGAAATCATGTTGGGAACCAATCAGTTCATTCTTATTAGGAACGGAATGTCTGATTACCGCGGTATGACGGAAGAGGAGCTGTATGATCTTGCTGTAGAAAACATCCGGAACCAGAAGCAGTTCATTACACTTGCTCAGATGTTTGCAGGCATAGTTGGCGAAGAGGCAGATTTGGAAGAATTTCCGATGCTTATCGTAAGAACCAAATGCAAAACTCATGGAGCGGGCATAATGCTTTGTGAAGATGTTTTGTCGGAAGTAGCCGAGAAATTTCAGAGCGATCTCTATATCCTGCCGTCAAGTATTCACGAAATTATCGCTATTCCAGCTGATTTTGGAGACGATGTAGCTAGGCTTAAAGACTGGGTAAATAGCGTCAATCAGACGGAGGTGGCTCCAGAAGAATTTCTTTCTAATTCTGTTTACTTCTTTGACAGGAAAACCAAGAGATTATCTATCGAAGAATGATTATAAGAAAACCCGCTTTTGACGGGTTTTCTTTTGTAAAATTCTATGCAAAAAATACTACATCAGGGATTGACATTGGTTATAAAAAAGGACCGAAAACGATGGTTCATACAGAGAAGGATATACAAAAATTGTTACAATATTAGAAGAAAAAACAAGAAGGAACGGCACAGTTTTGTGTAGAGAAGGGAGAAATACTAAATGGATAGAGAAATTTACAAACAAAAATTTATGGAAGCAGATTCTGTGAAAATTCCTATGGCAGAGTTTCAAAAAATTATCAGTGATTCTATTTATCCTGTAACCGGATCTAAAAGAGGATATAATAATTTACTGATCGCTATAGAAGAATGTGCGGAACTCGTCGAAAGTTTTGGGGAATATACATCCGGCAAAGATAAAAATAAATATGGGGTATATGAGGAATTAACAGATGTTTATTTGACACAGTATTATGTTATGAATGTCCTTGGTATTGAAGAAAAGGATATAAAACTGAACACAAGATATAGAACAGAAATGGATGTATTCGTATCATTAAGCAAATTACAGTTTAGTCTTGCAAAATATATGCGTAAAGCTGAAACCCTTCCCTTGCAGGAAAGAAAACAGATGATTCATCAGATCACAGAAGATTTATCTGAAGTAAGAAGTAGTCTATTATTTTTACAAGGATATATGTTGATGACAAAAGAAGATCTATTTAAGTCTATCAACGTAGTCATGAACAGACAGAAGAGTAGAAATGAATTGCAGGACCCACTGGGATTGCAGAAAGATACGGAATAGATAGTAGAAAATATATTGTGAATCACCACACACCATAAAGGAGTGTGGTTTTACGGCGAGATTTATAAAAATGATTATGAGAAAAACCGCTTTTAGCGGTTTTTCTTTTGCAAAAATTCTGTGCAGAAATTCCACAAATTTCAGAAATCTGCCATAATAAGAATAGGAATATGAAAAAGGAGGAATTTTTTGTGAATATTGCCCCTTTTATTGCCGCAAGCATAGCCGCAAATATGGCGGCGCGAACCACAAATTTTGATGAAGAAGATAATGATCGCAAATTTCACGACTCAAATCGATTGCTACTTAATTACCAGGGAGGAGAAGGTATGACTATTACACCGAATGAGAAAATCGTAAGCGTAAATATTACCCAAAATACTGAATCATATGCGCCGCAGCAGCGAAGATTTGAGGCATCCAGAAGACTATCCGATTCCGACAAAGATACCGTTTATGCAAGGACAATGGATGATATCTTACAGGAATTGATGACAAAATACAATGCAAAAGAATTTACACTTATGCCTGCCTCTACTTGCAATAGCGATTCCGGTGCTATTGTCGACGGATGGTTGTTAATCATGAAATGCGAGAATGAAAATTAATCAGACAGGAATTGTTTATAGTTCCTGATCTGTCCATACAACCTTTCTTCATATTTTTCAGTCATATTATATACGATTAAGAAGAATGAAGGAAAAGCAAATGTCATTTGTACGGAGATTGCATGCGATGGCTGCGGAAAATGTGATTGCAGAAAGAATAGAAAGCAGCTGAAAGAAGAAGGTTGGATATAGGATTGAAAAACGTCGGTTTGTGCCGGCGTTTTCTTTTGCTCTCATTTATCCTTGTCTTTACAGTCATTGCAATTATTATACAGGTGTTATCTGGTTTTCTGGAACTCTTAATTGCAAATCTCTTTGTTCCCGGCTTCGCTATAAACGGTGTAGGAACCTATGTCGTACTTGCGTTGGGTTTTTCTTATTGCTCGGTTGAAGTGAATTTAAATAAAAATTAAATAGAAATGTCAGTCTACCCCGACGTTTTTATCTGCAAGTATCCAATGTTTCACAAACTTTACACATATAAAATCTATCATAATAATTATATCAAAGAAAAATGGAGGAAAAATATATGTATATTATAAACAAAACATCAAAAATCGGACGTGTTTTCCCCGACAATAGCCCGAAGGGTAGTGATGAAGGAGATGAAGGTTTTTTATATGATTTTGAAGATAGTCATATATCCGACCTTGTATCAACAATTGGAATCAATGCCATGCTGGGAAAAAATGTATTGTCTCTTGGAGACAGCGGCGTATGTGTAGAAGTCATTTTTACACAAAAAAGCGGAGCGGAAGGAAAAATTGAATTCGAAAAATACGTTAAGGATTTCATTTCAATCACAAAAGAAGCTTTGCCTTCAATGAGTAAGGAATATCGTGATTTCTATAATCATTTTGTAGAAGATTACGAAAAAAATGGCTTGCAAATGTTTTAAGCCATAAGAATTAAAGCGTCCATTTGGACGCTTTTTTGTGCAGAAAAATATAGACAATAATTCTATCATGCCGACAGCTCTGCACAGTCTAAAGACTGGCAGGTTCCAGGTACATAACAGCATCATTTAACGATTCTTACAACAGATCCGGCTTCTAATCTTTGCGGTCAGGAAGCGGATCTGTTTATGCAGAAAATACTTTATATATAAATATCTTTCATATTAATACTATCAAAGATAAACGGAGGAAAAATATATGTTAGAAACAATTAATAAAATGGGACCTATCATCGAGCCAACTACTCTTTTTGTGCTGATCATGTTCTCGATTCTGATTGTGACTGCATTATGTATGCAACCTAAGAATAAATACAAAAAGCTGCTTGCAAGAAAGAGAGCAGGAAGCACCGGCGGCAATAAGAAAAATAAACAATTATATCTTCTTCGGACGCTGGACCAGATCTCAGAAACGAATCTGCTGCCGGAATATCTGAAAAATAAACTGTTCTACATCAGGGACTGCGCTCATCATTTCAAACGCAATCATCTGTTCACTCTCGGATCCAGACTGGAGACTTATTATATTCCAGAGATCTACAGTGCATTCACAGGATATAAAGCTTCTCTCGAATACGGAGGACAGGAAAAAATTGAAAACAGCTACGCTTTTCTCGAGAATATCATCACAATTACCTATGAAGAATTTAAGAGAGAAGAAGTAGCATTACAGAAACTCAATGAAATCCGCCAGGCAGCCTAACCCGGCGGATCCATCTATGGAGGAAAATCGATGGAAAATAATGAAATTCTCGATACGATCAGGCCCGGCATGAGCGTAGAACTTGCAAATGGCTACAGGTATGATGTCGTCGATACAGGCTATTGCGACATTATTTTAATAAATTACGAAGATATGCCAGCGCCTTCCGTTTCATTAAAAAATTACAACAAGGATGGCCGTTGCAATCAATATCTAAATGGTCATTTGGATATCGTTGCCATTTATAAAAACAACAACAAAAGTCCCTGGCAAAAGGCATTGTGGAAGAGACAGGAAGAGTTTAAGGAAATCAATGGATTAAAGAATGGCATGTACGTTGTATTCAGATGCGGCGTGTGGGCCAGTGTAGTTCGTGATGAAGGTAGTCAGGTTTTTTGCATCGGAAGCGGGACTTTGCATCCGAAAAAGATTCCCGGAACTGGATATGATCAGAAAATGCATCATAAAAAAGATGTCGATTATGACGTTGTTGAAGTATGGCAGTATGGCGAATGCATCTGGAAGGAGAAAAATAGTGAAAAAAGATGTATGAGGAAGGCGTTGTCGTGGAGTGCGACGGAATAGCGTATTTGAAAAATGTGACGCGTTATGATGCGAAAACAGGAATACTGACAGAAGACGTCTGACATTTTCCTTTTATTTTCTTTCATATTAATTTTACAAAAGACAAAAGGAGGAAAAATAACATGGCAGGAATTGTATTCAGAATTGATAAGAAACCATTCAGCGAAGAAATCGAGGGCGTATATGCTTTTTGTAGTGAATGTGACCCGGAAGGCGTTGGCGGAGGTCCTGGTGTACTTGGGCAAATACCGAAGTGTGACTATTGGGACAGAAGCAGCGATTTGGTTACCGAATTTGATGTTGAATCATTCGCAAAATATCATCGCTTTTGCCCGACATGCGGCAAAAAGATAAATTATTCGGCAAGAATCACGAAACAAAACTATTTAAAATAATTGGAACTTAAGAAGCCAGACTCAATAGTCTGGCTTCAGACTGTAGACAAAGCTCCTTCCTGTGAGGGAGCTTTTCAAAAAGGAGAAATAGACAATATATTTCTTATCACTTGTGTCATAACATTTATGGTCTATGCATTAATCATAAGAAGTACGGAAGAAAACAATTAAACCATCGAAACGTAGATTTACGGTGAAAGTGAGGAACAATAATATGAAAATTGTTATTATTTATACATTACAGACAGACGGAGATTATAGTTTAGATAATCCGAAAAAGTTTGGGTGCATTAAGGAAGACGGATATCATTACTCTGGAACTGTAGAAATTGTATCCGATAAAAAATCTTGCTGCTTGATGGAAGCAAGAAACTTTTTATATAAGTTTTTATGCGATGGACTACACGTGTCATATACCCATGCCTGGCTTCTTAAGGATTTTTATGATTTGATCGAATCATTAGTTAATAAAATCGGTCATTATAAACCTGATGAATCTGGTAAATATATGTATGAAGAGTCCATTGGTGGAAATTATAGCGGAACAAACTTTAAGATTTTAATCATAGACTGACAGCTCTGCACAGTCTAAAGACTGGCAGGTTCCAGGTACATAACAGCATCAGTAAAAAAGGAGAAAAATATTTATGTTAACCTATTATAATGGAGAAATTTCCGTAGATAAAAAATATGCAAAACAGTTAGTGGAAGCATTCAATACAATGACCTCCCTGAGAGAAACGTGTGAGGAAGAAGTTCTCAATTCAAACACTGACGGAAAGGCTGCTATTTATTTTGAATACGAAGAGGGCGGAGACAATACGGACGCTCTCGTAGATATGGCAAATAAGCTTATTTCCGAAGGCATCAGCGTCGAGATGGATATTCGCTACACGAACGAAAATGGAGATGGGTTGCTTGTACGAGAAGATCAAGGAATTCAAGGAGGAAAAATAAATGAAAATGTTTGTTTATGTAATTGATTCCGATATCCGCGGTATCGTATCAGCAGCGGATCAGGAAGAGGCTGCAAAGAAGGTTATGAACGCCTATATCGATCACGGCGGACCGGAATTTGATCCGGAATGCGTGAATATCAAGATCATTCCTTTCGAAGAAAATTCGAAATTTGAGGATCATCCGGATGTTACCGAACTGCCGGAAATTTTCCAGGGAATCGCCTGGGTATAAGGAGAAAATCGGAATGAGTAGAGAAGAATTAAGCGAGCTGCTGGATGCCCGCGACAAATTATGCGGATTCTGTAAAAATGACGCATGTGAAAAGTGTCAGGTTACGGCATTGATCGATGACGCATACGCGGAATGCGATGAAATTGATGAATGATGAAGAAACGCTCGTGGATACCGCGGGCTTTTCTTTTATATTTATCTGTCATATTAATTATGGAAAAGGAGGAATGTTATGAGTAAAAAGACCAAAGAAAGCGTTGTTAATGATATTTTGCCGGAACCGGCTGATATATGTGTATTGAAAGAGAAACATCGGGATACAAAAAGAGTATTTGTGATGGAAGAAAAATAATATGAAACGCAGCGGAACAGCAGTCTCAAAGGCTGCTGTTTTGTGTATTTCTCATGTATTTATCTTTCATATTAATGAATATGGGAAGTAATTGTTATGGATAGAGACACAATTAGGCGAATGGACCCGGAATTATATCAGGAAAAGCTTGAAGAAGCAGTTATGGATGATGTATCCTGTATTTTAAATGTTAATAAAGGACATTCTTCCACATTACATACAGATATATCGATAGATGATATGATTACTAGAATGGTCAAAGAAGAGAAACAGGCTGTTTCCAGTTTTTACGATGCGGAAACATTAGTTAGTACACTACAGGATGCGATATATTACAAAGCGAAAGAAATCTCAAACTGGATCACATCAGAAAAGATAGATTTCAAAGAACCCCAAAATTATCATACACTGGCGTTTACATTAGATATGGGAGACGATCCGGTAGGACACGGAATAACGATTGATGGAAGAGAACTGGCTACAACAATGACGACGGTTGTTCTTCAAAGAGATTTTTCTGACGAATCGCCATTTGGATTTTTCGTTAAAACGGCATACGTAGATATTTTTCACGAACGTGCCGAAGAAACTGGATTAAGAGTCAATATTCCGGATTTTATTCAGAACAAAATACCGTTCACATCAAATATCGAAAAAGCTTATCATTGTTTAAAACATGAATATCCAGATAAGAAGATCTGGCTGCAAAATAATAAAGGAAATTCTGAAATTAAAATTTCAGAAGATAATGGCGATAACAAATACATTGCTTACATAAGCGAACTGGGAACAAAAATCAAAAAGGCTGAAATTGATCATATACGAACAGCAAGTTCTTTGGAATGTTATCTTGAATGCCCCAAATTGACCGAAATGCTGACTTATGCAGATAATGTAACACATAACAAAAATATAACACAAATTAAGAAGCAGGATATAACACATTAGTTTCTGTGCAGAATTTTGACTGTCGTTAATATTTGTATTATAATTGATTCATCAAATGAATAAGGAGGCAGAAATGTATAATCCACAAATTGTATATTCTGAAAAAGAAGAAGTTACCGTTGTTCCGGGAGTAATTTTAAATAAACTGATTCCTTTTATGGAAGAAAATAAAATTGAATATAGAACGGTTCCCCAAAGTGAATTCGAAGACGGCTGGCCCGGGGGGTGCGTATACCGCGGCAGACCTAGAATCAATGGTGTCGCCGCCGTAGTAGCAAAAGTCGATACTGAATGCCTGCACAAGATCGCAGAAAACCTGCTTCATGTAAGCGCCAATGATCCTTGCTTCGGTGGGAGAAAGGTAATGTAATGTACAATCCTGAAATTACATACCGAAACAAAAAACAGCACTTGCTCCTTCCCGGAGTAGCTTTGAATAAATTAGAGCCATTCCTGCAGAAAAGAAAAATTGAATATAGCGTAACGAGTTTCGGAAAAGAAGACTACAAAGACGACTGGGGCATCTATTGGAAATATGGAGAATTAAGTGGATATCACAATACCGTGGCAGTTATTTCATACATCGACAGCGATTGCCTGCTGAAGATAGCGGAAGAACTACGAAATATCGATGACAGCGAAATATAAGAAAAAGCCGGCATAATGCCGGCTTTTTCTGTGCAGATATTTTCTTTTCCCGTAAAATCATTCATAATAATATCAGAAGGAGACTAACCATGGACAACAATAATTTGCCCGTAGAGCCACATATTTTAACATTGTAGGAACTTTACGATGCGGCATTGAGGATGCTGCGGATCAAAAACTGAAGAAAGACACACCGATTATGATCACCACCGCGGACAGGAGCATTGGCGGCCGCGCCTTTGTGTATGCTACATGGATTGGAAAAGGCTTCGACTGGGAAAGTGGTCAGATCCGTATCAATACTGACGAAAAGGTCCTAAAATACAAAAACGGAAGAGACGTGGCTAAAAGTCCGATTATTCGCAAATATGAGCAGGCTGGAAAGAAATTTGTTGTCAGAAAATGCCCGGCGTGCGAAAATAAGATTGGAAAAGAGGACCGTTTCTGTAAATACTGCGGGCAGAAAATCAATGTAATGTTCGAAGAGAATATCATCCGCGGAAACGTAATTGAGGAGGAAGAAAAGAATGGTTCAAAAATCTGACCTGAAGTGGCAGGAACAGCTGATGCAGGATCTTTACGATAAAGATGCTGTTCCGTGCGAAGATTTCGAAAAATCTATGAATTATGCCACAAAAGATATTGCAAAAATATATACCGATACCATTATTCATTTGTACGTTAACGGCAAATCTCCTGAAGACATCGCAAAACAGGACGGTATTGTTTTGGCGACAGTCAAACTGCGGACCGATAAATTCCGCAGACTTATGCGCCGTCCATACAGGGAAGAGATTATGCGAAACGGTCTGACGCATTGGATCGAGAAAAAGAAATCCATGCAGGTCATGTCTATGGAAGAGAAGAGAAAACTTACTGTTGACGATTTTGAGTTTTCACAACGATTATATTTTACGTTGAGGAGAAACTACATCAAAACGGTCGGAGATATTCTCGATGTTGGACAAACCCGTGTATTGCACATGTTTGGTTATTCGTAATACAGAGAACTCTGCCTGTTTCTGAATTCTATCGAAATTGGTGTGCCGTTTGACGGAAAACGCGATATATGTGTTTGAGAAAGGATAATTGTGGAGAAAAATATTGTTTATAAGGTGACAAAAAGCAGCACGGACACGACTTTCGAAAAAGGGATGTGATCTGGATGTGTGAAGACGGGACTATTATGAGGGCAAACCGGGCCGGATGGATCAACCCAGAAGAATGTCCCGCAGAAAGTCTGAATTTTCGTGTTGAAAAAGATAACAGATATAAGGTCATACATGGTTGTGGTTATATCGGGATATGTGCGGCGTGAAAGGAGATTATTGATGTTTGTAAATTTCGAAAATTTTATCTATGCATCGAAAAAGAATTTTCCCAAAAACGAATGTACGCTAAAAGATGATATCGAATTCGGAATCATGACAGGAGAAAAACTTTATCAAGTGCTATATATCGACGTCCGGTTTCCAAAGGAAAAGAACATAACTTTTGCCCGGCCATATACCTATTTTGACGGGAAAGAATTCTCTTTTGGCTGGCAGTGTGAGTGGAGCGGACAGGTATTTATGAATATTGAAAATAGTTGCCAGCATATTGATGAATGCGTTGTCGGCTTCCTACCGGTAGATGAAGAATATGTGGAACGCGATAGAAAGATTTTTGACGAATTTCGCAGAAAAATCATCAAAGGCTGGGAAGGTTTTTATGGTGCAGAAGAGTAGTAATAACATCGGTTAAGGTATTTGATATCCACGAACCAGGCATGTTCAGGAAGATTGTATTGAAGTTTTATCTGCTTCTTTTTATCACCGTCCATGACATCGCACAGGAAATAGATCCAGTTATCTCCGAAAGCGTTGTCTTGGACAGTATAATTTTCTATTTTGAGTTTTGTCCAATTGATCGTGATATACAATGGCTTGATTGCTCCGGAAGTCGAAAATACGGCTATGACCGGAACGCAGCGTATATGTTTGGCATCAAAGATAGAATCTGAAATCAGCATTATCAATCCCTCCAAAAATACTATACAAACATATGTTCTATTTGTCAATAAAAATATGCACTCCTTTTTCTTTCATAATAATTATATAAAGGAAAAAGGAGAAAACATATGGACAAAAAATACAATGTTATCACATTATGCGGAAGCACTCGTTTTAAGAAAGAATTCTTAGAATTGCAGGAAAAATTAACCCTCGAAGGAAATATTGTCATCAGTGTAGGTGTTTTCGGACATGCTGATAATATCGATATCAACGACACCACAAAAGCGATGCTTGACGACATACATAAACGGAAAATTGATATGGCGGATGAAATTTTTGTTATTGATGTTGACGGCTATATTGGGAAATCCACCAGGAGCGAAATTGAATACGCGAAAGCGCAGAAGAAAAAAGTAGTTTACCTCATTCATCCTTTGATTGGAAAAGTAATTTGCTTTAGAAGAGAAAATACGCATCATATCATTAAAGAGGTCATCGAGTTTGATGAGGATACTTTTGGTCAGGGAGATTTTGCCGTGATAACCGAAGATGGACAATATTTCTACGAAAGCGAAATTGATTTCGTAAATTAGAAGTAAATTTTCGCGCGTTGAAAAAATGCGGTTTTAAAAGGAGATATAAAAACATGAAGAAAACATTAATTATCAGCGCTTTCCCTGCATGTGGAAAAACATTTTTATATAGAAATCAGGAACAACTGCTGTTTAAATCTCAGAACGGATTACAAATTCATTATAGTTTTCTTGATAGTGATAGCAGCAAATTCAAAAAATATGATGGCTGGGAAAAAGAATATGTAAATCACATAGAAGAAAACATTGGCAAAGTGGATTTTATCTTTATTTCTCAGCATGATGTTGTTTTACAAGAGATAGCCAACAGGGGCATTCCTTTTGTAACAGTTGGACCGGAAAATTTGCCATGGACTACAAATGAAAATAAGATGCTCACAAAACAGCAATGGTTTGGAAGATTTGTTTTAAGAGATAACTCACATATTGCTAATTTCATGGATTGGATCAAAAAGCTTTCGGAAAATTATGACAACTGGACATCTATACAACAGCAGACTAAATACGGTCCCATTGAATTCTTTCCATTAGGGGCGAATCAGTATTTGAGCAATATTATTGAAGAACTCTATTATAAAAAAGAGATTTTTTCACAATACACAAAATAGAGGGGCGGATTATTCCGCTCTTTTATCAAATCAAGACCACATACTATCTGCAGCGATGATTGTTTGAAGGACTAAGTTAAAAAAGATATTGTAATGGAACCAATTTTAGAAAGGATGTAATATGAAAATAATTATTATACAAGGAATGACTTGCTTGGGGAAAAGCACATTATGCAAACAGCTAGAAAAAGATATTTTAAATTGTAAACATTTTTCTTTAGATGAATATAAAGAAAATATGTGGGACAAATTTGGATTTGATTCCGAAAAACAAAGAGAATCTCAGAGCAAACTCGCAAAAGAATTATTCTATTACGATATAAATGAAGTTATTAGGGAAAAATTATATGACTATATTCTGATTGATTATGCCTTTACAGACAAATACTGGAATGAGCTTTTAGAAAATATAACAAATTGGAATGTTTCAGTAAAAACTATCTACCTAAGACCGTTAGATTTACAGGAACATAAAAAAATATGGGAAATGCGTAGTAGAAATTTTTCTGTTAGGCATGCAGGTCATGGAGCAACGCATTATCATAATGGTGTTGGCAGTGATTATGTGAATAAATATGATACTAAAGTATTTGAAAATATGCCTGTCATTAATCAAACGTTAAAAATCGATATATCTTTCAATCCATATTCAAGGAGTATACCATATAACTCAATTATAAAATTTATAAAAATGAATTAAAGATAGACAAGTAAAAGACAGCCACTTTGACTGTCTTTTATTTTGTGCAAAATTCTCTATATTATTTTCTTCCATAATAGTATTAAATCTATTTATTAAAGGAAATTTATATTTATTTTCTTTCATAATAATGAAAATGAAAACCGGAGGAAATCTTTATGAAAAAAGAAATAGAAAATAAATTGAGAAGGTTTTTTAAAATTGATAATGATTACGAAAACTATCGGGGTGTACATTATTACGAGGATATAAATGTATCTGACATCCTCTTGAATGAAGTTACAGGAGAATTCACCATTCATTTCGATCGTGTCTTAAAAACAGTAACCGAAGATGAATACGGCGTAGATCTGGGTGCCTGGAACGATGGGATTATAAAAACTCCCATGGTCGCAAAATTAGATAAAAATTTCAACATTTTATCTATTAACTAACATAAGAAGAGCGAATATATATTCGCTCTTTTTTATGTAAAATTCTGTCATAATAATTATATAAATTTCGCAAATAAAGGAGTGTCATTCATGGAAAATAATCGTATAACAAATCCGCAACTAGCATATCGCTATTGCCAAAATATTGCAAATAGCATCGATGAAACGGTCTTAAAGACGGTGGCATTACAAATACTGAAAGAAAATGAAAAATTATTCTTATCCTTAAAAGGATCGGATTGGCAGCATCATAATTATGCAGGCGGTTTAATCGTACATACTTGCAATGTAACACAAAATGCCATTAGAATGGGCGAGTTCTATAAGGGTCTTGTGTGTATGGATTTAATTAAATTTTGCTCATTGATGCACGATGTCGGAAAATTATTTGATTACGAAAAGCAGAATGATTTCGTAAACGAGCATGTTCCTTCGATGAATCAGGCTTTGTTGGGACACAGCTTTGAAGGAGCCAATTATGTGGTAAATCTGCTTCAAAAAGAATATGAAAAAGATAGCATTTGCGTTTCAAAAGAATATTCAAAAGATGTTATTACTCAAGTGGCTCACTGCATAGGGGCACATATGCATGGATTTGGAGCATGTGCAAAACAACAAATGTATGAAGTTGTGATAATAAACTGCGCAGATAAAGTAGATGCTTATCTTGAACAAACTATTGTCGAAAACCATGAAAAATCTTTTATGATAGGAACCGGTGAAATTTTTTATAAATCGGCAGTAGGAAAGTAATGCCGCCTGACAACAATATACTGTTTAAAATTTGCAATAAAAGCAGCTTAATTGTTAGTTTTATTTTTATGCAGAAATTTCCACTCTGCGAAAAATCTGTCATAATAATATTATAAAGAAGGAGGTATAACGTATGTCTACATTGCTTATCTGGAACGACGAAATCCAGAAATTATCAGATCTAATCAAAGAAAACAAAAAGCTCCCGTCGATGTTCGATAAGTTCACAGTCCTGGGAACAGAGTTACGCATCAGCGATTATAATAAGCTCCGCCAACTTCCTATTCCGGATGATAAGCTACGTCTTTCCACAGCCCTTTCTGAAAAAAGAGATACATTATTATTTGTTCTCGGAATGTTGAAGGCAAAAGAAGAAACCCGCGTATGTACGATTGCATCTGTTTCGAAAGAGTTATCTGATTTTGCAAAAGAACAAGATATGGAACTTTTATCCATGGCAGCTGCCGCAAAAGGATCAGATAAAAAGACTACAAAACCGAGAGTGCGAAATCTTCGAAAAAATGAATCGGTAGCAGAAAAGTCAAATAAAACATTGAATCTTAATGATAATAAGGGAACAGATTCTATCACTGAGCCAGTTAAAAATGAAAGTATTGATGAATCAGAAAAGACAGAAGAAACGGTCCCAGGGTTACTTGAAGATCTGGTAAAAGCAGCGGAAAAGAAGACTGGATATGGCTATAGTTAGCGGATCGATGAAATCAGAAAAGCAGTTGCTGCAGCATCCGATGAAAAGATTGGACTTCCGTTCCAGATGCAGATGTTGTTTGGTGAAAAGGGACAAGCCTTGGCTGATGAGTTAACGGGATTTTTCCGGGAACTAAAGGGGTGATTAAAATTGATATATTTAATTGATATTTGTATGCTTTTTGTAGCTACTCTAGGAATATTTTCAATGATTCTTTTGATGATATCACCTTTTTTTAATGATGATGAAAAGAAAGGAAATATGAAATATATAGGAATTACAGAGTTAATAATAAGTGTTGTTGCGTATGAAGTATTATTTCTTATTCAACATAAAGGATTGTAAAAGAAAGGAAAAATAATGGATCATAATTTTATTTCATGCTTGTTAATTATTTTTATTATTCTATATCTAGTAAAAGAATGTTTTACGATTCACATGGGACCAATATGTGCATACGATAACACTTTATATTTCGTTCTATTAATCGCCGTTCTTTTGATTGTAGCTATAGGGCGTTCTGCCAACCTCATAGAATTTAATTTACCGGGTACTTTATTAGGAATTGTATGCTTTCTGATTTCGTTCATTATATCTTATTTTTCATATAAAACACAGGTTAAAAAATATGAAAAAGAATATCGTGATAAAAGAAAACTTGTTATTGAAAATATTGACGTTGATGCTCTCAAAGAAGTGATGAAAGAATGTAAAGAATCAGGCGTTGATATTTCAAAAAAACAATGTAATTGTGCTTGTAAATTTTCTGATAGGAATCCATCAAAAGAACAGTGTTTGGAAGACACATTACCAACGCCAGATAAGTGTTGTCCTATTTTTGGATGTGAAAGCGCATATTGTTCCGTATTTAACACTACTGTAGATCATTACACAGATTGTGTATGGTGTGAGCAAAAAGGTTCACAAGAAAGCTGTAAATGTCTTTGTTTATTAACAAGGATAAATGAGAACAAAGAATTAAAGGATCTTGTTGACAATATTAATTCCAAAAAGTAAAAACATACATCCCGGGCTAATCCTTGGGCAATCTGGCGAAGGAAAGATTTTTACAAAAACAGACAGCCACTACTTTCAAAAGCAGAAGAAGTATGTTTTATACTTTGGAAGCCCTGCCTATAGCATGAAATGTTTAGGTGAGAAGGATCCACTATTTTTATAAAGAAAGGAAAAACAATGGATCATAATTTTACATACTTATTATCTAATCTCTTAGATATGAAGTTGATCGATATGTATTGCAAACACATGATTAGGAATGACCTTTCTAATGATTCAAAGGCTAATCAACTTCTTAGTGCGTCAAGAGAAGTCCACTATGAATATTGTGAATGGGGGAGACATGATTACAGTCGAAGCAACGTACTTCATCATTTAGGTATTATAGATAAGATGGAATCTGATGGGTATAATCATGCAATCCGAGTGGTAGTTTGCAAATATCAGTTTTGCGATAAGACCATTGTATGGACTGATAATTTACATAGTACAGTCAAGTACATCAGAGAAAAAGGAAAAGAAGTAAGACTTAGAGATGTACCTTTCTATGTTGTTGACTTATCTGATTTAAGGCATCCGGTAATTGGAGCCTATGATAAAGATGTGCTTAAACCAAGTATGTCTGCTATAATGGGAGCTGTATCGAGTGCGTATTTTAGATATGAAATGTCTAATTCTAAAAACATTATAGATATAGGTTATTTAGTAGGAGATCTATTAAATGATAATCCTAAATTGTACACATACCATAATACACATTTAGATTGTATCGAAGAATATGATTCGTAAGATATGATTATGTTTATTGTTCCGTATTTAACACTACGGTAGATTATTTCACGGATTGTGTTTGGAATGAATAAAAAAGATTCTAGTGATAGATGTTTTTAAATTAAAAAGGAGTAAATAGAATATGACAAGCTTTATGTTAACATTACCCGTTATTTGCGCTATGTGGATTCTTTTTTATAATTCATGGAAAAATGGAACCCCTAACTATTTGGAATTTAGGGCTGCTATTATGATGTTATTACTCAATATTGCAGATATTATTTTTCCTCAAATTACATTTATTTACAAAGCATTTTTCTTTATTGGTTGGTTTATTAGTGAAATGCTAAGTATAGCTATTAGTACTGATGAGTAAATAACATCCAAGTAAAAAAATATATATTTTAAGCAATTTTTAAGCCTTCCGATTTCGGAGGGCTTTTTTCTTTCATATTAATGTTATAAAAAGAAAAATGGAGGATAAATATGAGAGTAAAAACATTAGTAAAAAGATTAACTGATATGCCTAGTAAAGCAGCAGTACGTTTCCGTGGACATGATGGAGCAAGTCTTGCTTTTGTGGCTGCAAACAATGACGGAGATAACATTGTCTGGTTAGAATCTGAAGAAGATAACCATATGATCCCTGGATTGATTCCGGAACGGCAGACAGTAGCCCGGCTAATTGACGAACTATCTATAATGAATCCGGAAGCAGTCGTAAAACTTAATTCCAAAACAGGAGAAGAAGTTTTATTTGTTGTTGCTTTAAAAAAGGATCCGTCTGTTGTATGGTTGGAAACGGAATCGGAAAATGATATAGGCGAAGAAATCGGAGTAAGATTTGAAAATGCTTTAGAGAACTGGGATGATGAGTTGGATTTCTATATGGATCTAATTGAAACAGGAATTACGGTAGATATGGTCAGAAAATATATGGATGATGAGACGGCCGATCATATGAAAACATTCTGCGAAGAGCATGGATTAATTTAAAACATTTTTCATAAAACCTGTTGACAAATATAAGTAGAAGTGATATTCTAATTATAGATGTACGGAGTGCCTGCCGTAAGTCTTAGATTATTCTAAGATTTATTGTAAGCGCTCCGTATTTTGTTTTTCAAAAAAATCTGACATAATAATTATGAAGGATAGAAACTACTTCATACAATGAATTATTAGAAAGGATAGAAAAGACCATGACTACGATGATCATGAAACATGAACCTCAGTTTTTACAGACATCAGCACTGGAAACAGGGCTTGGTTCACTGTGCTCTAATTATCATTACGGATGGGATCGAATTGTCGATAATACACCGAATTATAGTCTTTTTGCGAGAAGTTTAGTAAACTTTACACAATTGCATAAAACATTCAGTGGTTCTTTTCATAGCCTTTTTAAGCGGGCAGTAGGTATCGGAACAGGCACCCGAGAACTATAATAAGAACCGCACATAGATTGGAAATATGAAATCATGACCACTGGATTAGGAAATTATCTTAATTTAGTGGTCTTTTTTATGAATGAAAGAAAAATTTTTGTGCAGAAATTTCTATAAAACTTATAATCTGTCATAATAAATATATAAGTATTTAACACAATCTTTGATATGGGGCTGTAGCTCAGTTGGGAGAGCGCTTGTCTTGCGAACAAGATGTCGTGGGTTCAAATCCCACCAGCTCCACTATATGGCCGATTCGACTAGATGGT
>ULRJ01048340.1_pt1 | contig 54444 bp, 45 predicted proteins | sample 1955321 | NCBI WGS metagenome assembly ULRJ01 (sample SAMEA4835679, study PRJEB28245) | human gut metagenome | biome: gut microbiome; material: fecal sample | place: Denmark | collected 2008 | reverse complement strand
CTTCTGTATCATATTAGGCGCGTAGTTGCGGATTTGAGGATTAATATGTTTAACATTTGGATAATTGCTGTTTATTGCCTACTTTCGCGATATTGTTTTATTTAAAAATTCATTATAATGCCGCGCCCGGTAAGGGCGCAAACTTAAATCTATGTGTCGTCTTACATTTCTTAGCTTAACCCTGGCTGCCGCCTCTGTGGCGTCGGCCTATGCCGACAACAGTCGGGTGAGCGTAGATACCCGCGGAGACTCTCCGCGTCGCGTCACCGTGACTGCCGTGACTGAAAATATAATACGAGTGACAAATACCCCTGTCGGAGTGGAAACGCCACGCTCCCGGACTCTTCTTCCGCTGACGGAGAAGGTGTCGGCGCATATTTTCAATGCTCCGGGAGCCGAAGTGCTTACGACCGACGGCGGCATCGTCGTATCGGTCGACAAGGTTGACGGTGCCGTCACCATCGCAGCCCCCAACGGTGTCGTAATCGCCGACCCGGGCGTGCGTCAGGCCGTCGGCGGAAAGGAGAAAATGACGCTCACCACTCCGGGCAATGAGTCGTTTTACGGCGCCGGCGAACGCGGGTACTCACTCAATCTCGCCGCCGATACGCTCGTGATGTTCAACCGCCAGAACTACGGCTATACCGCCGGCGAGGAGCGCATCAAGCAGATGAACATCACCATGCCGCTGCTTATCTCCTCCAAAGGTTATGCAATCGTGTTCGACGACTATGCCGCCGCAACCCTCACGACCTCAAATCCGCTGACCTATACTACCGAGGCCGGCAAGCCGGTAGACTACTACTTCATCAGCGGCATCACGGGCGACAACCGTCAGGCCCGTCTCGACAATCTCCTTTCCCGACTGACCCGTCTCACCGGACGTCAGGAGCTTCCTCCGCTATGGTCGCTCGGATACATCACTTCGAAATACGGCTACCGCACCGAGGCCGAGACCCGCGGCGTAATCGACTCGCTGCAGCGTGCCGGCTATCCCGTCGACGGCATTGTGCTCGACCTCTACTGGTATGGCAAAGAGCAGGATATGGGCCGTCTGGAATGGGATAAGGACCAGTGGCCCAATCCCGTGAAAATGCTTTCCGACCTCAAGAAGAAAGGGGTCAACCTCGTGGCCATATCGCAGCCCTACGTGCTCCGCAACGGACGCGCCATCGACAATTACAACGAGCTTGCGCCCAAGGGAATGTTCGTCCGCGACTCCCTCGGCAACCCGGGCGAGGTCACGATATGGGTAGGCCACGGCGGCATGTTCGACGTAAGCAATCCCGACACACGCCAATGGCTCTCTGACCGTTACCGTCAGCTCACCGACATGGGCGTGACAGGATGGTGGGGCGACCTCGGCGAACCGGAGGTACACCCCGACTCGCTCTACCACTACAACGGCCTCAAGGCTCGTCAGTATCACAACCTCTACGGCAACGACTGGTCGAAGATAATCTACGACATGTTCAAGGAGCAATATCCCGACCGCCGTCTGATGACAATGATGCGCGGCGGCACTACCGGACTCCAGCGCTACAACGTTTTCCCCTGGTCGACCGACGTGTCCCGCTCATGGGGCGGACTTCAGCCTCAGATTACCATCATGCTCAACTCCGGACTTTCCGGAATGGGCTACATGAGCCATGACGTAGGCGGTTTTGCAATCAACCCCGAAAATCCCGTCGACCCCGAACTCTATGTGCGCTGGCTCCAGCTCGGCACATTCTCTCCCATACTCCGCACCCACTCGCAGCAGGTATCGGAACCGTACAAATATCCCGAGCAGCAGCACATCATTCTGCCGCTCGTCAAGGAGCGCTACGCATGGCTCCCCTACAACTATACGCTTGCCTTTGAGAATGCTTCGGCAGGTCAGCCGCTGGTGCGCCCGCTCAACTACTACAATTCGGCCGACACATCGCTCGACTCCATCTCCGACGAATATCTGTGGGGACGCGACGTGCTCATCGCACCTGTACTCACCCAAGGCGCTACGGAGCGGAAGGTGACATTCCCTGCCGGCACGTGGCTCGACATGGCCAACCCCTCGAATATCTATCACGGAGGAGAGACAATCACCTATCCCGCGCCTCTCGAAGTGCTCCCGATGTTCGTGCGTGCCGGAGCGTTCATACCCCGCGCCGACTACCGCATGAAAAATGTAGGCGACTACCGCACCGACAGCTATACCGTGCGCTTCTATCCCGTCGAGGGCAAGTCGGACGGCTATATATTCGAGGACGACCTGTCCACGCCCACAACCGTGGCCGAAGGCCGCTATTCGCTCCTGCGGTTTGACTCCGACACCGACGCTTCAGCCATCACCATCGGCATGCGCGCCGAGCACGGTGCCACCGGCTATGTGAATCCTGCGCCCGACAAAAACATCGTGTTCGAGGTGTATGGCATAGCCACACGTCCTGCGGCAGTGACCTTCAACGGCAAGAAAGCATCGTTCAACTACGACGAAGCCGGCCGCCGCCTCACGGTAAAGGTGAAATGGAACATATCCTCTGCCGCCGAACTCGTAATCAAGAAATAACGTGACGCCGCATGTGCGGCGTCCATAACCTTTCAATATAACAGCAAATTAATATAACGGCAATCTGTCAGATGGCATCAAAGTCAAACATCAAGAGCTTGTTTAGCAAATTTTTGAAATACGGACTTCCTACTCTTCTGAGCGTAGGATTGTGCTATGTGCTTTTCCGCGACATTGATATGGAAGAGATGTATGACTTTATAGTCAGTGAGTGTGATTTCTCGTTGATACTGGTGTCTATGGCGCTTGGAGCCATGACATTCTGGTTCAGGGGCATGCGCTGGCGCATACAGCTCAAGGCCCTCGGCATCACACCACCCGCATCGGTGATGTATTACAGCATAGTCGGAACGTATGCTGTCAATCTCGTGCTTCCGCGCCTTGGCGAGCTGTGGCGCTGCGAATACATAGCGCGTCGCCAGAAAGCCCCGTTTGCCTCGGTGCTCGGCTCTATGGTGTCGGAGCGTCTTGCCGACACGGTGACAGTATTTCTGATGCTTTTCGCAACAATCGTACTGGCCGGCAGCGCCATCGACTCATTTATCGAGGAGTATCCCGACATGTTCGACAACATGTCGCGCATAGCTTCGTCGCCGCTGACATATATCGCCGTTGTAGTGGCCGTAGGTGCCGTATGGCTGTTTTTCAGGCTCAACCGCCGTCGCCCGTGGGCTGTCAGGCTCAGAAATCAGTTGCAGGCACTCCTTGGCGGATTCACGTCGATATTCCGCATACGGCGGGCATGGTTGTGGCTTCTCCTGACAATTTTGCTGTGGGGCACCTATCTCACGCAGATGATACTTTGTTTCCAGGCATTCGCACCGACAAGGGAATACATGGCGCTTCACGGGCCGCTGATAGCGCTTGTATCGTTTGTGCTCGCTTCGTTGTCTATGGCAATTCCATCCAATGGCGGCATAGGCCCGTATCAGATGGCAGTCGGGTTCGGCATACAGTGCTTCATGGCCGACAGTCTGTCGGGTGCGCAGTCATATTCGTTTGCCACACTCGTGCTCGGAGCGCAGACGCTTGTCACCATCGTCTGCGGTCTGATTTCGTTTGCCGGCATAGCAATCGACAACAGGCGCCAGTCGCGTTTGCGCACAGGCGTGTAGCTTAAAGTTAAAAATACTGAAATAATTATGAACAATTGGTATTATTGGCTAAATTCGTGCCGGTAATACCAATTGTTTTCCAATATGACACAAGTAATAAATTTTGCCAAACTGTCGGAATTTGCCCGAAAAGATGATCGGGAAAGTTGTGTTAACGGTGACTATTTCCTACGACATATAGTTTCAGAAAAAGCTGAGAACATATTACCTGCCGCAATCAAGATTGACGGCATGTTTATATTCATGTGCACGGGAAGTGAGATTGACATCAACATAAATTTCCGCACGGTGAAATTACGCGCCGGAAGCGTGATGGTACTGTCGCCCAATGATCTGATAGAGATAGTGGCCGACTCCTCCTCAAAAGCCGAGGGATACGCCCTGTACCTCCCGATTGAATTTCTGAAACTGTTGAGCTTCGACAGCAATACGCTTAATTTCAGGAATATTAATCTTGACACGTCGCCTGTCATACAGCTTGACGACGATTGTCGGCGACTTTTTGAGGGGTATTTCAATTTGCTTGAACTTAATGTGACAATCAACCGCGAGCCTTCAGTATACACCCGCAACATATCGCGTTCGGTAGTCGGCGCAATGATATACCAGATAATGGCATTCGCAAAGGTACAGCGGGAAACAGCTGGGGAGAATGCCGCAAAATCGTCTGACAACGCCGGGCGCCGTCAATATTATGTGCGTGATTTCATGTCGCTTCTCCAGCAGGACTTCAGACAGCACCGTTCGGTAGGATATTACGCCGACAAGCTGTTTATATCAGCGAAATACCTTTCGCTGATAATAAAAGAAGCCACCGGACGTACCGCTACGGAGTGGATTGACCATTTTGTCATACTCGAAGCCAAAAACCTGCTCCGCTACTCCGGCCGCAACATACAGCAGATAGCCTATGATCTCAATTTCCACAACCAGTCGGCATTCGGAAAATACTTCAAGCACCTGACAGGTCTCTCCCCCTCCGAATTCCGTAAGACATGACGGGTCAGGCCGCCTTATGTCAATGTCAGACGGAATAATAATGCGCTTGTGGATAGTATGTTATCATATAATTGCGCGGACGCGATAAATCGTATTTCTGCAATTTGGTTTTATAATTTCCATATTGGAAGGGATATGTCCGCAAAAAGTTGTATATTTGTGAATCAAATCCTTCTGCTGGGAAGGATTATTTTTAAATTAAATAATTTTTTTAACCTGTAAATTCATACTGAAATGGCAAACGACAACAACAAAAAAGAGATAAAAATCGAGCTTACACCCGAAGTGGCCGCCGGCCATTATTCCAACCTCGCAGTGATTTCTCACTCGGCAGGTGAATTTTACCTCGACTTTATCGCTGTGACTCCCAACGCTCCCCAGGCACGCGTGCAGAGCCGCATCATCATGACTCCCGAAAACATGAAGAATCTGCTCTTCGCCATCCGCGACAACGTGCAGAAATATGAAAAGACTTTCGGCGAAATCACCCAGAAACACCCCGTCAACAACGGCAACGCCAACGACGGCGGTATCCCCAACCCCTTCATGGCATAATCCCTCAGGATAACGCATAAATAAACGTGCCGGAATTGTAGGGTCGCCATAAATGCGGCCCTACTCGATAAATTTTGACACTCAACTGTCGTAATACGAAAAAAATGATAAAAGAGAATAATCTGACCATCTACAACTCCCTGTCGCGCCGCAAGGAACTGTTCCGCCCCATACATCCGGAGCGTGTAGGCATGTACGTGTGCGGCCCGACGGTGTACGGCGACGGCCATCTGGGACACGCCCGTCCCGCCGTCACTTTCGACGTCCTCTTCCGCTATCTGCGCCATCTCGGCTACAAGGTGCGCTACGTGCGCAACATCACCGATGTGGGCCATCTCGAGCATGATGCCGACGAGGGCGAGGACAAGATTGCCAAAAAAGCACGCCTCGAGCAACTCGAGCCTATGGAGGTGGTGCAGCATTATCTCAACCGCTACCATCAGGCGATGGCGCGTCTCAACGTGCTGCCCCCGTCGATTGAGCCGCACGCTTCCGGCCATATCATCGAGCAGATCGAGTATATCAAGAAGATACTTGAGAGCGGATATGCCTACGAGAGCAACGGGTCGGTGTATTTCGACGTGCCCAAGTACAATGCCGACCACAACTACGGCAAGCTCTCGGGCCGCAATATCGACGAACTCCTGTCGGAGACACGCGCCCTCGACGGTCAGAGCGAAAAACGCAACCCCGCCGACTTCGCGCTGTGGAAAAAAGCCGCTCCCGAGCATATCATGCACTGGCCCTCGCCCTGGAGCGAAGGCTTTCCGGGATGGCACCTCGAATGCTCCACGATGGGCGAAAAATACCTCGGCGAGCAGTTCGACATACACGGCGGAGGCATGGACCTGAAGTTCCCCCACCACGAGTGCGAGATAGCACAGTCGGTGGCTCACAACGGCCATGATGCCGTGCACTACTGGATGCACAACAACATGATTACCATCGGCGGCCAGAAGATGGGCAAGTCGCTCGGCAACTTCATCACCCTCGATGAGTTCTTCACCGGCAGCCACAAGCTCCTGTCGCAGCCCTACACACCGATGACAATCCGTTTCTTCATGCTCCAGGCGCAATACCGTTCGACCATCGACTTCTCCAACGATGCCCTGCAGGCAGCCGAAAAAGCATTGAAGCGCATGCTCGAAGGCTACCGCCGTATCGCCGATCTCAAAGCCTTCGAAGCAAGCGATGTCGCCGCCGATATAGCCGCCCTCGCTACTAAATGCTACGAAGCGCTCGACGACGACCTCAACACGCCAATCGTGCTTGCGCATCTGTTTGAGGCATGCTCGATTGTCAACCGCATCAACGACGGCAACGCCAAGGCCACTGCGGCCGATATCGACGCTCTCCGCTCGTTGTTCGACACATTCCTGTTTGACATCCTCGGAGTCAGCGACGACGTGGTCGAAGGTGGCGACAAGAGTGCGCTCAAACCGTTTGAGGATGCCGTTGACCTTCTGCTCAATATCCGCGCCGAGGCCAAGGCGAAAAAAGACTGGGCCACATCCGACGCCATACGCGACGGCCTGGCGAATATCGGCTTCAACGTAAAGGACACCAAGGACGGCTTCGAATGGAGTCTGAAATAAATACATCAAATGGAAAGTAGGGCTGCACCCCGGTGCAGCCGCAGAGAAATTAACCATAAAACGGCGTGGCGGCTGCACCGGGGTGCAGCCCTACAGGTAACCGATAGCAGCCGCCGGAAATAAAAGTATCATAAAAATCACGATATAATGTCAAAAGTACTCATCATAGGAGCCGGCGGCGTAGGTACCGTAGTGGCTCACAAATGCGCCCGGAATTCCGACGTTTTCAATGAAATAGTCCTCGCATCGCGCACAAAAAGCAAATGCGACGCCATCGCCAAAGCCATCGGCAAGGACAATATAACCACCGACTGTGTCGATGCCGACTCGGTAGAGCAGCTTTGCGAGCTGTTCAACCGCCACCGTCCCGACATCGTCATCAACGTGGCGCTTCCCTACCAGGACCTTACCATCATGGAGGCCTGTCTCAAATGCGGCGTCAACTATCTCGACACCGCCAACTACGAGCCTAAGGATGAGGCGCATTTCGAATATTCATGGCAGTGGGCCTACCGCGAGCGCTTTGAGAAAGCCGGCCTGACCGCCATACTCGGCTGCGGTTTCGACCCCGGAGTATCGGCCATATTCACCGCCTATGCCGCAAAGCATTATTTCTCCGAGATGCAGTATCTCGACATCGTCGACTGCAACGCCGGGGACCACGGCAAGGCTTTCGCCACCAACTTCAATCCCGAAATCAACATCCGCGAAATCACCCAGAACGGACGCTACTGGCAGGACGGCAAATGGGTGACAACCGGTCCGCTCGAAATCCACGGCCAGCTGACCTATCCGCGCATCGGCCGGCGTGACTCATATCTTCTCTATCACGAAGAACTCGAGTCGCTCGTGCTCAATTTCCCCACCATCAAGCGTGCGCGTTTCTGGATGACATTCGGCCAGGAATATCTGACCCACCTGCGCGTGATACAGAACATCGGCATGGCCCGCATCGACGAAGTCGACTACAACGGTGTCAAAATCGTGCCCCTGCAGTTCCTCAAGGCCGTGCTTCCCAACCCGCAGGACCTCGGCGAGAACTACCACGGCGAGACATCAATCGGCTGCCGCATATCCGGTCTCGACAAAGAGGGCAAGGAGTTGAAATACTACATCTTCAACAACTGCTCGCATGAGGCCGCCTACCGCGAGACAGGCATGCAGGCCGTAAGCTACACCACCGGCGTGCCCGCCATGATCGGTGCCATGATGTTCCTTACCGGCAAATGGGTGAAGCCCGGCGTGCACAACGTCGAGGAATTCGATCCGGATCCGTTCATGGAGCAGCTTCCCGTGCAGGGTCTTCCCTGGGAGGAAATCATCGACGGCGACCTCGAAGTCGACCGTCTCGGCTAATCCGAAAATACCGCAACAGTTATGATACCTTTGAAGAAACCGTTGCCCGGCGCTCAGACTGCACCGCAACCTGAGTCCGGGCAGTTGGCGGAAACCGAACAATCCCCCGTATCGGAAGCGTCACAGACGTCTCCCGCGACCGATCTCCCGGCGACCGTTTCCGAGGAGGCAGCTCCTGTCGCCGAAGTCAGGCCTGTCTCCTGCCCCACATCACGAAAGATGCTGGTGTGGATAGCCGGCATGTTGATTTTTATCGGACTCGCTGTCGGCCTGTACTTCCTTGTAGGTAATAAACACAACTATTGGGAGGACGAGGCTGATGATGCCGATACTGAAGCAACCGAGACCTACTTCGAGGATTTTTAGCGATAAATCAAAAGGATATAATCTCTCTTCCGTAACCTGTTAATATATTGCGATATGATACCTACCAAGCAACGACCCGTCTCAGGGCAACCCGCGGCACCGCAACCTCCGTGCATGCATGAACCTGACGAATCATCCGTCCGCCCCTCGGGAGGCAACAGGTGGTGGATTTACGTCGCTGTGGCTGTCGGCGCAGCCGCTATAGCCGTCGCACTTGTGTTTTTCCTTAAAAAAGACGATGGCTACCGTTCCGAAGAAGCCGCCGCGGAGGCAGTGGAGTATGCCGACGAAATGACCGAGGAGTTTGCGCCCGTAGAGGAGTGTGCCGAGGAGTATGCTGACGCTGAAGAAGTGCTTGCAGAAGAAATCCTTATCATTGAAGATGAAGTTCCCGCCGCCGAAGCGGTTGCGGAAGAAGCCGTAGTAAGTGCCGAGGATTTCGACCGCGGTACCGATGACCTGAATGTAGTGCGTACACACAGGGATGAAGTCGTTGTTCATGAAGAAGCACCGGCATCTGATGAGGACAAGACGTTTACCTCGGTAGAGCAGATGCCTCAGTTCCCAGGCGGAGAAGCCGCGCTGATGTCATGGGTAGCCAATCATATAAATTATCCGGCAACTGCTCAGGAAAACGGTGTGCAGGGTAAGGTTGTCGTGCAGTTCGTAGTAAAGACGGACGGTTCGATAGGCGAAGTGAAAGTGGTCCGCAGCAAAGACCCCGACCTTGACAGGGAAGCGGTACGTGTAGTCAAGACTTTCCCCAATTTCACCCCCGGCAAGATGAACGGTCAGCCCGTCAACGTATGGTACACCCTCCCGGTAAGCTTCAAATTGCAAGGAAACTGACGAAATAAAATCCCGCTGATATGAAAAAATATCTCAACCGCAACATCCTGCTGGTGGCACTCGCCGCCCTCGCCGTGATAGCGGCCATCGTAATCCGCGGCACCGAGCCGCAGACTGTCGATGAAATGGTGACATTGGATTTTGAACCCCTCGAACCCTGATACTTTTCCCTACCTATAGCCGACATTACAAAATTTTACTTTCCGCGGTTACAAACCGCGGCTACTATGCCAACCGATTTGACAATCAGTGCGGTAGTAGTCGCGGTTTGTAACCGCGGAATGAATAGTTTTCCAACAGCCTTATTTCCTTAAGAAATCCATGTAGTTACGTATGTCGGCTAATTTTTAACAGATACTTTTTAATAATTTAAAAAAAAACTTTGTTTAATAATCAATTTTTATCTATATTCGTTGAACTTATAATTGACCATGAAATCCGTTATAGAATACTGACAGACTGACTAACTGTTTACAACCACATAATCCTATGAGTTATCTCAAATTTGACAAAAACCTGATGATTAATCTTGAGCAGTCGCTTCGCAAGGAGATGCTGCGTACCAACCGTGCCGGAGCGTATCATTGCTCCACGGTGGTAGGCTGCAACACCCGCAAGCAGCACGGTCTGCTCGTCATTCCGATGCCGGGACGCGAGGAGTATAGCCCTCATGTGCTGCTGTCGTCGCTCGACGAGACCGTGATACAGCACGGAGCGCCTTTTAATCTCGGGCTTCACCGTTACCGCGGCGGCATATACAGTCCCAACGGGCACAAGTATATACGCGAGTTTGACTGCGAGACAGTGCCACGCACCACCTACCGTGTGGGCGGCGTGATTCTGACAAAAGAAATGGTATTCATTTCGGAAGAAAACCGAATACTGATACGTTACACCCTCGTCGACGCACATTCCCCCACAACGCTGCAGTTCCGGCCGTTCCTGGCATTCCGCGAGGCCAACGAACTGTGTGTGGCCAACGGCAATATCAACGGCACCATGACGCCGGTGACCAACGGCGTGAGCTGTTCACTCTACAACGGTTATCCGCAGCTGTGCATGCAGCTGTCGAGAAAACCGGAATGGGTCGACGACCCTCACTGGTACAACGGCATCGAATACATAAAGGACCTCGAGAGGGGAGTGCCCTACTGCGAGGACCTCTATGTGCCCGGTTATTTCCAGGTCAATATCAAGAAAGGGGAGTCGATTATCTTCTCGGCCGGTATTTCCGAAATCAATCCGCGGCAGCTCGCCTCATTATATGAGAAAGAACTGGCATCGCGCACGCGGCGCACGTCATTCTTCAACTGCCTGAAGAATGCCGCCAAGCAGTTCTATTTCAAGGAGGGCGACCGCCACTATATGCTGTCGGGCTACCCCTGGGGCACAATCATAGCGCGCAACACTCTGATGTCGCTCCCGGGCAATACCCTCGCCATCGACCACCGCAAGGACTTCGAGGAGATAATGGACACTATGGCCCACGAGCTTACGCGCTATATGAACAGCGGCAAGCCGTCGGCCAAAATCCACGGCATCGACATGCCCGACATACCGCTGTGGGCCGTATGGACGGTGCAGCAATACGCCAAGAGCGTATCCATGGCAGAGGCTTCGCAACGCTATGAGGCTCTTGTGACAAGGCTCCTCGATTTTATTCTCGACAACAATTATCCCAATCTCCGCGTCGATGAAAACGGACTCGTTGTGACCGACGGCCGCCGCAAGGCTGTGTCGTGGATGAATTCGGCTACCGACCGCGGCCCCGTGATACCCCGCTCGGGCTATCTGGTGGAATTCAACGCGCTGTGGTACAACGCGCTCATGTTCGGCGTGCAGATGCTTGAGGACAAGCCTGAGCTTACATCGGTATCCGACCGCTGGAAAGCTACCGCCGAGAAGATGAAGCAGCCGTTTATCGACATGTTCCTCAACGAGTCGGGTTATCTCTACGACTATGTCAACGGCTCTTTCGCCGACCCGTCGGTGCGTCCCAACATGGCGATTGCCATCGGACTGGACAACTCGCCCCTCGACCGTCGCCAGCGCAAAGGTGTGCTCGACGTTGTGACCCGCGAACTGCTCACACCCAAGGGACTCCGCACACTGTCGCCACGCAGCTACGGCTACCGTCCGACTTATGTCGGTAATCCCTACGAGCGCGAGATAACGATGCACAACGGCCCGGCGCGCCCGTGGCTCATCGGATTCTATGCCGATGCCTACCTGCGCGTGTTCGGCATGAGCGGCGTGTCATACATCGACCGCATGCTCATCGGCTTCGAGGACGAGATGACCAACGGCTGTATCGGTTCGCTGTCGCAGCTTTACGACGGCAACCCGCCCTACGACGGCCGCGGCGCCATATCCCACGCCACCAACGTAGCCGAAGTGCTGCGCACGCTCCGCACACTTAAACGACTGAACGCCTGACAACAACCCACTTAACATAATATCACATCATGAAAGCATTAATGTTCGGGTGGGAATTTCCACCTCACATTTTAGGAGGCTTGGGCACTGCAAGCTACGGACTCACCAAAGGCATGTGGGAGTGCGGCGACATGGACATCACTTTCGTCATCCCCAAACCTTACGGCGACGAGGACAAGAGCTTCGCAAAGATAATAGGTGCGTCGCAGGTGCCTGTGGCATGGCGCGACGTAAGCCGCGACTATGTGGAGAGCCGTATCGGCAAGGTCATGGACCCCGACGAGTATTTCCGACTCCGCGACAAAATATACGCCGACTTCAACTATATGCGCACCAACGACCTGGGCTGCATAGAGTTCTCCGGCCGTTACCCCGACAATCTCCTCGAGGAAATCAACAATTACTCCATAATGGCGGGCGTGATAGCGCGTGCCGAGGATTTCGACATCATTCATTCGCATGACTGGCTGACATATCCTGCCGGCATACATGCCAAGCAGGTGACGGGCAAGCCGCTCGTCATCCACGTCCACGCCACCGACTACGACCGTTCGCGCGGCAACGTCAACCCCACGGTGTTCGGCATCGAACGCGACGGCATGCTCCGCGCCGACCATATCATCACCGTGTCGGAGCTTACGCGCCGCACCGTGATTGACAAATACGGCATCGACCCGGCCAAAGTGACCACGGTGCACAATGCCGTGGTGCCCCTGAGCGAGGAGCTGCTCAATGTCGAAGTCAACCGCCCGAAGGAGAAGGTTGTCACCTTCCTCGGGCGCATCACCATGCAGAAAGGCCCCGAATACTTCGTCGAAACCGCAGCAAAGGTGCTCAAACTCGACCATAACGTACGCTTCGTAATGGCCGGTTCGGGCGACATGATGGACAAGATGATTGACCTTGCCGCACGCCGCGGCATAGCCGACCACTTCCATTTCCCCGGTTTCCAGAAAGGGAAAGAGGTGTACCAGATGCTCAAGGCATCCGACGTGTACATGATGCCGTCGGTGTCGGAGCCGTTCGGCATATCGCCTCTCGAGGCGATGCAGATGGGCGTCCCCTCCATCATATCTAAGCAGTCGGGCTGCGCCGAAATCCTCCACAACGTCATCAAGACCGACTACTGGGATGTCGACGCGATGGCCGACGCCGTCTACTCCATATGCAACTATCCCGCGATGTACAATCAGCTGCGCGAGGACGGTTTGGCCGAAGTGGCGCAGATTACCTGGGACAAGGCCGGACGCAAAGTCATCGACATCTACAACAAAGTGCTCGGCCGCACTTGACCCGCACCCTGAAACCGCCCCCAAAGAAGGTCATCAGCTGCCTTAATGTCCTTAAGGACTTTAAGGACATTAAAGTCCTTACAATAGCCCCCAAGGCCTTAAAAAGCTTTATTAATAACACCAACCAATACCAGATAAAGATATGAAAGCCATCTGCTTCTATTTCCAGATACATCAGCCGTTCCGTCTGAAACGCTACCGCTTTTTCGACATCGGCAACGACCACTACTATTACGATGACTTTGCCAACGACGACATAATCACCCGTATAGCACATACATCATATATCCCCGCAGCCGAGTCGCTCCTGCGCATGATTGAGGAGAGCGGCCGCAAGTTCAAGTGTGCCATCTCGGTGTCGGGCGTGGCTCTCGAGCAGATTGAGGTATATGTGCCCGAACTGCTCGACATCCTGAAGAAACTCGTGTCGACAGGCTGTGTGGAAATCCTTGCCGAGACCTACGCGCACTCGCTGTCGTCGCTCGCCGACCCCGAGGAATTCGCCAATCAGGTGAAGGTGCACGACGAGAAGGTGCATGAACTGTTCGGCGTGCATCCCAAGGTGTTGCGCAACACCGAGCTTATCTATTGCGACGACCTCGCCCCGCAGATACTCGCCATGGGCTACAAGGGGGTAATCACCGAAGGCGCCAAGCACATACTCGGCTGGAAATCGCCCAACTACGTCTATGCCGCCGCTTCAGCGCCTAAACTGAAGATGCTGCTTAAAAACGACAAACTGTCCGACGACATTACTTTCCGTTTCTCCAATACCAACTGGAGCGAATATCCCCTTACCGCCGACAAATATATCGGATGGATTGCCGATACTCCGCAGGAGGAGCAGATATTCAACCTGTTCATGACGATGGAGACGTTCGGACAGTTGCAGAACCGCGAGTCGGGCATATTCCAGTTCCTGGAGGCGCTTCCCCGCTTCGCCGCCGAACGCGGCATCGAGTTCATCACACCGACCGAAGCCGTATCCAAAATCAAGGCTGTGGCCGAGCTGGGCGTGCCGTTCCCGATGTCGTGGGCCGATGAGGCGCGTGACACCTCGGCATGGCTTGGCAACCAGCTCCAGAAAGAGGCGTTCGACAAACTTTACTCGGTGTCGGAGCGCGTACGTCTGTGCGACGACCGCCGCCTGAAGCAGGACTGGTACTATCTCCAGGCCTCCGACCACTTCTTCTATATGTCGACAAAGCATCAGGCCGACGGCGAAATACACTCGCTCTACTCCCCCTACGACTCGCCCTATCAGGCGTTCACCAACTACATGAACGTGCTCGCCGACTTCATAGTGCGCGTGGAGGAGCAGTATCCCCTGTCGATTGAAAACGAGGAGCTCAACGCCCTCCTTACCACAATCCGCAACCAGGCACGCGAAATCGAAACGCTCAACAAGGAGGTAAGCTCCATGCGCCTCAACATAGAGCACTACAACGAGGAACACGTCCTCCGCGAAGGCAAGGAAAAAGCCCCGGCCAAGGATACAGCCGAAACACCCGCACCTAAAAAACGTACAAGGAAACCGAAAGCCGAGACTGATGTCCCTGCCATGGAGCAAAAAACTAAAAAAGCATCCAAACCCCGCGCCAAAAAGGCGGAACAGCCCTCTGAAAAGGAGAAATAATTCAAGCATCTGAAAATATGCTCACAGCATGAATGCGCATTGCCGCAATCCTTATTGCCGCGATGCGCATTCTTTAATTCAAGTCATTGTTAATTTTATTCCGTGCCGGATACCATTAAATATCACAAAAGCATTCGATGGCTCGGTATGTTTGTTTTTTGAAGAAGATGAGTACAAGACTTACTAAAAAGGCGAAAGAAACGTTCGAGTGCATAAAGCGGATTGACGAGAACGGAAATGAATGGTGGTCATCGCGTGAACTTGCGAGAGCGCTTACGTATACTGACTATCGTAATTTCCTCGAAGTCATGAGAAAAGCATGGGATGCCTGTAGGAATAGCAATCAAAATCCAAATCATCATTTCGTTAAGATCAACGAAATGATACAGATAGGTAAAACCGCTGAAAGAGAGGTAGAAACATGGCTTATGAGCCGATATGTATGTTATCTTGCCGTGCAGAACGCGGATCCGTCTAAACCAATTGTAGCACAGGCTCAGACATATTTTGCTATCCAGACGCGCCGGGCGGAAAAACTTCTTGACGTCCCATTCACGGAGGAGGAAGAAAAGAGACTTATGCTCCGTAGCGAAATGAAGAAGCATAATACGCGTCTCGCAAGTGCTGCAAAAGAGGCTGGAGTTGTTACCAACAAGGATTATGGCGTATTTCAGAATGCTGGCTATAAAGGGCTTTATGGAGGACTTGATCAAGACGATATACATAAACGAAAAGGACTCAAAGAAAATCAGCGTATACTTGACCACATGGGAAGTACGGAACTTGCGGCGAACCTTTTCCGAGCTACGCAGACTGAGGATAAATTGAGGCGTGATAAAATACAAGGGAAAATTGCTGCCAATCGAACACACTTTGAAGTAGGGCAGAAGGTCAGAGAGACTATCAGGGAACTCGGAGGAACAATGCCAGAGGATTTGCCAACTACAGAAAGTATCAAGAGATTGGAGAGTAAACAGAAACGACTCATAGATAAAGAATCCTCAAAAGATACCGAATAGTCAGGTAGAATGCTTTCCATCAGGATAGCTATTTAGGCCAAAGGGTGTTGCAAAACTATAATTAGCGGTCAAAGTCATAGCGATTTGTAGGGACGCGATTTATCGCGTCCGCGCTATGGTTATGATATTTAGTGCGTTATGCCATCCGGATGCGGACGCGATGAATCGCGTCCCTACAATTTAGTTTGTATATTTTGAGTTCTGCAATACCCTCATAATGTGAGACAGCCGTGAAGTCAATCACTTCACGGCTGTCTCATTTATTTTAATCTTTCCCCGGAGGGTGTCGGATTACTTGTCGACTTTGATGCAGGTCGCAGCTTCGAGTTTCTGCTGCACGGCGGCATCGAGTACGGCCATTGCCACGAGGTTTACGATGTCGCGTACGGGGGTGTCGACGTTGATGAAGTGAACGGGCTTGTTCAATCCCATCTGGATCGGGCCGATGGCTTCGCCTACGCCCATCTCGAGTAGCATGCGGTAGGCTGTCGATGCGGCTGAAAGGTTGGGGAACACGAGGGTATTGACCTTTTTCCCTTTGAGGCGAGTGAAGGGGAATGTGGCGTCGCGGAGTTCCTGGTTGAGGGCGTAGTTGAGGGTCATCTCGCCGTCGATGGGAAGCTCGGGATACATGGCCTGCATTCGGTCTACGACGTTGTGTACCTTCACTGACTCGGGCATCGAGCTTGAACCGAAGTTGCTGAACGAAATCATGGCGATATTCGGGTCGTGGGAGAAGAACTCCACCGAGTTGCGTGCCAGACGGGCGATGTCAAACAGCGTATCCTCGTCGGTGGCCTGGTTGATGGCGGTGTCGGCGATGAAGAGTATGCCTTTCTGCGTGTCGACTATATGGAGCGAAGCGAAGTGCTTGTAGCACGGACGAATGCCGATTACCTCCTTGGCGATTTCGCCGGGGAGAGGATTGGACGAGTATGTGCCGCAGATGATTGCGTCGGCCAGACGCTCCTCTACCATCATCATGCCGAAGTAGTTGCGGTCGAACATGTTTTCGAGCGCTTCGGGGTAGGTGACACCCTGACGCTGGCGCTTCTGCGCGAGCTTGAGAGCGAACTCGTGGCGTCGGTCGGCCTCGCGGTCGTGGCGCGGGTTGACTATCTCGATGCCTTCGAGGTCTATGCCGAGACGTTTGGCGCGTTTTTCAATCATCTCTTCGTTGCCAAGAAGTATCGGCGTACAGATGCCGATGCGCATTGCCGTAGAGGCGGCGCGGAGCATTGAGTCGGTATTGCCTTCGGAGAATATGACGCGTTTGGGGTTGGCTTTGGCTGCGTCGGTGAAACGGCGCGACAGCTGGTTGTCGACACCCATGAGCGAGCGGAGCTTGACGTCGTATTCCTCCCAGTTGGTGATGGGACGGCGTGCCACGCCCGATTCCATCGCGCCGCGTGCCACGGCAGGTGCCACGGTGGTGAGCAGGCGCGGGTCGAGGGGCTTGGGCAGGATATAGTCACGGCCGAACTTGAGGTTGGTCATGCCGTAGGCGGCGTTGACTACCGAGGGTACGGGCTGCTTGGCGAGTTCGGCGATGGCGCGTACGGCCGCCAGCTTCATCTCCTCGTTGATCTGCGTCGCTCCCGAGTCGAGGGCGCCGCGGAATATGTAGGGGAAGCCGAGCACGTTGTTTATCTGGTTGGGATAGTCGGAACGTCCGGTCGCGAAAATCAGGTCGGGACGCGATGCGATAGCTTTGTCGTAGGAGATTTCGGGGTCGGGGTTGGCGAGGGCGAACACGATGGGACGCTCGGCCATCGACTGTACCATTTCGGTGGTCACCACATCTTTTACCGACAGGCCGAGGAATACGTCGGCGCCTACCATTGCTTCGGCAAGTGTCTCGATGTCGCGGTCGGTGGCAAATTCGGCTTTCTGCGGCGACAGGTTGGGGCGTTTGCGGTTGATTACGCCTTTGGAGTCGCACATCACGATATTGGCGGGATTGACGCCGAGGGCCACATAGAGGCGGGTGCAGCTTACGGCAGCAGCGCCGGCGCCGTTGACCACGAGGCGTATGTCGCCGATTTTCTTATTCTGCAGCTCAAGGGCGTTGAGGAGACCGGCCGCCGAGATGATGGCGGTGCCGTGCTGGTCGTCGTGCATCACGGGGATGTTGCACTCCTCTTTAAGACGACGCTCGATTTCGAAGCACTCGGGAGCCTTGATGTCCTCGAGGTTGATGCCGCCGAATGTCGGTGCTATCGCTTTCACCACTTGGATGAATTTTTCGGGGTCTTTCTCATTGACTTCGATATCGAAGCAGTCGATACCGGCAAATATCTTGAACAGCAAGCCTTTGCCCTCCATCACCGGTTTGCCGGCGAGAGCGCCTATATCGCCTAAGCCGAGCACTGCGGTACCGTTGGAAATCACGGCCACGAGATTGCCCTTGTTGGTGTATTCGTAGGCGTCCTGCGGGTGTTGCTCAATCTCCAGACAGGGGAATGCCACGCCGGGCGAATAGGCCAGGGCGAGGTCGTTCTGCGAGGAGTAGGGTTTGGTGGGGACTACCTCCGTTTTGCCGGGGCGCGGATAGCGGTGATAGTCCAATGCGGCTTCTTTCAAATTGTTTGACATAATCTTTCTACCTTAAAATTATTTATTTCCGGCCGGCGGCATGGTTGCCGTGACGGCCTCTTTTGTTTGATAACTTGTTGATGTTCAATACGTGGCTGGATGCGGTGTCAGAACGGGGCATAGACCAGCGGGACACCCGACCCCGGAGAGTACAGATACAGGTATCCGTCGCGTATCAGCCATGTGAAGCGCCATGTCTTGCCCATGTTGAAATACACATAGAGCGTGTTGTTGAATGTCTCCCATGTGAAATAATACGTCGAGTTGCCTGCATAGTCTTCTATGTAGTAGCTGCCTGTACCGTCGTGATAGAAGTTGTATTCGTTGTAGTCTACTCCCGGCGGGTCGACAATAGTCCAGCTTCCCTCGAGGGGTGAGTACCAGTAATCGTCGTCATCGTCGCACGATGTCGTGAACAGGGCTGCAAACATTACCAGCAGAAGGGATAGTGAAAAATTGCGCATAGAGGTAAGTTGTCGTTTGAATTATATGATATTTTGCAAAAATACAATATTTTTTCTTTATAAATGTCGTTAATTTAAATAAAATTGTGACAAATATCTACTTTTTATGTAAATTTAGTAAATCGAGTGGCTTTTGGCACCGCATATTCCGGTTATGCCGCGCTCATATACGGCGGCAGAAGGTGATGCAGCGGCTGACATCCCGGCGGATGTGGCAGCGGAATGTGGCTCCCGCTGCTGTTGCCGTAGCTTCGAGCGGGAACTCGTGGCGGTAGGGCGAGTACGGTGCCGCTTCGGCTATGCTCTCTATGTCTATGCCGTCGCGCAGTGACAGCCCGGGGATGCCTGCGGCCTTGTAGACGGCTTCCTTGACGGTCCACGCACATAACAACATGTCATGCCCGATAAATGTTGCTTCGTGTCCGTTGATAAATTTCGGCGCGACACGGGCGAGCTTGTCGGAAATGTCCTCGATGTCGATACCTAATGACTGCGACTTAGACCCCAATACTATGCATGCCCCGCTGCGGCAGTGCGACAGGGATATGCCTGTGTCAATGACCTGATTGTCATCCGCTTTCAGGAACGGTGCGCCGGAGTCGTGATGGCCGAGGGATGCGCCGGCTGCATGGGTACAGCCATGATGATTCAGTGCCGCATGGTTGAGCAGGGTATATGTCAGTGCGCGCTCGCGCCGCTTTTTGTCGGAGCGGCATTGCTCCACGTCGGAGCTTTGGGCGGTCGAGAAACTGTCGCTGCTGATGTCGTCGTAGTCGCCCGTAATGATGACTGTGCCGTCGATATGATATTCGTGCAGGCTCATCGGTGCATGGATTTAAGGGCGTGGAGGATGTCGCGCCGCAGCATGTTCACTACGGGGGCTATGGAGTCGGCGGTGGCCGGCGAGGCATCCCTGACGAAGGCCGCCCCGCTGACTACGAAATTGGTGCCGTCGGTGGCCACGAACTGTACGGGTGTAGAGATGTCGCCGCGGCTTACGAACAGCTTGTTCTCAAATCCGCCGGGCGAGTCAAATTCAAGCAGCTCGGTGTCGGAGCCGCCGAGATTGAGCCGCACGCGCTCCATGCGGTTGGCTATTACGTCGCCGACAGTGGTCGTGTCGACGGGTGTCACGGTGAAAAATATCGTGGAGTTGAATTTCGGGTATGCGGCGTTGACAAACTGTGAGTTGCCGGCGTCGGATATACGTTGTGTCACGATGGCCGCGTCGCTGACAGCAATGTGCAGAGCGGTTGTCCCTACAACCATGTCGGAGTAGAGCGAATCGGGGATTACGATGCGCGGGTAGGCATGGCGGCGGGGTACCGGCGCGACGTCGCCGCCGGTGTTCTTACCCTTCTCCGTGTTGCCGGAGCAGCCGGCGACGGTGCCTGCTATGAGTGTCAATAGTATCAGGCGGATTATGAACGGCATTAGATATATTCGGGATTATTAGATTGTTATCTGTGTGGTACACCGCGGAGGGGTGTCAGGTGGTCTGCACCTCGTTCATCACCTTTACGCGCACGTTGGTGATGCGGTGGTGCTCGATGTCGAGTATGAGGAAGCGGCAGCGTCCGTAGACGAGCGGTTCTTTCTCCTTTGGGAAATCGCCCTTGATGGCGAGCAGCATTCCTGCGAGCGTCTCGCAGTCTTCGGTTACGTCGGCATATTCCTCTTCGTCGAGGCCTGTGATGCGGAAGAAGTCGTTGAGTAGCGTGCGTCCCTCGAATATATAGGTGTCGTCGGGGAGACGCTGGTATGTTTTCTCCTCCTCGTCATACTCGTCGTTGATGTCGCCTACAATCTCTTCGAGCACATCCTCGAGCGTCACGATGCCCTGAGTGCCTCCGAACTCGTCGATGACGATGGCCAGATGTATCTTCATCTTGCGGAAGTCCTCGAGAAGGTCGTCGATTGAGCGCGATTCGGGCACGAAATACGGCTTTCGTATGAGTTTCTGCCACTGGAATTCCTTATCTTCCTTGCCTATGTAGGGGAGGAGGTCGCGGGCATAGAGCACGCCTCGTATGTTGTCCTGCGTGTCCTCATAGACCGGCAGGCGCGCATAGCCCGACTGAAGCACCACGTCCATCACTTTGTCGAAGTCCCAGGTGATGTCGATGTCGGTGATGTCGACGCGCGGAGTCATAACCTCGGAGGCGGTAGTGTCGCCGAAACGGAGTATCTCTTTGAGCATGTCGCGGTCGGCACCGCTTTTCATGTCGGTGATTTCGAGCGCTTTTTCAAGTTCGTCGGTCGAGATATTGTCATGCTTTTTCGTCACCACACGGTTGACGATGCCCGAGCTTTTTACGAGTATCGACGAGAGGGAATGGAACAGTTTCATCAGGAATGTCACCCCTCCGATTGCTTTCGTAGCCCAGGAGAGCGGATTCTGTTTGGCGAGCAGTTTAGGGAAAATCTCGCCGAAAAGAAGTATGAGGAACGTGAGGATTACAGTCTGAAGCACGAAACTCAGCACGGCCGACATGCCCGAGAACACCGGGCCGAGGGCGAAGTTGCAGAGCACGACTATTGTGACATTGACAAGATTATTGGCTATTAGGATTGTCGCGAGCAGGCGTTCGGGCTGCTCGATGACATTGCGTATGCAGTCGCCGGTGCGGCTGTCGTCAAGGCGCTCGTCGTCGGCATCGAGCGAGAAAAATGCTATTTCACTGCCGGACACGAATCCGGATACAAACAGGCAGAGTATACCGAATGCGAGCGCCACTATCTGTGCTGCGCCGAATCCGGATATATCCGCTAATATGCTACATACGGTTTGGGTAGCAGGAAAAGGGTCTACGTCCAAAATAAATTGCTGTTGGTTAATAATATCGGTTCACGACAGATTGTGTGCAGGTCGTGAACCATTGACTACCGCAAAGATACTAAATTTTGACAAAAGCACAACTATATAAATTAACTAAACTCGGTAAAGTGAATCCGGATGTCAAAAATACTGTTTCCGAACTGTCCGAGAGAAGAAAGCTGCCGTAATTTGATGTATGGGTTAATATTGTTGGAAGCGGACATTGTCGGAGGGTCGGGGAGCTTCGGGCAGAACGTTTCGACGATTGAAGTGACTTTTGCAGCCAATGGTAATCCATATTTTAAAATCTCAAACCTACTTTTTGTGGGATTATTAAAATTTCATTAATTTTACATTTTTAGAGATGTTTCCATCAATGTCATAAATATTAAATCATTTAGGTCAATTAAAATGAGACGTTTAATTTTGTTATTATCATATGTGTCAATCTTTTTTATCAAATCATTTGCGCAAAATGATTCAATTTTAATATCTTCTGATAGAAATGATTCTATTGCAATTGCTACATCTAATTTAGTTGATAAAATTTTTAGAGTAAAGCTCATAGAAATAGATTCTAACAGATATAAACTTTATCCAACTGAAAATATTTATAATTTTTTGAAGTTGGATACGCAGACTGGTAGAATTGACCAAATTCAATGGTCTTTGGATAGTAAAAAAGAATTTTCTAGTTCTCTTAATCGAGAAGATTTGTCTACATCATGGTCTGAAACCGCAAATTCTTTTGAATTATATCCTACGCAAAATATGTATCAATTTATCCTTTTAGATAAAGCTACAGGTCGTACATGGCATGTTCAATGGGGGTTATCAGATAACAAACGTTGGATTAAAAGAATTTACTAAAAAAGTATATTTTACGATATACAGCATAGAAAATGTTTTTACACGTTATAAATTAATCCATTTACAAAATCACTGATTTCATAATCTGTTATAATGAAGTAGAGAATCAAATTCAGCGATAGTTAAATTAAATTTATAAATTGTAATTCAGGTCGTTATTTTTGGCAATTGGAGGTAAATGATTAAATTTGCGTGTTAAAAACAGGATTTAATATGAAAATAGCGCTTATCGGCCATGGAAAGATGGGCCGGATGATTGAGAATATAGCTCGCCGGAGGGGGCACGAGATAGTAGCGATAATAGATGTCGACAATCAGGATGATTTTGACTCGGAGGGATTTCTTTCGGCCGATGTGGCGATTGAGTTTACCGTGCCGGGTACGGCTGTTGCCAACTATGAGCGTGCTTTCGAGCGCGGCATTCCGGTGGTTTCGGGAACTACGGCATGGGGCTCGCCCGACGACCTGCGCCCGATGATTGAGAAATATGACGCCACATTCTTCTGGACATCCAATTTCAGCGTGGGGGTGAACATATTCTTCGCGGTCAACCGTTATCTTGCCCGCATCATGAACCATTTCGCCCAGTATCAGCCTTCGATGCTCGAAATCCATCATATCCACAAGCTTGACCATCCGAGCGGCACCGCCAAGACTCTCGCCGAGGGCATAATCGACGAGACTGCCCGCATCGACCGCTGGGCCGAGGAACCGGCCGGAGACGATACGCTTGTAATCGACCACCGCCGCGAGGGTGAAGTGCCGGGCACGCATATTATTAACTGGAAATCGCCGGTCGACACCATCACCATCAGCCATGAGGCCAATTCGCGCGAGGGTTTCGCGCTGGGTGCCGTAATCGCCGCCGAGTACACCAAGGGACGCCACGGTATTCTCACTATGGACCAGCTCATGGGCGACCTTCTTAAATAAGATAACTTTGCAATGGAAAATAACAACACAAACAATACCGGTTCGGCATCATCCAAAGGCTTTGCCGGCAAGGTGAAGGAGTTCACGGCCAAAATCGGGCCGAGCCTGCGGGCACGCACGTCGGGCATAAAGACAACGCGCTGGGTGCGTTTCGGTATCGTCGCCGCCCTCTGGATCGCATTCACCATATGGATGCAGACATGGTGGCTTTTCTTGGTGCTTTTCCTCCTGTTTGACATATATATCACCGGATATATCCCTTTCACATGGTGGAAACGGAGCAAGAATAAGACTGTCAGGACCGTCATGGCATGGGTCGACGCGCTTGTTTACGCCCTGATTCTGGTATACTTCGTGTTCAACTTTATCGGGCAGAACTATACGATACCTTCGTCATCGCTTGAGAAGACGCTCCTCACGGGCGACTATCTTTTTGTCAACAAGCTGACCTACGGCCCCCGCGTGCCGATGACGCCGGTACACTTCCCGCTCGTACACAACACGCTCCCCATCCTCAACTGCAACAGCTACCTTGAGTGGCCTCATGTCAAATACCATCGTCTCAAAGGGTTGCGCAGCGTTGAGAGCGGCGACATCGTGGTATTCAACTTCCCCGCCGGCGACACTGTCATGTCAAAGGTGCCCAATCCCGACTATTATCAGCTCGTGGCCATGAACGGTTACGACGCTGTCAACAATAACGAGACCGTGTTCGGCAAGAAGATAACCCGTCCGGTCGACCGTCGCGAGAACTATGTAAAACGTGCTGTCGGCCTCCCCGGCGAGCGCCTTAAGATAGTTGACGGCGAGGTATATATCAACGGCAAAAAGCAGGCTATGCCCCGCGACGCGCAGTTTGCGTACTATGTAATCACTGACGGCACCCGTCTGCCCGAAAGCTTCTTTGAGGAGCTGGAGATTGCCAAAGACGACCGTATATCGCTTGCGGTACCCGACGGATATGCGCCCGTCTACCGTCTGCCGCTTACCTACAGTATGCTCGCACAGGTGCAGTCAAATCCGCATGTGGTGCAGGTAGAACGCGAAACGGCCGACAACGACCCCCTGCGCATTTTCCCGTTCGAGCTTTCGGCACGTGAAGGCTGGACACGCTCCGATTTCGGCGGCGAGGAAGGTATACTTATCCCCAAAAAGGGTATGACCGTCAACCTTGACTATGACAACTGGCTCCTCTACGAGCGCGCCATACGCGTATATGAGGATAATCCTACCGCCGAGTGGAAAGACGGCAAAGTGTATATCGACGGCAAACCGGCCGATACCTACACGTTTGCCATGGATTACTACTTCATGATGGGCGACAACCGCGACAACTCCCTCGACTCCCGCTACTGGGGATTCGTCCCCGAGGATCATATCGTAGGCACTCCCGTAGGCGTCATCATCTCGTTTGATAAGGACAAATCGATTTTTGACGGCAAGATACGCTGGAACAGAATATTCCGCGATGCAAATCCCGATAAATGAGGTGGTTCGGACATATTGAAGCCCGGTTGACGCTGCCGTTGCGCTATTTCGGCACGGTGGATTACTATGCGGCGATGGGTGCCTGCGCCTGTGTGACGGTAGATGACACCGCCCGCTACGACAAACGGCAGAAAGGTACCCACCGCATGGATATCGTCGACACCCACGGCCTCAAATCGCTGACAGTACCCGTAAGCCGCCCCGACAACATTGCCGGACCGTTGCGCTGGAGCGACATCGCCGTATCGCGTCACGGACAGTGGTGGCATGTCGTATCCGAAACCCTCGCCTCGGCCTACGGCCGCACACCATTCTTTGAATTCTATATCGACCGTCTCCGCCCGTTCTTCTCATCCTCGACCCCCGACATCTATCCCGACGTGGCTACCCTATGCCGCGAATCCGACGCAGCCGTACGCGCAATCCTCGGCCTCGACAACGACATCACCTACGCCTCCCAATCCCCCGGTTGCCCCACGTCCGTCACGTCCTCCGCAATAACACCATCCGACCTGCCCATCTTCCCCATAGAATACTACCAGGTGCGCCACGACAAATTCGGCTTCCTCCCCCACCTGAGCATCCTCGACCTCATCTTCAACATGGGTCCCGAATCCCCCCTCATCCTCCAAAAGATGGTCAGAAATCTCTGATTGTATCGTAAATAAGGAATTTATGTCCTAAAATTTAGGACATAAATTGATAAAGTGTCCTAAATTTTAGGACAACTTTGGTTTATCAACGGAATCTCTTGTTATTGTAAATCGTCCAATGGCCTTGGACGGATATTACAGGTCCAATAGCCAGCGCCATGCGGGGACGACATGAATATTGCGTCCGTCGGGGGTAGATAATTCCATATAAGTATCGGCAGTGATAATATACAGGTTGTTGCAGCCGGTTGCGCTGGAGGCTTCTATGAGGCCATTGATTTCACGTGTGCGCGTTTCTTCGTCATCAATGTTCCAGCTCACCTGTATTAACTGACTGATTTCGATACCGCGCTGTACTACAAAATCACATTCTCCGTTTCCCGAAAAATAGAAAATCTTATCCATTGGCAACAACATGCGGTAAAGTTGCAGCAAAACCGTATTTTCTAATTTTTTACCATTGTCATTGCTCTGCGGCAGGAGTACAGCGTCACGCATTCCGTTGTCAATACAGTAGTATTTTGGTAATGAATTCTCGGTCTTCTGTAGTGAACGGCTGTAATTCGGTACTCTGATAAACAGGAATATATTGCAGGCGTAATCGGCCCAGTCATAAAGGGTATCTTTTGATATCTTCAGCCCGCGCGACTTTATGTCGCCATGTATTCCGCGGATTGATGTCGGTTCGGTCAGATTAGACATTATTCTTTTAAGGAAATACCTTAAAACTTCGATATTGGATATTTCATAATGTTCGGCCAAATCTTTCAATAGCATTGTGTCGAAGTATGATTGTAGGGTCTTTGCTTTCCTGATAGGATTTTCCGTAAGTACAACTTCGGGAAATCCGCCTTCGTCGTTGTAATCGAGGAAAGCATTTCTGATCTTTGCAAGATTCTGTTCAAGGAGATTGCCTGTATCAATGTTTTTGAATCTGCAATATTCGCGAAACGACAACGGTAATGTCTCTTCTTCCTCAGGCCAGCCACGAAGTGCGGTTTTGAGCTCTGTGCTGAGCATTGAAGCGTTGCTGCCGCTAATGTATATATTTTTGGTATAGTGTTTGTATAATCGCATGACGAAGTATTCCCACCCGTCGATCAGCTGTATTTCGTCGAAGAATATATACACGTCGCTCATTTTAATTTCGGGATACATTTCCATGTATGCCTCGATTATCATATTGAGCTCGCCCGAGGTCATCTGTATGAGACGTTCATCGTCAAAACTTACCCACAGGAAACGCTCGCGCGCCACTCCTTCGCGTAAAAGATCGTTTATTACGATTTCCATGCGCGACGACTTGCCGCATCTGCGTACACCGGGTATGATGACAATTTTTTCTTCGCCTACAGGCAGCGGTTTTTCTCGTGGCAGCAGGTCTGTCGGGAACTCGGCCTGACGCATCGCTATCTGAGATTTGATATACAATTTATCCATGTGTCCTTTGTTTTGGGACAAATATATAAATTTTTGTCTTAAATTTTAGGACAATTATCGGATTTTTTTGAAATTGTACTCTATTTCCTTTGATGCGATAGTGTAAATGGGGGTTTGTGGAGTTGAAAGAGGGTGTTACAGAACTCGATTTTAGCTGAGAGGGTGTTGCAGTTCTGCAACACCCTCAAAGTTTAGTTCTGCAACACCCTCGTATGGGTGGTTGAGTGTTAGTTTATTGGTGGATGCGCGGGTGTGCGGCAGTATCGCGTATGGGCGCGGTCAGAAGACGATGCGGGTGCTGCCTGTGGGGGTGTCGGAGTGGGAGGGGGTGCCGTCGGGGTCGGTGAGGGTGTCGTTATCGCCGGCGGCGGTTTTCTTGTGGGATTTTTTGATTTCCTCCACTACGCGGCGGTCGCGCGACGATGTCGGCAGATTTTCGAATTTCTCTATTATAGAATCATCGCCAATCTGGTCGGGGGTGAGGATTATGTATTTCTGAGCTTCGGGCGAGCGTACGATGTTTCCGGTCTTTTCTTTACCGTAGAGGTCGGCGAGACGTTTGGTCGTATCGGTAGGGTTGTCGATAGCTTCCTTTATTATTACAGGCCCGTCTTTTTCGACTGCGGCTGTCTTTTTTACCTTTTCGGCGGCTGTTTTGTCGGTTTTGTCCTTCTGCGTGGCGAAACCGGCGGCAAGTATGGTGATTTTGACCTTGTTGCCGAGCGAGCTGTCCTTCGCCAGACCCCAGATGATGTCGACATTGGGGTTGATGTCGGATACGAATTCCGAAATCTCGCTCGCCTCCTTCATGAGGAATTCCTGGTCGCCCTCGGGGTTGAAGTAGATGTTGAACAGCAGACGCTGCGAACCGAAGATGTCGCGGTCCTTGAGCAACGGTGAGTTGAGGGCGTCGTTGATGGCCTTGGTGACGCGGTGCTCCCCTTCGCCGTAGCCTATGGATATGACGGCGGCGCCACCGTTGCGCAACGTGGTGTCGACGTCGTTGAAGTCGATGTTGATGACGGTGTTGGAGTTGGTTATCATCTCCGAGATGCCGCGGGCCGCGATGGTCAGTGTGTCGTCGGCTTTGCCGAACGCGTTGATGAAGTTGAGTTCGGGGTATATCTCGGTCAGCCGCTCGTTGTTGATGACAAGGAGCGCGTCGACATATTTGCTCATCTCCTCGGCGCCTTCAAGCGCCTTGAGTATCTTTTTCTGACCCTCGAAGAGGAACGGAATGGTGACGATGCCTATGGTGAGCATGCCGTGTTCGCGGGCTATGCGTGCCACCACGGGGGCTGCGCCGGTGCCGGTGCCTCCGCCCATGCCGGCGGTGATGAACACCATCTTGGTGTTGTCGGTGAACAGGTCGGCGATATTCTCCTCGCTGTCCAAGGCGGCCTGGCGTGCTACCGAAGGTACGTTGCCGGCGCCGAGTCCTGTCTCGCCAATCAGCAGTTTGTTGGGCACGGAAGAGTTTTTGAGCGCCTGCTCGTCGGTGTTGCACACCCAGAACGATACGTTCTCGATGTTCTGGTTGTACATGTGCTGCACGGCGTTGTTGCCGCCGCCGCCCACGCCGATTACCTTTATGATGCTGCTCTTGGTGGCCTGCGGAATGAATTCTGATGATTGTGATATATCTTCGATTGTCATGATTGACTTATTTTACTGGTGCTGAATAAAATGATTGGGGACGCGCAACGGCTGATATGACCGGGTTATTCCTCCTCCTCTTCGTCGAAGCGGTCGGACTCGTCATCGCGGAATATCTTGGTGAATTTCTCTTTTATGCGCAATATTATCGGACTGGGACGGCTTTCGGTTTCTTTCTGCGTGTTTTTGTGCGATGCCTTTGACTTGGTGTTGCCTTTTAGCCACCCTTTTGGGGGGTCTATAAAGTCATTCGGATCAATGTCGTCGTCATCTTTGCCCACAGTAACATCGTCGTCGTCATCGTCGTCGGCCGGTGCATAGCCGCCTGTATTCTTTTGTGAGGATGATTTACCGGGATGTACTTGTTCATCGAGCCTGACCACAGGCGACAGGCAGTCGACGGGATTGCGTTCGGCGGCGGCAATCAGGAGCGCCACCACGTCGGTGATGTCGTCGGCTGATATAGAGGTGTCGGATATGCGTATGTTGCGCGGTGTGGTGCCGGTGCGCACCTTCATGTTGCTTTGTGTGGCTATCATGTCGCCGAGACCTTTGAGACGCGCGCCACCCCCTACGGTGATGATGCCTGAAGGGAGGTCGGCCGGAGTAAGTCCGGCATATTCTATGTTGGCTATCACGTTGGCGATGATTTCGCCGGCGCGGGCCGATATGTAGCTGTTGAGTTCGGGCTGCTCGATGGAGTGCTGTCCGGCATGGCGGCCGGCGCTGTCGCCCGACGGTACTATGCCTATTGAGCGCTTGATGCTTTCGGCATGCTCCTCGAGGTGGTTGAGCGACACGAGGTCGCGGGTGATGTTGCGCGAGCCCATCGGGAGCGTCACCATGTAGCGGAGCACACCCTTCTTGTAGATGATTATGGTGGTTGTCTCGCAGCCGAAATCCACGAACATGCAGCCTAACTGCTTCTCGTCGGGAGTCAGCACCATATTGGCCTGTGCCAGAGCGCTCACGATGTAGCCGTTGACCTGAAGGCTGAGACGCTCGGGAAACACGCGGTTGAGGTTGTTCTTTATGGCCGGCACGCCCTCGATGAGGCTGAATGTGCCTTTGATGGAGCGGCCGATGCGTCCCACGGGGTTGAGTGTCGACTCGTTGTCGACGAGAAACTCGTAGGGGAGCAGTTCGTATATCTCCTTGTCGCCGTTGCCTACGGTGGTGATGAGTCCTTTGAGCCGTTCGACGGACGATGAGTCAATCTCCGTGTCGACCTCGAAGCGCGATGTCTCTGTGGCAAGCGACGCGCCGATGGTGCAGCCGCTCAGGCCTACGTATACTCCGGCAATCTTGCGGGGCTGGATGGCGCGGGCGTTCTCCAACTTCCGGCATATGCTGTCGACTTTGGTGCTAACCTCCTCCACGTTCTTGACGTGACCGTAGCGCACGCTGTCAATGACGCGCTCGTCCTGCACGGCTAAGATGTTGATTGCTCCTGACGGGTCGATTGAAGCAAGCGCCCCGCGTATCTTGGAGCTTCCGATTTCGATTGCTACGATATATTTGTCATCCATATAGGCTTGAATTGGTGTTAAATGATTTTCGGCTTTATATCGGCGACATTGACGCTGTCGCGCTGGTTTATGATTTCGATGTCGATATCTTCATCCTCAAAACTGAGGTCGTCATCGTCGATTACGTTTTTGCGAAGTCTGCCCGGCACTATCTTGCCTATCACCTGGTTGGCGAACTTCACCGATATTGTGTCGTAATAGTTCCATCCCTTGACATCGAGCACCTGATTGTAAAATGCGAAAAGGCGGGTCATCTTGTCGTCGATGTTGCTGCCGTCGCCAATGTTGACGATATGGCCGCTGACAGCCGGCACGATGAAGATGTCTCCGCCACGGTCGACTTTCAATGCAGAAACGAGTTGTGACCACATTTTGTTCTCGGTGATACGGTCGAGAAGCGGAATTATTTCATCCGCGTTGGTGAGGGAGTCGTTGTCGGTGATGATGACGGGCACGTCGATCTGGTAGCGTGCCGATGCCTGAAGGTGCTTTCCGGCACGGTTGATGTAGTATGAGCCGTGGTTGTCAAACACGCGCGCCACCGGTATCATCGGCACAACGTCGATGGCTATCACGTCGTTGGCGAGGCGGCGGCAGTTCACATTCTCAATGATGCTGAGTGCGCCCAGACGGAGTTCCATCTCCCTTAGATTGTAGGATGCGGCCGCCATGGAGTCGGCCGACGCCACTATGCCGTCGAGCTCATGGTCGATGTCGTCGGGGGTCACGAACGGCGACATCGCGTTTTGCGACACACTGATTCTGACGCCGTTGCAGGGCGCCTCGGCTGCTATCCCCTGCGCCGTGGCGAGGGCTATCACCAGATACAGGGTGAGCATCAGTGACAGCAGACATAGTGTTATACCGCGCTTCGTGAGCATAATTTATTGATATATAATTGCTTATTTTATTGACTCGATAATTTCGGGGATAAAGGTGTTGATGTCACCGGCTCCAACGGTCAATAAGATGTCAAAATTAATATTTTTTATTGTCTTTGTCAATAGCTGTTTGCTAATCAAATGCTTTTCTTTGCAAGAAATTTTGTCAAAAATGATTTTTGACGTCACGCCGGGTATCGGTTCCTCGCGTGCGGGGTAGATATCGAGCAGCACAACCTCGTCGGCAAGCGACAGCGCCTCGGCGAATTCGCCGGCAAAATCGCGGGTGCGCGTGTAGAGATGGGGCTGGAACGCCACGGTCAGCCTCCGCTCCGGGTAGAGTGCCTTGACCGACGATATCGACGCCTTTAGTTCGTCGGGGTGGTGGGCGTAGTCGTCGATTATGACGCGGCCATGCTCCCCTTTCTCCCTGAGGTGGAATTCAAACCGTCGTTTCGGGCCCATGAACGATGCTATGGCCGTGCGCAGGTCGTCGGCGGTGACGTCGCCGGTGAGCAGTGTGGCTGCCGCGGCTGCGATAGAGTTCTCTATGTTGATTTCCACCGGTACGCCGAGCTCTATATCCTCTACTTTCCCTTCGGGAAGTATATCGCGCGGCACGATGAGGTCATAGACGATGGTGCCGTTGCCGCGGCGTATGTTGGCGGCGTGGAAGTCGCCCTCGTCGCGCGAGTAGGTGTAAGTCGTCACGCCTGCCGGTGCGTCGGGACGGAATTTAAGTCCGGTATGCACTATCAGTTTCCCCTCGGGATGGATGAGCTGCGTAAAGCGGGTGAAGCTTTCGAGGTAGGCCTCCTCCGTGCCGTAGATGTCGAGATGGTCGGGGTCGGTGGCTGTGACGACAGCGATGTAGGGCGACAGATGATGAAACGAACGGTCGTATTCGTCAGCCTCGATGACCGAGTAGGGCGACGAGGCGTCGAGCAGGAAATTGCTGTTGTAGTTGCGGAGCACGCCGCCGAGGAAGGCGTTGCAGCCGGCTTTGGAGGTGTGCAGTATATGGGCGGCCATTGACGATGTGGTGGTCTTCCCGTGAGTGCCTGCGAAGCAAATTCCCTTGCTGCGGCGTGTGACTTCGCCGAGCACAACGGCTCTTTTCACGACTTTGAATCCGTTGTCGCGGAACCATCGCAGCTGCGGCATCGTGTCGGGAACGGCCGGAGTGTACACCACCAGCGTATTGGCCGGGTCGCGGTAGAGCGAGGGAACGGCATCGGCGCTTTCGTCGAATGTTATGTCGATACCTTCGGCCATGAGGCTGTCGGTCAGTTCGGTTGGCGTGCGGTCATATCCGGCCACATTGTCGCCCTGCGATTTGAAATAGCGTTCGAGAGCGGCCATGCCTATGCCTCCGGCGCCTATGAAATATATATTGTCCATTGTAGATTCGTGTTGTTAAAAATATGGTTACCGCGTATGGCGGCTTTAAATCAGTAGGGACGCACGGTCTGTGCGTCCGCAGGATATTTGGCTGATTATCGGACGCACAGACCGTGCGTCCCTACATTACTGATTAGCCCCGAAAGGAATTATCCCTTGTTGCAGAGGGCGTAGATATGGTCGACGATGCGTTCGTCGGAGTGCTCCTGCGCCATCGCTTTCACGTTTTTGCCGAGTGATGCCAGCCGCTCCCTGTCGGCGAGCAGTGAGGTTACGGTGTCGGCAAGCGATGCCGTGGCATCGGCGTCGAGTATCATCACTGCCGCGTCGCGGTCGGCGAGTGCCTGCGCGTTCTTGCGCTGATGGTCCTCGGCCACGTTGGGCGACGGTATGAGCACCGCGGGAGTGCCCACAATCTGAAGCTCGGATATGGTGCTGGCTCCCGCACGCGACACGATGAGGTCGGCGGCGCGGTACACCAGGTCCATGCGGCTGACGAACGCCATAGCCTGCACCCCCTCTTTGCCTTCGGCGGCGGGAATGCACGAGTCGGCGTAGTATTTGCCGGTCTGCCACAATATCTGGGCGCCGGTGGCCGTGATGCGGTCCATCGAAGCCTTCACCGCCTCGTTGACGGTACGTGCGCCGAGCGAGCCTCCCACCACCGCCACAAGCGGCTTTTCTGGGTCAAAACCGAGCTGTCGTTTTGCCTCGGCTTTGTCGACAGTGCATGTAGTGATGGCCTCGCGCACCGGATTGCCTGTCATGACGATACGGTCGGCGGGAAAGAAGCGTTCCATATTGTCGTAGGCCACGCAGATGCATCCCGCTTTCTTGCCGAGATGTTTGTTGGTGACGCCTGCGTAGGAATTCTGCTCCTGGATGAGGGTGGGTATATTCAGTTTCTGCGCCATCATCAGCGTGGGTCCCGAGGCGTATCCGCCTACACCCACCACGATGTCGGCACCGAAATCGCGTATGATTTTTTTAGCCTTGCGGCGGCTTTTCATCAGTTTCCACAGCACCTTGAAGTTGCGCCACAGGCGCTTGCGGTCGAAGCCCATCACCTCCAGGCCTTCTATATCGTAGCCTGCGGCGGGCACGCGCTCCATCTCCATGCGCCCCTTGGCTCCCACAAAGAGTATTTTTATATCGGGGTCGCGCCGGCGCAACGCGTTGGCTATGGACAGTGCCGGGAATATGTGGCCACCGGTACCGCCGCCGCTTATTATTACCTTCTTTACACTCATATTATATCCTGTTTTGCAGGACAGGTAACTGTTTAAAACAGTTTTAAGCAGTTACTTATCCCCTGTATATTTTATTTTTTCAATTGCATCGGGTTGACGGCATCAAGTTCGGCCGGAAGGTCGGTGTCGGTTCTGGCTGCCTTCTTGCGTCCGGCGGTCGATGCGTACCGGCTTATGCTTATCATGATGCCGAATGCGAGCGACGTGATAAGCATCGACGTGCCACCCTTCGAAATCATGGGGAGAGGCTGACCCGATACCGGGAACACTCCCGTGTTGATTGCCATGTGGAACAACGCCTGGAACACTATCATCACCGCCATGCCCATGACGAGCATAGACGGGAACGCCCTGTCGCACCGGCTCGCTATGACGCCCGCGCGCCCCAGCAGCGACAGGTAGACGAGTAGCAGGAACAATCCGCCCACCAGCCCGAGGTCTTCGACTACAATCGAATATATGTAGTCGGAGAAAGCGAGCGGCAGACGCGCCGTCTCGCGCGAGTTGCCGGGTAATACGCCCGTGATGCCGCCGTTGGCCTGCGCCATGTAGGCGTACATCTCCTGACGGTTCTCAGCCGTTATATCCTGCTTGTAGAGCGGAATGGAATCGTTCCAGCGGCTGAGACGGTTTTCCCAGGTTTTTTTACGGTTAATAGTAGATCTTTCACCGTTTTCGTTGACCCCTGTTTCCATAATTGACGATACATCCTGAGTTTCGGAATTCATTTTATGGTAGAGAGCCGCTCCGCCGGCAAGTCCGTAGAACAGCAGCACGAGGCCGAATTTTTTCCACTGTATGCCGCCGATAAGCATCATCGAAAGACTTATGCCCATCAGAAGCAGTGTATTGGTCAGTCCTTGCGAGAACAGCAGCAACGAGAATATGCACACGAATACGCAGCACCATATCACACCTTTGGTTGTTACGCCGTGCGGCTCCTGGTTGCGCGACATTATATAGGCTATGACAAGCACAGCCGACATCTTCAGCATCTCCGACGGCTGCAGCTGTATGCCGAGCAGCGACATGCTTCGCGCAGCGCCGTTGATGACCTGTCCGTTGAGCAGCACGTAGACCATCAGCAGTATGCTGACTCCGACGAACCACGGGGTAAGTATGACGAAATATTTCAGTTTGACGCGCGACACGCCTATGCATATAACTATGCCGAACACCAGCATCATCAGGTGGCGCAGCAGCGGGCCGAATATATTGCCCGAGCTGACCTCACGCGACGATGCGCTGTAAAGTTCGACAACCGATATGAGGCACAGCGCCACGTAAAAGGCGATGAGATATTTGTCGGGGCGCGGACGCCGTGCGGCGGCAGTATCGGCGGTCGCTGCCGGCTTATTGCCGGTGTCGGCGGTCACCGTCGTGCCGGCTGTCGACTGTTGTGTGGCGGGCGCGCCGGCGGCGCGAAGCATATCATCAAGTTCTGACATAGAGGTGTTTTCCTGTTCGGGTGTTGCAAATCTCAAATTGTAGGGACGCACGGTCTGTGCGTCCATAAAATATTTTGGCTGATTATCGGACGCACGAGCCGTGCGTCCCTACATCACGAGTCGAAATTTTGCAGTTTTGCAATCCCCCCAATTAAATATTATTTCTTATTTAAAGCTTTGACCCGCTCCTTGAACTGGCGGCCGCGGTCCTCGTAGCTCTTGAAGAGGTCGAAGCTCGCGCAGCAGGGCGACAGCAGCACCGTGTCGCCGTCGGCGGCTATGTCACGGCATGCGGCTACGGCGTCGTCGATTGAATGCGTGTCGATGACTCTGACACCGCGCTTGCCGAAGAAGTCGACAATCTTGGCGTTGTCCTTGCCCATAGCCACGATGGCCTTGACCTTTTCATCGACGAGGTCGGCTATCTCACTGTAATCGTTGCCTTTGTCCTTGCCGCCGAGTATAAGCACGGTATTCTTTCCCATGCTTTCGAGCGCGTACCAGCATGAATTTACGTTGGTGGCCTTCGAGTCGTTGATATAGCGCACGCCGTCAACGGTGTCGACATATTCCAGACGGTGCTCCACACCCTCGAAGTCGCTGAGGGAGCGGCGTATGTCGTCCTTCTTTATATCGAGGAGGCAGGCTGAGAGGCCGGCTGCCATCGAGTTGAAGAGGTTGTGCAGGCCGTTGAGGGCGAGGTCGGCGCGGGGCATCGATACCTTTTCGTCGGGCGTGTCGAGAATGAGACGGTCGTCGGCGTCGATATACGATGCGCTACCTTCCTCCTGATGCTCGGAGAAGGGGAATATGCGTGCTTCGGTGGCGACATGTTCAAGCTGCGCCTTGATGACGGGGTCGTCCTCCCAGAATATGAAAGCGTCGTTGCCGGTAAGGTTCTGCAGAATGCGGAATTTGGCGTCGACATAGTTCTGGAACTTATAGTCATAGCGGTCGAGGTGGTCGGGCGTGATGTTCATGATCACGGCTATGTTGGCATGGAAGCGATACATGTTCTCGAGCTGGAACGAGCTGAGTTCGATTACATATACGTCATGCTTGTCGTTGGCGACCTGAAGCGCGAGGCTTTGTCCCACATTGCCCGCCAGACCCACGTTGATGCCGGCGTTCTTGAGTATGTGGTATGTGAGCAGGGTAGTGGTTGTCTTGCCGTTAGAACCGGTGATACACACCATCTTGGCATCGGTGTAGCGTCCGGCGAACTCGATTTCCGATATTACGGGAATGTTTTTGGAGATAATCTTTTTGACAATGGGAGCTGTGGGCGGTATGCCGGGGCTTTTGACCACTTCGTCGGCATTGATGATGAGCGATTCGGTGTGTGCGCCGCTCTCGAACGGTATGCCGTTATCCCTGAGCATTTCCACGTAGCGGGGAGCTATTGCCCCCGAGTCGCTCAGAAAAACGTCCATGCCGAGTTTTTTGCCGAGGATGGCGGCTCCGACGCCGCTTTCTCCTCCTCCAAGTATTACCAGTCTCATATATGATATGTTTTAGTTGTATTCAGTATCTGTGTGTCGTGTTTAAAATGATACGGCGACAGTCGCTTATCGCAGTTTGAGCGAAACGAATGTCAGCGCCGCCAGTATGATGCATATAATCCAGAAGCGCACCACGATTTTCGATTCCGGCACTGCGGCGTGCGGGCGCTGTATGATGGCATCGATGCTTCCGTCGCCAGGTTTCTGATAGTGGTGGTGGAGCGGTGTCATCTTGAACATGCGGCGTGTGCGACCCGTGCAGCGGCGTGTGATTTTGCATGTGAGCACCTGCACTATCACCGAAAGGTCCTCGATGTAGAAGAGCAGGCAGAGCAGCGGGAGCAGAAACTCCTTGTGTATGAGGATAGCGAACACGGCTATGATGCCGCCGAGCGTCAGGCTGCCCGTATCACCCATGAACACCTGCGCCGGGAAGGCATTGTACCACAGGAAGCCTATGAGCGCCCCGATGAACGCCGACATGTACACCACCATCTCTTCCGAGCCGGGTATGTACATTATGTTGAGGTAGGATGAATAAATCACACTGCCTCCGAGATAGGCCATGGCGGCGAGCGCCACGCCTATGATTGCCGAGCAGCCGGTAGTCAGTCCGTCGAGCCCGTCCATGAGGTTGGCACCGTTGGAAGTGGCCGTGATTATGAATATGGTGACGAGGATAAACAGTATCCATCCTCCGGTCTCGGCATGGTCGCCGAGCCATTGCGTCAGGTCGCTGTACTCGAAGTTGTGTTCCTTGACAAATGGTATGGTGGTCTGTGTGGACTTGATGTCGTTGCCTTCGTAGGTGATGTCGACGATATGGTCGGTGTCGACGCTGCGTATCTCGTGGTTCTCGCGTATCACGATGTCGGGGCTGAGATACATTGTCAGACCTACGCTGAGGCCGAGTCCCACCTGCCCTACAATCTTGAATTTGCCCTTGAGGCCGTCTTTGTTGTGTTTCTTGATTTTCATGAAATCGTCGAGGAAACCGATGGCTCCGAGCCATATCGTGGCCCCGATGAGCAGAAGCATGTAGATATTCGACAGGTTGCCCACGAGCAGGCAGGGGATGAGGATGGCTATGATGATTATGATTCCGCCCATCGTGGGGGTGCCGGTCTTTTTCATCTGCCCCTCGAGCCCGAGGTTGCGCACAATCTCGCCCACCTGCATCAGCTGCAGACGGTTGATGATTTTACGGCCTATCACCGTGGCGATGAACAGCGACAGCACCATCGCTATCACCGAACGGAATGTTATGTAGTCCATCAGTCGTGCGCCGGGCACGTTGGCATCCTGAAGTTTCTCAAATATAAAATATAGCATAACTGGATTGGCTCTCTTGTCTCTTTTTAAGTTATAATATGTTAATATTTCGGCTGATTGTAAGTATGGGTTCAGTCGAGTCCGAAAATCTCTTTCACTACCTCGCGGTCGTCGAAATGATGCTTCACGCCCTTGATTTCCTGATAGTCTTCGTGTCCCTTGCCGGCGATGAGGATGACATCGCCCTTGCGGGCAAGCGCGGCTGCCATGCGTATGGCCTCGCGGCGGTCGGCGTTGACAAGCGTGCGTGCGGAAAGCTCGGGGTCGGCGACACCGGCGCGCATGTCGGCGAGGATGTCGTCGGGCTCTTCGAAGCGGGGGTTGTCGGAAGTGAGAATGAGGCGGTCGCTCCGGAGCGCGGCTTCGCGGGCCATGATGGGACGTTTGCCCTTGTCGCGGTTGCCTCCGGCTCCGACTACGGTGATGATGTTGCCCGAAGTGCCTATTACTTCGCGGATGGCTTCAAGCACATTGACGACGGCGTCGGGGGTGTGGGCGTAGTCCACGATGGCGGTGACGCCGGCGGGTGAATGTATGGTCTGGAAACGGCCTGCCACCGGCACGAGCATGCTCATGCGGCGCAGCACATCGTCCTTGTCCCAGCCAAGCATTACCGAGGCGCCGTAGACGGCCGTAAGGTTGTAGGCGTTGAAGCGTCCGGTGAAAAGCACATGCACTTCGTTGCCGTTGAAGCTCATGAGCGTGCCGTCGAGATGGCTCTCGATGATGCGTCCGCGGAAATCGGCCATGGCCCTGAGTGAGTATGACAGTTTTTTCGCGCGGGTGTTCTGAAGCATCACTTCGCCCACTTTGTCGTCGATATTGGTGAGGGCGAACGCTTCGGCCGGCAGCATGTCGAAAAATGATTTCTTGGCAGCCAGGTATGCGTCGAAAGTCTTGTGGTAGTCGAGGTGGTCGCGTGTGAGATTGGTGAACACTCCTCCGGCGAATGTCAGACCTGCGATGCGGTGCTGGTCGGCGGCGTGCGAGCTTACCTCCATCGCCGCGTATTCACACCCTTCCTCTACCATTTCGTGCAGGAGCATGTTGATGGTGAGGGGGTCGGGAGTGGTCTGCTTTGCGGCGACCGCGCGGGTATCGACATAGTTGCATACGGTCGACAGAAGGCCGGCTTTGTGGCCGCCCAGACGGGCCATCTCGTAGATGAGCGTGGCCGTGGTTGTCTTTCCGTTAGTGCCGGTGACGCCTACGAGCCTGAGCCGGCGCGACGGGTTGCCGTACCATTGAGAGGCGAGAAACCCGAGCGCGATTGCGCTGTTGTCGACCTGTATGTAGGTCACGCCGTCAAAAAGCGTGTCGGGCATTGTTTCGACAACTATGGCGGCGGGATGCTTTTCTGCAAGGGAGGGGATGAATGTGTGGCCGTCGACTGTCACGCCGCGCACGGCTACAAACATGGCGCCGTCGGCCACCTTGCGCGAGTCGTCGGTCAGCGATGTGACCGTGCGGTCGGTCGGACCGATTATCCTGACCGGATTTATCGCGCTTATCAGATGTTGAAGATTATGTTGCATATATACGGGTTATCTTGAGTCGTTATCTGTTTAAGAATTGGACAAAGTTAGCAAAACTTTCTTTTTATCAATCAATTGTTGTGAGGTAACACGTCCCGTGCCGCGGAATGTGACTTCATAGCCGGCTTTCTCGAGCTTGGAGAGGGCATCGCGGAAACTGAGGTTCTGCACCGACGGCATGCCTTGGGTGCCGTTGTCATCAGGCGTGGCTATTACGCGCGGTTTTAGCTTGTGCGAGAGCGCGGCTCTGAGCAGGCTGTAGGCTCCGGGCGTCACCGGTGCGTTGATTACAGGTGCTGCCGGATTTTCCGGGGTGTCGGCATGGAAGTCGGTTGTGTTGCCGAGCAGGCCGCGTGAATACATCTTTTCAGCTACGTTCTGCATCACCAGACCTGAACTGGAGGCGGCTCCGAGCAGGTCTTTGCGGGGATGGAATGTCAGCACGAACATGGAGTATTTAGGATTGTCGGCGGGGAAAAAGCCGCAGAATGCCAGACGTTTCTTTGCGTGGTCATATTGTTTGGTCACCGTGTCGAGGTGATAGCAGGTGCCGGTCTTGCCGGCGAGGGGCACCTTGCAGTGCTTCAGACGGCGTCCGGTGCCGCGGCTGCCGTCGACCACCCGGCGGAGCATGGTACGCATTTTTGCGGCATTCTCTTCCGAGCAGATGCGGTCGCGGATATAGCTTACGGGAATTACCGAGTCAACTCCGTCGCGGCTGAGTCCCTTGACGAGGCGCGGGCGCACGTATCGGCCGCCGTTGGCTATGGCGTTGTAGACCGAGAGGGTGTAGAGCGGCGGGATTGCGGTGGCGTAGCCGAAGCACATGCGCGACATGTCGAGACGGCTCGGGTTGCGGTGGATGCGCGGGCGCTCCTCCTCGAATATGCCTGAATTCATCTTCTCGAAGAAGCCGATGTCCTCGAAGCGTTTTACAAAAGCCGCCGGGTCTTTGTCGTAGCCGCGCACTATGATGCGGGCCATGCCTATGTTGGATGACTCCTCGATGACTCCGGCTACGGTGAGCTGCGAATTGAAGTGCGAGTCGGTGATGGCGCGTCCGCCTCCGTAGGGGAACGAGCCGCCGATAGGTATCACTTCGTCGAGGTTGTCGACGAGGCCGTCCTCAAGCGCGAACATCATGGATATCGGTTTTACCACCGAGCCGGGCTCATAGGCTGTGACGGCACGGTTGTAGGCTTCGATGTATTTGCCGTCCTTGTCGCGTTCGAGGTTGGAGATGGCCTTGATGTCGCCGGTCGACACCTCCATGAGCACTGCCGAGCCCCATTCGGCCTGGCAGCTGTCGAGCATGGTGTTGAGTTCCTGCTCGAGTATGTCCTGAAGGGTGATGTCAATGGTGGTGCGCACGTTCCAGCCGTTGACGGCCGGTATGTCGGTCCAGTTGCCGATACGGTTGGTGAAGGCCACGCGCTTATAATACCCCTGAGTGCCGTAAAGGAGCGAGTCGAGCGCTTTTTCAAGCCCCGAAATGCCGTGTATTTCCTTGCATTTTTTTGTCTGCCCTACGCGGCCGATGCTGCGGCGCGCCATGTTGCCGTAGGGGCAGTCGCGTTTTTTGAAGGGTTCCTCGATGAATCCGGTTTTGTTGGGGTTGTTGATGTTGAAGAACGGGAAGGTACGTACGCGCTCGAGGTCGGCATACGATATACGGCTCAGCAATTTGTAGGAACGAGATTTCTTTTCTGCGGTATATTGTTTTTGCAGGGCCTCGCGCCAGCCGTCTTTGTCGCGTGTGGGGAAATATTTGGCAAGGCTGTCGCACAGCGCCCCGAGATTTTTGACGAATTCCTTGTTGGCGAACGCTTCCGACCCGAAGTCGATGCGCACGTTGTAGAACTGAAGGTTGGTGACAAGCACTGTCCCGTCGGCCGCCAGAATATCTCCTCTCACGGGAGCGATTGTGTCGGTCTTCTGAAGCTCTTCGTTGGCTTTGCTGTTCCATTCCTCGGCATCAAGAACTGTGGTCGAAAAGAGCTTGTATCCGATGGAGCCGGCAAACACGAAGATGAACAACGTGATAAGCACGTACCGGAACATGATGTGGGACAGATTGTTGCTGCCTCTTCTGGCAGTCGTCGCATTGCTGCTTTTCGTAGTGCGGCGGTCGGTGGGCGTGACTTTTTTCATTGCGTTATCTTGAGTTTAAAGGGTGGCTGGTCGCGGTGTGTGAGGTCAAGGCCTGCGTCGCGGATGCTCTTCTGCATGGTCTTTTCACGGATGGCGTTCATGTATTCGCTCTTCTGGCGTATTCGCTCCGATTTGATAACTTCAAGCTCTTTGTTGAGTTTCTGTATGTTTTCCATTGCCGTGAGGCACTGGTAGCGGTTGGTTATGTAAATCATCACGAGAATGACGAGTGCGAGGATGATGCCCCAGTTGCGGCTGAAAAAACGTGTTGACAGCCATCTGCCACGCACTGCGGAGCTTATGACCGAGCCTTTTTTCTTTTTTGCCTTTTCTGTAGCCATTGGGGTGACGTGGGTTATTGTCGGGTTGATGAAATGGAGTAGTTGATGAATTTATATCGGAAAGAGTGTCGATGTCGGGAGTGCTTACAGTTTTGCCGCGACTCTTAGTTTGGCGCTGCGCGACCGCGGGTTGCGGTCAACCTCTTCGTCGTCGGGGACGATGGGGCGCGAGGTCAGCAGTTTGAACGGGGAGAGGCTGCGGCCGAAGAAATCTTTGTTCTCGCGTCCTTCGAAATTGCCGGTACGGAAGAAGTTTTTGACGAGCCGGTCCTCGAGGGAGTGGTATGTTATCACGGCTATGCGTCCGCCGGTCTTGAGGAGTGTGAGTGCACCCTGCAACAGCTCTTCAAGAGCGTCGAGCTCGTGGTTGACCTCGATGCGGAGCGCCTGGAACACTTTGGCGAGCTCTTTTTTGCGTCGCGCGGGGTCGATGAGCGGTTCGATGACGGCGAGAAGCTGCTCGATGGTGTCGATGTCACCTGACGTGCGGGCCTTGACGATGGCCGCGGCTATGCGGCGCGCGTTTTTGAGTTCGCCGAGCAGATAGAATATATCGGCAAGGCGTTCCTCGGGATATGTGTTGACCACCTGGGCGGCGGTCAGCCGGCCGTTGCGGTTCATGCGCATGTCGAGCGGGCCGTCCCAGCGGAATGAAAAACCGCGTTCGGGGTCGTCGAAATGATGGAACGACACCCCGAGGTCGGCCAGTATGCCGTCGACAGAGTCGACTTTGTAGTAGCGCATGAAGTTGACGATGTATCTGAAGTTGGAATGTACGATGGTGAAGCGGCTGTCGTTCATCGCGCGGCTTACGGCATCCATGTCCTGGTCGAAGCCGTAGAGATGGCCTTCGGGTGAAAGTTTCTCGACAATGGCGCGCGAATGTCCTCCGCCGCCGTAGGTCACGTCGATATATGTGCCGTCGGGGCGTATGTCAAGCGCCTCGATAGTCTGCGGCAGCAGGGCGGGTATATGGTAAACAGCTTCAGGCATGTAAAGTGGTGTTTTATTGACTTATCCGAGATGGCGTTAACTATTATTAACACATTGTCGCTTATGGGTGTAAAGTTACTAAAAAGTTATCGGAATTTACGAAAATAAACAGTGAAATTTTTCAACAATTTTGCGATTTTTTTCAACATGTTTTCACATTATTATTGTTAAATTTGTTAATGCGCTTGAAGTCAGTATATTGATGCCGGATGCTGCTTTGGCTTAAGATTTGCGGGATTTGCGGGAGAATTATGACATAGGGCAGGTTTTATTTGCAATTGTAAACCATCTTGCGTATCCCGACAATATTAGCTAATTTTGCATTTTTGCTTTAGGGCAATCTTAAAGAAATATATCGCTTATATGGTACAATCGACAATTGACAGTCAGCTGCTTACGCGGAGCGGACGCTATACGGCAATACTGAAGCTCGGCACGCCCATACTTGTGGGGCAGGTGGGGCAGATCATAGTGGGATTTGCCGACTCGGCCATGGTGGGACATTATTCTACCGACGCTCTTGCCGCCGCCTCGTTTGTCAATAATATCTTCAATATAGCGTTGCTGATGTGCCTGGGTTTCACCTACGGTCTGACACCACTTATAGGGGCGCTCTACTCGGCAGCCCGCAATGAGGATATAGGCGCGACGCTGCATCGCGGCATACGTCTTAATTTCCTCTTTTCAATGGTGATAACCGCCATGATGGGAATACTCTATCTCAATATCGACAAGCTCGGACAGCCGGAACACCTGCTCCCTCTCATACGTCCGTATTTCCTTATCTATCTGGGTACTGTGGCGGCAATTTCGCTTTTTCAGACATTCGCCCAGACTTCATACGCAGTCAACGCGTCGATGATGCCTATGTGGGTGGTGCTCGTGTGCAATGTCGTCAATATCGGGGGTAACTGGCTGCTGATCTACGGCAATATGGGTTTTCCGGAGCTCGGGCTGACCGGAGCGGGTATTTCGACATTTGTGTCGCGATGGGCGGCTGTGGTGGTGATAATATCGATATTCCTCATTGCGAAGCGTTACAGGCCCTACCGGCCCACGGCATTGCGTCCCGGGCGATACGGGCACCGTGCGGTGGTCATATTCCGCACGTCGATGCCGGTGAGTCTTCAGACGGGGCTGGAGACGGCGGCGTTTTCAGTGGCGGCCGTGATGGCCGGATGGCTCGGAGCCAATCAGCTGGCTGCTTTCCAGATATTTGTGACGATAGGCTCGCTCGGCTTTGTCATTTATTACGGTATGGCGGCCGCGATGTCGGTGCTGGTGGCTAATGCGTCGTCGTGCCGTGATGCGGAGCGTCACATGCGGGCGATAGCCGGTTCGGGTTATGTCATCATTCTTGCGCTTGCCTTTGTGGCCTGTACGGTATTCCTGTCGTTCGGGTCGCATCTGATTGGGGTGTTTACCGAAGACGGGACTGTCATAGCCATGACGGCGTCGATGATAGTGCCGCTGGCCATATATCAGCTCGGCGACGCTACGCAGATAAATTTCGCCAACGCGCTGCGCGGCACGGCCAACGTCATGCCTATGGTGTGGATTGCATTCTTCTCCTATGTCATAGTCGGCATCCCCGCCACCTACATAATGGCGTTTGTATTCGACTGGGGCATAGTAGGCATCGCATTGAGTTTCTCGGTCTCCCTCTTCACGGCCGGCGCCCTTTTCCTCTACACATTCCTCCGTACCACGCGCCACCATAATGCCGAACGGATAAAATAGCAAGAGGATGTTGCAGGACTTCCAACAGTAGGGACGCACGGTCTGTGCGTCCGGAAAGCGAACATTGATTATCAACGAATTATCGGACGCACAGACCGTGCGTCCCTACAAAGAGTAAATTTTTGGATGTGGCTTATGGTTTTGCGGCATTTTGCTTAATTCGGAAAAAACGTTCGGAATGATTGAATTTACCAAAAGTTTTGTTATTTTTGCGTTTAGGTAGTTTTGTTTTTTACTTACGTGCATGTCTCTTTGGAATTGCGTGGGTGAGGATTAAGGAATTGCCTGAATTGTATAATTGGATATAAACGAGTGTTTAACTCAAAGAAATAACAGCTTTTGATATGACTTTTGCGGAAAATTGCAATGCGGTGTTTGACCGTTCGACGTCGGATTACCATATTAACGACGATGTGGATTACGTGGCTGTCAATCCGTTTCCTTCAGATACCATCGACCATGTGCTCTATGCCAAAAACTGGATTGACGCCGTCCAGTGGCATCTTGAGGATATAATACGTGACCCCAACATCGATCCTGTCGACGCGCTGGCGCTGAAGCGCCGTATCGACCGTTCGAATCAGGACCGTACGGACATGGTGGAGGAGATAGATACCTATTTCCGCGGACTCTATGCCGATGTCACGCCGGCCGCCGACGCTACAATCAATACGGAAAGTCCCGCATGGGCTCTTGACCGTCTCTCCATTCTCGCTCTCAAGATTTACCACATGCAGGCCGAGGTGGAGCGTGCCGATGCGACAGCCGAACATATTGCCCGCTGCAAGGCGAAGCTCGATGTGCTTCTGGAGCAGCGTACCGACCTGACAACGGCCATCGACCAGCTGCTCGATGATATTGCCGCCGGCCGCAAATATATGAAGGTATACCGCCAGATGAAGATGTATAACGACCCGGCCACCAATCCGGTACTCTATGGCAAAGGGGAAAAGAAATAAGGACGGCAAGCTTTCCAACGTGCTGGTGGTGCGGTTCTCGGCCATCGGCGATGTGGCCATGACCGTGCCCGCGCTTTACGGAGCATGTCACGCCCATCCCGATGTGCGTTTCATTTTCGTGACCCGCGCCTCCATGACTTCGATATTCCTCAATGCGCCGTCCAATCTCGTGGTCGTCGGTGTCGACCTCAAGGGCACATACAGCGGACTGAAAGGGATGCGCCGCCTGTTTGGCGAGTTGCGCGAAAAATATGATATTGATGCCGTGGTCGACCTCCACGATGTCATACGCACAAAATATATACGTCTGCTCGCGTTCATGAAGGGATTGAAAGTGAGCCGCATACATAAAGGGCGCAAAGGGAAGCATGCCCTTACGCGTAAAAACAACAAGGTGATGCTACCGCTGGAGACATCGCGCTCGCGCTACCGCGCCACATTCGCGCGCCTCGATCTTGCTCCCGACGAGTCGTTCACGGGCCTTTTCGGCTCGGGAAAGGCTCCGGCCGACCTGTTCAAGGATATTACCCCAGGGCGTCCCGCAGGGGAGCATTGGGTGGGTATCGCCCCGTTTGCCAAGCATCCGGGGAAGATTTATCCGGTGGAACTGATGGAGGAGGTCGTGGCGAAACTGAGCGGCATTGGCGGCTTGCGCATATTCCTCTTCGGAGGAGGCGACCATGAGCGCGAAGTGCTGCGCCGGTGGCAGGAAAGCTATCCCGGTGTGAAATCGCTTGCCGAGGGACGCTACGGCTTCGCTACGGAGCTTGCGCTGCTGAGCAATCTTGACTGCATGGTGTCGATGGATTCGGCCAACATGCATCTGGCGTCGCTGGTCGATATTCCGGTCGTGAGCGTATGGGGGGCGACGCATCCCTATTGCGGATTCAAGGGATGGAGGCAGAATGATGAGAATATCATACAGTTGCCGCTGACATGCCGTCCATGCTCGGTGTTTGGCGACCGCCCGTGCCATCGCGGTGACTATCTGTGTCTCAACGGTATCAAGCCGGCAATAATCACCGACAAAATTCTCTCGATTTTAGGTCTGATGCGCGATTTGGCAAAACAATAATTGTTAAAAATCGTTGATATATATGGCGAGATATTGATATTGTCGTCATAGCGTTTCGATTATTCATTTATAAAAGAGTATATCCAATGAAAAAATTTTGCTGTCTGATGGCTGTCGCCCTCATGGCGATAGTGATGCCGGTGAGAAGCATTTCAGCTATACCCGCAAACTATTATAATTCGATTAACGGGCTGGCTGACCGCGACTTGAAAGATGCCCTTCACTCGCTGATATACAATCATACGGAGGTCAAATCATACACCTCGCTTCCGGAATATTTCCGTACCACCGACCGGTTTCCCGGCACGGATTACTGGTGGGACATGTATTCCGACATGGAGGTGTCGATGTATATCACCTTCGGCACATACATGAACCGTGAGCACTGTTTCCCCAAAAGCTGGTGGGGTGGCGGTACGAGTACACCCGCCTATGTCGATCTGTTCCACCTCTATCCCTCCGAGGCCAAGGCCAATCAGGCCAAGAACAATTATCCTCTCGGAGAGGTGGTTACATCGACATTCGACAATGGTGTCGTCAAAGTCGGATATGCCACTACCGGACAGGGCGGCGGCGCCCAGAAGGTGTTCGAGCCTAACGAGGAGTATATAGGCGACTTCGCGCGTACATATTTCTATGTCGTCACCTGCTACCAGAATCTCACATGGGACTCGAAATATATGTTCATGCTCGAACAGAATGACTATCCTACGCTGAAACCGTGGGCTATCGACCTTCTGCTCAAATGGCACCGCGCCGACCCCGTCAGCCAGAAGGAAGTGAACCGCAACGAGGCCGTCTACGGATTCCAGGGCAACCGTAACCCGTTTATCGACCATCCCGAACTCGTGGAGTATATATGGGGTAATAAAATAGGACAGAAATATCAGGACGGCGGTTCCGAACCGGTCGGCGACCCCGAACTGACTACGCCTGTACAGGATATGGCGCTTGACTTCGAGCAGATAGCTATCGGAAAGAGCGAGACGCGTCAGCTTGCCTTCCTCGGACATAACCTCTCAGGCAAACTCTCGCTTGCGGTGACAGGCACCGACAAGGCGATGTTCTCGCTTGACACGAAGACTATCGACGCGTCGCTGGTAAATGCCGACGGCGGCTATTTCCTGCCTGTAACTTATAAACCGACATCGGTAGGCACTCATTCGGCACGCCTTATCATATCTGACGGCGGACTGACAGGTTCGCGCGGCGTGGCTCTGATGGGCGAGTGCCTCGAGGTGCCGGTGCTCACCGCTCCCGTGGCGACTCAGGCTTCCGACATCACCGAGACAAGCTATGTGGCCAACTGGCAGCAGCCTTCGGAAGTCGTGGACTATTATATAGTAACGCGCACGCGATATATCAACGGCAACTCGTCGTCGGAGGAAATCATGGCCGAGGAAAATTCACTCCTTGTGGAGGATTTCGAAGGTTCGGTATCGGAGAGCTATAATGTGCGTTCGGTACGTCTCGGCTACGAGTCGCCGGTATCCAATGAAATATTCGTATATCATGCCGGAGTTGAGGGTGTAGAGATGGATTCGCCTTTGGGTTATGCCTACTGGCCGGGCGGTCTGCGCATAGTATGCGGCGACACCCAGTACGACCTCGAGGTATATGACATCACCGGACGCCTTGTGATGACTCTTCCCGAAGTGCATGACAACGACATCATCGAACTTCCCTTCGGTGTATATCTCATCACTACCTCAAGCAGCCGCACGCCGCTCCGCGTGATAGTGAGATAACCGTTTTTGATAATGTTGGGAGGGGGTTGCAAAACTGATGTGGGCGGTTGCGTGATGTAGGGCTGCTCCCCGGAGCAGCCGATTGTAAAGGCTGATTATCGGCTGTATGGCGGCTGCACCGGGGTGCAGCCCTACATCATGACGTGTTATATTTACCTGCAACAACCTCCCTGCTGATAAAACAAGTGCAGATGAAGAAAAAAACAATATGGGATTTAAACCGCGTTTCGGTCGACGAATACCGCCGGTCGCGTAAGATACCGCTGACCGTCGTTCTTGACAATGTGCGGTCGCTCAATAATATCGGCTCGATATTCCGTACGTCTGACGCCTTTGCCGTGGAGCGGATACTGCTGTGCGGCATTACGGCCACCCCTCCGTCGCCCGAAATACACAAGACTGCGCTCGGAGCCGAGGACTCCGTGCAATGGGTCTATTTCGAGCATACTGTCGATGCGGTGAATATGTTGAAGGATGAGGGGTACACTGTATGCGCGCTCGAGCAGGTGGAGGGCAGCGTATCACTTGAACGTTTCGAGGCCGACGCGACGTGCAAATATGCTTTCATTGCCGGAAACGAGGTGGACGGTGTCGACCAGAATGTGGTGAACCTGTGCGACGTGTCGCTTGAGATACCGCAGGTAGGCACCAAGCACTCCCTCAATGTGGCCGTGTCGACTGCCATTACCATCTGGCACTTCTTCCTGAAACTTCGCTGAGAAGACGGGGTGACGGTGTCAATATAACCCGCCGAGGGTATATTTTTGAGTGCCGAACACCGTTGTATTATACTTTGACCGGGTCGATGTATATTTTGCCGCAGCCGAGTTTGCGGGCTTCTTCAGTCAGCAGATGCGTAATCCGGCCGGCAATATCTCCTTTGCGGAATGCTTCGCGCACATATATGTCGGTGACACATGCGCATCTACCCGCGGGATTGTCGGGTGACGGGGGTGCGTCAAAGAAACGTATTCCGCCGAAACCGCACTCTTCCCCGTCGTCGGTAGCCATGAAGGCGGCATAGGAGCCGTCGGATATATGTCCGCGTAAATATATGCGGTTTGCTGCCAACAGCCTCGGGTGCGGCTGCTGACCGCTAATATCTCGTAGAGCCTCAATCCTCCACCGCATCACTGACGGCAACACCACCATCCTGTGCAATTCAACCATAATTGTTTAACATTTCTGTTTTGTTTTGGATCATTGGTTGACGTAGTCTGTCATTTTTAATCCTCATATCGAGTATTATACGCTCAATGTCGGTCTTGGCTTTGTAGCCTGCGCTAGATATATTTTTATAAGTTCCGAAATAGAAAACAGGCCATGTCAGTTTATCGTTTGAGTTCTGTTTTGCATAATTTTAATGCAGCGTCAATAGTGTCATCCATGTCGGCATAGGTGTAAAGTCCGAGTCGGCCTCCGAAAATTACATTGTGGGTCATCGCTGCAAGCTGCCGGTATTTATTGTACAGCAGGGAATTACGCTCGTTATTGATAGGGTAGTACGGTTCTTTTCCCTCTGCAAAATCATCGGGATATTCGTAGGTGATTACAGTCGTCGGCTGGCAACCGAATTCGAAATGCTTATGCTCAATGATTCGTGTATATGGTACATCGAAGGCGGTATAATTGACTACGGCGTTGCCTTGAAAATCGGCAATCGGCAGGCGGCGGTTTTCAAAACGGAGGCTGCGGTATTCCAATTTGCCGAAACGATAGCCGAAATATTGGTCAATGCAGCCGGTGAACAGAATTTTACGGGCTGATTTGTCGAGAATTTCCCTGTGGTCGAAATAATCGGTTCCGAGTCTTACTTCGACACCGTCAAGGAGTGCCTCTATGAGTTTGTTGTATCCTCCCTCGGGAATGCCTTGATATTTGTCGTTGAAATAATTGTTGTCAAATGTGAATCGGAAAGGGATTCGTTTGATTATGAATGCAGGAAGCTCGGTTGCTTTGCGCCCCCATTGTTTTTCGGTATATCCTTTTATCAGTTTGGTATATATGTCTTTGCCGCATAGGGTCAGTGCCTGTTCCTCAAGATTTGCCGGCGTGACGATGTGGGCGTATTCTTTACGTTGTTCATCGATTTTGGCTCGTGCCTCTTCGGGTGTCATGACGCCCCAAAGTCGATAAAAGGTGTTCATATTGAACGGCAGGTTAAAAAGAGATCCGTTGAAATTCGCTACCGGAGAGTTTGTGAAACGGTTGAACGTGACAAACCGGTTTGCATAATTCCATACTTCTTTGCTGTCGGTATGGAAGATATGGGCGCCATATTTATGAACGTTGATGCCGTCAATTTCCTCACAATATATGTTGCCTCCGGTATGGTTGCGCCGTTCAATCACGAGGCATCTGAAACCTCTGTCAGTGGCTTCGCGGGCAAAGACTGCGCCAAAAAGTCCGGCTCCTACGATGAGATAATCGTACTGGCTGCTGTTGTTTACGGAATGATTCATGTTATTTTATTGTTTTTTGAGTAGATATAATGTTGCGAGAAGATTTTTTATGCGGCGGTGGCGGCGTTTGGTCGCCTGATATTTACGGAGGGAGTCAAGGGCTTCGTTCACAATTTTATCGGGATTGTCGCCCGAGGCTTTGGCATAGGCTCGTGCCAGACGTGTGGTGTCGTCGGGGTCGAGCGAGATGCTGCGGAACATCGACATCAGCTTCTTGCGGTCGGTGACGCCGAAATTCATGCGGTTGATATCGACGAGATAAAAACGGTATGTGCCGTCGGGGTGGCGTTCCACAAGTATGTTGCCCGGGGAAAAATCGCGGTGATACACACCGGCGCGGTGCAGACTCACCATATATGCCCCCAATGAGTCAATCAGCGCCTCGGCGTCGGGGAGGTTGCCCCAGTCGCGAATGTTGGGCAAATCAAGGTATTCACATATATAATATGAATCGAGGAGTTTCAGCCCTTTGCGCCGTTCGCTCCAGGCAAGAGGCCGCGGGGTGGAAAATCCGAGCGACAGCAGCCGTCCGGCATGCTCGTAGGAACGACGCGCCTTGCTGTGGCGCAACGTGGTGTATATATATGAGTTCGGGAATTTGGCTTTTCTGAAATGCTTCACACAAATATGACGGCCGTTGTCGTCGGCTACATCGTAGAGTGTGTTGCGGGCGCCACGGTATATCCGGCGGGCATTGCTGTCGGTGCCGTCGCGGAATATGCCCGCGCACTTACTTGCTGTCGCGTCGTCGGTAGAGTCAATTTTATAGAGCAATCGGGGCTTCATCAGTGAGTCGTTGACAATTATTTCTTAGCTGCGGGGAGAGTTTCAAAATATTTTATCGCCTCACGTGCGGCTTTACGGAAAAATTTTCCGGCGGCCACGTCGGCGGCCACTGCGTCGACGTTCTTGCGCATCGCGGCATATTCTTCCGCCGTGACCGACTTGACGCGCTCGTTAATCTCGTCGAGGGTGTCGACTGTAAAACCTATGCCGTTGCGTTTGACGAAATCGGCCATCGCGGCGCCGCTCCATATTATGACAGGGAGTCGTGCGCGCAGGTAGAGCGATACTTTGTGAGGGGTGTTGAGTGCGAGGTAGCTGCCGAAATCGCCTTCGCAGCTGTCGAGCGAGTGTCCGTCCCACACAAGTCCGTAGTCGCTCGTCATGCCGGCTATGATGTCTTCGGCGGCAACAAATCCGTGGTCGAAAAATTTCTCGGGCACGTCGACCTCGTCCATGCGGAAACCTGAGCCGTAGATGTCGACTACGTAATCGCGTATCACGTTGCCCCACTCCCATAGGAATGAGTTCTTGCGGCGGTTGACCGAGCCGGCGTAGGCCACGCGTATCTCCCCTTCGTCGACGCGCGACGGTATCGGATCGGTGACAGTAAGATAGTCCCATGCATCGAGGCTTCCCATCGGTTTGTCAAGTCCGACTTTGCGGAGATGTTCGGCCATCACGTGGTTTGTGGCTATGATGTAGTCGGCGTTGCCGAGGCGCTTGAGTTCTTTTTTCACGGTGAGCGCCTTGCGCCGGAAGCTGCCGAGGTCATGTATCAGCACAGCCACTTTCGCGCCGTGAAGATGTGCCGCCTTACATATATATGTGAAATATTTTTTCAGCGGGTATTGCAGAAACAGTATGTCGCCGCGCCGCAGCAATGTCGAAGCTTTGGCTATGCCTGCCAGATTGAACAGGAAATGAGCGGCTTTCGAGGGGTGTTCCGTACGTGTCAGACCGATATTGCGGAACCCTTCCTCAAGCATTATCTGTTCGACATCGCTTTTGGCTTTGTTGCCGGCGCTCGTGTGGTTGCGGTAGTTGTGCGATATGTATTTGTAACTCATGGCGCGGTATGTGTTTGGTAAGAATATTTGAGTGAACAGCGGTTATTTTACGGGTGGCAATGCGACGTGCCTGCCGATGTGTGTGAGATTGTAACGCCACGCGGCCAATATATGTTTTATTTGCAGCTCGAGCCGGCGCCCGAACTTGCGTTTGCGCCACGAGCCGTAGATGCGGTGCCAGGCGAATGCGTCGGGGTGGTGCTCTATGCCGTGGTTGCGCGGAGTGACGAGATGGCCGGGATAGACCACGGTGTTGTTGTCGAGCAGCTGCAGGCGGTCCTCCTCTTTCCATCCGAGGCGTTTTGCCGTTTCTTTCATCACTACGGGCGAGATGGTCTCGTCGTAGCTGCCGTCGCGCTTTTTGAACGGGCGTTCGTCATAGTAGGCAAACATCTCGCGGCAGAAGGCATTGTCTTTTTCCCCAATGAAAAATGCGGCCTGAAGCTGCAGCATGTCGCCGATATGCTCGTGGACGGTGGCAAATCCGCGCTCGGGGATGTAGCGGTCGAAGCGCTTGGTGAGCATCACGTCGGAATCCATATAGATACCCCCTTCCTTCCATACGGCATAGAACCGTACGGCGTCGGCGGCAAAAGCCCATTTCTTTGCGTCGAGCGCTTCGTCGATGTACTGGCAGCCGATGGCGCGTGCGTCGCGTGCGTTCCATAGACGTATCTCGTAGTCAGGCAATATTTTTGCCCAGCTTTCGAGGCATATCTTTATCTCGACAGGAAAATTTCCTCCGCCAAACCAGCATAAATGTATTTTCTTGGGTATCATCTATTATTTGTCCTTTCTTCTACAAAAATAGTAACTTTATCGAAAACCGCAAAATAGTGTGAGGCTCTTTTCCGGACGGAAAGTTATGCCGGCGGCATGAGTGCTCAATATGAATGGGCAGGCAGACAATGTACCTTTAACTGATTACGATTATTTGTTTCGCAGGGTTTCGATATGTGAAATCCTGCGATTTTTTCGATATATATAGTGCGGTGTATCCCAAATACGGCCGGTCGGGTGGGGTTATTGTAAGTCTGTAATTTTGGCGATTGGTTTTGAATGGAGAGTATTTGAGCCGGAAATTTGTAAAAAATGCAAGTAGGGTAATTTTCTGAAATACAATGTAATGCAATTAAAGCGGGCGAAAATGTGAAATTTTTATTGAAAAAAGTTGCCGAAATATTTGGAGGTTTAAGAAAAACGCCATACCTTTGCACTCGCTTTCGGGAAATAAAGATTTCCAACAAATCAAACGATAAAAAGTTTGATGCGAAAAAGCAAAAAAATAAAAAAAGTTGAACAAAAATTTGGTGGTTCCAAAAATTTGACTTAACTTTGCAAAACATTTCCGCCGCCACTGAGGCGACAGTGAAATTAGGACATTGAAAGATTTACAATAGACAATAGTAAGTACAAGAGCTATTATGAGTTGTCTTTGAAAAATAAGACAACGTCAATTCCTGAACAACCCTCTTTTATGAGGATTTGGAGATAATCTCCGGTTGTATTGTTTGCCTTATAAACAGAAAAAAACAAGAAACAAGATAACAACAACGAAGAG
>ULRJ01060541.1_pt1 | contig 62194 bp, 85 predicted proteins | sample 1955321 | NCBI WGS metagenome assembly ULRJ01 (sample SAMEA4835679, study PRJEB28245) | human gut metagenome | biome: gut microbiome; material: fecal sample | place: Denmark | collected 2008 | reverse complement strand
TGGTTATGTGGAAGAAGATTTGATTTTTGTATTGAGCAATTCAAATTAATTATAGAGACGGATGGAAGACTTGGACATGGGTATTATACATGGGGAGGCGGATTAGATACAACATCAAAAAAAATAGATAAATGGAAAGACAGAATGGCAGAAGAACAAGGCTATAAAATTATTCGTATAGATTGTTCAAATAGTAATTTTACATATATAAAAGAAAATATTGTAAAATCAGAATTGAAGAATTATTTTGATTTTTCGATGGTAGATTTTTCAAAATGTGAAAAAAAATCATTAACAAATTTTTGTAAAGAAATTTGCTTGTATTTTGAAAAACATAAGCCAATAACATGTAAAGAACTAAGTGATATTTTTAATTGTGCTACATATACGGTTACGACATATTTAAAAAAAGGAACAGAGATAGGGTGGTGCAATTATGATGTAAAAGAGGCACAAAATAATGCAATAGAAAAGACAAAATTATTTTATAAGAACAATCAAAAGAAGAGTAAATTTGACGATATCCCAGTAATTTCAATAGACAATAATAAATCAATGAAATATTACGAATCAATATCAATTGCTGCGAAAATATTTGATATAAGACCTTCAAGAATAAAAGAAGTTTGCGATCATAAAAAACATTATAATACAGCAGGCGGTTATATATGGCGTTATGTGGATGAAGTAGAGAATAATACATTAGAAACAGTATAAAGAGTAGAATGAATTTTTTCTTTCTTTTGGACAGATTGAAGGCGTGAATAAATTGTCAACAAAATATGATCTTGATATTGATGAACTTGTGATAGGAAGTCTCGATTTAAAAGAAGAGTTTGGCAGCCGTATGGGACAGTATATGCATTTGATATTAACGGATTAGAGGAGGAAACTGATTGAGAAGTAGTATTTTTATTCCAAAGACGATTAATGTTGGTTATCAGAACCGCTCAGGAACATACACGGGAAAGCTTGCTTATGTAATTTACTACGACGAAAAGGGCAAACTGCGAAAAGAGACTTCATGGAACGGTTGGCGAGATAAGAATATTCCAAATAACGAATATGATAATATTCCAACTGAAGGATTTGTACTTAATAAAAAAGCAGGCGATTATTCTACAGGTTGGGATCACAGACATGTTTATTGTAGAGTATATGATCCGCGAGGATTTGAATTTGAGATTACCATTGAGAATTTGTTGTATATTCTTGAAAATGCAAATTGTATCAAAGGAAAAGGGCTTGAAGGAGAATTTGTATATGGATGGGATGGCAAAGATTTAGTTCTTATGCCGGTAGAATCACCTGACTACAAAGAAATTAGTGAGTTTAATAGGATTGTTCATAGTAATGAATGTATTAAAGCAAAAGATTTAATTGTAGGTGCTACATATTTAACCAAAGACAATGAGAGCTGGATTTATATGGGTAAATTCGATGTCTATAACAGATATGGAGATTGGGACAGCAGAGGTAAGTATTTTTGGTTTTGGAATGGTGATTATTTTGAACGGTATAGGTCAATGCCAAAAAATAGATTTATTAAGTGCATTGATGATAAATGCAGCGAAAAGTATGCAGATATTTTTGAAAAATTAGAAGAAAATCCTGAATACTCTCCGTATGACAGCTCGAAAGACGAGTATAAATACTTTACGCTCGACGACTTCAAAGAAAAACATGGCAATTATTTGTGGGCAAAAAATCAATTTATTAGCGAATATTACGCAAAAGGAAATAAACGCGTATTTGATTTTTTGGAACAGGATGACGGTTTGTATATTGTTCGTAAGGAACAAATATCGCAGGACTATTGGAGAACCATAAATTATGTAGAAGTAACAGATATATTTCCTATCATATCTCAGATGGTCAACTCAAACCGATATCCATATAATGAAATAGAAGAAAAACATATGATTCCTGTTACTATTGAGCAGATTTTTGAAACAATGAAACCAATGTATATTCAGAAATATTTAGCAAATGGCAGAGAATATGAGAAGGAGTACAATATCAAATGAGTAAGAATGATGATAGGATTTTAGAATTAAAGAAGCAGATTGAAACTAAGAAGAAGGCTATTTCTGAGAAGAAGGTCAGATTTATTCCTGAGACAAATTGTGTCCTCAATATGGATGGAATGACTATCAACCTTAATGTATGTTCAGATGATGCATTAGTGTTATTGCTTATCAGGCTCAATTCATATCTTATGTCGGCGGTTGACCTTGGAATGCCTAATTTTGAGATTTCAGGCTACGGCGTAACGACTTGGATTGATGATATTAAGAGTAAGTTAGAAGTGTCTGGTCTAAAGAAAGAAGAGTCTGATTTGAAGAAGATGGAGAGCAAACTGAATAAATTGCTTTCTGATGACAAGAAAACTGAGCTTGAAATTGATGAGATTGCAAATTTATTGAAGTAATGAATCCGACGTTTCTTCAGAATACAAGAAAGGAGAATATTATAATATGAAGATTTTAGCGTCAACAATTTTACCAGCAATGTTAATTTTGACATTTTCATTAGCTGGTTGTGCGAAATGTATTAGTACAGAGATGTCTGCTGTGCAAGTTAAGATTACTGACGAATATCGCAGAGGCGCTAGATATAATGCAGCAACAAAAACTATGCGACCATCTGTTCATAGAATTACAGTTGAATATGATGGTGTTGAGTACGATATTTCAGGAAGTGATACATATTACAAATACTCTGATAAAGTTGGAGAATATACGAATGGAATATTGCAGATCAAGAAATATGATGATGGATCTGTAAAATACGACATTGTTGAATTGGAGTAGGAGAAATATTTATGAGACCAGAGAGCATAGAAGTAACATTTAAAATTCCAATTCCAGTTGATAAACCTGATTTGAATTGTGTCATATATTTAAAAGAAGCAATTAGAAATGCTTATAAAAATGTAAAAGATATTCCGATTGAGATGCCATGTAGTTACGGTCAGCTTCTTCCTATTGGAGTAGCACAGGAAGTGGAGTTGATTGAAGATGAAAATGGTATGCGTATCACAGGTGTTGGTCTTATTTTGCATGATTAAATATTCAAAGTAAATATTTGCTTCTTGTAGAAATTTTGAAAGGAAAACAAACGGATGAGTGTAGTGGCGTGTAAAATTTACAAAGATAAGATTGAAATGGCGTCAGACTCCATTGCTGTAAAAGGATGGACAAAGATCAATAATGCGCAGAATAAAATTGTTAAAATAATGAAATACAATGACATGATTATTGGTGGTTGTGGCAATTCAGATGAGATTAGTCTGTTGTTCCATTATATGAAAACTCATACCATCGAAGATATGGATGAAAAAGGCGTGCTTGATTTTATTATTGAGTTTCGCAGATGGAAGAGCGACTTAACTGGTGATAACAACCTTAAAAATCCATACATAATTGCCTATAAAGGAAAAGCCTTTGCAATCGAAGGAATGTTAGTTTTCCCAATTGATGATTTTTACACTATTGGGGCTGGCGAAGATTATGCAAGCGGTGCTTTATATATGGGCGCAAGCCCTAAAGAGGCGGTTAAAGCAGCCTGTGAATTATGCGCAATGGTATGCGAACCAATTGTTTGCGAATCAATTAATAAGTAACATGAAATATCGGTTTCATGTGATACGAGAAGAAGAATATTATAATGAGCAATGTGGGAATGTAGAGAAGGAGTTCGATCTTTATCAGACAGATTGGAGATGTGAATGTGTATTGGGAATTAAAAAGCAATGAAAGTTTTTCAGATAAATACCAAACATGGATTATAGCGTATTGTTTAGATACAGATTCATTTTTTGCAACGAATCAAAGACATTTCTTTTGGGAATATGATAATGAATTTCAATGTGAAAATGATGCTGTGTATTATTTCAGAAACAATTTGGAAGAGTTTAGAAATGCTAGGAAAGAAATATTGAGTCATTGTGGTGGATGGCGTATTGATAAGGATTTGTTTTTAGAAAATACGAAAGAAAGTTTTCGGTAGCTGTCAAAAATATATTGACAAAACAATTCTTAGATAGTTCAGAAGATGTCTGAAGAATGAGTGAGTAAAAGGGGCGGATTTATGCTTTTAGAAAAAACACCTAATGTCGATTTGATGAATTACAAAAAAATTACGCTGGATTTGCTAAAAAATAATAATTACACAAATGCAGCGTTGATCGTAGAAGAACTTTTTCAGAACGAAATCGCCGTTCGTGAAGTCATCGAAAAAGTAGAATCCGAGATCGAGAATAAGTAACAAAGGGCACGAAAGTGCTCTAAGCGGAGATACCCAAGTGGTGATGGGATACGTCTTATACACGTCAACGCCGCAGGTTCGATTCCTGCTCTCCGCATTTAGCCTGTAAGAACTTTCTGGTGTGGATGACCGGATAGCGAAGTATAGCGTGACATTTACAACATCCTAGGCGCTATTCGAGACCTGTGTGCGCAGCAGGTTGAGAAAGGCTAATTATTGACAAGCAGAACGATTCCTGAGAAGAGGAATGCGCGAGACTTGGCTCCAATAGCGGAGTTTAAATCGGTAGGCTCATTGGTGTAGCGGAAACACGCTGCCGTTGGCGGTACGAGTTGCGGGTTCGACTCCCGTATGAGCTATTTCCATCAATTTGAAAGGAGTGCAAGCGATGGGAAGAACAAAAGAAATCAGATCAATCCAGAAGGACTTCGTAAAACAGTATCATAGCAGATGTTGTAATAAGTGCAGGACGTGCAAACATTATTACGAAAACACAGAATATGAAGATGGGTGCGAAGGACAGGATATGATTTGCAACGGCTACAGAAAGGAGGACGGTTTAAAATGACGGTAAAACAGTTGGATATGTTGGGTCGCATCGGCTCGATTTCGTCTGGTATAGGAGTTCTTGTTCTGCTGGTTAAATATGGAATCGGAGCGGGACTTATCGGATTAGGCATATTCTGTTTGGGCGTAGTATGCGCAATTGCTTACAACGAATCAATTAATGCCGATACGAGAAGTCGGCCAGAAGAAAAAGAGGTAAATGAATGAATCCAGTATTAGTATTTTTGGTTGTGCTTGGCGCAATCGTATTATGGTTCCTTCTCTCGTTTATCTTCTTTCCGCTTGGAAAATTTATTTCAAGAATTGGAAAAGATGCGATGGAGGAAATGAATAAGGATGAATGTAAAAAGGAGAAAATGGATGAAGACAGGTAAAGTTGGTGCAGTGTTCTTAGGCGTTATAATTGTAATCGCTTTGGTAATTTGTTGTTTTAGCTTTAAAAAGGTTCCAGCCGGATACGTTGGCGTTGTGTATAATTTTTCAACAGGTATTTCGGACAAAACGTTAAGTCAGGGATGGCATTTTGTAGCGCCTACCAAAAAGGTTACGATTTACTCCATCGGCATCGAGCAGTCTTATTTAACTTCTGAGGATAAGGGCGATTCCAAGAAAGATGAAAGCTTTAGCATTCCGACTTCTGACGGAAAAACAGTGCGAGTTAATCTGGAATTTTCTTACAAGTTTGACTCTGAAAGAGTAGCAGATACATTTATTCTTTTTAAAGGAAGATCTGGCGAAGCTATTAAAGACACATTTATCAAGCCAAAGGTTATTGCATGGACTCAGGAAGTATCTGCAAAGTATCCGGTAACAGATATTTTTGGCGATAAACGTACAGAAATCAATGCAGAACTCGATACATATTTAAAAGAAAAGTTTTTACCTTATGGAATTGTGATTGACACAGTTAATTTTACCGACATAGCGGTCGATGATGAAACGGCAGCGTCCATCCAGAAGAAGGTAACAGCACAGCAGGAGCTGGAACTTGCGAATATTGAGGCTCAAACTGCAAAAATTCAGGCCGAAAAGGATAAACAGGTTGCACTGATCGAAGCAGAGAAAAATAAAGAGGCAGCTCAGATTCAGGCAGAGCAGGCAAAAATCAAAGCAGAAGGCGAAGCTGAAGCAAAGAAAATTGCGGCAGAAGCAGAAGCAGAAGCAAATAAGAAGATTGCAGATTCTCTTACACCTGAACTGATCGAGAAAATTAAGTATGAACAGTGGAATGGTGAGCTTCCGCAGGTTCAGGGAAGCAATACTCCTATTGTAAATATGGGAGAGTAACGTAACAAAATGGCGGTCATTGTGCCGCCAACAATGGGCTATCGCCAAACGGTAAGGCGCAGGATTTTGATTCCTGTTTTTGTTGGTTCGAATCCAACTAGCCCAGTTTAATAATTTGTGCAAACGTGCACACGGAAGGAGAAGAACAGATGGAAATTAGAGAAGAAAAAAGAGATTTGTTTACGGTTCCGCAGGGCTATTATCTTGCCCATTGTATCAGCGGAGACTATGCACTTGGAGCAGGAATTGCTTTAAGTTTTGTGGAGAATTATAACATGCGCTACAAATTACATAGTCAGTATCCAATTGCATCGGGAGAAAAATTCGCCAACGTCGGAAAAGCTCTGCTGGTGGACAACGTGTTTAATCTGGTGACAAAACCGAAATGCTATCAGAAACCTACCTATGACGATTTATTTAAGGCTCTGGTTGATATGAAGGAGCAGTGTGAAGAGTGGGACATCGACAAGGTTGCAATTCCTTATATTGGATGTGGCCTGGATCGACTCGAATGGGACAAAGTTAAGGAACTAATCGAAGATGTGTTTGATGAAACAAATGTAAAATTTCTTGTTTGCAGTCTGTAGGGGTCTATATGGAAGAGATTAAACCGAGATATTTGGTTATGGTCACGGCGTCCGCAAACAATAACAAGTATTACAAACAAATTCCACACGGAGATAGTTGGACTGCTGAATATGGAAGAGTAGGAAGCAGTCCACAGAGAAGGGAATATCCCATGAGTCAGTGGAATTCGAAATACAATGAGAAAATCAGAAAGGGTTATGTGGACCAAAGTGATCTTGTAGAAGATTTAATTCAGGTTGAAAAGCCTAAGAAATCTGAATATCGAGAAATAGAAAATAAAGTAATAGCTGAAATTGTGGAACGTTTGCAGGCGATGGCAAGAAAAGCAATCAGCGACAATTACACAATTTCCTCCAACAAAGTAACGCACGCAATGGTTGATGGGGCGCAGGACGTCTTAACCAGCCTGATTGACGCGAAAGACGTCGATACATTCAATGAGACACTTCTAAAGCTCTTCACTGTTATCCCGCGAAAAATGGGAAATGTCAAAGATTATCTTGCTGAAAAATCAGATGATTTCTCCAGAATTATTCAAAAAGAACAGGACTTGCTGGATGTCATGAAAGGACAGGTTGTCCAGAAACAGATGATAGACGAAAATTCCGAAAAGGATGATATCCAAAACGAGAATGCTATCTTAGAGCAGTTAGGGCTTGTTTTTGAAGAGTGCAGCACGAAAGATATTGCGGTTATCAAGGACGCACTTGGTTCCTGTTCAGACAGATTTTATCAGGCATGGCGTGTCAAAAATATCCAGACACAGAAAAGATATGATGATTTCGTTCGAGAAAATCATATCACGAATACGAAACTGCTGTTTCATGGAAGCCGGAATGAGAATTGGTGGTCGATCATTAACAGTGGGTTAGTTCTGAAACCAACGAATGCGGTAATTACGGGAAAAATGTTTGGATACGGCATTTATTATGCGCCAAAAGCAAGAAAATCTTTGGGGTATACAAGCCTAGACGGAAGTTATTGGGTTAGAGGAAATTCGAAATTTGGATTTATGGCACTGATGGAGGTTGCGTATGGCAAACCATATGACGTGTATTCATTCGATCGGAAGTATTATGATTTCGATTATCAGAAATTGCAGCAGGCGTGTCCAGGCGCAAATTGTTTGCACGCGCACGAAGGCAGTATGTTGAGAAACGATGAAATTATCGTCTACAAAGAAGAACAGTGTACGATACGCTATTTAATCGAGTTGAGATGAGAGGAGAATTTTATTATGGCAAGAACAAAATTAGAAGGTTTTTCAAGAGTTGCAGTGCTTAAATTCGGTGCATCTTATCCGTATTACTTTGCACTTTACGACGACGGTACAGATTATAAGATTGGTGACATGGTTGTTGTCAGCGGAAGCTCCAGCCCAAGCGTAATTACAGATATCCTGACGGCAGAGGAAGCCGCTGAAAAGACCAGTCTTAGTATCACAGCGGAAGTTATCGGCAGAGTGGACACAACGGCATATGACCGGCGTGTGGCTATGCGAAAAGAAAAAGAAGCGCTGAAAAAAGAGATGGCCAAGCGTAGAGGAGAAATCCAGAAGAAGCTGGACGACGAATATTATGCGAGCAAAGATCCTGAGTATGCGGAAATGCTGAAACGTTATGAGGAGATGCGGTAATTTTTACGGAGGTACGTAATGAATAGAAGAACGCGAGACGAAAATTTTTCGAACTGCCCGCTTTGTGACAAGAAGCCATATGTGAAACTGAAAAGCGAAGATTATGCGACATGTTATTGTCGTGGGCGTTTATTTTGTAATCATACATTGATTCGCACAAGTGCGTGGAGAGACCACAAGGATGGTTTATATAAAAACTTGATGTCGAAATGGAACGAATTGGAAGAGTTAAGACCTTTTAAAGAAACGGAGAAAAGAAAATGGTTGTTTTTGTGACAGAGATATTCATGGAGATCCGAGCCGGAGAAAATAAGTAAATGAAGATTTCAACAGCAATCGCTTATGGAACTGCCTGGATCGCCACATCTGTAGCCATTGGCTTCGCAATTAAATATACGGGATCGGCATGGTGTTTATGGGCGTTGTTATTTCCAGCAAACATTAGCATTAGCGTTAAAGAAGGGAACGTTGGAGATGATTGAAAAAGAAAAAAGACATCAACTGTTCGAAAATGATGATATCGTTTTGGAACAGCGTGGGAATCATTATTATCTATCGTTGTTTGACAAAGATGGAAAGTTCCAGAGAGAAGTAAATATTACAGTAAAAGACGATTTCAAAGTAACCATATATAACGATAAGTCGTGAAATAAATGAATTATGGGCAAAAATAAGAAAAATCTTGGTTGTGATAAAAAATGCATGTCTATAATGCAACAAATACCTGCAAAATCGACATGTATAATGGCAATGAAACGAACATTTCAAAGGATTTGAAAAAATGACTATTAAACGAATTAAAGAAAAATTGAAGTCAGCAGAATACGACTTTTTGAGAACAAATGAGAATCTTGGAAGCAATATTATCCTCTTGACTCTCGGAGGAAGTCATGCTTACGGCATGGACAAAGAAGACTCCGATGTGGATGTAAGAGGAATTTCTCTGAACAGCAAGTCAGACATTCTGTTGGGCGCAGATTTTGAGCAAGTGGTGGATGTCGATACTGATACGACGGTTTACTCTTTCAATAAAATGATTCAGTTGTTGACATCGAACAATCCAAACACAATTGAACAGTTGGAATGTTTGCCTCAGCATTACTTTTACTTATCGGAAATCGGGAAAGAATTGCTAGATAATAGAAAAATGTTTCTTTCGCAAATCTGCGTTCATACTTTCGGAGGTTATGCGTCATCGCAGTTGCGAAGAATGTCCAACAAGGCCGCAAGATTGGTCAGTCAGGCAGAAAACGAATCATACATCCTGAAAAGCATTGACAATGCTAGATATGAGTTCAGAAACAGATATTATCCTTTTGAGGATGATAATGATCTGAAATTATATATCGATAAATCTGCGCAGGAAGGATACGATAGTGAGATTTTCATGGATGTAAGGTTAAACCATTATCCGCTGAGAGATTGGACAGGTATGTGGAACGAAATGAAAACCATTGTTAGCAGCTACAACAAGTTTGGAAGAAGAAATGAAAAGGCGGTCGCTCATGATAAATTAGGAAAGCATATGGCTCATCTTATTCGTTTATACATGATGTGCATCGACATCCTTGAGAAAGAAGAAATTGTCACATACCGAGAAAAAGAACGTGATTTGCTTATGAGTATTCGAAACGGAGAATATTTAGATGAAAACAGGCAGCCGATTCCGGAATTTTACGATCTTTTGAATGAATACGAAAAAAGATTTGAGTATGCAAAAAATAATACTTCGCTACCTGAAAAGCCGGATTATAAGAGCATCAACAATTTTAGGATGTCTGTAAATAAAAGAATTGTAAAAGGAGATGTCTAATGGAAGCATCTAACAAAGCAAAAGAACGTTTTTGTAAGGATTGCAATATTCCAATTAAAATTTATCAGGAACCATATTTTAAAGATAGGTTGGAACTTTATGACAGATTTTATGGAACGCTTGATAAGTGGAGAATATTTACAAGAGAGTTGCAAAAATACAAATCTGAGCAGGACTATTTCGAGGAATACAATCGTGTAAAAGATACGGCGATCAACAGCATTAAAAACACAGAAGCTTATCAGAGATTCAACGCAGAAGATATGGGAAAATTCTCTTTAAATCACAAAAATCTTCCAGAAAACGACATCTATAAGCCGACTAATGATGGAAGAATGTTTATTAGCGTTGACATGAAAAAAGCAAATTTTTCATCTTTACAGTTTTACGATGGAAAATATCTTTGATGGCGCAAATACATGGGAAGAGTTTATTGGCAAATTTACTCAGAATGAGCATATCGTGAACAGCAAGTATATCCGTCAGGTCATTCTTGGAAACTGTAATCCAAAAAGGCATATTACGTTTGAAAAATATATTATGGATCAGGTTATATCCGGCCTGCGTATTGTGATGGATGAACATTGTAGAATTGTATCTTTTTCGAATGATGAGATCGTCTACGAGGTGACAACAGTAGAAAAACTATATGCTTTGGAATCTTTTAAAAGTTTTATTGACGCGTTTCTGAATTTATGCCCAATTCCATTTAATGTTGAGTTATTTTCGTTGCATAGGATTGAAGGAACAGATGGTTATTGTAAAAAGGTTTACAAGGATAGTGGAGAATATGATATTAAGCTTAAATGTTTGAATGATCATATGGCTCCATTTGTAATGAGATATTTATTGGGCGAAAAAATAATTGAAAGCGACAGGGTGTTCTACTATAAAGGAACGCTTGCTAAGTTTACCGAAGATCCGGAAATTCATATCGATTTCGAACACGTTTAGGAGAATAGATATGAAATTGGTTAAACTCAATTCTGATAACGACCCTATCGCTATATACTATCAGATTGGGGAGGAATAAATGTATAAGCAGATCATTATTGTTCGAAAGGATCTAAATATGTCTCATGGCAAGATGGCAGCGCAAGTTAGCCATGCATCCATGGCGTTTCTTAGCTGGTTTATAAGAGACAATGCTGATCTGGATGGACATGTTGACGGATGGATTGACGAAGGAATTTTACATAATTGGATCGAGGGAGAATTTACAAAATGTGTTCTTCAGGCAAAGAATAAGAACCAGATTTTGAAAACAAAAACAATGGCAGAAGAACTCGGATTTTCCGAAGGAAAGGATTTCTGGCTGATTCGTGATAATTGTCATACAGAATTGGAACCGGAAGAAGATGGTCGAACTCTAACTTGTATCGGATTTCGACCAATGAACAGCGAAGTTATCGATCAAATCGGACGAAAATTTCAGTTATATGTGTAATATGGAGGGAAAATATGGAATTAAAAGATACCGTGGAAATGATGAACAGTGGAGATTATAGAGAACGATTCAAGGCGGAATATTATCAGTTGAAGATTCGTGCGAATAGTTTGCAGAAGATGCTTAACGAGTGGGAAAGTGGAAAGCTTCATTTTGTCCCTACGTGTTCAAAGAAAACTCTTTTTACCCAGTTAAAAATTATGCTTGATTATATGGCGGCCTTGGAAGATAGAGCGGATCAAGAAGGTATTGAGTTGCAAAAATGAAAGTAATCTTTCGTGGAAATTGGAGAAAGGAAACGCAGAATGAAATTTAAAGGAGATATTGTTATTACAGATCCTTGTTATATTATCGAAGATGATAATGATTCTGACTGGGATAAGTGCATGTATGGAGGACGAATGGAGAATTTAGGTATTAAGCATTATTTATGCCGGGATACCATTTATGGGGATTGGTCTTGTACAACGTATAATTCTGACACCGGAAAAGTTCTTGGAAAATTTTGTGCCGATACAGGTATGGTAGCAGTGTTCTTACTCGACGAGGTGTTGGCATATAACCCTAATTTTAAACTATGGGAAGAGTGTCCGTGGACTACAACACTTATCAAAGATTTCGACGGCGATATTGAAATGAAGGTTATTCATAGAGAAGGAGTATATAAAAATGATGGTATATGGCACAAAAAAGGTGATAAATGGGAAGACGATTCGCTAAGTGTGGTTGGTGTTGGAAACGTGAATTTTGAAACACACCAGATGGTTTTTCGTTTATGAAAATTGCATTAACAGGTCATAGGTGTCAGAGACTGGGTTTGCCAGAAGACGAAAAAAGTAGCAGATGGGATAATATTACGAATTGGATAAAGGCAATCTTGGAAGAACTTATCAATTCCGAAGAAGTCGCAGACATTTATTGCGGAATGGCTTCGGGATGTGATATCAAACTTGGCTGCATTGTAGCTCAAATGAAAACAGAAAAGAATATACGTTTGCATTGCGTTCTTCCGTGTAGAAATTATAATTCTACGCATCCTTATTACGAAGAAATTAAAGCGTGTGCAGATGAATGGATTGAATTGTCTGATGAGTTTTATAAGGGATGTGACAATGTTAGAGATCAGTATATGGTTGACTGTTGTGATGTGCTTCTAGCTATTTGGGATAAAAACAAGTCAGGCGGTGTTTGGTCTACAATACGGAAGGCGCAGAGGGCAAATAAAAGGATTATTTGTTGCCCTAAAGAAGTTTTGAACGAGAAACTATAATCTGCGAGTAAAAGGTGAAAAAATGAAAGAAAATAATGTAAATATAAACTTGTTAAAAGAAAACCTGGAGATAATTTTATCATTAGAATATTATGGCATACATATCGAGGACATTAAGGAGCAAGATTTGAAACAGTTGTACTTTTTCTCGGTTCCAGAAAAATCGACATTAAAAACGAATGATGACAATTTGAACGATTTAATAAAAGAAAAAGATGGTTTAATTAAGCTTGCAAAAGACGTTTTATCCACAGCAAATGTTAATTCGTGTCGTGCTGTCTTTGGAGATGAGGAAGACGAAGAGTTTTACGATGATGTAAGGAATAATATTTCTAATTACGTTTCTTTTTTCGCAAAAGTCAGGTACGGCGAAATCTGGAATAAGGAAATGGGCGACGCTGCTATAATGAGAGCTATTGATGAAATAAAAAATAATACTTACAAATTGGTTTAAGAAAAATATGAGCAAATTGAGATTTCAAACGGTCGAAGAAATGGCGAAAGAAGTTGCTGAAAAAGCGCTTAATGAATATGTTTTTGAGGGTAAAACAATCAGACAATGGGTGGAAATAATTCTCAGAGATCATGATGCGCATAGATGGATTCCGTGTGGCGAGAGATTTCCAGACGACGCCGACGACAGATTCTATATGTGCGTTGTTGAGAATCACGAAGAAGATCCTCCTATGTTTTGCCAGTATGAAGAAGAGTATGGTTTCGGATTTTGGCGCAATATTTTTGATCCTGTCAGTTTAGGTTTTGTTGATTCAGAATTTCAAACCAATGAGGAATTGGGCTATGAGAAGGTAATAGCGTGGATGCAATTGCCGGAATCATACGATCCAGCAGATGAAGAATTGAGACAGGAAGAATAATTATGGATCGGAAACTTCATGTAGAATTCAGGTTTTCATATAGGAGAGACAGAAAATATCCGTCCTTAGAATATTCCATCAATCTTATTCCGAGTATCAATATTTGGTATGACTCTGATTTCTTTTGTATTGGTGATATTTGTGAGAGTTCTCACGTTACAATTGGATGGCTGTTTTGGTCAGTTTGTCTATGGTTCGAAAAAATGTGAAATCCAATATAGAGAATAAATAGATAGAAAAAGTTACAATCTTGAGTCAACTAATTCGATGGCTAATCAGCCAGTAAATTTCAAAATCGAGAATTAAATAGTGTGAGAAAAAGGGTGGTACGGCATACCCTTGGGTTTTTGCACCCAAAATCACCGTTTACATAGAATTTATCTTATAGATTTAACTCTATGTTCCGCCCATATGGGCGTTTAAATAGATTGTTTTATTGACAATATTTTAAATAAATTAAATTTAGGAGGACAAACAATGGGATTTCAAAAAGCAAAAAGAGAACAGGTATGGCTAAAGGTATTATTAAGCGGAGCTTCTGGCAGTGGTAAAAGCTATAGTGCATTAAAGGTTGCTACGGGAATTGCAAAAAAATGTAATAGTGGAATTGCCTATATTGGAACAGAGGGATCTCGTAACAAATACTACGCGAATGAATTTGATTATGATCTTCTTGAACTGGAAGAGCCGTTTGAATGCGAAAAGTATATGAATGCCATTGATGAAGCAGTAAATGCCGGATATAAGGTGCTGATCATCGATTCTATGTCTCATGAGTGGAAATGGTTAAATGATGTTCATGACAAAATGCCTGGAAATAGCTTTACAAACTGGGGAAAACTGAAACCTCGCCATCATAAATTTATGGATAAAATCCTCAATAGTCCAATTCATGTTATTGCAACAGCAAGAGGTAAAGATGACTGGGTTCTTGAAGATAAGAATGGCAAACAGATTCCTAAGAAAGTAGGCATGGGGCAGCAGCAGGATAAGGATATCTCTTATGAATATACCGTATCTTTAATGATTTCTCAGGACACTCATGTAGCATCTGCGGACAAGGATAACACACATTTATTTGACGGCAGATTCGAGGTTCTGACAGAGAAGGATGGAGAAAGATTATATGACTGGGCAAATCAGGGAGAAGTTCCTGTCCCTAAAGCTCCGCAGCCTACATATTCCAATGTTTCCGTAAATAATGAAGAAATTTTAAAAGAGGTTAAGAAAGAGATTATTTCTCTTTGCACACAGCTTGGCGGAACGAAGAATGCTCCTCTGATGGAAGCATTAAAAGAATATGTGCCTAGCGGTAATCCGAATGCTCTGAAAGATTTAAGCGTGGCTCAGGAGTGTTTAACCAAGATTAAGGATATTCAGCCAGTACAGGCGTAATAAAAGGAGGATAAGAAATATATGAACAAAGTAATCTTAATGGGCAGATTAACAAGAGATCCAGAGGTAAGAGCAGGAGGAGAGACTTCCATCGCAAGATTTTCTCTTGCCGTAGATCGGCGTTTTAAGCGACAGGGTGACGAGCAGACAGCTGATTTTATCAATTGTGTTGCATTTGGCAAGACGGCTGAATTTATTGAAAAGTATGCACACAAAGGAACTAAATTTGTTGTGGAGGGAAGAATTCAGACCGGTAACTACACAAATAAGGACGGACAGAAGGTCTATACAACTGATGTGATTGTTGAAAATGTTGAGTTTGCAGAAAGCAAAAATGTCGCTGGTGATGGAAACGCATCTGAAAATGTTTCTACTAATTCGAGTACAACAGCCGATGCAGGGTTTATGAATATTCCAGATGGAATTGACGAAGAACTTCCGTTCAATTAAGAGAATTTTATTAGCTTGGGGTTGGGTATATAAAAATACTCAGCCCTACCCGCGAATTAGTAAATAAAAGAGGATTGCTATGGATAGTAAAAAAGAAAAGGAATACATATGTTCTTATAAGTATTGCTTGCATAATGGTGAAAAAGTAAAGGCGTCTGAATCAGTAACAATTGGGAAAAAGCATTATCACTGGGATTGTGCAGGAATGAAGCAAGAAATAAAAGATTGCGTAGATACTTATATGGAATGTGTTGATGATAAAACACAGTTTCCAGCAGCCTGCAAAATCATCAATATGATGGTATTCAAAAATAAAATTCCTGTTGAATTTATCAAGGAAAATATTAAAACTTCAAAGTTGTATTATTCCCAGAAGCCTGTATATGTCTTGTATGGCATCAGAAAGTTATTTTATGAAAAAGAATTAAGAGCATAGGTGGTGATAATGTTTGCTGGTCGATAAAAAAGACATTGAAAAAGCGAAAGAAAAGCTTGGAGATAATAATGCTTTCATAATGGCAGAATTGTTAGACTTGGAGAATTTTGACGAAAAGAATTTAAGAGCTTGCTGCCCATATCATGATGAAAAGACTGCAAGTTTTATATATAACAAAAAAGCACATAACTACCATTGTTTCGGGTGTTCAAAAACAGTAGATATTATCGATGTGTTGATGGAAAAAGGAAATACATTTTTAGACGCCTTAAAATATCTATTTGAAAAAGCTGGAATGGAATATAGTTTTGGAGAAAAGGATGTAAAAACTAGAAGAAATTACAGGTATCCGCATGAGGAGCCGTTAAATGAAAAAACTCATGTTATTGAATATTGGGGGAAAAGGGGTATCTCGAAAAATGTTATTGACTATCTTGATATCCGAGAAGACGAACATGGGAATGGAGTGTTTAATTTTTACGACACAAATGATGTCTTAACAATGGTGAAATATCGTCCAGCACGAACGGTAGAAAAGCATTCTGGACAGCCTAAAACATGGTGTCAGAAAAACGCAGACACTTCCGCAATCTTATTCAATATGAATCGAGTTAATACTTCAAAACCTTTATTGATAACTGAGGGAGAGACTGACTGTGCTAGTGCTATTGAAGCTGGATATATCAATACTGTAAGTGTTCCGCTTGGTGCCGGAAATTTACATTGGATAGAGGAAAATTGGGATTGGTTGAATAATTTTGATTCAATTATTATCTGGTCAGATAATGATGAAGCCGGAATTAAGATGCGAAAAGAATGTATTTATCGCCTTGGAACATGGAGAACAAAGTACATAGCAACGCCAGATTATTATGATAAACCTGATGGCAAAAAGATTCCGCTAAAAGACATAAACGACTGTTTGCAAACTGGTGGCAAGCAATTCGTAATGGATTTGATATATGGAGCAAAAGATGTTCCGGTTACAAGTGTCGTTGATTATTCAGAAGTTGAAGAACTTGACATAACACAGTTGGATGGTGTAAAGACGGGAATAAAACCATTAGATAAGATGCTCAGAAAATTATTCTATGGAACTCTCACAATTCTATCAGGGCGTCCTGGATCTGGAAAAACATCTCTAATTGACCAAATGATTGCTGGCACAATAGATGAAGGCAATCCTGTTTTCTTGTATTCTAAAGAATTACCGGAGAAACTTTCTGTAAATTGGTTCAACACGATCATTGCGGGAAGACGCAACTTGGTGGAAAAACAGACAGAAGATGGAGAAAGATACTATGTTGTTCCATATGCCACGAAGAAAAAAATGCAGGGATTCTATAGTAAAAAGCTTTTTATTTACAAAGATGAAGAGCCGAATGACTATGAATCCGTTTTAAAATCGGCAGAGGAATGTGTGAGAAAATTTGGCTGTAAATTTCTTGTTCTTGACAACCTGATGATGTTGGATTTGAAATGCAGTGAAAATGATAAAAATACCGCTCAAACAAATTTGATCAATTATCTTATTAAGTTTGCAGCTAAATTTAATGTATCTGTAGTTCTAATTGCTCATCCTAGAAAAACACCAGATAGCAGCTCAGATATTGAAATGTATGATATTGCGGGAAGCTCCAATATCATCAACCTCGCTATGCGCTCAATTGGATTAAGAAGAGTGTCAGAAAAAGAGAAAGAAGATTCTAAATGTAAGTGGAAAAACTATGATGTTGTTCTAACAATCATGAAAGATCGAATGTTTGGAAAAGCGGATATTCAGATGGGGCTTTGGTATGATTTGCCCTCAAGAAGATTCTATACGAATTATTCAGAATATGACAGAAAATTCGCTTGGGATACCAATGTCTATACGAACAGAATTCCGTATATTGACAGAGGGCGAGTAGAAGAATTTCCAGACAAATAGTGAATGGAGAATGTAATTATGATGGATGAAGAACTTGATTTTTTATTGGACACGATGACATGGAGTTTCTCAAGGCTGAATTCGTATTACAACTGTGCCTACGAATGGTATCTACACTATGTTCAATGCAATAAATCCGAAAATGGATTTTTTGGAGAATACGGTTCACTTATTCACAAAATTCTTGAGAAGTATGAAAAGGGAGAGCTTTCGTTATTTGAGCTGAATAATTACTACGAGGAACATTTTTCTGAGGATGTTCCTCATGACGCTCCTCCGAATAAATTCGTTGATATAAGACAGTCTTATTATGATAAAGGAGCAGAGTATTTTAATAATATTGATCTCGACTTGGATCAGTATGAAATTTTAGGAGTTGAAAAGAAAGTAGAATTTCAGATCAATGGAAAAGATTTCGTAGGATACATCGATTTGCTTGTAAAAGACAGAAATACGGGAGAAATCATCATTATAGACCATAAATCTGCAAGTATTAAAATTCTGAAAAGCGGAAAAATTAGCAAATCTGACCAACAGCATTTCTTAGAGTTTAAAAGGCAACTTTATTTATATTCAATCCCAATCTTAAAAGAGTACGGATCTGTTTCTAAACTGAAATGGAATATGTTCAAAGATCAAAAATGGATAGAAATACCGTGGAATGAGGATGAGTACGAAGAGGCTATACGTTGGGCTAAGGATACTCTTTTGCTAATTGAGAAAGAACACGAATGGCGTCCGAATCCAGATTATTATTATTGCTACTATTTGTGTGGGCAGCGTAATCATGCATGTGAATATAAGCCACAGCCTATAAATAAGAAGATGGACGAAGATGATAGACATTATAACCCGGAAACCGATTCTTATGAATAGGAGTAGCTATGCAGAATTATCATAAACATACTTGCTACAGTAATGTTTTAGTTACTGATTGTGCAGCTCCATATGAAGAATACATTCAGAGAGCTGTCGAACTTGGTCATAATGTAATCTCTAGCGTAGAACATGGATATCAGGGGAATTATTATGTTCCATATGAGTTAGTACAGAAACACAATGCTGGGCTTTACCACAAGGTTGAATTAGGTCAATTATCTGAAGAAGAATATAAACGTAAAAAGTTAAAATTCGTTTTTGGAGCAGAAGCTTATTGGGTAAAAGATCGATTAGCAGAGTATTCTAAAATTGACAAAAAAACAGGTGAAATTGTGCCTGGGGAATATGTTAAGGATAGAACTAATTGCCATATCATATTACTTGCAAAAAACGAAGAAGGACGTAGAGATATTAACGAAATACTTTCTATTGCAAGTATAGACGGGTTTTATGGCCAGCCAAGAATTGATATTGATCTTTTATTGAAAGTAAACCCAGAAAACGTAATGGTTACTACTGCATGTCTGAAATATTGGATATACGATGATATAGAAGAAATTACTTTAAAATTATTTGATCATTTTGGAGATAATTTTTTCTTAGAAGTTCAATATCACAATACAGATATACAAAAGCAAATCAATAGAAGAATTATTGATCTACATAATAAATACGGAATAAAGATCATACTTGGATGTGATAGTCATTACATATATCCAGAGCAATATAAAGAAAGAGATAACTATCTGGAAGCAAGAGGAATTACTTACGATGAAGACGAAAAAGGATGGTACATGGACTATCCGGACGAACCAGAAGCCCGTAGAAGGTTAAAAGAACAGGCTGTTTTAAATGCTGAGGAAATGGATGAGTGTATTAGTAATACGGACATTCCATTGACATTTGACGATATTGTATTGGATAAAAACATCAAATTGCCTAAAAACTATCTGTTCAATGGTGAATGGGTTGGAGAAAAGTCTCAGGAATGGAGAGATTCAACATTACGAAATCTTGTATATTCTAAATGGAATGAAATTAAAAATACTGTTTCGGATAAAAGATATGAGGAATACAAGCAGGGAATCGAGTATGAATTAAATGCAATTATTGAAACAAAAATGTCTGACTATTTTTTGATCGATTATGAATTGGTTAGAATTGGTGTGGCAAATGGCGGGATAATTACAAAAACAGGTAGAGGAAGTGGTGTTTCCTATTATATCAATTCTTTGTTGGGATTTAGCAATATTGATCGGTTTATTTCTCCTGTAAAGTTATATCCTGATCGATTTATTTCAAAGACCAGAATTCTAAAAACAAAGAGTCTTCCGGATTTGGATTTGAATCTTGGGACACCGGAGATATTTGCTGATGCACAGATACAGGTAATGGGAGAAGGACATGCTTATCCGATGATTTCATATAAACCATTGCAGGTGTCTTCGGCATTCAAACTTTATGCTAAGTCACAGGGAATTGATTTCGATGTTGCAAACGAAATTACAAGTCAAATTAAAGCTTATGAAAAAGCTTTAAAAAATGCAGAAGATGACCTGAAAGATTCTATTGACTTGTATGATTTTGTTGATAGGAAGTACAAAAGTTATATAGATGAGAGCAAAAAATACAGAGGAATAATCAATTCAAAATCTCAAGCACCATGCGGCTACTTAATATACGATGGAGACATAAAACGAGAGGTTGGTTTGATTAGGTGTAAATCGGAAGCTACGCAAAAAGAAGTGATCACAACAGTTATCGACGGAATGGTAGCTGAAAATTACAAGTTTGTAAAAAATGATTTATTAAAAGTAGATATTTGGCTTACGATTAATAATATTTTTAAGGCGGCTGGCGTCAAAACACCTACAGTCCCAGAAATGACTCATCTGGTTGAAAATGATAAAAAAACGTGGGAAGTATATTCAAGCGGATATACATTAGGAATCAACCAGTGCGAATCAAGTTTTGGAATACAATGTTGTAAGAAATATAAACCTAAGAATATGATGGAACTAACTTCTCTGGTTGCTGCGTTACGTCCAGGATTCAAAACACAGTTAGAGAATTTTTTAAATCGTCTGCCATACACAACAGGAGTCACTGAACTAGATGATTTATTAAAAGATTCATTTCACTATATGATGTATCAGGAATCCATTATGACTTATCTTGGATGGCTTGGTATTGAACAGACCGAAACATATGCAATTATTAAAAAGATCAGCAAAAAGAAGTTTAAAAAAAAAGAGTTGGCAGAATTAAAAGCCAAACTTCTAAGTGGCTGGATTAAGCATGTTGGATCAGATGATGGATTTGAAAAAACATGGGAAATCATAGAAGCTGCATCAAAATATTCTTTCAACGCCTCTCATGCTTTAAGTTATGCTTTCGATTCAGTTTATGGAGCATATTGTAAAGCTCATTATCCATATGAATTTTATGCTGTTATGATGCAGCATTATTCTGATAAAGGTAACAAAGACAAAGTATCTGCATACAAAAAAGAAATGCTTGAGTATTCAGGTATCCGAGTAGGGTCATATAAGTTCGGATTAGATAATAGAAAGTTTGTTATTGATAAGAATTCCGGCTGTATAAACCCGTCTCTATCATCTATAAAAAATTTCTCTATGGCTATTGCTAATGTCCTTTACGAATTAGGAAAAAAGGAATTCAAGGATTTTGGATGTTTGTTAGTTTCTCTTAGAGAAAATGGAATCGCAGAAAGCCGCATAAGAGATCTTATAAATATAGAATATTTTTCAAATTTTGGAGATGTAAAATATCTTTTGAATTATCTTGATATCTTCCTTAATTTTTATAGCAATAAAAAATTTTTATCACAACTTAAAAAAGACAAAGCATTTGCTCTTGGTATTGATTTTGATATTGTAAGAAGGCATTGTAAATCTGAGACTGTTAAAACATTCATGAAAATTGATGCAAAAGCTATTGTAGAGGAAATAACAAAAACCTTCAATGGTAAAATATCTCTGAAAGAAAAGTTGAATGCTCGGTATGATGTTATTGGATATATGGATGTTATTGATAAAAAATATGCCGGATATTGTTTTGTACAAGACATAAATGTTGAATATTCTCCGAAATTAAGTCTGTATGCCCTGGCAAATGGCAACACAATTCCTGTAAAGATTAACAAAAAGATATTCAAAGATAATCCGGTGGCGCGAGGAGATGTAATTATGGTGAAAAATCAGCATAAAGAACCTAAAACAAAAAAAATAAATGGAGAGTGGCGAAAGTTGGAAGAAGAAGAGTGGTGGATTACGGAATATAAAGTTTGTTAGGAGATTTTTATGAGGCAATATTATACTGAGAAAAATTACAAAGAGCTTCTATCGCACATGATTTTATTGGTTGACACTCGTGAAAGCTCCAACAAAGAAATTACCGATTGGTTTGATAGAAACGGCGTCAACTGGAAGCAGAGGGCGCTGAAAACCGGTGATTACGGTTTTATGGTTGAGAGCTGCCCGGAATTAGGTTTTCCAGTGGATACATATTTCAGCGATGAAATTTGTATCGAAAGAAAAAATTCGGTTAGTGAGCTTGCCGGAAATATTGCAAACGCCACAAAGGACGATGATCGAATTTTCAAAGAGTTTAACCGGATGATCAACATCGAAAAAAATTATGTGCTGATAGAGAATGATAGTATGGAGGATATTTTTAAGGAGAATTACAAGACGAAATTGAATCCTACATCATTTTTGCGGACGTTGTTGACATGGCAAAGCAGAAACAACATGCACATCTATTTTGTGAAAAGAGAATATATGGGTAGGATGATTTACGAGCTTTGCAAAAATTGTTTAGATTCAAAAATTTTAAAATAGGAGAAAATAGAGATGGATAAGAGAAAGGTTTTCGAATGCCTGCTTAACCAGTTTGAAACGGATGAAATGCGGAATTATTGTGCTGATATGATCGAAAAAATTCCGGATTATATCTTTACGATTCCGAGCAGCACCAGTTTCAAATATCACAACAAAACTCAGTGCCAGCCACACGGTCAGATTTATCATATTCTCATGTTCGCAGAGATCATGAATTATGTTCTTGGTCTGGAATATGTACAGGGCAAAATTGACGCAAGAAAAAGAGATTGCCTGCGCTGCACACCGATTTTTCACGACGCAATCAAATGCGGCACATCCGGATCGCAGTACACAGTGCATGAACATCCTATGCTGGCAGGCGAATGGGTAAGAAATACTGTTGTGGAACATGACATCGATACAGAGACAAAAGCCTACATTGCTCGTCTTTGTGAGAGTCATAGCGGACAGTGGACATCCACAAAAAGAAGTTCTGTTGTGCTGCCAAAGCCTGAAAACGATGAGCAGTTCTTCGTACATATGTGTGATTATCTGGCAAGCCGGTCAAATCTGGATATGCAGTATTCTGACGAAGTAAATGCGTCGCTCGGTGGCATTGAGACGGCAAAAGAGGAACTTCCAGATGTGTCAACTTATGTGGTCACGTTTGGAAAATATAGCGGCAAAACGCTTCCTCAAATCAAAGAGGTTGATCCTGGCTATTTTGCATGGGCCAAAGAAAACATGACGAGAGAGCCTGTAAGAAGTCTTCTGGCACAGATGTAAATGGAGAATAATACGTTGGGATGTAAAAGTCCCGACGTATATTAAAATTGGAGGAAGGCGATCTATGTTGTACAGGATTAATCGAATCATGCATTCTGGCGCTAAAGGAAAGCGCGGAGAAGACAGAACGGATGGAATCTATCCGAAAAGAGTTGGAAGAGTCGTATCCATCGAAGACAATTATCCCATTTACGAGGGATATCCAGCGTTACTCATATACGTTGCAGATGCCGACGGAAACGAATATCACGGAGGTCTACAGACGAGTAGAGTTGTTAAGCTGGAACGAACGGATAATGCTATTCGGCTGGAAACGTCTAATAGTATTTACGAGTTAATTGAAATTGGTGAACAATATGCAAACTAAAGCGATACAAATTCTTGAGTTGTTTGGTGGAATTGGTTCGCCGCGATGTGCATTGAGAAATTTAGGCATTCCGACAAAAGCAATTGACTATGTGGAGATCGACGAGAAGGCGGTGCGTTCGTATAATTCAATGTTCCGCGAGGAATTGAAATATAAAACACAGACGGTCGTTGGATGGAATTTAAAGCCAGACATTCTGATTCACGGATCTCCATGTCAAGATATGAGCATTGCAGGGCATCAAGGAACGGCAACAGGAGTGGAACGAATTAACAGAGGAAAAGGTTCGGATGAGGGAAGTGGAACACGTTCGTCGCTTATGTGGGAAACAATACATATTATTGAAAATATGGGAGAATGGAAGCCTCGTTATGTAATATGGGAAAATGTGAAGAACGTGAAATCAAAGTATATGAGACCAAATTTTGACAGATACATGGTCGAAATGGAACGGTTGGGATATACAAATAATTTCGAAGTATTGGACGCGAGAGAGTTTGGACTACCACAGGCGAGAGAACGGGTATTTACGGTTTCTGTTTTAAACGGAGACAAGTTTGAATTTGGAGATCTCGTAAGAACACCGATGCGAAGCTTAAAGGAATTCCTTGAAGACGATGCAAACGTTCCGGATATCTACGATGTCACACAACCATCTGTTCTTTCGTGTATTGGAGAAAAAGGTATTCGTAGGGCGACAGTCATAGAAGATTACGCGTATACCATTACAACGAGACAAGACAGAACTCCCGCCCAAATTATAGATCGAGGCGATGGGCGTTATCGCTATCTGACAGAACGCGAATGTTGGCGATTGATGGGCTACACAGAGGAAGATTTTGAGCGAGCAAAATCCGTTCAAAAACGAAACGGGAAATATTATAAAGCGTTATATGAACAAGCTGGAAACAGCATTGCGGTTCCAATATTTGAAAGTATATTCAGAAAGATTATTTTGCAGAATAAAGGGAGTCGATAATAAATGGAATATTTACATTCTGAAAACAAATATCCCACTTTGGCAAAACAGTATTTCGATACTAAGTAGGAGTGAGATATTAGCAATTTGTTTCAAGTTGATTTAAATGAAATGTCGGTTTTAGAGGAGGATAAATTTTGGAAGAAAAGATGATGACTACGTTTGAACCTGGAGACATTATTTTGTTCCAAACGCAAGAAAGAAACTTTAAAAGCAATATCGGTATGATCCTTAAACACAAAGAAAACGGAAATTATGTTGTTTTAAGTGTCTATAACAGTACATACATGGATGTTCAATCGTCATGGATTGTTAGCATTGATCGCGCGCAAAGTGTGAGGAATGAAATTACCGCACATTGCGAAGAAAAGATTATGGAATTACAGAGTCAAATCAGAAAGGTTACACAAGAAGAAAAAGAATCTGAACGGGTCAAAAAATATGATGAGTTGAAGAAACAAATTCTTGCGACTGCGAAGCATATGATCGAATGCAAAGATGACAATGATTTTGAAAATAAGTTAAAAGCAATTGCCGATATGAAACGGAAGATTTTTTCAATTGAGTTAGAATGCGCTTCAGACATTAGAAAAGAAAACGGAAGAATCAAAGGAAAGATAAAAGAAGAATTACTCATCAGAGACTCGTTGTTGGAACATATTAGCAATGAAAAAATTGAAAATTCGTTTAAATTTTTATGCTGAGATAGCTAGTATATAAAAACATATTGGAAACATGTAAATTTAATTTCCAATGGAGGCATAGGAGGTGATCTTTTGCCAACAAAAGAACAAGTCGCACTAGACATATTTAATGCGGAAACGAGCGAAATGATTGGTCGTTTAGAGAATGTTACAAACGTACTTGTCAACTCTAACTCTAAAGATGAGTGCAAAAATGATTCGCATGGAGAATGGTTTTCAAAGAATCATTGGACGACAACATGTGAAATATCGTTTGATGCTGATAATCCGGCTAACAACGATTTGAAAAAAATATTAGGAGTTGACAGATCTGATTTACCGGACGCTTACGATGTTCAATTCGTAAAAGTTGTTCAAGCAAGAAAACACAAAAAGAAGAGAATGAATAAAAAGTGGGAAAAACGATATGGATATAAGCTAATTACAGTAACATGTAAAGGCTGGCAGATGGAAAGTTTCGCAGACGGAGACGTAGTATTTACAAAATTACACATAGGAGGATGTTAAGAATGAAACCTTTAGTATATTTCGATTTTGTGGAAGTAGAGAATAATAAATTGACGATTGATAAAGATCGTTTAAGAGAAATTTTAGACGAGATTTATTATGCTGGTTATACGGACGGGCAGAACGCTCCAAAGATTACCACTTGGAATAACAGAGGATTTGAGCCAAATAAACTCAACGGCATCACGATATGTGGCAACGAGGCAATAAGAACAACTGCCGATTCGGCAATCAGAGCAATTTAATATTATGCGCGGTGGCGGAATATGTAGACGCGCAAACGGGCAGTAGACAGGTGAACGATTAAAAACGCTCGGTAGAGACACCTATGGGTTCGACTCCCTCCAATGTGAACAGTGCACGGTTCATGTATGGTGAAAATCCATACCCGCGTAATTCGAGAAAAACAAGGAAGGAAGATTATGAAAATTGGACAATTCAAATAAATTTAACGAGGAAAAACCGTGTTACAGCGATTGGATTTTATTTACGAGTCGCAGAAAGCTTCCTAAAAAATACAACGAAGAACTGGTGCGAGAGAAGCATGAAAAAGTCTTTTATGACTTTGCGCCTGAAATTAGATATATGATAGCTGAATTGTCTCAAATGTCGGAAAAAGAAAAAGATATGAAAATTCGCAATGACGTTTTGGCAGCTATTTCAAGCAAATTAGGCATCGAAAAAGAATAAAAATGGCTATGAAATAGTTATTTAGTTGAATACGAAAATGGAGAATAAATATATGAGTTTGTATATAGGATCTTGCAAATATCCCACAGGGGAAAAGTGGCGTCACTGTAAAATGTGTGACAGAAAATATTGGTGTGACGATTCGACAGAAAATCCTCTTTCAGCGGATGATGCGAGAAAACTTACGCAAAAAGGGATGACTGAATTATATAAAACCACATTGTATGAAATTACAGAGAATATCAGAACAGCTGCGCTTACAGGAGAAGATCAAATTATGTATAACAGAGCTTTAATCAAAAGCGTTCAGGACGAATTGGTAGATCTCGGATATCAAGTTTGTATACTATCAGTTTCGCCAGGCGACGAGCGTGCGATAATCAGATGGAATGAGGATTAGAAAATGATTAAGAAAATTGATAAAAAGAACAGATTTGTATCGATGTTTAACCCCGATACTGGTTTCTACATGAGAAGCGGAATTATTGACGAAAACGGTAAGGATACAGGAAAAGATCCGTTTATGACTTCATATCCGGAATTGCTCGATATTGGAATTATGCAGACTTGTGTATGCGCCCATAAATGCAACGTTGACTGTTATCAGAAAGCCATTGAACGAACCGGAAACAATATGTCTTTAGAAAACTTTGAATCCATTCTGAGACAAAGCAAAGGAAAATTATTTCAATGTGCGTTAGGTGGCGCTGGGGATGTCGATACTCATGAAAACTTTGAGGAAATTCTGAAGCTCTGTCGAGAATATAATATTGTTCCAAACTTTACCACAAGCGGCATTTTAATGACAAAAGAAAAGGCGGATATCTGCAAAAAATATTGCGGTGCAGTTGCTGTTTCCGAACATTTTGCCGACTATACGGATAAAGCACTGGATCTGCTTTTAGATGCTGGAGTCAAAACCAATATTCACTATGTTTTAAGTAATAAAAGCATTGATATTGCGATCGATAGACTGAAAAATAACGGTTTCAAAAAAGGAATTAACGCAGTCGTATTCCTGCTGTACAAGCCGGTTGGTCTTGGCATTGAAGAGAATGTTTTAAAAATGGACGATGAGAGAGTTAAAGAGTTCTTCAGTATCATCGATACCGGCAATTTCGATTTTAAGATCGGATTCGATTCATGTACTGTTCCGGCGCTCATCAACTTCACACATAATATCAATCAGGACAGCTTCGATACCTGCGAGGGCGGAAGATGGTCTGCATACATCACAGCCGATATGAAGATGCTTCCATGCAGCTTTGATAATCAAGATATGAGATGGGCAGTTGACCTGAAGACTCATACAATTCAGGAAGCATGGGATTCTGAACAATTCGAAGATTTTCGGAATCATTTCAAGAATTCTTGCGGCAACTGTGATAGACAGTGTGAATGTCGCGGCGGATGTCCAATCAGAAGACAGATTGTTTTATGCAACAGAGAGGAGAAAAATCTATATGAAAGTTCGGCGAGATTTTGTCACTAATTCATCTAGCAGCAGTTTTGTAATCGGCAAAAAGGATGACGAAGAGATCACGATCGAATCGGTATTTCAGAAAATCAAAGGATTCTACAAAGAATTTATTTCTAAACGCGACGCTGTTATCCAGTATATTACGGACAATCCGAAACTTGGAATGGAGTACAAGGTAGAACATAAGTGCAATCCCGATAGATACTATTGCCACTTTTTCTTTTCGAAAGATAGAAGATGGAAAGATTACGACGAAATTCAAAGAATGATTGAGCGAACGTTTGGAATATCTCTGTGGGACAACTTTGAAAAGGAATACGATTGGTTGAATTGCGAAACGTATCAGGATTATGAAAAATATTGGCTTGGTAAAATGAACAACGAGAATGCAGAAAAAAACTATGTACACGCACCATTTACAATTGCTGATTTTTTCGAAGAAAAAGAAGTAAATATGCTACATCTAAAAGAAAAAGAAGTTCATCTTGTGAATAGTAAATCAGATACCCTTGACTGGTATTATGACAACATAAGAGAAGCTTTTGGAGGAGGAAATATTTGCAATAGTGAACAGCTCGTTCCGTACCACGAAGGTGATGGATATAAAAAGAATAAACCTATTCTTATTCCAGAAAATAAAGCCTGTTTATATTTATTGGGAAGAGTTTGTGTTTATTCTGAGAGTGGCTATATTCCAGAATATGTCGTTGAAAGACTTGGAAGAATTTCTGAATATTTTTGCAATCACATGGGATAAAAGAGGTGATACTTTGAAAATTCGAAATGATTTTGTTACAAATTCAAGCAGCAGTAGTTTTGTTATTGCATTCAAAGATCCAAAATTTGACGAAGATACTTTAAAAAAATATCCATTTTTAAAAGGCTTTGGAAAGTCGATTGAAGAAATTTTACTTGCTACAGGACAATACAATGAAACGGACAGAGGAATTATTGTAAAGTCGAAAGAAATGTATGACGAACTCTTTTTGGGTGAGCACGGATGGCGTGGAAAGACATTAGAAGAAATTTTGAAAGACGGATATTTAGCGAAAATATACAACGAAGCAATTAAGTATCTAGAAAATGGCTTTTACATTCTGGACAAAGAGATTGATTATTCGGATTCCACTTATAAAAATGCGCTCAGGAATCTAGCGGAGAATAATGAAGATATGATCGTAATTTTAGGAGAGGATTAAATGAAAATTAGAAGAGATTATGTAACCAATTCAAGTAGTTCGTCATTTATTCTTTCGTTCGCGGACGAGGATAGTATTTACGATACTTTGAAAGAACAGTTTCCTAAAGATATTGAGTCTGGATGGTCGGCAGGCAAATACGGCTATCTGCCCGATCTATTAAATAGAATTTCAGACGAAAAAAGACTCACGCAGGAAGATATCAAGGAAATTATTGAGGACGAAGAACGATGGACGATTCGGTGGGAGCTGAGAGAAAAATACGAACGAGAAAAAGGAATGTCGCATCTGGAATCTTGGGATTTTTTTGATTCTCCAGAAGGAGAAAAGTTAATCAAAGAAGAATGCGGAAAGATAGTCGAGGAAATCATGAAGAAAATCGGAGACGATCATGTGATTGTACAAGTTGAATACGGAGACGGCGGCGAAACGGGAGAAGACGGCGTTATGGAACATGAAATTCTTCCAAATCTGGATTGTACGATTGCACGTTTTTCGCATCACTAAGGAGGGATTATGAAGTTTAGAAAGGATTTTGTTACAAACAGCAGCAGTTCGAGCTTCGTGTGTGAAATTTGCGGACGTGTTGAGTCAGGATTCGACATTGGTTTAGCTGAGTCGGGTATGATGGAATGCGTAAATGGTCATATATTTTGCGAAGAAGAATCATTGGAAATTCCGCCAAAAGAGGAATTGCTTAAGATGATTTTGGAAAACGAATGGAATAAAGGTGTTTGGGATTTCAATATTCGGCAGCGTCGGGATTATACGCAGGAAGAAATTGCTGTGATGAACGGCGAGGATTTGTTCACTAAGTTTTGTAGCGATAACGGATATTATGACGTACCAGAATGCGTGTGCCCAATTTGTCAATTCATTGAGTATTCTGATCGAGACTTGAGCAAATATTTGTTAAAAAAATATGGAGTTTCCAGAGATGAAGTGTTTGCAGAAGTGAAAAAATTCAATAAGAGACGGAAAAAATTGTACGATGCCGAATACATTACATATGTTTGCAGAAAATACAATCTAAATCCGACCGAAATTGTAGCAGGGTGGAAAGAAAAATTTGGAACTTATAAAAATTTCATGAATTGGCTAAACAAGGAATAGGATGGGTGGATTACAAATGATTTACGGAGTATTTTATTCCAATTACAGCAATTGGTATCCTGTTGGATATTTTGAAGATAAAGAAGATGCGTATAAGTATTGTGAAGGATATATGGGAGCGGGCTATATTGTTCTTCCAATAAAAAATCTTTTGGGCGAAAAAGATTTATCAGTCATTTCTTTAAAATATGAATTCGAAATTGTTTTTCGTGAAGACGGAACCATGATGAATTTTGGACGAAGAGACGGCGACGACGATGAATACTGCAAACGTTACGTCTCGGAAGATTTAAGGTGCAATCATATCAAAATATATGGAATGGGGACGAGTATTAAAATAAATTTGAATCGTAAGGATTGGGATCTTGCATCCAAAATTGCTCAAGATTATTACGCAGAACTGAAAAGTTATGGAGACGGTAAAATCCTTGATAAAAATATTGATCTTATGAATAAAAAATTCGAAGCACCATTTTTAGAAAGAAAACGCATCAGAAAAGAAGAAGAGTTAAAACAGAAGGAACTTGCCGAATTAAAGAGATTGAAAGATAAGTATGAAAATTCTCTTTCGTAGGAAGTAAATGTGAAAATTTTGATTGTATGCGAACAGTGAGGTAAACATCTATGGGCATGTATGACATGATAAACGGCGAAGCGGTCAAGTGCTTTCCAACATATTATATGATGGGAGAAGTAATGACTCGTAGCGGAGGAAATCTAATTCCATACGACACAGGAAGTTCTGTTCCTTACAAATCTCCGTATTACAATTATGGGAAAAACTTTCTTATAATTGACATTAGCGGATCTCCAGAATTTGACGATAGCTATGATTTTCTAATTCATGTAATCACCGATGGATTGGTCAAAGAAACTTTAAGGGACACTTTTAAAAATATTGATTGGTCAAACAATGATTCTGTTGTTAGTTACGACGGAGAAATCCTAAACGTTTATTCGGAAAGAGACGTATCAGATTACATAGATGCACGGAAAAAATATTGGCATGATATCTGGAAAGCCAGAGTTCGTCTGAATAAACTTAGAGAATTGCAATTTAACTATTTTAGCCGAATTAAATCTTTGGAAAAAGGCTCTGAGGATCGAAAGACTGTAATTGGGAAAATAAGTCAGAATAGCGAGACAATAAAAGAAGAATTCAGCAGAACAATTTCAGAGTTAGAACGCATTAGAAAGGAATTTTCGGCAACGTGGACAAAAGATACTTCTGATATCGATGATCTGATTTTAATTGGAAAGCTTATAAGCTGTTACAATTTGGCGCATAGCGAAGAGGAGTCTGAAGATGTTTTGAGGTCAATCTCCGATATGCTCGACAAAGACGAAACACTGTACGACAGATATGTTAAATGGCAAGGAACTGACGAATATATCAAAGAATTTCTTGAATAATTTCTTAGAGCAATTCTGCTCAAACTTCCAGCATCAAAAAGAGAATAATAGAACAGGAGGTGATATTTTGGAATGGTATGTATACTACGAAAATTTTAATGCAAAGAAGATTGTTAAATGGAACATTTTCAATCATTACAAATTCAAAGAAGAAGTCGAAAAGCTGCTGCATAGAAATTTAAGCAGGGAGGATTTTCCCGGAAAATTAAAGGACTGTCTGCTCTATTATTTCTGGGCAAAAAGTGAATATGAAATTCTTATTTCGCCGCGAATTGGAGATGCAAAAGATATTAAAGTGGATATTTTTGATCAGGTAATGATCAATTTTGAAAGATTTGTTGATTATGTCTGGCATTTTTCAGAGGTTGAAAATGGAGAAAAGTAACATATGCCAAACATTTTTGCTAAAAGTGTGGAAATGAATTTCTGTTCATAGAATCTAGAAATGGAAAATTTGGGTTGTATTGCGCAGAATGCGGATTTTGGCAGAAACGGCTTAAAGATGTAGGCTATGAGTTTTACTGTTATTTTACAAAGGAGGACACATAATGACGACAGGATGGATAAGCACGGAACACCTGAACACTATTGCTGATAGGCTTAGTTATGATAAGGAGGATCAAGTGAATCAGAGGAGAGACGAGAATAAAAACCGTGGCAATGCAATTATCAACATAATTGAAATTGTTCCAAATAAAGTCGCAAAAGTCGTATTTTATGATGGAACAATTGAAAAAGTTGTTTGTGATGAAGACGATACATTTAGTTTGGAAATGGCTATTACGATTTGTATGGCGAAAAAGCTGTACGGCGGAACCGCTGCGTATAATAAGGCGGTTAGAGACGGAATGAAAATTTACAAGAGAATGCTTGAACGCAAACAGAACGAAAAGGAAGAGCGTGAGCGTATTGCTAAAAAGAAACAGAAGCGCAAGGAATATCTTGCTCGCAGAGAAGCGCGGAGACGTGAGGAGCAGATCGAAATCCAGAAAGAAGCGTATGTTCGTGCGATGAAAGAGTTGAATGATGACGCTTCTACGGTTGGCGCGTGAGCGTTGATGAGATTGCCGGAATAAGTCAGTTGGGAAGTTGGCTTGTTTCGGCACAAAAGGAAATAGAAGTTTTGATTACATTTTGGAGGACACATGAAATTTAGTAAAACAGCAGTGTGGGGATTTGATCATGCTTTGCGCGGGATGAGAAATCCGATGGACAGTCACCACCTTAGCGATAGCGGATATCTACCAGAAAAGCGCTTATCCGTTGAAAACGGAGTCGAATGGGTTCCGTTTCGCATTGGCGAAAAAGATATGGACCTGGCGCAGCGCCTAATCAAAAGCGGCGGAGAACATAGAAAATTTTTGCGCATGATTCACGTTTCTGTAGACGTAGACATGCCGAGATACTGGCATAGTGAGGCGGATACGTACCATTTTAACACTAAAAACAGCGAATCTACGATGCATAAGTTGCTCAACAATAACAATCCGATTACGCTGGACGATTTTGTGATTTGCGACGAAGACACGGAATGGTGGATCAACACCGTAAACAAGCTTGAATCTATGCGCAAGGAGTACAAGAAAATTCAGAAAACAACGAAGGATTCCGTCGCAATGACTCGTTTGCTTGTAAGGGCAAAGCGTATGCTTCCAGAAGGATTTCTACAGCTTAGAACGTTGGATACAAATTATGAAGAAGTTCGCAATATGTGTTTTCAACGTGGGAGTCATCGATTAAAGGAAGAATGGGTTGATATTTTCCGCATATGGGCTGAATCACTTCCGTTTGCAAAAGAGCTGATTTTTTACGAAGGATAGGAGAAAAATGGAATACGAATGTACGATTAGACGATCGTTTTACGAAGAATTAACAAATTACATCTTAAATGCAGCAGATTCCGTTGAATACGCGGGAGAAAAAATTTTGCTGGGCAGAATTGCAGCAGTAATCAATGAGTCTTGTAGAGATTATGATTTGGGCACAGATACACTGATGCTGAATTAAAAGGAGATGACCAAATGAGAGATCCTAATAGACTAGATTCATCCTATGCGCAACTGTGCGAAATGCATAAAACTTATTTCCCAGATATGAGGGAGGGACAGTTTCTACTGAATTTGCTTGGCTGGATCAATTCTACAAAGAAACGAGATCCGTTCTTCGTTGAATCGAAAGAGTTTTTGAATTTGGCAAAAGAATATGCCAATGCGAATTCTCCGTGGTATCAGGGGTGGGATGTACTTGGAGGTAAAAATGGACAAAAGTGAAGCTACCGCTCTTATAAAAGAGTTAAATAAAGCGTCGGAAGCCTATTACAACACCGGTCATCCAATTATGAGTGACTACGATTTTGACAAAAAAATCGATATGCTCAAAAAATGGGAAGAAGAAAGCGGAATTGTGATGGCGGATAGTCCGACACATAAAATTGGATATATAGTGTCAGACGAATTAAAAGAGGTTACGCATAATCATCCAATGTTGTCGCTTGATAAAACGAAAAGTGCAAGTGAGCTGGCTGATTTTGTCGGAAATAACGAATGTATTTTATCTGTTAAGTGCGACGGATTAACAACATCTCTTCGTTACGCAAATGGCAAACTTGTTAGCGCAGAAACAAGGGGGAATGGATTGAAGGGTTTTGACTGTCTCCAAAATGTACTTACAATGAACAACGTTCCGAAAGAAATTCCATATAAAGACAATCTAATTATTGACGGCGAATCCATTGTAGGATGGGACACTTTCAGAAGAATCAACGATAGTATTCTTGACGAATCGAAGAAATATAAACATCCAAGAAATCTCGCGTCCGGATCATTAGGTTTGCTTGACAGTAAAGAAGCAGCAAGTCGAAATATGAGATTTGTGGCATGGCGCGTCATAAAAGGATTTGAGCATAAATCCGTATATTCCGATTTAAAAAGAGCAGAATCCAATGGTTTTGAAGTTGTCCCGATGTGGTTCTATTCAAATAAACTAGGGAAAGAAATGCTTTCTATAATGCTCGACCAACTAAAAGAAAAAGCGGAATCAGAGAATATTCCTTATGATGGTGCGGTTATGGCGGTTGACGATTATTCTCTGGCTGAATCGATGGGACGTACTGATAAATTTTTCAGACACTCCATTTCGTATAAATACGAGGACGACCTGTTTGATACAGTTCTCACAGACATCGAATGGAATACTTCTAAAACGGGGCTGATCAACCAGGTAGCTATTTTCAAGCCGGTAGACCTGAATGGGGCGGTTACAACAAGAGCTACGTTGCATAATATCACGTACATCAAAGATATGATGCTTGGCATTGGAGACAGAATTAGAATTTATCGATCCAACATGGTCATTCCAAAAGTCCATGAAAGCATTGATAAAAGTGGACACTTCGAAATTCCGAGCAAATGTCCTGCTTGCGGAGCACCTACGAAGATCGCGAAAGAAAACGATTCGGAGACCCTGTATTGCACAAATGAAAATTGTAAAGGGCGATTGCTTGGTAAACTGAGTCATGCGGCAAGCCGCAACGCACTCAACATCGACGGATTATCAGAAGCAACTATCAAAAAGTTCATTGAGTTTGGCTGGCTCGATTCTATCGAAAGTTTTTTCCATTTATCGGATCACAAATCAGAAATTTCTCATCTTTCCGGATTCGGCAAAAAATCCACAGAAAAATTACTTGTAGCAATTGAATCTTGCCGACACACTACGCTCGACAGATTTCTATATGCTCTGTCAATTCCTATGGTTGGCAAGACCGTCAGCAAGCAGATTTCAGATCTCTGTGATGGAAATTTCGAAAAATTATGTACGTTAATTACTTTACACGGAGCGTCATATTTCAATTGTTTAGATGGAGTTGGAGATTCTATCACCTCGTCCTTAAATAGCTTCTGGAATGCCAATCAAAATAAAGTAATTAACGTATCTAAAAATTTCGTTTTTGAAGAAAATCAGCCAACTGAAACGACCTCTGAGCTATTCGGAAAAACATTTTGTGTCACCGGAAGTCTGAAACATTTTTCAAATAGAGACGAATTGAAACAGAGAATAAAAGATATGGGCGGTAAAGTTTCTGACTCTGTTACCGGCAAAACATCTTTTCTTATCAACAATGACTCAAAAAGCACATCTGGCAAAAACAAGAAGGCTCATGAACTCAACATCCCGATTATCACAGAAGAACAATTTTTAGAAATGATTGGAGGAAATTAACATGACAACTGTAAAAATCAATCTGAACAACACCAACAAGATCAAAGATTTCGTAAATGCGGCAAGAAGCTTCGAATCTGATATCAATGTCCGTAATGAGCGGACACTTATCGACGGAAAAAGCGTTTTAGGGCTTTTTGACCTCGATTTATCCCGAAATGTGTACGCAGATCTCATTTCTGACGACGAAAACGAGATTTTTCGGTTCAAAACGGTCATGGAGGCGTTTTCCTGATGGTTGTGATTTTAGTGGGTGCCAGTTCTACTGGAAAATCAAGCATTTCAGACGCTCTTTTTTCGAATTTTGCCTATGAAAGAGTGATTTCATTTACTACTCGAAAACCTCGTCCGGGAGAGACGGACGGACTCGATTATGTCTTCATTGATGAGACCGAATTCAAAAACAAGATTGCCAGCGGAGATATCGTGGAACACGAAGAGTATTCCCAGAACAGATTCTACGGATCGTCCAGATATCAGTATCTCGGAGATGAGGACAAAGTTGCAATCCTAACTCCTCACGGCGTCAGAAGTCTTAAAAAGAAAATGCCAGAACTGGATTTGTTCGTTGTATATATTAAAGCTCCTCTAAAAGAAAGAGCGATTCGATACATCAACAGATGTGGTAGCAATTTTACATATTCTGACATGACAGAACTTTCCGAGAGAATGCAGCGAGACTTTGGGATGTTTAACGGATTTGAAGATGAAGCAGACCTAATCATTGAAAACTCGGATGAGTATACACCGCAAATCCAGGCATTCACGATCGTGACTGCAATCGAAAGAAGAAAGAACCAGTCGAATGAAAGAAATTAAAAATTTTATATTTTGTCAAAACAGGAAATGTTTTAAAACGGAGTGCTTGCGCCACAATGTAAACACTCCGTTTGGAGTAATTATTACAAGAGCAACTTTCTCAAATAAGAAAGGACGGTGTGAAGGTTATGTTACAGAACAAGATGGTGTATCTGAGTGGATCATGCAAGAATGAGACTCTTGACGACAGATCTGGATGGAGGAGTGACTGTGTTACGTGGTTTTGTAAAAACGCTGACAGATTTATTGCTTTTAACCCTGTGGCCTATTTTGATTATGATCGCAATGATCATAAAACTGAGCTTGAGGTTCTTGACTTTGAGCGAAGAGCGGTCAAAAAGAGCGATGTGATGTTGGTAAATCTGAGAAATATTGAAAAATCCGTTGGGACGATCTGTGAATTAGCATGGGCTTTTGAATATGACATTCCAATTGTGGCGTTCTATGAGTCCGAAGATGAATACGAATTACAGCTTCATCCGTGGATTGAAAACATGTGCGACAGAATTGAATGCGGAGTTGGCGCTATGGAAAAAGCCCTGCGTTACGTTCGAGATTATTACAGCGTTTTCTAAAAATGTGAATTCGCAGATGGAGAATAATATAGTAGGGCTTATGCCACTTATTTGCGAAAGGAGTTGAAGCAAGATGTCTGATACGGAGAGAGAAACGTTGATCGAGCTGATTTGTGCGGAACAGACTCATATGATCGTGAAAGATAATACATCATATACGTCTGATCGGTACATGTTTCTTGAGCAGCTTAAAGTGAAGATTAAAGACATGAGAGGTAGCTGAATGCCGGATATTACCATGTGTTCAAATGAAAATTGCCAGATGAAAAATAGCTGTTTGAGACATACTGCGCCACCGGATAAATATCAGAGTTGGAGTGATTTCGGTGGATTTTGCAACGAGGGAACAAATTACAGCTATTACATGCTGGATTGGAGAACTGATTTAGAAGGGAGTGGTGTGAATGCGTGTAATTAAAAGAGATTGTTCTGAAGTTGAATTCGATAAAATGAAAATTTCTTCCGCTATTTTAAAGGCTATGAAAAATGGTTCTGGTATTGTAAAACCGAAAATTGCTGACGAAATTGCAAACGAAATCGAAGAAGAATGCAAAGATAAAGACGAAGTAAGCATTTCTGATATTGAATCAATGGTTTATGACAAGCTGATTACAAAGAAACAGAGACTTACCGCCAAAGCTTATGAAGGATATAGAAGTATTCGTGAATTTCAGAGAGAAAACGAAAATACTACAGATGAAGAAATCGAAGAGTTGCTGACTGGCACAAGTGAATATTGGGCCACAGAAAACTCAAACAAAGATGAAAAGCTTGTCACCACGCAGAGAGATTATATGGCAGGAATTGTCAGCAAAGACATGTGCAGAAGATATTTGCTGCCGCCAGAAATCGTACAGGCTCATGATGATGGGATAATTCATTTTCACGATATTGACTATTTCGGTCAGAAAACTCTATACAATTGTTGTCTTGTAAACATTGAAGATATGTTGCAAAACGGAACCGTTATAAGCGGAACGTTGATTGAAAAGCCACACAGCTTTTCGACTGCTTGTAATATAGCAACTCAGATTATTGCGCAGGTTGCAAGTAGTCAGTACGGAGGACAAACGATAACTTTGTCCCATTTAGCGCCATTCGTAGATGTAAGCAGAAAGAAAATAGAGAAACAAGTACAAGAAGAGTTTTCTCTTGTTGCAGATACGTATCTGGATGAGGAAGAAATCCGGGAGCATGTCGTTGAAGAAAGATTGAGAGATGAAATCAAAAAAGGTGTTCAAACAATACAGTATCAAATTTTGACCCTCTTAACAACGAACGGACAAGCGCCTTTTCTCAGTGTTTGCATGTATTTGGGAGAAGTACCAGCTGGCCAAACAAGAGATGATTTGGCAATCATCATAGAGGAAGTTTTAAAACAGAGAATTCAAGGCGTAAAAAATGAGAGTGGAGCTTGGATTACTCCAGCGTTTCCAAAGTTATTGTATGTATTAGATGAAAACAATACATACAAGGAAAGTAAATATTTCTACTTAACAGAATTGGCTGCTAAATGCACCGCTAAAAGAATGGTCCCAGATTATATTTCTGCAAAAGTGATGAAACAGTTAAAAGACGGAGACGTTTACCCATGTATGGGATGTAGAAGTTTTCTTACTGTAGATCGCTTCTCAAAAAATAAAGGGAACATTTCCGAATCTTTGAATTTCTCAACAAATTCCAATAAATACTACGGCAGATTCAATCAAGGTGTTGTAACAATCAATCTTGTGGATGTAGCTCTGTCGTCAAATAAAAATATGGATGATTTCTGGACAATTTTCGACGAAAGACTTGAATTGTGCCATAAGGCCCTACGAATTAGACACGAGAGACTTCTCGGAACATCTGCGGATGTGGCTCCTATTCTTTGGCGATATGGAGCGATTGCAAGACTTAAAAAGGGTGAAAAAATCGATAAGCTTCTTTACGATGGATATTCAACTCTTTCACTTGGTTATGCAGGGCTGTACGAATGCGTCAAATATATGACCGGCAAATCCCATTCCGATCCGGAATCAATGCCGTTTGCACTAGAAGTTATGCGACATATGAACAATAAATGTGAAGAATGGAAAGCGGAAGAAAATATTGATTACAGTCCATATGGAAGTCCAATTGAAAGTACAACATATAAATTTGCTAAGTGTCTAAAAAAACGATTCGGAATTATAGAAGGAATAACGAATAGAAATTATATCACAAACTCATATCACGTTCCTGTTTTCGAAAAAATAAATCCGTTTGACAAGCTGCTTATAGAATCGGAATATCAGAAGTTAAGTGCAGGCGGCGCAATTTCATATGTCGAAACCTCAGATCTGACTAAAAATCCAGAAGCAGTTGTTGAAATGATTCAGTTTATTTACGAGCATATCATGTACGCCGAACTAAATACAAAAAGCGATTATTGTCAAGTTTGCGGATACGACGGAGAAATTAAGCTGATCGATGAAAACAATTCGCTTATATGGGAGTGTCCAAACTGTGGAAACCGTGATCAGAGTAAAATGAACGTCGCAAGAAGAACCTGCGGGTACATCGGAACAAATTTCTGGAACAAAGGAAGGACTCAGGAAATTGCAGAAAGGTACGTTCATTTGGACGACCATTCACAGGAGGAATAAATATGAGATACGCATCAATGCGTAATCTTGACATATCAAATGGGGAGAACATAGGAGTCTCCCTATTTGTTCAAGGTTGCCACTTTCATTGTAATAACTGTTTTAATTCTGAGACATGGGACTTTGAAGGAGGTTATAGTTGGACAGAAAAATCTATAAAAGACTTTTTGAATTTGATCAATAGATCATATATTAAGCGCGTTTCAATTCTTGGAGGAGAGCCATTGACCTCTCGAAATGTCGAAGAAATTTTTCATCTCATCTCAACAATTCGTAAATTATTTCCAACAAAAACAATTTGGCTTTACACAGGATTCACATGGGAACAAATCATGAATCCAACAAATTCAGATGATATTTTACGCAAAGAAATAGTTTCACAATGCGACGTTGTAGTAGATGGAGAATATATAGATGAGTTGCGAGATATCACTCTGAAATGGAGAGGATCAAGCAACCAGAGAGTGATTGATGTAAAAAAAAGCATTGAAAAAGGTGAGGTGGTTTTATGGTCGGATTAATTATCGGAGTGTTAGGCGTTGGATACGCTGTGTCACTTGTGGCGTTTGCCGTAGCAGTCCATAACGCAAAAAAAGAACAGGAAAAATATAGAAATTGAGGTCCTCTGTATGAATAAAAGATACGAACTGAATAAAGAAGTTACACAGAAAAAGCTGAGAGATAACGGTTTCCACTGTGGGGCGTTCCGAAAGCCTCTATATAAAAAATATGTGTTTCTGGTGATAAAGATCGAAAACGATGAACAAGGATCGTTTATCTGTGAAAATATCGAAGATGATAAAGGTCAGATTTATGTTCCATATTACGACAGGAAATACGGAAGAAATGAAGTAAGAGACACCGTAATCAAACACTACAACCGCTATATGCGAGAATTAGTAAAGAAAGGAATTTTGGTAGATACATATGCAGAAGATTGCTAAATTTACAAAAATTAGTTACGAGCAGTTCGAAAAGGACTTTCCGGATTTTGATAAAGTCAGAACAAAAGAAAGATACGACAGCATTTTGCTTCCTATTAGAAGCACAGCAGGATCTGCTGGATATGATTTTAGATCCACAATCAACGCCGTTCTTAATCCCGGTGACAGTGTACTAATCAATACCGGTATTAGATGCGAAATGGAAGAAGGATGGGTTCTGCTAATGGCACCGAGAAGCAGTCTTGGATTTAAGTATCGTGCACAGCTCGATAATACATTAGGAGTCGTGGACTGTGATTATTTTTTTGCAGATAATGAAGGTCATATCAAGATCAAAATCACGAACGACTCGAAGGAGAATAAAGTATTAGAAATTTCAGCTGGCGATAAGATCGCGCAGGGAATTTTCGTTCCGTTTGGTATCACCGTAGATGATGCAGCAGATGGAGTTCGTACCGGCGGAATCGGTAGCACAGGTAAATGAGTAAAAGAATTTTAGGAGGAACATTCCAATGAACAAAAAAGTTTTAGCAGCGATGCTTTCAATCGCGATCCTTTGTCCTGCCTGCGGGCAGGATATTAAGGCGGCAGAAACAGAAGGAACTACAAATGTAACATATGAAGCGGTTGATGAGTATGAATACTTCAACGCGATGATCGATACTTATTATGATGCAATGAATGCAGAACTCGGAGTTATTGCATGGCTAAAAAATACTGATCCGGAAGAGTATATTGTCCAGCATAAGCAGATCACAGAAAAATACCATGATTTATACGATCTGGATGTGTCGGAAAGCATTTACGACGTATTTTCGGAAGAGGATATTCAGACGGTTGCAAGAGTTATCGAGTCGGAAACAAAAGGTGCACCGTTTATGAGCAAGGTTCATGTAGCAAACGTGATATTCAATCGCTATCAGGACAGTACATGCAATTTCCCTAGTAATCTTTCAGAAATCGTCACTCAGGACAAGCAGTTTGCAAGACAGGCTAAGAGCGCCACAGAAGAAACCATTCACGCTATGGAGTACGCATATATATTAGGCGATACGACAGATGGTGCGATGTGGTTCAACGTGGACGGGATTAAGTCTTGGGCGGAAAGAAATCGAGAGCGCTTATTTACAGACGAAGTTGGTCACACTTTTTATCGATAATATTAGGAGGAGTTTTATTGACCGAAAAATACAATAATATGGAAAGAACAGATCTGATTTTGCAATGTGTCGAGAAAGATGAAGAAATTCAATTTTACGAAAAACAAATAAAAAAACAACAAGTCCTTACAAAAAGTGATATTATGGAGCAGTTCCATTGCGAAAGTGATAAGGCTTTGAGAATTTTAAAAATGATGTTCCAGATGGGATATGGAAATAAAATCGGCAAAGAATATTATGTCTCTCTGAATTCGCAGCTTGATTTTTTAGATAAAATGAGAGGAAAAGAAGTTTTCATATAGTGTGTCGTTGTGTTTGGACACGTTTCAACTATCACTTTCAACTATCACCTTTTAAAAAGACTTGCTAAAAACGAACAAAAAACCTTTTAAATAAAGGGATTTATAGAATACTAATGCAAAATTGTAAATTACAAATAAGATCTGACTTTGTGCAGAGACAGGGCTGGCGCTTCGGCAATATTTGTCGGGCGTCAGCCCTTTTTTATCGTATGGGAAACTTTACATTTCCCACAAATGCCCCTTTAACAAAAGGCAGGAATGATGTATAATGAATATAATAAACGGGGTTTATTCCGAGGATTATAATCAAGTGGGAGGATGTATCATGAAAAACATTTTGTTCATCGCATCAGAAGGTGTGCCATTTATCAAGACAGGCGGACTGGCAGATGTGGTTGGATCACTGCCGAAGGGCATTGATAAGGAATATTATGATGTGAGGGTTATCCTGCCCAAGTATAACTGCATGCATCAGGATAAGAAGGATATGCTCCATTACAGAGATCACTTCTACATGGAATTTAACTGGAAAAACGAATATGTCGGCATTCTGGAAGCAGAATACGATGGGATTAAATATTATTTTATTGATAACGAATATTATTTTAACGGTTTTAAGCCGTACTGTGACAACGCTTTATTTGAAATTGAAAAGTTTGCATTTTTCTCAAAAGCTGCGCTGTCGATTCTGCCGGTGATCGGTTTCAGACCGGATTTGATTCACTGTCATGACTGGCAGACTGGTCTGATTCCGGTATATCTGCATGAACGCTTTGCAGGCGGTGAGTTTTATCGGGGTATCAAGACAGTTATGACGATCCATAACCTGAAATTCCAGGGCAAATGGAGTATCAAGGAGGTTCAGAGCATTACCGGATTGCCGGATTACTATTTTGCACCGGATAAGCTGGAAGCATACAAGGATGCAAACCTGTTAAAAGGCGGTCTGGTATATGCGGATGCGATTACAACCGTAAGCCCGACCTATGCAGAAGAGATCAAGACACCGTTTTATGGCGAAGGCTTGGACGGATTGCTCCGTGCACGTTCGAATGACCTGCGTGGTATTTTGAATGGTATCGACTATGATGCGTTCAATCCGGAGACAGATCCTTACATCACGAACCGTTATAATGCAGTGAACTTCCGAAAAGAGAAGATTAAGAATAAACGTGCCCTGCAGGCGGATATGGGGCTGGAGCAGAATGACAAGACGATGCTAATCGGTATCGTATCCAGACTGACTGACCAGAAGGGCTTCGATCTGATTGCATACATGATGGATGAGCTGTGTCAGGATAATGTCCAGATTATCGTACTGGGTACCGGTGAAGAACGTTATGAAAACATGTTTCGCCATTTTGCATGGAAATATAACGGCAAGGTTTCCGCACAGATTTATTATTCTGAAGAGCTGTCCCATCGGATTTATGCGGCAAGCGATGCGTTTTTGATGCCGTCGCTGTTTGAACCCTGTGGTTTAAGCCAGCTGATGAGCCTGCGTTACGGAACCGTTCCGATCGTCCGCGAGACTGGCGGTTTAAAAGATACCGTATGGCCTTACAACGAATTCGAAGGAACCGGAACCGGATTCTCCTTTACGAATTATAACGCCCATGAAATGCTCGCAACGATCCGTTATGCAGAACAGATCTACTATGATAAGAAGCGCGAGTGGAATAAGATCATCGACCGTGCGATGGCAGCGGACTTCTCCTGGAATGTTTCCGCACAGAAATATCAGGAGATGTATGACTGGCTGATCGGACGTTGAATAAAATTAGAATGAAATAGGAAAGCTGCAGGCTGAAAGGTCTGCAGTTTTTTTGTATAAAACTTTCGCGGTGCGGGCATTCTGTGAAAAAAGGAAAGGCAGAATGCGATGATAAAACGGCAAAGGGCGATTTTGTCCGCGGCTGCGTGTCTGTGTCTGCTCCTCGGGATTGGAATTGGAGTAAACGGATGCGGTCAAAAAGGCGATCTGGCAGAAAAAAAAGAAAATTTTACAGGGAGTCAGACAGGACAGGATGCAGAGGAAACAAACCAGTTTATAAACAATTCGGGCAACTCTGAAACGGGAGAACGGGCACGCACATCGGAACAGGTGCACGCATCAGATCAGAATTTGCAAAATGGCGGACAGGGCAGAAATGGACAGCTGCAAACGTCTGAATGGCAGCGTGCATCGACATGGATTGGAAGCGGGAGCGTGGCAGAATCCGGGCGTGTGACAGAAAATGTGCGCGCGACAGAATCCGGGCGGTCGGGAAGCCTGCTTGGGGGTGGAAGCGGCAGCGTAACGTATCAGGTAAAAACGGTGCAGGAAAATTTTCATGCGGAAGATGGGACGGTGCTGTATCAGCTGCAGCTGTCGTGGCCGTATTTTGCCGGGAAGGCGGGCGGAGTCCTGCAGGTCAATCGTTTTTTCGAGGACTGGAAAAATGAAAAGCTGCGCATTTATGAAGCGGATGGGGATTCCATCCGACAAGCCGCGCTGGAAATCTATCGGGAGAGCAAAGACAGCGGATGGACGGGCAGTTGGACAGAGCGCTATCGCGTCAGTCGGGTGTGCACGAAAGGGCAGTATGTGAGCGTTTTGCTGGATTCTGATTTAAAGGAAGGAAACTTGAAAAAAATCCCGCACCGGGAAAGCTATGTGCTTGATCTCGAAAGCGGGCAGCAGGTGACGCTGGAAAAATTGTTGGGAAAATCCAGAGAGAAATGTTATCAGCTGCTGCAGGAGGCGTATCGGGACAAACTGCGCGAAAATCCGGGCGTTTATTATGCGGATGCGGAAGAAAAAATTGCAGCGTTGAATCCGGAGAAAATTGGCTGGTATTTTACGGAAACAGCGATCGTCTGCTATCTGGAGCCGTACACAATTGCCCTGCCGGAAGCGGGCTATGTGGAGGCAGAGCTGCCGATCGAGGATGATCGTGAATAAAATTCTGTGGTTCGGAAATACTCATCAGGAAAACCGTGCGGTTTTCAAGTAAAAATATCTGTAGAAACGAAGGCAGAAGATTGAAAAATAAAATTTTTCAATCGCGAGATTTGTGTCTGCGCGCACTTGACACAAACTCGACATGCGCAAAAAGCGTGCGCAGAAATGAGAGGAAAATATGAACTTATCGGAACTGGAACTGCAGAATTTACGTCACCTGATCGGCGGATACGATACGACGCATTGTAAGATGCAGGAATATGCGGAGTGCGCACAGGATGCGAAAGTGAAGCAGTTTTTCGAAAAAGGCGCGAAGTCTGCGATGGAGAACAAGCAGGCGTTGATGGATTTCCTGCGCTGAGCAGGGGCAAGGAGAGGAATATGTTTGAAGATAAGACGATGGTAGCGGACACGCTGGCAGGAATCAACGGAGAGCTGATGCGGTTTGGCGAGATGATTCCGCAGACAGAAAATAAAGAGTTAAAAACAACCCTGAAACAGTTTCGGGCTGCGTGCGAGCAGTCTCAGGAAGAACTGTATCAGATCGCACGGGAAAAATCCTATTATGTCCCTGCAGCTGAGGCAACGCAGAAGGAGATTGAGCATGTGCGGAACCTGTTTTCCAAAAGCAGCCTGTAGGCAGAAGCAGCGGCGGGATAATCCGCCGCTGCTTTTTGTTCTCGTATAGGAAACTTCGTTTCCATACGAGAAAAATGCTCCGCGAGGATGCGCACTCGGCGCAGGGGTAGATGGTTGCTAAAGCAACCGCGCCTCGGCGCGAGAATGTGCCAAGGCACATTCTTTTTTAAAGACAATAGAATGCTCGTAGAGCGTGCATTCTATTGTTTTTAGTCCTCCGCCATCCGGATGCCGGAAATATCCGTCGAAATCACCATAGAGTAGTTCGTGTGGTAAATAACGAATCCAGGCTTTGCACCGGCCACCTTTTTAACCTGTTTTTTTTCTACATAATCGACTTCGATTTTTTCCTGATCGCGTCCGGTGGAGTAGTGGGCGGCAAGACGTGCGGCTTCTTCAAAGGTTGCGTCCGGAAGCTCTTTTCCGCCGGTTTTTACGATGACATGAGAACCCGGTCTGCCCTTTGCATGGAACCACCAGTCGTTGCCGACAGCAAACTTAAAGGTCAGTTCCTCATTCTGCAGGTTGTTCTTACCGACATACATGGAAAAACCATCGCTGCTGATATAGTGGAATGGACGGCTTGTGATTTTTACCTTTTTGGAACCGCCTTTTCGGCGGATATAGCCGCTTTCGATCAGCTCTTCCTTGATCTGAACAAGGTCTTCCTCTGCACGTGCGATGTCGAGGGCGTTCGCAACGGATTCCAGATGCTCGATTTCATCATGCACCTCTTTGGTCAGGGCACTCAACGCTTCATTGGTACGTTTCAGCTTATTATATTTTTCAAAATATTTCTTCGCATTTTCTCCGGCAGTCAGCTGCGGATCGAGGGGGATTGTGACAGGTTCGCCGTTGTAGTAATTGACCGCCTCGAGGGATTTGTCACCGGGCTGTGCACTGTAACCGTAGGTATTCAATAACTCGCCCCAGATGCGGTATTTGTCGCGTTTTTCGGTGTCTTTAAGCTGCTTTAACTGGAGGTCGTATTTTTTGACATTGCGCTCGAGGGCGGTGGATACGATTCTGCGCAGGTCAGAAGAACGCTGACGGATGCGGGTGATTTTGTTTTTCTCCGCATAATAATCTTCCAGAAGCGACGAAATTTCCGCATAGTCTTTGCGGCTGGATTCCGGATAGGAGGTCAGCTTCAGCGCGGCATATTCTGCAGGCACGTCGTTTTCATAGACGATACAGGGAGAAAATTGTCCGTTTTTCACCTGGGTGATGATCTCAGAAAATGCGTTCCAGAGAGATTCTTTATCGGTATCTGTACATGCAGCGGTAGAAAGTGCGGCATGCCCGCCGGCGCGGAAGCAGATTTCGTGTGAAATTGCGGGAGAGAGTCCGGTGAAAGTCGTATAAAGCGCCTTGAAACAGTCGCAGGGCTTTAAAAAGACCTGTTCCATAAAAAGGGTGCGGTCTGCAGTGAGCGGGTCGAATTTTTCCTGGGTGTGAGGGATGAACCACGGCTTGCCGGGCAGAACCTCGCGGACAGAGCTGACCAGACCGGAAATGTGCTTGATACTATCCAGTATTTTGTTGTCCTCATCGCAGAAGATGATGTTGCTGTGCTTTCCCATGATTTCGACGATCAGCTTTTTGCGGCGCAGATCACCCAGCTCATCTAGGTGTTCCAGTTCAAAAATGACGATTCGTTCCAGACCAGGCTGGGAAATGGAGACGATACGCGCATTCTGGACATGCTTTCGAAGCAGCATACAGAAATTCGGCGCGGTCATGGGGCTTGGTTTATTGTCGCGCGTCAGATAGATGAGCGGCAGGGAAGCGCTTGCAGAGAGACAGAGACGCTGCTGACCGTTTTTGCCTTTAATCGTGCAGAGCAGCTCGTCAGGTTCAGGCTGGGCGATTTTGGACAGCCGACCGTCTATGAGATTGTCCTGTAAATCTTTTACAATATTTGCAATGGTAATGCCATCAAATGCCATGAAAATTCCTCTTTTCTTTCGGTTTGGGACCGGTAATGCGTCAAGTCTGTGCAGGGAGAGCTGACAATATCTGCACAGACACTGTTATCAGTATAACAGAACGGGCAGCGAATGAAAAGGGGCGTGGGAAAAACGCATGGCAAACGCAAGGATGATCCTTCCTGCGTTTGTCATGGCTCACCCCAACAGAAATCCTTGACGGAATCCAGGTCGGCGATTATAATAAAATGGATTATGGGAATTCCAATGTTGCCGGCAAAATGCGCCGGTCGGATGGGAGAACAGATGATAAAGAGTATGACGGGATTTGGCAGATGTGAGATCTGCGAGGATAACCGCAAATTTACAGTGGAGATGAAATCGGTCAATCACCGGTATCTGGACGTGAATTTAAAGATGCCAAAGAAGCTGAATTTCTTTGAAGCTGCGATCCGCAATCTTTTGAAAGAGTACATCCAGCGAGGCAAGGTGGATGTTTTTATCACCTACGAGGATCTCGGGCAGGAGAAGGTCAGCATTCGTTATAATAAGGATGTGGCTGCGAAGTATCTGGATTATTTAAGACAGATGTCGGCGGATTTCGGACTGGAAGACGACACGAAGCTGTCTTCCCTTGCGCGGTTTCCGGAAGTATTTTCGATGGAAGAGGAAGAACCGGACGAAGACGGAATCTGGAAGACGTTAGAAAAGGCGCTGCGCTCGGCGGCAGAGGGCTTTGTCACTGCGAGAGTGCGCGAGGGGGAGGCGTTAAAGACCGATCTGTGCGCAAAGCTCGACGAGATGAAAGGCTATGTGGATTTTATTGAAGAGCGTTCTCCGCAGATTGTTTCGGAATACCGTCAGAAACTGACCCAGCGGGTACAGGAGCTGCTCGGCGACGTCAAGGCAGACGAGAGCCGCCTGCTGACAGAAGTTACGGTTTATGCAGACAAAATCTGTGTGGATGAAGAGATTGTGCGCCTGCAGAGTCATATTTCTGCAATGAAAAAGTCTCTGACAGATGGTGGAAGCATCGGCAGAAAGCTGGATTTCCTGGCACAGGAGATGAACCGCGAAGCAAACACGATCCTGTCCAAAACGACCGATCTGGAGCTGTCCAACTGCGGAATCGAGTTAAAGACGCTGATCGAAAAGGTACGCGAGCAGATTCAGAATATCGAGTAAAGGCGGAAACAGGATTGAGCCAGTTTATACATATCGGTTTTGGCAATATTGTCAATACGGATAAAATCATTGCAGTGGTCAGCCCGGATTCGGCACCGGTCAAGCGTCTCGTACAAAAGGCGAGGGAGACCGGAAACGCAGTGGATGCCACCCAGGGCAGACGAACGAAGGCGGTTCTTGTGATGGAAAACAGTCAGTTGATTTTGTCGGCGCTGCTGCCGGAGACGATTGCGGCGAGGGCTCAGCTGCCGCAGGATACGCAGCCGTCTGCAGAGGAGGAAAAACAGGATGAATCATAGAGGATTGCTGGTCGTAGTGTCCGGCTTTTCCGGCGTCGGAAAGGGTACGCTGGTCAAAAAGCTCGTGACAGAATGTGACAATTATGCACTTTCCGTATCCATGACGACAAGAAAGCCGAGAAAGGGAGAAATCGACGGCGTTTCTTATTTTTTCGTGGATCACGATACGTTTGAACAGACGATTGCACAGGATGGACTTGTGGAATACGCAAGCTATGTGGGCAATTATTATGGCACGCCGAAGGCATGGGTCGAAGAGCAGCGCAACAGCGGCAAGGACGTTGTGCTCGAAATCGAAGTGCAGGGCGCACTGAAAGTAAAGGAAAAGTTTCCGGACGCAGTGCTGATTTTTGTGCTGCCCCCGTCTGCAAAGGAGCTAAAGAGCCGACTGGAGGGCCGCGGAACGGAAACACAGGACGTGGTTTTAAAGCGTCTTTCCCGCGCAGAGGAAGAATCTGCGTTTGTAGAGCAGTATGATTATATTGTAGTCAATGACGATCTGGGAGCGTGCATGGAGGCGGTCAACGGGATTGTCCGTGCAGAGCATCAGCGCCCGAATCTGAATTTGGAGCATATTACAAACTTAAAGGAAGAGCTGAACGCTCTCGTGAAAGGAGAAAATTAACATGTTACATCCTTCTTATTCTGATCTGATGAAAGTCGTAAACAGCGAGGTAGAACCCGGCGAAGAGAAGATTGTAAACAGCCGTTATTCCATCGTAATGGCAACAGCAAAAAGAGCAAGACAGATCATAGGCGGACATGAGCCGATGGTAAAGGTAAAGCCCGGCGAGAAGCCGCTTTCCATCGCTGTAGATGAGCTCAATCAGGGCAAAATCAAGATCCTCGGCGAGGAAGAGGAAGAAGATTAAATCTCCTGGAAAGGAACAACATATGCAGATTTTATTTGTATCCCTGGGTTGTGATAAGAACCTGGTGGACACGGAAATGATGCTCGGTCAGCTGGCGGAAAAGGGCTATACCTTTACCGATGATGAGGCGGAAGCGGACATTGCGGTTGTCAACAGCTGCTGTTTTATCGGCGACGCCAAGGAAGAGAGCATCAACACGATTCTGCAGCTTGCAGAATTGAAAACGGAAGGACAGTTAAAGGCGCTGATCGTCTGCGGCTGTCTGGCACAGCGTTACAAAGATGAAATTCAGACGGAAATTCCGGAGGTGGATGCGATCATCGGCACGACGGCGATTGATATGATCGTAGAAACTGTCGATTCCGTCCTGGCAGGAAAAAGTGAGAATCATCTCGAAGATATCGACCGCGCCTGCGTTTACGGGGTTCCGAGAAGTGTTACGACAGGCGGACATTTTGCGTATCTGAAAATCGCAGAGGGCTGTAATAAGAGATGCACCTACTGCGTTATTCCCTCTGTGCGCGGCAATTACCGATCGATTCCGATGGAGTCCCTCGTGCGTGAGGCAAAAAAGCTGGTGGAAAACGGTGCGAAGGAGCTGATCTTAGTCGCACAGGAGACGACCGTTTACGGCATCGACCTTTATGGGGAAAAGATGCTGCCGGAGCTTCTGCGCAAGCTTTGCACGATCGAAGGGCTTGTCTGGATTCGCCTGCTTTACTGTTATCCGGAAGAAATTACAAAAGAGCTGATTCAGGTCATGAAGGAGCAGCCGAAAGTCTGTCACTACCTGGATATGCCGATTCAGCATGCATCCGATAAAATTCTTGCGAAAATGGGACGCAAAACCCGGAAAGAAGAGCTGGAAGGGATTATTGCAAAGCTTCGGGAAGAAATCCCGGACATCTGTCTGCGTACAACATTGATTTCAGGTTTCCCCGGAGAAACGGAAAAAGACCATGAAGAGCTGTTGGATTTTGTCAATCGGATGGAATTCGACCGCCTTGGTGTTTTCCCATATTCTCAGGAAGAAAATACGCCCGCCGCAGAGATGCCGGATCAGGTGGAGGAATCCGTGAAGCTGGAGCGTCAGGCGGAAATCATGGAGCTGCAGCAGGATATCGCGTTTGACAAGGACGAATCCATGATCGGACGCTCGCTGCTTGCGATGATCGAGGGCAAGGTGGCGGACGAAAACGCTTATGTGGCGAGAACCTACCGCGATGCGCCCAATGTGGACGGATATCTGTTTATCAACACTTCCAGAGAACTGATGACGGGAGATTTTGTACAGGCAAGAGTTACAGGCGCTTATGAATACGATCTGATAGGAGAATTGGAAGATGAATTTACCAAATAAACTGACGATGGCGAGAGTCATCATGATTCCGTTTTTTGTTATTTTTATGCTGACTGGATGGGGTGGAGAGGCCTCTAAATGGATCAGCCTTGCAATTTTTATTGTGGCAAGTCTGACGGATCTGCTGGACGGTCACATCGCAAGGAAGCATAACCTGGTTACCAACTTCGGTAAATTTATGGATCCGCTGGCAGATAAGCTGCTGGTGTGTTCTGCAATGATCTGCCTGGTGGAAATGGGACGGATTCCGGCATGGATCGTTATCGTGATCATCAGCCGCGAATTTATCATCAGCGGCTTCCGCCTGATCGCTTCTGACAACGGACGCGTGATTGCAGCAAGCTACTGGGGCAAGTTCAAAACGACGTTCCAGATGGTTATGATCTGTCTGATGATTGCCAATATCGAAGCACTGTCTGTATTGACCACGATTGTAATGTGGGTGGCGCTGGTGCTGACAGTGGTATCTCTGGTAGATTATCTGATGAAAAACAAAGATGTGCTCAAAGACCAGCACTGATCAGGATAAAAATTCTGCTTTGCCGTAATGTGGCTTTTGCAGAGTACTTTTATGAATTTTAGGAAAAGACAGGCGCGCTGCGCATGACGCTTTTTTATAACAATAGAATGCTCGCGGAGCGTGCATTCATTGTTTGCGCATGTGCCGCGCGCCTGAGCTGTTATATGGAAAAACGGAAAATACAGCGCAGGATTTCCGAAAATGCAGACAGGAGAAAGATTGAAAAATAAAATTTTTCAATCACGAGATTTGTGTCTGCACGCACTTGACACAAACTCGACATGAGCAAAAAACGTGCGCAGAAATGAGGAAAATTATGACAGTAGAATTGATTTCAGTCGGAACAGAGATTTTGCTGGGAAATATCGTAAATACGAACGCGGCGTGGCTGTCGGAGCAGTGTGCGCGGCTGGGGCTTTCCTGCTATTATCAGAGCGTAGTCGGCGACAACGCGGTGCGCTTAAAGGAGCAGATACAGCAGGCGCTGAACCGTTCGGATATCGTTATTTTGACAGGCGGACTGGGACCTACGACGGATGACCTGACCAAAGAGACTGCAGCGCAGCTGATGGGGAAAGGTCTGGTGATGGATATGCACAGCCTGGAACGCGTCGAGGCGTATTTTAAGGCGCGCAGGATCGAAATGACCGAAAATAACAAAAAACAGGCGCTCTGCCCGGAGGGAGCAATGGTGCTCGACAACGATAACGGTACAGCACCGGGACTGATTCTGGAAGAAAACGGAAAGCGTATGATTTTGTTACCCGGACCTCCGAACGAGCTGCATTCGCTGTTTGAGCAGCAGGTAAAACCGTATTTACAGAAGCTCAGTCCGGAAATTTTCTATTCCCGCACCGTAAAGCTGTGTGGAATCGGCGAGAGCAAGGCTGCAGCGATGATTCAAGATATGATCGATGCGCAGACGAATCCGACGATCGCGCCCTATGCCAAAACCGGCGAAGTACATCTGCGTGTGACTGCCCGTGCAAAAGATGAGCAGGAGGGCAAAAAGCTGGTGAAGCCAGTTATACGCGAGCTGAAAAAACGCTTCGGTGAAATGGTTTACACGACAAAGGAAGAGCGGACGCTGGAAGAAGCGGTTGTGAAGCTGCTAAAGAAAAATAAGATGAGCATTACCTGTGCGGAATCCTGCACCGGAGGCCTTCTGGCTGGCAGAATTGTCAATGTGGCGGGAGCATCCTCCGTGTTCCAGACCGGTTATGTGACCTACGCGAATCAGGCGAAACGACGGCTCCTTGGCGTAAAAAAGAGCACGTTAAGGGAATTCGGTGCGGTCAGCACGCAGACGGCAAAGGAGATGGCCTCCGGCGCGCTTGCGGCGGCGAAGGCAGACGTCGCGGTATCGATCACCGGAATCGCAGGACCAGACGGAGGAACGGCACGCAAGCCAGTCGGACTGGTTTATATCGGCTGCAGCGTGCAGGGGCATACGATCGCGCAGGAATATCGATTTTCCGGAAACCGTGAAAAAATTCGTGACAATGCGGTATCCGCAGCGCTGACGCTGACGCGTCGCTGTATTTTGGAGAATTGTTCAAAAAAGGAGTGATCGGGGATGAAGAAGCACCAAAATCACCGTTATTTTACGGCTGTCTGCATCGCTTCGGCAATCTTTGCGGTTCTGCTATGCCTCGCCCTGTTCCTGATTGTGATGGGTGACCGCTCGGAGCTTGAACGTGTGGAGGCACAGGCGGCAGTCTTTCTGGAACAGATGGAGCAGGCGGCGGACTCTGCAAGGCAGAGCGCTCTTGCAGGTGCACAGGACAATTTTGAAAATTCGATGCCGGGGATGCCAGATGCTTCGTCAGGCATACAGCCTGGCTCGGCGGACTCTGCCTCCGGCAAATCCACGGATGAAACCTATGTTCCGTCTGCGGACGATGAGTATTATGAAAAAATCACGGATGCGATTCGCGATGACCTCCCTTACGGCGTGGAGTGGCAGGAGTGTGATTTGAGCCGCAAGCAGGAGGATGCGTCGTTTTATGCGTTGTATCCGAAGCTGACCGGTGAGATCAGGAATCGGGATTATTTGAATGAAATCATCGAAAAGCAGGCGCTTCTTTATAAAAATTACTGTCAGATGTACGTCGAACAGGCGGGCTTTGATTCCTGCCATATCCAGTGCTTTGGCTATGTCACGAACATGGACAGCGAGCATCTGAGTGTTGTGTTCGATCAGAAGTTTTATCTGAATAACCAGAGCATGCCGGGACTGTCTGCGATCAATATCGATGTGGAGACAGGGACAATCCTGAAAAAAGAACAACAGCTTAACTATTCGACGCGACTGGCAGAACGATTCCGCAAACAGTGCCAAAAACAGAACGGTCTGGAACTGTCAGAAAACGAGTGGCCGACGGAGATGCTCCGGAAGCTTCTTTCCTCGGATGGAGGTATTTTCTTCTATACGCCGGTCGGCCTGGAAATCGGGTTTAACTATAATGGCGTGAACAATCAGTTTGGATGGATGACGGCGACGATAAAGGACTACGAGGAATATCTGAAAAAAATGTAAAACAGCAGGGGACCGCCCGATTCCGTTATGGAGCGTGGGCGATCCCCTGCGTTGACGATTTATAGCATTGCGCCGAAATCGGTCACGATCACCTGTCCCGTGATGGCGCGGGAGTCGTCACTTGCGAAGAAAAGGATCACGTTGGCAACATCCTCTGCGGTGCAGGACGGTGTCTTTAAATTGCTGTGAGCAGCCATTGCGCCGATCATATCCGGGTCGAGCACGGCAGGATCAGTTCCGGTCGTCATCGGTGTGATGATATTCCCGGGGCAGATCGCATTGCAGCGGATGCCGGTCTGCTGGAAACGGAGCGCAGTGTGCTTGGTCACACCGATCACGGCAGCCTTGGAAGCGACATAAGCGGCCCCACCGCAGCCTTTTACGCCTGCTACGGAAGCGACGTTGACGATCGAAGCGCCCGACTGCATTCGTCTGGCAGCAGCACGCATACAGCGCATGGTTCCTTTCTGGTTCGTCTCAACAATGTGGTCGAGATCTTCATCCAAAAAGCGGTCGATTGGTTTTAAGCCGGTTTCCAGAATTCCGGCATTGTTGATGAGAATATCAATTTTACCGTATTTTTTCAGGACCAGCTCCATGAGCCGTTCGGGATCCTCCGGTTTGGAAATATCGGTGGAGACAGCAAAAGCTTCGCCGCCGGCGGCTTTGATTTCCTCGGCAACCTTCGTCAGGGCAGCCTCCCTGCGGGCGGTGATGACGACAACAGCCCCCTCTTTTGCGAACAATTTGGCGGTCGCTTCCCCGACACCGGAATTTCCGCCGGTGATGACAGCTACTTTTCCTTTCAAGCGATCCATACAGTACCCTCCTTGTCTGTTTGATAATTTTATTATACTATTTTCAGACAGGGGAGGCAATCCTGAACTGTACCGCAAAAGATACCGGGGAAAGGCTGTTCAGACCGGTGTTTTTATGATATGCTGAAAAAACAGACTGCTATTCATACGAAGAATTTCTGGGGAAATGCATGCCGCGCATGAACCGTAACTTCTGTTGTTGACAAAATCGAACAAATGTTTTATGATAATACCAGAACATCCGTTCTTGTGTAGAAGGAGACAGCATGGAAAGAGAAGAAAAATTAAAAGCGCTCGACGCAGCGATTGCAAAGCTTGAAAAAGAATATGGCAAGGGAGCAGTGATGAAGCTCGGCGACCCTGCCTCTCAGATGAATGTGGAGACGATCCCGACCGGTTCCCTGAGCCTGGATATTGCACTGGGATTGGGCGGAATCCCTAAGGGACGTGTTATCGAGATCTACGGACCGGAATCCAGTGGTAAGACGACGGTTACCCTGCATATGATCGCAGAAGTACAGAAAAACGGCGGAATCGCCGGATTTATCGACGCAGAGCATGCGCTCGACCCTGTTTATGCGAAGAATATCGGTGTAGATATCGATAACCTTTATATTTCCCAGCCGGACAATGGTGAACAGGCGCTGGAAATTGCGGAGACGATGGTTCGCTCCGGCGCGATCGATATCGTTGTTGTGGACTCTGTTGCGGCTCTGGTACCTAAGGCGGAGATCGAGGGCGATATGGGCGACAGCCATGTAGGCTTGCAGGCGCGTCTGATGTCCCAGGCACTGAGAAAGCTGACCGGTGTCATCAGCAAGTCTAACTGTACCGTGGTATTTATCAACCAGCTGCGTGAGAAGGTCGGCGTTATGTTCGGTAACCCTGAGACAACGACTGGCGGACGTGCGTTGAAATTCTACGCTTCGATCCGTATGGATGTGCGCAGAATCGAATCCTTAAAGCAGGGCGGTGAAGTGGTCGGCAACCGTACCCGTGTCAAAGTCGTTAAAAACAAGATTGCGCCTCCGTTCAAGGAAGCGGAATTCGATATCATGTTCGGAGAAGGTATTTCCGTTGTCGGGGATATCCTGGATCTGGCAGCGAACATCAACGTCGTGAACAAGAGCGGCGCATGGTATGCTTACGAGGGCAATAAGATCGGTCAGGGACGTGAGAATGCCAAAAGCTACTTAAAGGACCATCCGGACATCTGCGAGGAGATCGAGGAGAAGGTACGCGAGCATTACGGCCTGAAGAGAAAAACACCTGCAGACGCAGCAGCAAAGTCTGAGAAAGCTGCGACAGGCAAAGTAGAGAAGTCTGGTGCAGACGCAAAAGAACAGAGCCTGACAGAAAAGGAGTAAGACGTACATGACAGTGACCCGGATAGAAGAATTGTCCCGGTCCCGCTGCAAAATATATTTAGAGGACAGTTTCGCCTTTGTATTATACAAAGGCGAACTTCGTTTATACGGGGTGCGGGAACAGGAAGAGCTTTCAGAAGAATCCTATCGGGAGATCATGCAGGAGGTGCTGCCCAAACGGGCGACGCTGCGCTGTATGAACCTTTTGCAGAGCAGGCCGTATACGGAGAGCAAACTGCGCAGCAAATTAAAAGAGGGCGGCTATCCGCAGGAAAGCGTCGACAGCGCGCTCGCTTATGTAAAATCCTATCATTATGTGGATGATCTGCAGTTTGCAAAGGATTACATCGTTAATCAGGCGGGGAAAAAGAGCAAACGCGTGTTGGAACAGGATCTGATCGCAAGAGGCGTTTCGAGAGATGAAATAGAAGCAGCATTTGCAGAAGCAGCAGAAAAGGGAGATGGACCGGACGAACTTGCGCTCGCGCAGATGTGGCTTGCCAAAAAGCGTTACGATCCTGCGCAGGCAGACTTTGCAGAGAAGCGGAAGGTGGCGGCTTTTCTGTCTCGCAAGGGCATCAGCGCGGAAACCGTCAGAAAAGCCATGGAGCTGGCGGGTGAACTGTAACTACCGGGGCACCGATTTGTGCAGAATGGCACGGAATTACTTGACATCTGTAGTGGAATTGTATAAAATTGAGATGTTGTAAAATTGTTTATAAGAATGGGAATAAACATTCTATAACTGATATTGCACAATGAAAATTAAATAAGGAGGTGCTCCTGGAATGATGGTGCCAATCGTTATAACAGCAATTGTTACCCTGCTGATTGCTGTTCCGGTTACCGCACTGATCGCCTCTGCGCAATGTAAAAAGGGAATTGAGCAGAAGATCGGCAATGCGGATGACAAAGCCAGAGAAATCATTGATGAAGCGTTAAAGACTGCAGAAGCGAAGAAACGGGAAGGACTGCTGGAGGTGAAGGAGGAATCCATTCGTACCAAGAACGAACTGGATCGCGAGATCAAGGAACGCAGAGCCGAGGTTACCCGGTACGAACGCCGCGTGCAGCAGAAGGAAGAGAACATCGACAAGAAGACCGATGCGATCGAGAAGAAAGAAGCTTATCTGGCGAAGCGGGAAGAGGAGATGCGGAAGCAGAAGGAAGAAATTTCCCGATTGAACGAGCAGCGTGTCCAGGAACTGGAAAGAATCTCTGGTTTGACCTCCGACCAGGCAAAGGACTATTTGCTGAAAATTGTTGAAGATGATGTGAAGCATGAATCGGCCAAGATGATCAAGGAAATGGAACATCGGGCCAAAGAGGAAGCTGACAAGAAAGCGAAAGAATATGTGGTCAATGCGATTCAGAAATGTGCTGCAGATCATGTATCCGAAGCGACGATTTCTGTCGTACAGCTTCCCAGCGATGAAATGAAGGGGCGTATCATCGGACGGGAAGGACGTAATATCCGTACCCTTGAAACCCTGACCGGCGTTGATCTGATTATCGACGACACACCGGAAGCAGTTGTGCTTTCCGGCTTCGATCCGATCCGCAGAGAGGTTGCGCGGATTGCACTGGAGAAGCTGATTGTAGATGGACGTATCCATCCTGCCAGAATCGAAGAGATGGTAGAAAAGGCACAGCGTGAAGTAGAGACAATGATTAAAGAAGAGGGCGAGGCCGCTGTACTGGAAGTCGGCGTACACGGTATTCATCCGGAACTTGTCAGACTGTTAGGTAAGATGAAATTCAGGACGAGCTACGGTCAGAACGCATTGAAGCATTCGATCGAGGTAGCACATCTGTCCGGTCTGCTCGCTGCAGAGCTGGGACTGGATGTCCGTCTTGCAAAACGTGCAGGTCTGCTGCATGATATCGGTAAGGCAGTGGATCACGAAATGGAAGGCTCTCATATTCAGCTGGGCGCTGAGCTCTGTCGGAAATACAAAGAGTCCGCGACAGTCATCAATGCGGTGGAATCCCACCACGGCGATGTAGAGCCGACCTCTCTGATTGCCTGTATCGTACAGGCTGCTGATACAATTTCTGCAGCTCGTCCGGGTGCAAGAAGAGAGACGCTGGAAACCTATACCAGCAGACTGAAACAATTAGAAGACATTTCCAACAATTTCAAAGGTGTAGATAAATCCTTTGCCATTCAGGCGGGCAGAGAGGTTCGGGTTATGGTAGTTCCTGAGCAGATTTCCGATGCGGATATGGTACTCCTGGCGCGGGATATTTCCAAGCAGATCGAAGCAGAGCTGGAATATCCGGGACAGATCAAGGTCAATGTGATCAGAGAGAGCCGCGTAACGGACTACGCGAAATAAGTAACGCTAAAAGGCGCGAAACCTATGTAAATATATTATTTACAAGGCTTCGCGTTTTTTTTATTATATTGATATAGGATAATACCAGGCATCAAAGTCGGAGCTTTTGCCCGACCTCATAGGATCAAAAAGGGTGATGTGTTATGAAAAAACTGGGAAAGCTTCTCCGGAATCTATTGATTATCTGCGGCGTGCTGTTTATCATTGCTCTGCTTTTGCCGGATGAAGAAGAAATGCCTGCAGATCAGGAACAGACGAGCATAGAGACGGCGTCAGGTATAGGGACACAAACAGGCACTGAGACTGCGTCAGGTGCAGAAACGCTGGCGGGTGCAGAGCATGCGGCGGGTGCAGCGGAAAATCCCTTTCCGGAAGATATGGTAAAGGAGAAACAGACAGAGATAAAAGGCGATGGAAAGGACCAAGCGACCGTATTTGTCTATATGAATGGTTCGGATCTGGAATCGGAGGACGGAGAGGCAACGGAGGATCTTTGTGAGATGCTTGCGGCGAACATCAGCAGCCAGGTCAATGTCCTCGTGGAGACGATCGGCACAAAAAGCTGGTCAAAAAGGCTTGGAATTGCCTCCGATCACACGCAGCGTTATAAAGCGGAAGCCGGGAACCTGGTGCTTGTGGATGACAGCCTCGGACAGCTGGATTGTACATCGCCTGACACGCTTGCTGATTTTATTTCCTGGGGCGCAGAAAATTATCCGGCAAACCGTTATATCCTGATTTTCTGGAATCACGGTGCAGGACCGGTATACGGCTTTGGATATGACGAACACCAGTCGGAGGATTCGGTGCTTACGATCGATGAGATCCAGACGGCAATCCGCCAGAGCGGGATTTACTTTGATATCATCGGCATGGACAGCTGCATTATGTCTTCGTTAGAGCTTTGCTGTGCCATGTACAATTATTGCGATTACATGATTCTGTCGGAGGATTTTGAATCCGGCTACGGCTGGTCGTACACGGGATGGCTGAACGCCCTGTCGGAGAACACCAGCATTTCCTCTGAGAAGCTTGGGAAAATCATCGTGGATGACATGATCGCAGATAATGAAGAAAACGGCGAGGGGTCTTCCACGCTGGCGCTGATCGACGAATCCTACATGAAGGTGCTCTATACCGCGTGGGCTGATTTTGCCTATGCAAACGAGCCTGCGCTGTTGGGGGAAAATTACAGTATGCACGTCCGGGGCGGCAGGCGCGCTCATCCTATTTTGCGGGAAAAAGGGCTGTTTGATTTTCTGTTTGACGAGGATGGAGATTATTCCATGTCAGACTATTATATAACGGATATCATGGCAGTAGCGCAGAATATCGAATCCAAAGAGACAGAGGCACTGGCGGCTGCGGTAAACCTTTCCATCTGCTATTTTAATTGTACGGACGACGAGGTTGGAATGACTGGACTGTCTGTCACGCTGCCTTATGGGGATTCTGAGTTTTATGGATATCTCTATCCGGTTTTTACCGGTGTGGGGATGGACGCCGACTATGTCGGCTGGCTGGAAAAATTCGTCTATGCCGAGGGTTATAACGATTACTATGATTATGAATCGTGGTATGAGGACGACTGGGAAGGCTGGGACGACTATGAAGACGACTGGGATTGGATCGACTGGCTGTTCTTTGAGGATGACGACTATTGGGAGGATGACAGCTGGGACGAATGGGGAAGCGATCAGTCCTGGGCAGGATCTGGAAACGGCAGGTCAGATTGCATGAGAAAGCAGCTTGCATGCTAAAAGAATAAAAAGCTAAAAAATAAAAAGGAGGAGCTATCATGGGAATTTTTACAAACAGGGACAATAAAAAAAGATATTGCGTGTTCTGTGGAAAGGAGCTGGCGGATGGGAAATGCACAGCCTGTGGACGGGAAGCAAAAGAGGTGGTTGAGCTTTCTTCCCTGAACTGGCAGAAGGTGCCGATGGAAGTGGCAGATGCTCTCGGGGAGCAAAAAAAGCAGCTGTTCGGGAATCCTTTGTACACCGTAAAGGAAATGATCATAAACGGGGATCTTTTTATCGCAGATATTCATTTTGACGCGGTATATGAGGAAGAATTTGACCGTTCCGACGATGACGAAGATAAGAGCGAGTATTCGTACTATGTACAGTTTTCTACCCCGGAGCTTGCCCCGTGCGACAGAGACTGCGAGACGTCGGCTGGTCAGTATGACAGGGTGGAGGAGCTGTTGAAAAACGGGCAGCACGAAGGAAAAATCCTGTGGGGACGAAAAAAGAAATCCAACTATTATTACGCATTTGCTCCAAAGAATGGGGATGTCACGGCGATGCTGGGAAAACGGCTGCTGGAAAACTTTATCTGTTACGGAGAGAGCACGGAAAAACGCAAGCTGGCACCCAAGGGCGGCGCTGGAAATACCACCTATGATAAGGTATTCGACGCGATCTGGGACAATACGATCGGGAAGCTATGAAGGTTGATTTCTAAAATATCACGGCGTATAATCAAAGCATCAGGAAATCAGATGTAAAGGCTGATTTGCCCCGGTAGAAAGTATTTTAAGAAATGAGCATCTTGTACCTTGGACGGGTGGGATGCTTATTTCTATGCAGAGGAGAAGTCAACATGGCAGAGGAATTTAAACGGCTGGATCGAAAGCTGGTCTATCACGGAACGATCATCGATTATTACAGGGACACCATTCAGGTTCCGAACGGGAACATCGCAGAATGGGATTTTATCGGGCATAAGGGTGCGGCTGCGGTCGTTCCGGTGCGGGAGGATGGAAAGCTTCTGATGGTGCGTCAGTGGCGCAATGCTCTCGACCGT